>Ga0307477_10000303_pt1 | contig 60980 bp, 68 predicted proteins | sample atmos_gasesECM2C_FD_203316 | JGI IMG/M metagenome (GOLD analysis project Ga0307477, IMG submission 203316) | Hardwood forest soil microbial communities from Morgan-Monroe State Forest, Indiana, United States - atmos_gasesECM2C_515 | ecosystem: Environmental > Terrestrial > Soil > Temperate...
AACCGAGGCAGGGACGTCGATACCTTCGTCACCGCTCTGCGGGCTGGCGATGTTGCTCTGCCGCCTGTTGTGCTTTCGGAAGTCCTGTCCGATCCACGCTTGCCACGAGAGCATCGTGGCCTTGTTCTTGAATGGCCGCTGCTCAATATTTCGGACGGTTACTGGATACGTGCCGCTGCATGCCGTGCGACATTGGTTTCACTAAAACTCCGCGCACGTTTGCCGGATGTGCTAATCGCACAGTCCTGCATCGATCACGACCTAGCGTTGATCACTCGCGATAATGACTTCCGTCACTTCGCGAAACATTGCAGGCTGAAGCTGGCGTAAGGGCAAATTACGTATTCATGCTCTCGAAGAAGTCGTCATTGGTCTTCGACTGACGCAATTTGTCGAGGAGGAACTCGATTGCATCGATCGTTCCCATGGGGGCGAGTATCCTGCGCAGCACGTACATTTTCGCCAGAGTGCCCTTGTCGACCAGGAGCTCGTCTTTGCGTGTCCCAGAGCGAAGGATGTCGATCGCCGGGAAGACACGCTTGTCGGCGACTTTGCGGTCGAGAATGATTTCGGAATTGCCGGTGCCTTTGAATTCTTCGAAGATCACTTCGTCCATGCGCGAACCCGTATCGATGAGCGCGGTGGCGATGATGGTCAGCGAACCGCCTTCCTCGATATTGCGGGCGGCTCCAAAGAAGCGCTTGGGACGTTGCAACGCGTTGGCATCGACACCACCCGTCAGCACTTTGCCCGATGAAGGGACGACCGTGTTATAGGCGCGGCCGAGCCGGGTGATAGAATCCAAAAGAATCACCACGTCGCGCTTATGCTCGACCAGACGTTTTGCCTTTTCGATCACCATCTCGGCCACCTGTACGTGGCGTGACGCAGGCTCATCGAATGTGGACGAGATCACTTCGCCCTTCACCGAACGCTGCATATCGGTGACTTCTTCCGGGCGCTCATCAATTAAGAGCACAATCAGGTAGCAATCGGGATGATTGACCGCGACCGCCTTGGCGATGTTCTGCAGGATCACGGTCTTGCCGGTTCTCGGCTGGGCCGTGATCAGCGCGCGCTGGCCCATGCCGAGAGGCGCGACAATGTCGATGATGCGCCCGGTCTTGTCCTTCACCGTAGGGTCGTCCAGTTCCAGCACGAATCGCCGCGTGGGATAGAGAGGCGTCAGGTTGTCGAAATGGACCTTATGTTTGCCGGCCTCGGGATCTTCGAAATTGATGGTCGATACCTTCAAAAGAGCAAAATACCGTTCGCCGTCCTTCGGGCTACGGATCGGCCCCTCTACCGTATCGCCGGTCCTTAAGCCGAAGCGGCGAATCTGCGAGGGCGAAACATAAATATCGTCGGGACCGGCGAGGTAATTCGATTCAGGACTGCGCAAGAAGCCAAATCCGTCCTGCAGGATTTCGAGCACGCCATCGCCGGTAATCTCGACATTGCGTTCCGCCAGCTCTTTAAGGATCGCGAACATCATGTCCTGCTTGCGCATCGAGGACGCGTTCTCGACCTCCAATTCCTCCGCGAACTCAAGAAGCTCGTTCGGCTTCTTGGTCTTTAGGTCCTGGAGTTTCATGGCCTGAAGGCCGGATTGAATTGTCATGTCACGCATACCTGGGGAGGGGTTGGGGTTTGGAATCAATGAACTGCTGGAGGATTGCGCCCAGCGGTCGAACAGCCGGTTCTACCGCTTCGTTTGGGAGATTGTTGCGCTCGCGCCGCTTGATGCCCGGCAAGTTTGCGTAAAGCGCAGCCGATTGAAGAACGCTCGTATTGTACCGGGATTTCGCCCGCTTGCAAATCCCCCTAGAGCCTTTGCGGCTGCTGTTCAAAAAGGTTTGACTACCGCCAAAATCACGATCGCGATCATCAGCACCGCAGGGACTTCATTCCACCCGGCGTAGAATCGTTTGCCATGCCGATTCCGCCCGTTCGCGAAATCCCTCCGCCAGCGCGCAAACATCCCATGAACCGCAGAAAGGCCAAGCACCAGCACGAATTTCGCAATAAGCCAGCCCTGAAACGGTCCTCCGCTGGCCGGCGTCAGCGCAAGCGTCACGCCGAGGACCCATACCGCGATCATGGCCGGATTCACGATGATCCGCAGCAACCGCCGCTCCATGGTCTTGAAACGCTCCCACTCAGCCGTCCCGGGAGTCGTGTCGCAATGGTAAAAAAACAGGCGAGGAAGATAGAGCAGTCCCGCCATCCATGAGATCACTGCGATAATATGAAAGGCCTTGATCCACAGAAAATACGGATTGAGCGCCTCAAGCATAGGCAAGCACCCGGTCGTGACCACAGGCGTAAGCACCGGGGCAAATCCTGCCGGGAGCACAGGTCACCGGCGTCCTCGCGGCAAGGGCGGCGATTGCCAAACCGGCTAATGCTCCGATGAATGCCGGGTGCGTGCGCACGGTCGGCACACGGATAAAATCCGGCGCGCCTGCCTCCCGCGCGAGCTTGGCATATTCTACATCGAGTTCGACCAGGGTTTCGGAATGTTCCGATACGAACGCAACCGGGACCACAATCAGTCCTTTGCCCTCCTCGCCGGCGCGTCTGATTTCCGCATCGGTTGCCGGCCCGATCCATTGCAGCGGCCCCACACGGCTTTGATAAGAAATGCGCCAATCCAGATTTCTGCCATCCAGGCGATTCATCACCGCTTCCACCGTGCGCTCGACCTGCCATTGATAGGGATCACCGCGCTCGATTGTGCGCTTGGGTAGGCCGTGAGCCGAGAACAGCACCCGGTAAGTCACTTCGGGCTTTGCTGCTTTAAGCGCACGCTCCAGAAGGTCGGCCAGAGCGCCGGCAAACCCCTCGTCAAAAGGATAACAACAGACCTCATGCTGGGGAACTTTGAGTTGTTGACGCACAACCTCTTTACGCCACTCAGCAAGCGAGGACCGTGTGGTGGTCGTGGAATATTGCGGATAAAGCGGCAATAGCACGATTTGTTCAGGACCAAACTGTTTCACCGCTTGGACAGTTTCCCGCGTGAACGGATGCCAGCAGCGCATCGCGATGAAGCATTTCGCCTGATGGCCTTTTTGGTCGAGTGCCCTTTCGAGGGCTCGCGCTTGCTCATCGGTTTCGGAAAGAATCGGTGAACGCCCGCCCAGATGTTCATAGATTTTTCGGGCAAAAGGCGCGCGCCGCGCCGCGATCAAGCGAGCCAAAGGATGGCGGAGAAACCGGGGAAGCGAGATGATTGCCGGATCGCTGAACAGATTCTGCAGGAAAGGCTGCACCGCTTCCAGGGAATCCGGCCCCCCAAGATTGAACAGAACCACGGCAAGCTTCACTGGTAACTCCTGACGCGCTCGAGCAATTGCACGACATGCTCCAATGGCGTTTCGGGCAAGACGCCATGGCCGAGATTGAAAATGAATGGCGTTGTCCGCGTCACCTGCAAAATCCCGTCTACCGCCCGGTTCAACGCATTTCCTCCTGCGATCAGCGCGATCGGGTCGAGATTTCCTTGAAGGACTACGTTTGGGGATAGGACCGAAACCGCCCAGCTCAACGGCGTCGCGGTATCGATGCTGACTGCATCGACGCCCGTTCCAGCAACATAGGACTCATAGCCGGCCTGTGTGGCAGCGCGGGGAAAACCGATAATTTTTGCGTCTGGAAACCGCTTGCGCAAGGCAGCGACGATTTCAGCCGTAGGCCGCACGACCCAATCGGCAAATTCCGTTTCCGGCAAACCACCAGCCCAGCTGTCGAAGATCTGGACCGTGTCGGCGCCGGCTTCCAATTGCCGGCACAGGTGCCACGCAACTACCTCTGCGAGAATGGTCAAAAATTTGCCGAATTCGACCGGCTTTCGATAGGCAAACAGTTTTGCTGCGCGTTGGTCCGGCGACCCACCGCCCTCGAGCATGTAAGCGGCGAGGGTCCATGGAGCTCCAGCAAAACCAATCAACGCCTTGCCACGAGGAAGATTGGCCTTTGTCTGCTGCATTGCCGTGTACACCGGCGCCAGTTTTTCCCGCCAGACCGCTTCGTCCAGTACCAGACTATCGACATTTTCGAATGGTCGAAGAACCGGCCCACGCCCGTCTTCGAACCGCACCGGCTGTCCAAGAGCATACGGCACGACCAAGATGTCCGAAAACAGAATGGCAGCATCGAAATCAAACCGCCGGATCGGTTGCAGCGTCACCTCGACCGCCAAATCGGGCGACATACACATCGCCCAAAACGAACCGGCTTTTTTTCGTATGGTCTGATATTCCGGAAGATATCTCCCGGCTTGGCGCATCAGCCAAATCGGTGGAGGCCGCATGACACTCCGGTCCAAAACGGCAAGCAAAGGCAAAGTTTTACCCGGCTCTTCCATCTCACAAATCAATTCTTGAATCTTGTGATGATGATGGTGTTGTAGCGTTAAACTGTGGAGAATTGCGGCGAAGTTGGACCAATACACTGAAACGAGCGGACTTAATCAAGGTCGCTGCCCTAAAGTGGAGCTGGGGATAAGATGGCGTTCTATACAATTCACTCGTGCCTTCTCCAGGCTGGCTTTGCCGCTGTGGGTTGTTTTGGGATTGAATCATGGTTCGTGAATATCATTTGCACCTGATTTCAGATGCGACGGGTGAAACCTTGAACACGGTTGCCAAGGCTGTTTGTGCACAGTTTGAAGGGGTGACCGCACGGGAGCATATCTACTCGCTCGTCCGCAGTGAAAGGCAACTTCGCCGGGCAGTCGAGCACGTAACGGCCCATCCTGGAATTGTGTTCTTTACTCTGGTCAATCCCGGATTGCGAAAGGTGTTAGAGGCAGATTGCGCGAGGCTCGGAGTCCCCTGTGTCTCGATTCTCGATCGGGCAGTCGAGGCTATGGGCAAATTTCTCGGCGCGGAGGAGACCCATAGACCCGGGGGACAACACGAGATGGATTCGCGCTACCTGGAACGCGTCGAAGCGCTCAATTTCGCTATGCAGCATGATGACGGTCAAAATGCGCAAAATCTATCCGAAGCGGATGCCATTCTTGTTGGGGTCAGCCGGAGTTCGAAGACGCCGACCTGTGTTTATCTCGCGATCCGTGGCGTAAAGGCTGGAAACATTCCTATTGTTCCTGGCGCTGAATTGCCCGAGGACCTCTTCGCATTGAAGAAGCCCTTATTTGTCGGCTTATGGCTGTCGCCGGAACGGCTTCTGCAAATCCGGCGCAATCGCCTCAACGCTATGGGCGAAACGAAAACCTCCGATTATGTGGACGAGGAGGCGGTCCGTGCCGAGCTTGCCTTCACCCGGCGGCTATTCGAGCGTCACCAATGGCCAACCATAGACGTAACGCGGCGTTCAATCGAAGAGACGGCAGCAGCCATTCTGAATCTTTTGGCTGAGCGCGAGGCCACCGCATGAAGCCGGCCGCCCTGGTACTCGCTTCCACCAGCACAAGCCGGCGCGCCATGCTGGAATCGGCAGGTGTGACCTTCACGGTTGTTGCACCCAACGTCGATGAAGATCTGATGAAGTCCATGTTGACCGGCGGCGGAGGGGATGGAGTAACCGTGGCCGACGCGCTGGCAGAAGCGAAGGCTCTGGCAGTTAGCGAACGTCATCGCGACGCCGTAGTTTTGGCCGCCGATCAGGTTCTGGTTTGCGAGGACCGCATCTTCAGCAAGGCTCTTGACGAGGATCAGGCGCGACGCACTCTTGTCACTTTATCGGGCCGCGAACATGAATTGATTTCCGCGGCTGTTATCGCGAGTGATGGTGCGGCCGTTTGGCGCCGGACCGAAATCGCGCGCCTGAGAATGCGGAAAATTTCCAGCGAATTTCTCGACCGGTATTTGACTGCCGAAATGCCGGAGATCCTCGGCTCGGTTGGCTGTTATCGTATCGAGGGTCTTGGCGCGCAGCTCTTCTCGGAGGTGTCGGGAGACTATTTCTCGATTCGCGGGCTGCCGCTGATCCCGGTGCTCAGTGCGTTGCGTGATTTCGGAGTGCTCTTGGGGTGAGCACCGGAAAACTCGCCGCGATTATCGGTTGGCCGGTTCACCAATCCCTTAGTCCGATGATTCACTCTTATTGGCTGAAGAAGTACGGAATTGCCGGAACCTATGTAGCGCTCCCCATTGCGCCGGAAAATTTCGAGCGCTGCATTTCAGCGCTGCCTTTGATGGGTTTTGCCGGTGTGAATGTCACGGTGCCGCATAAAGAGGCCGCATTTACGCTATCCTCGACTCATGACCCCGATGCGCTGATAACCGAGGCCGTCAACACGCTGATTTTCAAGCAAGACGCGATCATGGGTCTCAACACCGATGCAATCGGCTTTGAAGCTAGCATCCGTGATAGCTTAGGCGAGAACGTTATCAAAGGCGGTACGGTTGCCATTTTGGGAGCAGGCGGTGCGGCGCGCGCGGTGTCTCTTGCCCTGGTACGCCTCGGCGCGTGCGAAATCCGCATCGCAAACCGGACGCGCGCAAGGGCCGAGGCTCTCGCAAAGACGCTCGCTGCTCGGGCGAGCGTGAAACTTGTCGAATGGGGTGATTGGCAGCGCGCATTTACCAATGTATCCCTCCTTGTCAACTCCACCAGCCTCGGCATGACCGGAAAACCGCCGCTGGAGCTCTCATTGACGGAACTTCCGACGGAAGCTGCGGTCGCCGACATCGTCTACAACCCGCTTGAGACAAAGTTGCTGCAAAGCGCACGCCGGCGCGGCCATCGCACCATGGATGGTCTGGGCATGCTGATGCACCAGGCCGCGCCGGCTTTCGCTGCGTGGTTCGGTATTGTGCCGGCGGTCACCGACGAGCTTCGCAGCGAACTGACAAAGGCACTCGCGCGTGCCTGAGGGTAAAGCGCGAAAACCTTTCCTGGTTGGACTCACCGGCTCGATCGGCATGGGCAAAACAGAAACCGCAAGGTTATTCGCCCGGCTTGGGATTCCGGTTCATGACTCGGACGAAACGGTTCATGCGCTCTATGAAAAAGGCGGGGGGGCGGTTGAACCGATAGCCGCGGCCTTTCCGAGAACCGTGAAGGACGGCTGCGTGGACCGCGCAGCACTGGCCGCTCGCGTTTCCGGCGATGAGGCCGCCTTCCAGCGTCTGGAAAGCATTGTTCATCCGCTGGTCCGAAAAGCACGGCAAGATTTCCTCAAGAGCGCCGAGAAACGAGGTGACGCGCTGGTCGTGGTCGACATACCGCTGCTGTTTGAAACCGGGGAGGACAGGAGCATGGATGCCGTCATCGTGGTGTCGGCTCCGCCCGCGGTGCAGCGTAACCGGGTCCTTGCCCGGCCCGGCATGACGCTTGAGAAGCTCGAGGCCATTCGCGCGCGTCAAATTCCCGATGCGGAAAAGCGTGCAAAAGCGGATTTCGTGATTGAGACGGATAAAGGCTTGGGGCACGCTTTCGAGGCAGTTAAAAGAATCATTGCCGAGCTGCGCGAGCGGGCGGATAGGCGCTGAGTATATGCGGGAAGTCGTTCTCGACACGGAAACCACGGGACTCGATCCGGCCGAGGGCCACCGGATTATAGAAATCTGCGGTCTGGAATTGGACAATCATCTTCCGACGGGCCGGATTTACCACACTCTCGTTCACCCGGAGCGCGACGTGCCCGATGAGGCCTTGCGGGTCCATGGCTTGACCCCGGAAAAGCTTGCGGGCGCGCCGCTATTCGGGGCGATTGCCGACGATCTGCTCGCCTTTCTTGGCGATTCGCGCCTGGTCATCCATAACGCTGAGTTCGATCTCAAATTCCTCAATGCCGAATTGGCGCGGCTCAATCGGCCTATGCTCGCGCCGGCCCGCGGTATCGACACAATTGCGCTAGCCAAGCGCCGATTTCCCGGCGCGCGGTATTCCCTCGATGAGCTCTGCCGCCGGTTCAACATCGACCTTTCGCTTCGGGCCCAACACGGCGCGCGCATCGATGCCGAGCTGCTGGCGAAAGTTTACCTGGAACTCGTCGGCGGCCGTCAGGCGCGCCTCGCGCTAGCGCCTGGTGACGGCGCAGGTCCCGGATTGGGATTCATTCGCGTAGCTCGGTTAAGGCCGCAACCTTTGCCGGAGAGGGTGTCGCGAGAGGAATTGGAGGCCCATGCGCGTTTTCTTGCCGGCGATGTCGAAGGCGATGTGATCTGGAATTGGCGCTCCTGAGCGTCAAACCACGCGCGGCTGTTCCTGTTGCTGGTTTTGGGCTTCCATCATCTTGCTGCGATAAAGGGCGGCGAAGTCGATCGGTTCGATCATCAAAGGCGGCAAGCCGCCATCGCTAATCAGATCCGCCACGATCCTACGCACAAAGGGGAACATCAATCGCGGACACTCGATCAGCAGCATGGGTTGGAGCACTTCGTCCGGCACTCTCTCAAGAACGAAAAGCCCGCCATAGGCGATTTCAAGGAGAAAAATCGTCTTCTCTTCCTGTTTTGCGCTGACCCGCATTTTCAACAAAACTTCGAAAGGGCCGTTTTCCTGCATGCGCCGGGCCTGCAAATCGACCGAGAATTCGATCTGGGGCCTCTGGACGTTGATACCGAGCGACGGATTTTCAAACGACAGATCCTTGATGTATTGCGAGACGATCTGAAGACTCGGCATCTGGGGTTCCGCGCCGGAGGGCGCTCCGCCCGGTGCTGCGCCGCCATTGGGATTGGGGTTGTCGGCCATGATCGTTCGTTCCGCTTGAGGGGTAGGCTGGCCGCCGCTAGCACGGATCGCGCAAGCGTGACAAGCGCAGGGACTCGTTTCGGCATGGCAAACTGGCTGCTCACGCCATATTTTGAGGACATTGCCGAAAACCCTTACGGCCGCGCTGGACCGGCGAAGGCGCAAGGATTAGGCTGGAGGATCGCAGTGCGGGGCATGTCGCTCTGCGAGCCACGGTCAGAGAAGAGCTGAGCAGGCGCAAATTCGAGATGTATAGTTTTCAGTTTTTCGATGTGATCCTTCTCGCTTTGCTGGCAGGCTTCATTGCCTTCCGGCTCTATAGCGTGCTTGGCCGCCGCACCGGTCACGAGCGGTCTCCGGACGACCAATTGCGGCTTCCGGACGGCGCCCGCCCGAACCCGAAGGCGCCCCCGGTGAAAGACAATGTGGTGAGCCTCCCGGAAAGGGTCGGGCAAGCCGGTGCGGGGCCGGCAAGTGCAGCGCCGATGTCCCGTGCGCTTCTGGACATCAAGTTGCGGGACCGCAACTTCGACGCTGACCGGTTCCTTTCCGGAGCGCGAGCCGCTTATGAGATGATTGTCACCGCGTTTGCGCGCGGAGAACGCGACGTGTTGCGGCCCCTGCTTTCCGAAGAGGTGTTCGAGGCCTTCGATCGGGCGATCAAAGCCCGCGAAGCCAAGAAGGAGCGGGTGGAGTTCACCTTTCTCTCGCTCAAGGGCGCTCGCCTCACAAATGCGGACGTCAAAGGTCAAACAGCGGAAGTTACCGTAACCTTCAACAGCGAAGTCATGCTGGCCGGTTATGATCCTGCGGGCGCGCTTATCGAAGGCGATGCAAAGACGCCGCACGATATCGAGGAAGTTTGGACATTCGGCCGTGACACACGCTCAGGCGATCCGAATTGGACGCTCATTTCCACGGCGAGCCAATCCTAAGCAGCGTTCTGTGGTTTTCTTCCGGCAGCGTGTGCGTCTTATTGCGGGGTTTATCGCTCTTGCGATGCTGGCTGGCTGCATGCCGCCGCCCAAGGCGGCCTTCATTTCCCCTCAACGTCTCCCATCCCAAGCGGCGCTCGTGTTGAACGCAGTGCGTTTTGCAGACCTCGCCGGATGGCGAAACGGCGATCCCCGTAAGGGCCTTGACGCGTTCCGCCGCTCCTGCGGCGTGATCCGGCAAAAACCCGCTGACGCGCCTCTTGGCGGCGCCGGTTATGCCGGAAACGCCGGTGAATGGAGCGCAGTTTGCGATCAAGCCGACGCGATTCGAGCATACAGTCCCGAAGTTGTGCGGGCATTCTTCGCATCGGCATTTGTGCCGTTTCGCGTTTCACGGGGAGGCGAAGAGGGGCTGTTCACGGGTTATTACGAGCCGGAGTTAAGGGGCAGCCGGACCAAGCATGGAGCCTATCAAACGCCGATCTACGGCGTGCCGCCCGATCTTGTGAATATGGATGGGGAGATTCTCCGCGATACCGTTATGGGTCAGCCTTTTGCCGAACGCATGCTGATGTCGATCATGATGATGCGTTTTGTGCCGTATCCGGCGCGCGCGGAGATTGAGCGGGAGGGCATTCCAGGAATGCCGCTCTTCTACACCGATGATCCTATCGACGCGTTCTTTCTCCAGATTCAGGGATCGGGACGTGTGGTGCTGGATGACGGCACGCTGGTACGCGTGGCCTATGCAGGGCAGAATGGACAACCTTACACCGCGATCGGCGCCGTCCTCACCGAACGCGGTGAGCTCACCAGCGAAGAGCTCTCCCTCCAGTCGATCCGCGCCTGGTTGGTCGCACACCCGGAGGATGCGCGGGAAGTCATGGATGCCAACGCGTCTTATGTCTTTTTTTCCGAAGCGCCGATTGGTGATCCGGCGGTTGGCGCGGTTGGCGCGGAGGGTGTCCCGCTCGTGCCCGAGGCAAGCCTTGCCGTCGACCTCGCTGTGCATGCGCTCGGAGTGCCGGTTTGGCTCGAAGCCTCGGCGCCGGACCCCGAGCCCACCCAGCCGGATCGCGCGTTCGACCATCTCCTCGTTATGCAGGATACCGGCGGAGCCATTCGCGGTGCCGTACGCGGCGACATTTATTGGGGCTTTGGCGGGGAAGCCGAATCGGTCGCGGGCCGCATGAAACATCCGGGGCGCTTGACCGTTCTGTTGCCGCGAGAAATTGCGGCTCGCTTGACGCAGCACGCTGAATTTGCCGCGCCATCATGAACAGGCGAAGGAAGTTGGTTTCCGCCGAAGACAACTTGCTGTTCCGCACCGTGCTCAAAGACGCGCAGCCGCTGAAAAAACGGCAGCAGGTGTTACTTCATCCGCGGCAGCGGACGGAAGTTTTCATGCCCTTGCCCCATTATCGCAACGAGCCCGCCTACAACGAGCGAAGGGCTCCGGCGATAGGCGGACACGCCGATGCCCATCTCAGGCGGGGCCAATTGGATCCCGAAGCGCGGCTCGATCTTCATGGGAGGACGCAAGCGAGTGCCTATCGCGCGCTGCTCGGATTTCTCGTCAACGCTCAGGCCGAAGGAAAAAGACTCGTGCTCGTAATTACCGGCAAGGGCGGCATTTTACGTACGCAATTGCCCCTGTGGCTGGGTCAGGCAGAGCTGCGGACGCTTGTCGTCGGCGTGAGGGAAGCTCATGTCAGGCACGGCGGCAATGGTGCCTTTTATGTCGCCATCAAGAAGCATGAGCGGAAACGGCACGCAGGATGAAACAGAAGATTCGCCGGCTGCGGATCACCACCAAAGGTCCCGGTTTTACCGATATTACGGAAACTGTCCGGACCTTCGTATCAGGCTCGGAAATCGGCATCGGACTCTTGACGCTGTTCATTCCACATACTTCCGCCTCGCTTCTGATCCAGGAAAACGCCGATCCCGACGTACTGAAGGACCTTGCCGATAGCTTCGACCGGCTTGCGCCGCGCGGGGCGGCTTACCGCCATACCACCGAAGGGGCCGACGACATGCCCGCGCATATCCGCGCCGCGCTGACGCAAACGTCTTTGTCCCTTCCCATTGATGAAGGGACCCTGGTGCTGGGCACGTGGCAAGCCATCTACCTCTTCGAGCACCGCGATGAATCGCACCGGCGCTCAGTCGTCCTGCACCTGATCGGGGATTGATCCGTCGCTATAGGCCCGCCTCATGGGCCAGCAGCTTCAACGAATGTTCCGGGCGCGCGCCGTAATGGGAGATCACCTCGGCGGCGGCGATCGAACCCAAACGCGCGCAGGTGCTGAGATCGCGATTCCGCGCCAAGCCGTAAAGAAATCCCGCGGCAAACTGATCGCCCGCCCCCGTTGTGTCCAGAACTTTTGCCACCGGCTCGGCCTGCTGCACGTGAATCTCTCCCGAGGGAGCCGCAACGACACAGCCTTTTTCGGAGCGGGTTAGGATCGCGAGGCCGTGCCATTGCCGCGCGGCCTCAAGCGCTTGGTCGAAACTTTCAACCTCGAATAGCGCTTTCGCCTCCTCTTCATTGGCGAACAGAATATCGATATCCGCCTTCATCAGGTGCAGGAATTCTTTGCGGTAACGGCCGACGCAAAACGGATCGGAAAGCGTAAAGGCAATCTTGCGGCCGGCGCGCTTGGCCGCCGCAGTGGCTTTGCGGATCGCGGCTTTTGACCGTTCGTCATCCCACAGATAGCCCTCGACGTAGAGCATGGAGCCGGCTGCGATTTTCGCGTCGTGGATATCGTCGCGCGTAAGCTCGCGACAGGCGCCCAGATAGGTACTCATGCTGCGATGGCCGTCTGGCGTTACCGCAACAATACAGCACGCTGTCGCGGGACCGTCCGTCGCCATGGACGTGTCGAAGTGGACGCCGATACGCTTAAGGTCGCCCGCGAAGGAAAGGCCCAAACGATCCTTTTTCACTTTGCCAATGAACCATCCCGCGCCTCCGAACGAAGCAAGCCCGGCCATGGTGTTCGCAGCAGAGCCCCCAGAACTTTCTTTCGCGTTTTCGGCTGCCGCGACCAGTCGCGCGGCGCGGAATTCGTCAACCAGCGTCATGACGGATTTCGCAATCGTGTGCTCGAGGAGGAATTGATCGGACGCTGCAAAGATCACGTCGACAATGGCATTGCCGATACCGATGACATCGAAATTTTCGTCCATATATCCTCTGTGGTGCGGCGCGGGCATGCCGTTTATAAAGCACATCTGACGGTTATGGATGGCTGAGGACCTTGGCAAGAAAAAAACTGTTGCTTCTTTGTCCCATCGCTCTATCGGGTTTTGTTAGCGCCTGCATGACGCCTGCGCCTGTCGCCCCGGTCCTTCGGCCGGCCCCCGCACCGGAATCCGGCCCGATTGTGCCGCCTCCCTTGCCGGAGCCTATTCCGCCGCCTTCGCCGCCGGCCAATGCGATGCCCGAACCGGGACCGATGGCGCCGCTGCCAATGGATGCCCAAGCCTTGCGCGCGCGCTTTGGCGCGCCGGACTTCGTGCGCCGCGAAATGGGTTCGGAATTATGGCGCTATGACAACGGCCGTTGCGCTATCTTCTTCTTTCTCTATCCAGATGGCAGCATGCTCAAGCTGCGATATTTCGAGACCTTGCCGCGCGGCATGAATATGGCGGCCGATCCCGCTTGCCTTGCGACGCTTAGCCGGCGCGCGGGATCGATGTCTTAGTTTTGAGGATTTTGCTTTCGCGCTCCGGCGCGGCGCCGGCCGGTTCGGTCTTTGGCCGGTAGCGGCAGAGATCGGTCACGATGCACTCCGGACATTTCGGCTTTCGCGCGACGCAGACGTAACGGCCGTGCAGGATCAGCCAATGATGCGCGTGCAGCTTGAACTTGCGCGGCACCATGGCTTCGAGGCGATCCTCAACCTCGCGCGGATTCTTTCCCGGCGCGAGCCCGGTGCGATTGGCGACGCGGAATATATGCGTATCGACGGCAATGGTTCGTTCGCCAAAAGCGACATTCAGGACGACGTTGGCGGTCTTGCGCCCTACGCCGGGAAGCGCCTGCAATTGCTCGCGGTCATGCGGCACTTTCCCCCCATGTTGCTCGACGAGAGCTTTGGACAGCGCGATGACGTTCTTTGCTTTTGTCCGATAAAGCCCGATTGTCCGGATCGTCTCGCGCAACCGCGATTCGCCGAACTTCAGCATTTTTTCCGGCGTGGCCACCCTTTGGAAAAGCTGCGCCGTTGCCTTGTTTACGCCTTTGTCAGTCGCTTGCGCTGACAACACGACGGCAACCAGAAGCGTGTACGGATTTTTATAGTCAAGCTCTGAGCGCGGGTTCGGGTTGCGCGCAGCAAACCGCGAGAAGAACTCTTCGATTTCAGGGGCTTTCCAACGGCGAGGCATCAAATTGCCCGAAACTGCGGAAGCATAGGCTGAAGTTTACGGAAGCGGCCGTCAAGCCCGCAAATCGGAACAATTCAAGAGAGACACCGTTTCCAATCCGAACCCAATCGGGAAACAAAAAATGTCGGCAGTGACGAACCTGAAAAATCTAGCGGCGTCCGCTGCGATTATTGCGGCGCTGGCTTTGTCCGCATGCGGAACAACGACGGAAGACCGGGCGGTGTCCGGCGGTCTTTTGGGCGCCGGTGCAGGCGCTGTGGTCGGGTCTCTGGCCGGAAACGCCGGGGCCGGCGCCGTAATCGGCGGCCTGGGCGGTGCGGCAGTGGGCGCGTTGACGGATCCCTGCACGCTCGATCTTGGCGATCCGTGGTGGAGAGACCATGGCGGTGATGCCGAATATCATAGGCGTTGCGGTCGTTAGATCGCGATTGCCGTAACGAGGAAGTCCGCTTAAATAGCGGGCTTCCTCGTTTTCTGCCGTGATGGTAAATCCTGCTCATGGGCGAGCGTATTTTCTTCGACGCAATGATAGAGCCTAACAAGCCATTAGGTGCGCGCGGACTGGCTTTGGTTGTCGGCTTTGTCGCGCTCGTCAGCTTCACTGCCGGCATTCTGTTTGCGCTGCACGGCGCATGGCCGGTAACGCCCTTTTTCGGCGCAGATGTTGCTCTGCTTGCCTGGGCCATGCGCGCGAGCGTGCGCGCGAGCCGTAGACGCGAGCGTCTGGTGCTGACCAGCGATCTTCTGGTCATCGAGCGCATCGGCGCACGCGGCAAAGTGCAACGCGAAAAGATCAATCCCTATTGGCTGCGTGTCGATCACGATGATCCGGAACTTCTGGGTTCGGAGCTTGCGCTGGTTTCGCGCGGCCGGCGCTGGGTGGTGGGTTCGTTTCTGGGCGCCGAAGAGCGCGCCAGCCTGGCCGATGCTCTGCGGCGCGCCCTGCGCGAAGCGCGAACGGCACTTCCCTCGCAATAGCAAGAATCGGGTCGCATTACGCCTGTCCATATCTTACCGTTGCTTCATGCTGCAAACAGTCGATGGCGTAAGGGACGAACAGAGCGCGAATTACGCGCGCATCGCACGAGCCATTCGTTATCTCGCGGAAAATTATTCCCGGCAACCCGACCTCGAACAGGCGGCGCGTGCCGCGTCATTGTCGCCCTATCATTTCCAGAGGGAGTTCTCGCGGCTGGCTGGAGTAAGCCCCAAGTCTTTTGTTGCACATCTGACCTTGGAACGGGCCAAAACCATGCTCGCCAACGGCGCGAGCGTTATGGGTGCTGCACTTGATGTGGGCCTTTCGGGCTCATCGCGACTGCATGACCTGTTGCTTAAAGCGGAAGCGATGACGCCCGGCCTGTATGCCAAGGGAGGATTGGGCCTCACAATTGCCCATGGCTTTCATGGCTCGCTGTTCGGAAACGCGCTGATCATGACCACCGGGCACGGCCTGTGTGGTCTGTCATTTGGCGATCCAGGTGAAGAAGAAGCACAGCTCGCGGACATGCAGTCGCGATGGCCTAAGGCCGAGTTTGTCGCGGACCAATCCACGACCGGCATCTATGCCGCGCGCATTTTTCACGTTAGTGGCGCCAGCAAAGACCGCTTGCCGATCCAGCTCTTCGGCACGCCATGGCAGATCAAAGTGTGGCAGGCGCTGCTTGCGATACCGGAAGGAAAAGTGTCGAGTTACCGCCAGATTGCGGAGCACGTTTGCGATGCCCGCGCCGCCCGGGCGGTGGGCGCGTCGGTCGGGCGCAATCCAATCGCGCTGATCATTCCCTGCCACCGCGTGCTTGCGTCGAATGGCGCGCTGACGGGCTACCATTGGGGTGAGGCCCGCAAACGCGCGATGCTGGCCCTCGAAGCGGCGCGAACTGTGGCTTAAGCCTTATTTGCCCACGGCGGGGTCGATTAAACGCGCATTTGAGATATCGAATTCTCCCGCTAAGGAATTGCCCATCCTCTGTTTCGCGACTCCGCGGTTGTACAGGCTGAGCGCGTCCTTGGGATTTGCTGCGAGCGCCTTGTCGAAATCTGCGATGGCGCGAACAGTTTCGCCGGTCTTCAGCAGAGCAAGACCTCTGTTGGAAAACGCACTGGCCGATCGCGGATCGAGCTTGATCGCCTGATCGTAATCGGCAATGGCGCGATCGTAATTGCCTTTCCGGGCGTATGCGGTGCCGCGATTGTTGTAAGCGTCGGCATACGCGGCGTTGATCATGATCGCGTGGCTATAATCCTCGATGGCTTCATCGAGGTCGCTGCGATTAAGATGGATATTTCCGCGAGCGGTATAGATGGCCGGATTGCCGGGATCGACCTTGGTGGCCTGAAGGAGGTCGCCGAGCGCAAGGTCGTATGCGCCCGCTGCTTGATAGGCGCTGGCGCGATGAGCGTAAACCGCGGTCCCTTTCGCGTCGAGCTTGAGCGCCTGATCGAAATCTTGGATGGCGTGCTCGAAATCGCCCTTGTCTTTTAGCGCGAGCCCTCGGTCGTCATAGGCTGCCGCGAATCGCGGATCGAGCTTGATCGCCTCGTTGAAATTCTCGATGGCGCGGTCGTCATCGCTCTGGACGCGGTAAGCCTCTCCGCGATTGGCGTAGGCGACCACGTTCTTGGGATCGAGTGCGATCGCGTGGTCGTAATCGGGGATGGCCTTTTGAGGCTCGCCCGAAAGCAGGAAAAAGTTTCCGCGTTGGATTAACGTCAAAGGATCCTTAGGATTCGCGCTGACCGCCTGGTCGTAGTCTTGAAGCGCGCGGGCACCGTCCCCCAGCGCTTGATAATAGCTGCCGCGAGCTGCAAGAGCGCTGGAATTTTTGTCGTCCATCATGATTGCACGGTCGAGATCGGCTATGGCGCGATCAGGCTGACCGGTTTTCAAATAGGCGACACCGCGATTGGCGAGGGCGCGGCTGCGCGTGGCCGGTGTCGAACCGCGCGCATCAATCAGAATCGTGCAGCTCTTGACCGCGACAGCCGGATTGGGGTCGTTGCATTGCCGCACCGGGTCATTGTTTGACGGCGGAATCATGGGCGGCGGCATTCCTGCTCCGGCCAGCGCAATGCTGACCAACGGAAGGATCAAGACCGCTCCGCGTCTCATGCTGGAAGCCCCAGAACGTCGCTCATGCCGTAAAGGCCGGGCTTCTTGCCCTGTCCCCAGCGCGCTGCAGCCAGTGCGCCCCGGGCAAAGATCATCCGATCTTCGGCCCGGTGGCAGAGCTCGATGCGTTCAAACGGCCCCGCTAGCGTCACCACATGATCGCCGACAACCGTGCCTCCACGCAAAGATGCAAATCCGATCGCGCCGTCCGGACGGATGCCCGTCTGCCCATCGCGGCCGCGAATCTGATGATCCGATAGCGGCACGCCTCTGCCTTTCGCAGCGGATTCCCCCAAAAGCAGTGCGGTGCCCGATGGTGCGTCAACTTTCATGCGATGATGCGTTTCGAGGATTTCGATGTCGTAATTGGGCAGAGCCTTGGCGGCCTCGCGCACGAGCGCTGCAAGCAGGTTAACGCCGAGACTCATATTCCCCGATTTGACGATCATCGCATGACGAGCGGCCGCTCTCACCCGGGACAGATCGTCATCGGAAAGACCCGTGGTACCGATCACGTGGACGATGCGCGCTTGCGCGGCAAGCTCGGCCAAGGAAACACTCGCTGCCGGAGTGGTAAAGTCGAGCACCGCGTCAGAACCCGCCAACGCGGCAAGCGCATCGTCGGTCAGAACAATTCCGGCGGGCGATAGGCCGGCCAGCGCACCGGCATCTTTGCCGAGCTCCGCGTGTCCGGGGCTTTCAAGCGCGAAAACCAGGCGCACACCCTCGGCTTCGGCGAGGGCGCGAATCAGTGTGCGGCCCATGCGGCCGGATGCCCCGGCGACCGTCGTGCGGATCGGATTCACGGCCGTTCGCCGCCGTTTCGGCCTCGCGTTTCGCCTTCGGCCTTTGCCACGGTCACCATTGCCGGACGGAGCAGGCGATCGCCGAGGGTGTAGCCCGGCTGAACTACATGCATGACCGTTCCGGGTTCGGCGCTTTTTGCCGGCACTTCTGCGATGGCCTGATGCAGATGTGGATCGAAGCGCTGGCCCTCGGCCTCGATCGGCTTGACGCCATGACGGGCAAGAGCGGCCTTGAGCTCACGTTCGGTCGCTTCCACGCCGTCGAGCACGGCTTTAAGCGAATTGTCGGCTTTGGCGCGAGCTTCGGCGGGAATCGCGGCCAGCGCACGGCTGAGATTGTCTCCTACCGTCAGAAGATCGCGCGCAAAACGGGTCACGGCGTAGATTCGCGCCTCGTCGCGCTCGCGCTCCAACCGTTTTCGGACATTTTCAAGTTCCGCTAGCGCTCGCAGCGTACGGTCCTTATGCGCCTCGGCTTCGGCCCGCAGTGCCGCGATTTCCCGCGCCTGCTCATCTTCGTCAGAACCGGCTCGCGCCTGTTCTTCGGGCAAGATTTCGTTGTCGTTTTCCGCTGCCATGATGCTCCTAAACGCTGCGAACGGCGGTTGGTTTACGCCAAAAGCCGGCCGACTACGCGCGCCGTATAGTCGACCATCGGAACGATGCGGGCATAATTCAGCCGCGTCGGGCCAATGACCCCAATAACCCCTACCACTTTGCCTTTGCTCTCGGCATAGGGCGCGGCAACGATAGAAGAACCCGAGAGGGAGAACAGTTTATTTTCCGAGCCGATGAAGACCTGGACGCCTTCGCCCTTACGGGCAAGATCCAAGAGGCCGATGAGATCATTTTTGCGCTCAATATCATCGAACAGCGTCCGTACCCGCTCTAAATCACCCTGCGCCTCGATGTCTTCCAGGAGATTGGATGCGCCGCGCACGATGAGAATCTTGTCGCCGGCGGGGTCGGTTCCTTCGCGAGGCCGCGCGGAAAGGGTTGCCAAACCTTCCGCGACAATCCGCGCCGTCAGCGCATCGAGTTCCGCGCGCTGATCCTCAAGCTCTTTCAGGATTTCGCCCTTTGCCGCCTCAAGCGTTCGGCCTTGAAGCCTCGCTGAAACATAGTTCGACGCTTCCACCAAGGCCGACGGCGGAAGGCCGCGGGGAACGTCCATCAATCGGTTTTCTACGCTGCCGTCGGCGCCGACAAGGATTGCAAGGGCTTTCCCGGGGCTGACGGCTACGAATTCGATATGCTTGAGCGGGGACTCCTGCTTGGCCGCAATCAGAAGGCCGGCGCAATGGGAAAGGCCGGAGAGGAGACTTGCCGCCTGGCTGAGCACGTCTTCCAAAGGCCGCCCCGATGCGCCAAGCCGCTCTTCGATCGCGGCACGTTCCTCACGGGTGATATCGCCGACTTGCAGCATTCCATCGACAAACAGCCGCAGGCCCTTTTCGGTTGGCACTCGGCCTGCGCTGGTGTGCGGGGCATAGAGCAAGCCCATGCGTTCGAGATCTGCCATAACATTGCGGATCGATGCGGGCGAGAGCGTCAGTGGCAAGCGCTGAGAGAGCGTGCGAGAACCGACGGGCTCGCCCGAAGTGAGATAAGCCTCAACCAAGTGGCGAAACACCTCGCGAGGCCTGGTTGCGAGATCGCTGGCTATGAGATCGCTAGTATGGATGGACGTTCTGGACTCCATAGCTTCAGATGCCGGCTGCGATGCAGCCCTTTTTTCACCGCCAAAAGGCGGATTTGCGCCCCGGGCGCCCGGCCGCTAGGTAACGGTGCGGCTCGCGAACTTCAAGAGATGCCATGAACGCCTTTTCCCGTCCGTCTTCCCGGCGACCCGACGAGATGCGCCCCGTGAGCTTGGAGCCTTCCGTGCTGAAGCACGCCGAGGGCTCTTGCCTCGTGAAATTCGGCAATACGCATGTTTTGTGCACCGCGAGTCTCGAAAATCAGGCCCCCCCGTTCCTGCGCGGCTCCGGGCGCGGCTGGGTTACCGCAGAATACGGGATGTTGCCGCGCGCCACTTCCGAACGCACGCGGCGCGAAGCAGCGGCGGGAAAGCAAAGCGGGCGGACGCAGGAGATTCAACGCCTGATCGGACGATCCCTGCGCGCGGTAACCGCTCTCGAGCTGTTGGGCGAACGCCAAATCATCATCGATTGCGATGTTATCCAAGCCGATGGAGGGACGCGCACAGCCTCGATTACCGGCGGGTTCGTAGCTCTCCATCAGTGCCTCAGCTTCATGACGGCGACCAAGCTCATTTCGCGCCATGCCATCAAGGATCATGTGGCGGCAATCTCGTGCGGAATCTATCAGACAACCGCGGTACTTGATCTCGATTATGCGGAAGATTCCGTCGCCGCGACCGATGCGAATTTCGTGTTGACCGGCGGGGGCGGACTCGTCGAAATCCAAGGAACCGCTGAAGGCGTTCCTTTCAGCGAGGCCGAGTTCGCCCAATTGCTGGCGCTCGCGCGTAAAGGCACTGCCGACTTGGTCGCTCTGCAGAAGGAGGCGCTGAAGCTGTGATCCGTCTGCGGCCGGGCGAAAAACTCGTCGTCGCCAGCCATAATCCCGGCAAGGTCGAAGAGATCAGGCAGCTTATCGCGCCGTTCGGAATTCGGGCTCTGAGCGCGGCGGACCTGGGTTTGGCCGAGCCTGCCGAAACCGGAACCAGTTTCGCCCAAAACGCGGCGCTGAAAGCCGAAGCCGCCGTGCATGGTTCCGGGCTTGCCGCCCTTGCCGACGATTCGGGACTTTGCGTCGCGTCGCTCGATGGCGCGCCCGGCATTTATTCGGCGCGCTGGGCTGGGCCCACAAAGGATTTTCGCATCGCCATGCGGCGCGTGGAGGAGGAGTTACGCGAGAAGGGGACGCCCGACAAACGGGCTTTCTTCATCTGCGCTCTTGCCTTGGCCGTGCCGCAAGCGGCAACGGAAATATTCGAGGGCAGGGTCTATGGCTCGCTGACTTTTCCGCCCCGTGGCACCAAAGGTTTCGGCTACGACCCGATTTTTGTCCCCGAAGGCCACCGCCTGACCTTTGGCGAAATGGAACCGGGAATGAAACACGCACTGTCCCACCGCGCGCGAGCGTTCGCCAAATTGGTAAACAGTGCTATTGCTCCGGGTACGGATCGATGACTCCATTCGGCATCTATGTGCATTGGCCGTTTTGTGCGGCCAAATGTCCCTATTGCGATTTCAACTCGCATGTGCGGGAGCGCTATGACGAGAAGCGCTGGGCTGACGCCATCGTTTCAGAGTTGAAGGCTGTTGCGGCCTTGCAGGGAGATCATCGGCCGGAGGCGGACAGCGTCTTCTTCGGTGGAGGGACGCCCTCGCTCATGGGCGGTACCGCGGTCGCAACAGTGCTGGACGGAATTGCGGGGTTGTGGCTGGTGGCGCCCAATGCAGAGATCACGCTCGAAGCAAACCCCAATAGCGTGGAGCAGACGCGTTTTCGGGATTATCGCGCAGCAGGCGTGAACCGCGTCTCCATCGGCGTACAATCTTTCGATGATGGCGCGCTTGGAGCCTTGGGCCGGCTCCACGGGGCCGAAGAAGCCAAAGCCGCGATCCGTCTAGCGAACCGGATTTTCCCCCGGGTGAGTTTCGATCTCATCTATGCGCGGCCGCAGCAGAGCCCTGCGGATTGGGTAACTGAGCTGAAACAGGCGCTCGACTTTAACACCGAACATCTGTCGGCCTACCAACTTACGATCGAGCAAGGTACGGCTTATGCCAATCTTGCGCGGCAGGGCCGTCTCAATCTTCCTGATGAAGACACTGCAGCCAGTCTCTACGACCAGACTCAAGAAATTTGCGGAGCCGCGGGCCTAGAGGCCTATGAGATTTCCAACTACGCGCGCCCGGGATGCGAAAGCCGGCACAATCTGATCTATTGGCGGTATCAGGATTATGCCGGCGTAGGTCCGGGGGCACATGGCCGTCTTACTGTTTCCAAACGCCGTTTGGCCACACAAGCCGAACGCTTGCCGGAGCGCTGGCTGGCACGGGTTGACGAACAGGGAAATAGCCTCATCGTTTCAGAGGTTTCGACAGTGGAGTGTGCTCGCGAGCATCTTCTGATGCATCTGCGATTGAGCGAAGGAATCGATCTCTCTGCCTATCGCACCCGCTGGGGCGTAGAGCCTTCGCCGCGCCGAATTACGGCTTTGCAGGAAATGGGCTTGCTGACGCCGAGCGTCGATCGGCTCGCCGTCACGCCGAGAGGCCGATTGGTGCTTAACAGTGTCATCGCTCAGCTGGCCGAGTGAGATCAAAAGCCCGCCGGCGCGAATGCTTTTGGGGCTGGGTCGACGACTGAGAACCCGTCCGGGGTCACTTCCAAAACCGCCAGTCCGCGCTCGGCCGAGCCATCGCTGCGGAAGCGGAAAATACCGTCCACGCCGGAGAATCCGTTGGGATCGGTCAAAACAGCTTCGGTGAATCGCTCATAGGGCCGGCCCCGGGTGAGAAGCGCCACCAACGCAATGGCGTCATAAGAGAGAGTGGCGATGCGCGGCGGCATATCATTATACGTCATGCGGTAATGATTGGAGAAAGCGGTGAATGCAGCGGGCGCAGGTGCGGCGAACCAGCCATTGATGAGCATGGGTTCATGGGTGATGGAGGGATCATCCCACAGACCCGTACCGAGAAACTTCACCCGGCGATCCTTAGCCCCCGCGATGGCCAAAGCCGGCGCGAGAGCTTCCAGCATCGTACCGCCCTCGGCGATCAGCAGGGCATCGGCGCCGGATTCCACCGCTGCCCGCGCCACAGGCTCCACCAGCTCGGGCTTTTCTTCGAAGCTTTGGAGCCCTGCGATATGTCCTCCAACTCGCATAACCGTATCGCGAAAGGCGCCGGCCACTTTGTCGCCGTACCCGGTCTTCGGCACTAAAGCGGCGAAGCTGCTATGGCCGCTCTGCGCGGCATAGCTGACGATGCGGTTGACCTCGGTTTCGGGCTGAAAACTTAAGAGATAGACGCCACTTCCGCCGACCGACCGGTCACTGGAAAAAGCCACCACGGGCACATGTTTCCCCCGGGCAACCGGACCCACCGCTGTCACCGATTGTGCAAACAACGGTCCAATGATGATTTCAGCGCCTTCCTCGATGGATTTTGCCGCTGCTGCTGCGGCCTTTTCCGGTGTCCCGCCATCATCCCGAGGCATCAGAAGAATGTCGTTGCTTTTAGCATCGAAGACGGCAAGTTCCGCCGCTTTTTCAAGGGCTTCGGCCAAAGCCCGAGTCTCGGCCGAGGGGCTCGAAAGGGGCAGCAGGAGCGCCACGCGCGCTGGGGTTGCTCCTGACGGCGTGTTACGCAACCGATAATAGTTCGGTTCTTCGACGCGTGAAGGGGCTGGCGGCGGCGTTGGGGGCGGTGGCGGCATCAACACCATCGGCAAAGGCGCCGGGCGTAGCGAGGGCGGAGGCGGCAGCGGCATGCTACTCTGGCACGACCCGATCCAAACCGCTATCGCAAGCAGATAGGCAATCGCGCACAATGGCAAGCGCGACTCGTGGTCTTGAAAACGAGCTTCTTTAGGAGCGGCCGGCCGTGGCGCGCCACCGGAAAAAATTCCAAACAGTCTCATCCGCGGCTGCTCCTTCTCTGCCGCTATCGGCTCATGTGCACGGCCAGCCGAACTCGTTTAGCGGTTTGGGCACTGACCGTAAGGTGGACAAAAGCGCTGGTAAATCCCATTCGAGGCCGGCGCTTGCCGAATGCAAGGAAGGTGACACGGTTTCCGCCACGGCGCTTGCACCCGGTCTTTATGTAACCGCGACACCGATCGGCAATGCCGCCGACATCACGCTTCGGGCGCTTAATGTGCTCAAGAATTGCGATGCCATTGTGGCGGAGGATACGCGCGTCACCTCGCGACTCCTTGCCTTGTACGGAATCAGCCGGCCGCTTTTGATCTACAACGATCACAACGCCCGTTCGATGCGCCCCAATCTGCTGCAACGTCTGCGAGGAGGCGCGCGTCTGGCGCTGGTCAGCGATGCCGGCACGCCGCTGGTCTCTGACCCTGGCTACCGGCTGGTACGCGAAGCCAGGGATGAAGGCTTGCCGGTGTTTCCCATTCCCGGTGCGTCGGCCGTGCTGGCAGCTTTGACGGCGGCGGGGCTTCCGAGCGACCGGTTCTTTTTCGCAGGTTTTGTTCCTGTCAAGGCCGGCGAACGGCGGGAAGCCTTGGCTGAGCTCGCCAGTGTTCCGGCAACCCTGATCTTTTTCGAATCCGCACAGCGCCTGGGCGATTCGCTTGCGGATATGACCGAGATTTTCGGCGCCCGCGAAGCCGCTGTGGCACGTGAGCTGACGAAAATGCACGAAGAGGTGCGGCGCGGCAGGCTGACTGAGCTTGCCGCCGATTATTCCGGGGCTCCACCGAAGGGCGAAATCGTCATTCTGGTCGCTTCATCGCCTGATTGTGCGGGTCCCGATCAGGCGCGCATCGATTCGCTTCTGCAGCAGGCGCTTCGTTTCATGCCTGTCAAACCGGCCGCGGCTCTTGTTGCCGAAGCGACGGGGAGCAGCCGGCGCGAGGTCTATCGCCGCGCACTCGCGCTCAAGCTCAATAACGACGCATGTCAATGATGATGCGAAAGCTTGAGCATCGCAGAGCCGCGGAGGCTCTCGGTAGGAGAAGCGAAATCCTCGCCGCGCTACTGCTCGCCTGCAAGCTCTATCGGGTGATCGGGCGTCGCGTGAAAACGCCCTCTGGCGAACTCGATCTGGTTGCCTTGGCTCCTTCGGGCGTCGTCTGCTTTGTCGAGGTCAAGGCGCGCGGTCTGGAATCCGCCGCAGCCGAGGCAGTAACGGCGCGCAAACGCGCCCGGATCGCACGCGCAGCCGAGCTTTACTTGCATACTCGACCCGGATTGCGCCACAAAGCTGTCCGATTTGACCTTATGCTGATGGTTCCGCGCCGCTGGCCGCGCCATGTCAAAGACGCTTGGCGGCCCGATTGGTGATTTGGAAATCATGCGCTAGGAGGAGTTGCGATGTTGCCGGTGTTGCGTTTTGTGGTTCGCATCGCGCCATTAATCCTGATTCCTATTCTCTCCGGCTGTGTCTGGGTCGCGGCCGGCGGCGCCGTAGCGGGCGTTTCGGCGGCGCGCCAGGAGCGCACTATCGGCAATGCGATTGATGATACGCGTATCAAAGCGACGCTCGACGCGCATTTGGTCGAGGCCTCGCCCGGCCTCTACCTGCGCGTTTCCACCACTGTGGTCGAAGGGCGTGTATTGCTTGCCGGCCGCGTGGATAAGCCCGAAAATCGGCTCAACGCCACGCGGATTGCCTGGGGCGTGGAAGGTGTTCGCAAAGTCGACAACGCGATCGAGGTCTCTGATCTTTCCGGCTGGCTCGACGGCCCCGCCGACTTCATTATGCAGACGGAGCTGGCCGCAGCCCTTCTTGCCGACAACTCGATAAAAGATGTGAATTACACGACCGATGTCGTGCATGGTGTGGTGTATTTGATGGGCATAGGACAGGATCGGGCGGAAGTGGATCGCGTCATTGCCCACGCAAATAAGCTCAATGGAGTGAAACGGGTGGAGAGCTATGTCGTGTTGAAGGACGATCCCGGCCGCGGACTCAGTGTTCCGAACCCCTGAGCGATGAACCAGTTAAGCGCCATCACGGATAGCGTCGCCGAGCTTTCGCCGGCGGATTATCTGGTTCGGTTGGGACAAGCGGGCGATGGCCCGCATGATCTCGCTGCCGCATCTCTCATGCTGGCGGCGCTGGATCGTCCGGAAAAAAAGCTCGCGCCCTTTCGCGCGCATTTGGCCGAACTTGCGGAAGCGGTTCGCGCCGAAGCGGATTTCGTTCGTAATGGCGAAGACGCGGGACAGGCGCTTTCGTCCGTGATCGCCGGGCGCTTCGGTTACGAGGGCGACCGGTCGAACTTTGACGATCCGGACAACGCCGATCTGATGACGGTGATCGAAAGGCGCCGCGGCCTGCCCGTCGCGCTCGGCATTCTTTACATCCATGCCGCGCGGGCAAGCCGGATCGACGCGTGCGGGCTGTTCGCCCCTGGGCATTTCCTGCTTCGCCTCACCGTGAAGGGAAGCGAGGCGGTCATCGATCCGTTCAACGGAGGCAGCGTGCTCGATCGCGATCGCATCAATACGCCTCGATTCGGCGCGGTGCTGAATTTCCCGGAGCCCGGAGCCACGGAACAGCACGACCCCTTTTCTGCGGTCAGCGATACCGAGGTGCTGCTCAGGCTGCAGAACAATATCAAAAACCGGGCGCTCAAAGTGCGCGATACCGCGCGCGCGATTGAAACTTTGCGTCGAATGGCGATTATTGCGCCACGGCGCAGCGTGTTGTGGTTGGAGTTGGGCCGCCTGCAGGAGTCCACGGGCTCGCTTTCCGCGGCCAGGCGCGCCTATGAAAGTTGTCTCAGGCTTACGCCGGCCGGCGAAGAAATTTCCAACGAAGCCGCATTCGCGCTGCACGCGTTGAAGCGGCGGCTGAATTAAGCTTCGCGCCGATGGCGCTCACCGTTGCAATCCAGATGGATCCGATCGAGCGGATCGATATCGACGGCGATTCGACGTTTGCCTTGGCGTTGGAAGCACAGGAGCGAGGCCACGGGCTGCTCTATTACGGTCCGCGCGACCTTTCGCTTCGCGACAGCGCATTGGTGGCACGCGTGAAACCGCTGCGCGTCCAGAACGTGCGCGGCAATCATTTCTCGCTCGGGCCGCCATCCGTATATAAATTGGCGGACGCGGATGTGGTGCTGATGCGCCAGGACCCGCCTTTCGATATGGCCTACATCACCGCAACCCATATGCTCGAGCGGATCCATCCTGCAACGCTCGTGGTGAACGACCCCTTCCACGTCCGAAATGCCCCGGAAAAGCTTTTCGTCACGAGCTTCAAGGAGGTCATGCCGCCCACGCTCATCAGTTCCGACCGTGAAGAGGTTCGTGCGTTTCGTGCCGAGCACCGGGATATCGTGCTGAAGCCGCTTTACGGCAATGGCGGCGCGGGCGTCTTTCGGCTGACGCAGGACGACGAGAACCTTAATGCACTCCTTGAAATGTTTACCGTCTTCTATCGCGAACCCGTGGTGGTCCAGCGCTATATCCCTGAGGTCCGCAAGGGCGACAAGCGGATTATTTTGGTTGACGGCCAGCCGGTGGGCGGCATCAACCGTGTGCCGGCTGCCGGTGAGGCACGCTCGAATATGCACGTTGGCGGCCGCGCCGAACCGGTTGAACTGTCCACGCGCGACCGCGCTATTTGTGCGGCGATCGGTCCGGAACTCAAAGCGCGCGGCCTGATCTTTGCCGGCATCGATGTCATTGGAGATTACCTTACCGAAATCAATGTCACGTCGCCGACCGGCATTCGGGAGTTGAAACGCTTTGGCGGAGCCGATGCCGCGGCGTTGATTTGGGACGCCATAGAGGCGCGCCGCAAGCGGCAGGAATGAAAGGCGAGCACGTGAATCGAATCGTCAATGACGATGCACTGGACCTCCTATTCCGCAAAGCACGGACACATCGCAAATGGCGCCCGGAACCGGTCACCCGGCAGATGTTGATGGCTGCATACGATCTGATGCGCTGGGGGCCGACGACTAACAATACCAGCCCTGCCCGTATTGTTTTCATCGTGTCGCAAACGGCAAAGGAGCGGTTAAGGCCGCACCTAAATCAGGGCAACATCGAACAGACCATGCTGGCTCCGGCAACGGCGATTCTCGCTTACGATCTCCAATTCTTTGAAATGATGCCGAAGCTCAGCTCCAATCCCAACGCGAAGCAGTCCTGGAGCGAGAGAACTCCGGCCGAGCTTCACGAACACGCATTTCGCAATGGCAGTTTGCAGGCGGGATATTTCATCATGGCCGCCCGGGCTCTGGGGCTTGATAGCGGGCCCATGTCCGGTTTCGACAATGCGGGCGTCGATCGCGAATTTTTCATGGGCACGGCAATAAAATCCAATTTGCTTTGCAATCTCGGTTATGGCGACGAGACGTCGTTGCGGCCGCGCGCGGGGCGGCTCGATTTCGATGAAGCTTGCCGCATCCTTTGAGGCGGAATCGGCGTGAAGATTTTGGCGGTCGACACCGCTCTCGGCGCGTGCTCGGCGGCGCTGGTTGCGGATGAAGCAGTGCTCGCGCACGACCACCGCGAGATGAGCCGCGGGCATGCCGAGGCTTTGGCGCCAATGGTGGACGCGTTGATGCGGGCAAGCGGGATCGAATTTGCATCCCTCGATCGCATCGCAGTGACAACTGGGCCCGGCACCTTCACCGGCCAGCGCGTCGGCATTGCCTTTGCGCGCGCCCTCGGCGTCGCGCTTAAAAAACCGGTAGTCGGGACAACCACGCTCGATACGATGGCGGCAGAAGCTTTGGCCAAAGCGCCCGGAGCTGTGTGGGCGATCGTTGCAGCCGATGCCAAACGCGGCGAAATCTATCTTGCCGCGCGCTCGGCCGAAGGCGAAATTCTGCTGGTACCCGAACTGGCTGTAATCGGCCAAATTGCGGCGAAACTCGCAGCTATCGTCAGCCGGTATGGCCGCGTCCCAATGCTTGCGGGCACGGCGGCTGGGACCGTGATGCCGCTTCTGGCGGCTGCCGGTATCCAGGCCTGTGACAGCTTGGTGCGCCAGCCCGATGCCGTCTTTGTCGCGAAGCTCGGAGCCGCTTTGCCATTGGGCCCTCCGCCAAAGCCGCTTTATTTGCGCGATCCCGATGCAAAGCTTCCCGGTATTGCGTGATGGCTGCCGTCATTCGCGCCGCTACTTTAGAGGATAGTGCGGCGCTCGCTCGCATTCACCGGGAATGTTTCGAACAAGCTTGGGACGAGGGTTCGTTTCGCCGGCTGCTGGAAAATCCCGGCGCCTTCGCTCTATTAGCAAAAGCTGCTGCGGCAGCGGCATTCGAATCTTTTGCCTTGATCCAAATTGCGGCGGATCAGGCCGAGATTCTCAGTATCGGTACGCTCCAGCGCATGCGCCGTGCCGGGCTCGCGACTGCTACTTTGCGAGGGGCAATGGCGGAGGCCAGGCGCAGAAACGCCCACGAGATGTTCCTTGAGGTGGCGGATGACAATGCCGCCGCGCTTGCGCTTTACGGCGGTTTGGGTTTTACGGTGGTAGGCCGGCGTAGCTCCTATTATTCTAAGAGCACCGGGTCCGCCGCCGATGCACTCATGTTGCGGGCTATGCTCTAACGGAACTACACTGAGCCGGGAGACAGAGCGTGAACCGGACCGAAGAGCACCTCAATCGAATCGAAAAGGCCTGCATGGAAAAGGGCCTCAGAATGACCGAACAGCGCCGGATCATCGCGCGCGTCGTCGCGCAGGCATACGATCATCCGGATGCCGAGGAACTCTACCGCCGCGCCATTGCAGTCGATCCGCACATTTCAATAGCCACAGTCTATCGCACGGTGAAATTGTTCGAGGACGCCGGCATTCTCGAACGCCACGATTTCCGCGACGGCCGGTCGCGTTATGAAGAAATAGCGGAACATCACGATCATCTGATCGATGTTTCAACAGGCCGCGTGATCGAATTCGTCAATGAGGACATCGAAAAACTGCAAAGGCGGGTCGCTGACGAATTGGGATTCGAATTGGTGGATCACCGCTTGGAACTTTACGGCGTGCCCAAGGGCGCCAAGAAGCCGGACCGCCCGTCCTAGAACATGTCAATACCTCGCTGAAAATGACGAAGCTTCGCGCTTTTGGCATTCTTTCCGTTTTCATGCTGGTCACAATCGTGCTGCTGCCGCTGCAATGGATCGCGGTCAAATTGCGGCTGCCTGCCCGCCGTTCTCTTCCGCACCGCTATCATCGCTTCGTTTGCCGCCTGTTCGGAATTCGCATCGCGGTGATCGGCGAACCCATATCCGGGGGTGTGCTGATCGCGGCAAACCACACAGGTTGGCTCGATATACCGATCCTGTCGGCCGTGGCCCCGGTCTCCTTCGTTTCCAAGAGTGAAGTCAATCAATGGCCGTTCTTCGGCACGTTGGCCCGCATGCAGCGGACAATTTTCATCCGCCGCGCGCGCGCGAAAGCGTTGAACGACCGCAACAATATCCGCCGGCGATTGCTGGAAGGCGACGCACTGGTGATTTTCCCCGAAGGCACTTCGAGCGACGGCAACCGTGTGCTGCCTTTTCGGAGCGCGCTTTTTTCGGCGGCGGAGATGAGCTTAGGCGAGGATCAATCCCATCGTGCTATCCACGCGCCGGTGCAGCCCGTTTCCGCGGCCTATATCGGCTTGCACGGAATGCCGATGGGCCGCGAGACCCGGCCCTTTTTCGCCTGGTATGGCGATATGGAACTGGTGCCCCATCTTTGGGAATCCCTGGAAACCGGTCCGATTGACGTGGTCGTGGAATTCCATCGCGCCCTCACCGTCGATGAGGCCGGTGGACGCAAAGCGCTCGCAGCGCGGTGTGAGGCTGCGGTCCGGACTGGGCTGATCCGGGCCCTGTCGGGTTCACGGGCGGGAGCGGTCCCGGTGCAGCAGGACGAGGCGCTGATCGAAGCGTTGGGCGATGCCGAAGCCGAGGCGGGGGAGGCCGCATGACGCCGGTTGTGTTCGCGCGCGACATTGCGCATAACGCCGCTCGTTTCGAGCCGAACCGAGCATGAAAAAAGTCCACATCAAAACCTATGGCTGCCAGATGAACGTCTACGATTCCGCGCGCATGGCGGAGCTGCTGGCGCCGCTTGGCTATGCCTCCGTCGATCATGCGGAAGGCGCCGATATCGTGATCCTGAATACTTGCCATATCCGGGAAAAAGCGACGGAAAAGGTCTATTCCGAACTCGGCAAGTTGAAACGGCTGAAAGTTCACCGCGCCGAGGAAGGTAAGCCGATGCTGATCGGGGTTGCCGGGTGCGTCGCCCAAGCCGAAGGCGCCGAAATCCTGGCGCGCCAGGCTGCCGTCGACTTGGTCGTGGGACCACAATCCTACCATCGCTTGCCCGAGATGATTGCCCGCGTCGCGCGCGGCGCCGGTCACGTCCTGGAGACGGATTTTCCCGCGGACGAAAAATTCGATCGGTTGCCGGAGGAACGGGCAGCGATTGGTCCCGCAGCCTTTCTCACCATCCAGGAAGGCTGCGATAAATTTTGCACGTTTTGTGTGGTGCCTTACACGCGCGGTGCGGAATTCTCGCGCCCCGTGGCGCAGATCGAGGCGGAGGCGCGCCGCTTGGCGGACAAAGGCGTTTGCGAGTTGACATTGCTGGGGCAAAACGTCAACGCCTATCGTGGTGAAGGTCCGGATGGAATGAGGTGGAATCTGGCGCGCCTAATCCGCCATCTGGCTCGTATCGAAGGCGTGAAGCGGCTACGCTATACGACGAGTCATCCGCGCGATATGGACGACGATCTGATCGCAGCGCATGGCGATGAAGAAAAACTGATGCCCTATCTTCATCTGCCGGTGCAGTCAGGCTCCGATAATGTTTTGAAGGCAATGAACCGTGGACATCGGCACGAAGACTATTTGGGCGTGGTCGATCGCATCCGTGCTGCAAGGCCGGATATTGCGCTGTCATCGGATTTCATCGTGGGATTCCCGGGCGAGACAGATGTAGACTTCGAGGCCACGCTCGCTTTGGTGCGGGAAGTCGGCTACGCGCAGGCATATTCGTTCAAATATAGTGCGCGTCCCGGAACGCCCGCGGCGACTTCCGTTCGGCAAATTTCCGATAATTTGAAGGCAGCGCGGCTGGAAATCCTCCAGGCGGTGGTTTCCGCCCAACAGCAAGCGTTCAATTCCGCGACGAAGGGCCGTGTGTTGCCGGTTCTGTTCGAAAGGCCGGGCCGTTTGCCGGGCCAAGCGGTTGGGCGCAGCCCGTACCTCCAGGCGGTCCATGTCGATGCGGCGGGATCGCTGATCGGCCAATTGCGCGAAGTCAAGATTTCCGCGGTCTTCGCAAACAGTCTGAAGGGTGTGCTCGCCGATGATTCCGTTGCCGGCGCCAAAGGGACAGCTGCTCATTGAGTCAACGCCACGCCAAGGCCGTATCCGATATCGCTACCCGCGAGCAGGTGACGCTGGAATTCAAGCGCAATTCGCTATTGCCGGCGCTCGCCGGCAGCCATAGCCGCAACCTGGTACGTCTGGAGCAGAAGCTCGGGGTGAGGCTGGCGCAGCGCGGCAATTTGATTGCTGTGGAAGGTACACCGGACGCGCGCGAACGCGCGTCGGCGATTCTGCGCGCGCTTTACGAACGGCTCGAATCGGGCGAGGAACTCACGCTAGGCGACGTTGATGCGGAAATCAGCTTCACTGCGCCCGAAACACACGAATTGCCGCTTTCGGAAGGGTATGGCGGGCGTCTTCGCACGGCGGCCGGCAAATCCACGCGGGCGCGTTCCGCGGCCCAAGCAGTCTACATCGATCTCATGCGAAAGCATGAGTTGGTGTTCGGCCTCGGTCCTGCCGGCACAGGCAAAACCTATCTCGCGGCCGCATTCGGGGCGCATCTCCTGCATGAGCGGCGCGTGGAGCGGTTGATCCTGTCGCGGCCGGCCTTGGAAGCCGGTGAACGGCTTGGCTTCCTTCCCGGGGACCTCAAAGAAAAAATCGACCCCTATTTGCGCCCACTCTATGACGCGCTGTTCGAGGTGCTGGGCGAGCGATGCAGTAAGTTGATGGAGTTGGGAACCATCGAGGTTGCTCCTCTCGCTTTCATGCGCGGACGTACGCTTTCGCGCGCGTTTGTTATTTTGGACGAAGCGCAGAATTGCACGCCAGCGCAGATGAAAATGTTCCTCACCCGCCTCGGGGAAGATTCGCGAATGGTGGTGACAGCGGATCCCTCCCAAAGCGACCTCCCCGGTGGCCCCGAAGGCCTCGATCAGGCAGCCCGTTACCTGCACGGCTTGGAGGGCGTCGGCATCGCGAGATTCTCTGCGGGCGACGTCGTCCGTCACCCGCTCGTCACCCGCATCGTCGCAGCGTACGACCTTCACGATCAAGGCGCGAAGGTTCGCCGCACCACGAAACCCAAGACGGGCCGGGAATGAAAAAACCAGTGCGCCGCCGGCCGGCCGTTCCGGTCGCGCGCAACGGCGCGAGGCCGCCCCGCATTTCTATCGTTATAGAAGAACCCTTGTGGCGCGAGGACAAGGCCGCGTTGCGCCTGATCCGCCGCGCCGTCCGGCTGGCTTTAGCGCGGTCTCCGAAAGCCGTTGCGATTCTGCTGGCCGGCGATAAGCGCCTGCGGACATTGAATGCGGCGTTTCGCAGGCGAGACAAGCCGACCAACGTCTTATCGTTTCCCGCGTCACCGCATGTAGGGGCCTATCTCGGCGATGTCGCAATCGCCTATGGGGTGGTGAGCCGCGAGGCGCACGCTCAGGGGAAGAGTTTCGCGGCGCATGCGGCGCATCTTGCGATTCATGGGGTCTTGCATCTCTTGGGCCTCGATCACGAAAAAGCGAACGAAGCCCGTCTCATGGAACAACGGGAAATCGACCTTCTTGCACAGCTAGGCATAGGCGATCCCTATACGACAGGCGGCAAAGCAGCCTAAACTCGACTCATGGCCGTCGAGTCGGACCGCAAAATCGCTTCCGCTTTGGAGCCTTTCCATCCTGCCCGGACCGAAAACGGGGAACACCGCGACGCGGCCGAGCCGGCTTCGCGCCGGTTGATTGGCGAAATTGCCGTGCGCCTCGTGCAAGCCGTGAAGGGCTTGCGCCGATCTTCGACTATGCGCGAAAGCCTCGAAGAAGTCATCGAGGAAAGCGAACGCAGTACGCAGCAGCTGAGTTCGCAAGAACGGATGATGCTCGCCAACCTTCTGAATTTTGGCGGGCTTGCCGTATCCGACGTCATGGTGCCGCGCGCCGATATCGTCGCGGTTGAGGAGCAGACGCCGCTTTCGGAGCTGATAGCCGTCTTTCGCGAAGCGCAGCATTCGCGGCTTCCGATCTATCGCGAAACCTTGGACGATCCGCTCGGGATGGTGCACATCAAGGATGTCGTTGCGTTTGTGGAAACCGGAGGGGACGGTCAATTGCGATGGCCGCAGACACCGATCAGCAAATTGAAACGAGAAATCCTGTTCGTGCCTGCGGCAATGCCCGCGCTCGATCTTTTGCTGAAGATGCAGGCAAGCCGAATCCATCTTGCGCTGGTCGTGGACGAATATGGCGGCACTGACGGACTGGTGTCGATTGAGGACTTGGTCGAGGAAATTGTCGGCGAAATCGTCGACGAACACGACATTGACGAAGCCCCCGATATTGCGCCACGGCCTGACGGCAGATTTGAGGCGGATGCGCGCGTGACCCTTGAGGATTTCAAGGAACGCACCGGCATTGACCTGACAGAGATGGAAAGTGAAGAAGACGTGGATACTCTGGGCGGCGTCGTAGCGGCTATTCTCGGCCGGGTGCCGGTCCGGGGCGAGATCGTTTCCCATGCCGGGGTTGAATTCGAGATCCTTGAAGCGGACCCGCGCCGCGCAAAACGCTTGCGTATTTACCTGCAACACCCCGCTGAACGGGTTGTTTCGGATTGAATCGATTCCGCTCTAGATTCTTTGCATTCGCGGATCGCTTGGCGTCCTCGCCGCAACGCGCGCGCGGAATCCGGCGGCTGGTTCTGGCAGCGGGACTAGGCGCGGCCGGGGCTCTGTCCTTCGAGCCATTTCGGATTTTTCCGTTCCTGCTGCTTTCCTATGCCGGCGTAATATTGCTTCTCGACGGCGCCAGCAGGAGCCGGCGCAAATTGCGCAAAGCTTGGGAAATCGGCTGGGCTTACGGCTTCGGATTCTTTCTCGTCGGGCTGTATTGGATCGGTTACGCATTTTTGGTCGATCCGGTAGCCCACGCCTGGGAGCTTCCCTTTGTTGCCGTTCTGTTGCCTGCGGGCCTGGGGCTTTTCTTTGCTTTTGGCGCTTGGCTTTGCATGCTGCAATGGCGGCGGGGCGTGCAGCGGATTTTTCTCTTCGCGATCGTGTTTGCGATCATCGAATGGCTACGCGGACACATACTGACCGGGTTTCCGTGGAATCTCCCGGCGTATGGTTGGGGCGCGTCGCTCGCCATTTTGCAAAGCGCAGCGGTTTTCGGCGTTTACGGACTGTCGCTTTTGACGCTGCTCTATGGCGCATCGCTGGCAACCCTTACGCGCGGTCACGACAGGCGCGAGCGGCTTCTGCCGGCGGCTCTGACTGTCTTTTTCGTGGCGCTATGGGCCAATGGCGAGGCGCGGCTCGTGATGGCGACAAACGCCATTGTTCCCGGCGTCCATCTGCGCATCGTTCAGCCCGATACGGCGGAGAACGAGAGAAACGACCCGCGCTATATCGTGCGGAATTGGCGACGCCTGATCGATCTTTCGGCTATGCCGGCGCGAACGCCTCCCACGCATATTATTTGGCCGGAGGCCGCGCCGCCCTTCGTGCTGGCGCGAACACCCGAAGCTCTGGAGCAGATCGCGCAGCTCACCGGAGATAATCGCGTGCTCATGACCGGTGAGGTTCGCATCGATCAACAAGGGCCGAAAACCCGCTTCTACAATTCTTTTGCGATGTTCGGTCCACATGGGACATTGCTCGCGACCTCGGACAAGTTCCATCTCGTTCCATTTGGCGAGTACTTACCCTTCGAGGATACGTTGCGTTCGATAGGAATCACGGAAATTGCCGCAAATACCGGATTTTCCTCTGGATCCGGCCCGCAGACGTTCTCCGTACCCGGAGCGCCGCCGGTCGGCCCCTTGATTTGTTATGAAGTGATCTTTCCGCAGGCGGTGACCGGCGATCCGCGGCCATCCTGGCTGATTAATATGACCGATGATTCATGGTTTGGACCGAATACCGGCCCGATGCAGCATTTTTTGATCGCACGCGTGCGCGCCATCGAAGAGGGGCTGCCGATTGCGCGCGCGGCAAACAGCGGAATTTCCGGCGTCATCGATTCCTACGGTCGTGTTCGGACGCGACTCGCTCTGGGGTTGCGCGGAGTCGTCGATGCCGATCTTCCGGTTGCCCTTCCGGTCACGCCGTTTGCGCGTTACGGCAACATTATCATGCTCGCCCTGTTCTTGACCTGTGCCGGTGCGGCGCTTTGGCCTTTGGCTAAGTCGGACACTTGACGTTACGGGGCACGAACGCTTTTCTTCGCTCCACACGAAATCGGGGAAACAAATTGGACGTCACAGAAAGGCTTAAAGTGTGCCGAAAAAACAGGCGAATCCAGTCGACGCGCATGTCGGACATCGCGTCCGATTGCGGCGTATGCTGATTGGAATGAGTCAGGAACGATTGGGGGAATTGTTAGGGCTCACATTTCAGCAAGTTCAGAAGTACGAAAAAGGAATTAACCGCATCGGCGCGGGAAGGCTGTTCGAAGTCGCGGAAATTCTTGGTGTGCCGATCAGCTTCTTCTACGAAGAAGTCGATCCGGGCCGGAAGGCCGAAGGTTTCGCGAATGGAGAGGAACCACCGCCGGTGATGGAATTTCTTTCCAGCGGCGAAGGCCTCCAGTTGAGCCTCGCGTTCATGCGCATCAAGGATGCGAAGGTCCGGCGCAGCATCGTGGACCTCGTTCGATCGTTGTCGGAAAAGAACCCGAACTAAGAGGACCGCGCGCGGTCAGGTTTTGCGCGCGGCCTTTTCCTCGAGTCCCGATCGTCCTTCGCGGGCCTGCAAGGCAGCGTAAACGTCTTCGGGCGAGAGCCCGCACGCGGTCCATAGCACCAGCAAATGGTAGAGAAGATCGGCGGATTCCTTCGCCAATGCGGCTTTATCTTCTGCGACGGCGGCAAGGCTGGTCTCGACCGCCTCTTCGCCGAGTTTCTTTGCGCATTTGAGCCGTCCTTCGGCCAACAGTTTCGCCGTGTAGGACTCTTTGGGATCAGCGTTCCGCCGTGATGCGATCAGCGCAAACAGACGATCGATGGGGTGCGTGCTCATGGCCGATCAGTTTGAGGCTTGCGGTCCGCCGGCGCAACCGATCAGGTCTTCTTTTCCTGCTCGAGCCAATGCGTGATCTTGCTGTCGAGAACAGCGAGCGGCATGGCGCCGTCTTTCAGCACCGCCTCGTGAAAGCGTTTCAAATCGAATTTGTCGCCCAGCGCGGCTTTGGCGCGTTGGCGCAAATCCAGGATCTCCCGTTCGCCGATCTTATAAGCGAGCGCTTGCCCCGGGATGGCGATATAGCGGTCGACTTCCTCCTCGGCCTCTGTCTTCGAGAGCGCTGTATGGGACGTGAGGAATTGGACGGATTGTTCGTGGCTCCAATTCAGCCAGTGGATACCGGTGTCCACCACGAGGCGACTCGCCCGCCAGGCATCGAACGAGAGCGCGCCGAATTTCTGATAGGGATCGATGTAGAGCCCCAGCTGCGGACCCAGAGTCTCGGCATAAAGCGCCCAGCCTTCGGCGAAGGCGGTTTCTTCGCCAAACCGGCGGAAACGCGGCAGCGCGCTGTTTTCCATGGTCGTCGCCATTTGCAGATGATGGCCGGGCAGGCCTTCATGCAGTTCCAAGACTTCGCTGGTGTAGGTCGGCCGCTCCGCTAAGTCCGAAGCGTTGAGATAGACAACGCCCGGCCGGCGCCCATCGGCCGAACCCGCTGCATATTCCGCGGCGGGCTTGTCCGGCGCGGCATAGGAATCATAGAAGCGAAAGGTGAGCGGCATTTTGGGACGGGTTGCGAATAGCGCACCGAGGTGATTGTTGACGGCGTTCTTAACCCGGTTGAATTCCGCCAGCATCGCCGCGGAATCCTTGAACTTGAAGCGCGGATCGTTGTGCAGGAAGGTGCGAAACGCGTCGAGCGAGCCGGAAAATCCCGTCTCATTTTTCACTCGCTCCATATCGGCTTCGATGCGCGTGAGCTCGGCGAGCCCAATCGCGTGAATCTCATCGGGCGAGAGATCGGAAGTGGTCTCGCTCTTCACCAGATAGAGATACATGTCCTTGCCGCCGGGAATGGCGGAAAGTCCGATACTGTCGCGAGCTTGCGGCAGATATTCGGTTTTGAGAAAGTCCGCGAGGCGGTGATAGGCCGGGATGAGCTGTCCCGCAACAGCTTCGCGATAGGCATCCAGGATTCGCGCGCGCTCCTTCCCCGCGATCCGATCGGGCATGTTCTTGATCGGATCCATGAACAGACTCTCTTCCGGATCGCCGGCCGCTAACCCTTCCGTTTGCGCGATCACGCGCCGGACGATAGCGCGGGGCTGCACCACGCCTTCTTTGATGCCTTCGCGCATATACGCGATCGCCCGGTCGACCCAATGGGTGAAGCCGAGCATCCGCCGGATTGCGTCGTCGTAATCTTTCGGGCGGTTCCACGAATTGTCGGGCCGCCACTGCACCTGACGCGGGAAGGTGATTTGCTGGCCGTCGAATTGATTGAGCGGCAAAAGCTGAAAATGCTCGGTGATCCCGGGCTTGAGCTCTCGCTGCTCGTCATCGAGCGCCCAATGGAAAATCTCGTAGGACAACTCGTCTTGCGGTTTGAGCTCCGAGGGATCGATTGCTGCAAGGCGCGCGCGCATGTCGTCATTGACGCGGCGGCGCGCATCCATATTAGTGGCTACCGATTTCTCGTCGTAGCGATCGTCATTGGCGGCCGGCCGCAGCTTCTGCTCGTCGTCGCGATAGTCGCGCAGCAGCTTGGTGAGATCGCCCGTGGCATCCGCGCGGGCGGATCCGCTGAAGGCGAGCGTTGCGAATCCGATCGCTAGGATAATCTTCAAATGGCGCAATTGGCGCATGTCCGAAAAGGCGCGGCTCATTTCGCCCAAGCTTGCAGCAGAATCATGGCGTCCACCATCCGGGCAGGAAACATTTCCGTGACCGGCAATCAGAGACCCACCATTGCGCGGATGTCATCTGGGCTCGCGCCGGCTTGCCGCAGGCTCAAAACCGTCGCCGCGCGGTCGCGTTTGGAGAATTTTCTCCCGTCTTTATCGAGAATCAGTCTGTGATGGGCGTAGACAGGCGTTGGCAGGTCCAGCAGCGCCTGCAAAAGCCGCTGGATAAAGGTTGCGGGAAACAGATCTTCTCCGCGGGTGACCAGCGTAACCCCCTGTAGGGCATCGTCCACCACGACTGCGAGATGGTAGCTCGCAGGCAGTTCCTTGCGCGCGAGCACGACATCTCCGATGAGTTCGGGCGTGACGGTTTGAACGCCGGTTTCGCCTTGCGTACAGCGGCCCCGTTCTTCGAAAGTCAATTTCCGTGAGAGGACGCCTACCGCTTTTGTCACATCGAGGCGGAGCGCATAGGGCGTGCCCGCGGCGATGCGCCTTGCCCTCTCTGGGTCAGGAAGTGCCCGGCAGGTTCCTGGATAGAGCGCCTCTGAAAGTTCCGAGGCTTGAGGTGCGATTCCCGCGCGGGCGATTTCCTCGGCAATCTCCTTGCGGGTGCAAAAGCAGGGATAAAGCAGGCCTCGAGCGTCGAGCCGTTGCAACGCGGCGGCATAATCGCCGAAATGCTCGGATTGGCGCCGCACGGGTTCCTCCCATTCGATTCCCAGCCAGCGCAAATCATCCATGATGGCCGCTTCATATTCCGGGCGGCAGCGCGCAGTATCGATGTCTTCCATGCGGAGCAGAAATCGGCCGTTGCTTGCGCGAGCCGCATCAAAGGCGACGAACGCGGCATAGGCATGGCCCAAATGCAGAAATCCGGTTGGACTTGGAGCGAAGCGGGTGACAATCATGGCGCGTGGAAAATCTACCCAGAACGGCAATGACGCTCGACGGACCGCGCGTGGCGGCTGCGCGCGAGCCTGCCCGCCATCTCGTCGTCCTGTGCCATGGCTATGGCTCCGACGGCAACGACCTCATCGGCTTGGCGCCGCATTGGCGCAACACGCTTCCCGATGCTGCGTTCGTTGCCCCTCACGCCCCGGAACCCTGCGCCTTGGCCGGCGCAGGCTATCAATGGTTTCCGTTGTCGCGCATCGATCCGCTCGAAGCCTTGAGGGGGACCGAAGCGGCGGCCCCAAAACTCGATGCCTTTATCGACGCTGAGTTGGCACGTCTTGACCTTTCCGGAGATCGGCTGGCGCTGGTTGGGTTCAGCCAGGGCACGATGATGTCGCTCTATGTGGGGTTGCGGCGAAACCCCGCGCCTGCGGCGATCGTCGGCTTCTCCGGCTTGCTGGTAGGGGCCGAAACCATGCCCCGTTCGAATAGCCCGCCGCCGGTGTTGCTGGTTCACGGCGATGCCGATCAGGTGGTGCCGCCTCAGGCTCTCTTCGCCTCGGCCAATGCGCTTGCCGGCGCCGGTGTGCCGGTGCAGTGGCACATGAGCAAGGGCCTTGGGCATGGCATCGACCCGTTCGGCCTTGCGCTCGCCGGTCAATTCCTCAGCGATGCCTTTTCCGGTCGCGCGCCACGCACCGGCCCGGTCGCCGCGCCCAACGCGAGATGATGTACGGATGAACAAGGTCACGGTTTTCCAGTTCTCGGTATGGGATCAGGCAGCACGACAAGATCGAATTGCCCCTCACATGGCGACGCGGGCATTCATCAAAATGGCCGGCGGAACGATGATCGAAGGCTCGGAGATGGAAATCGACCCTTCCCTGGTGGACGCAACCGGACAGGCGCATATCAGCGTTCAACCCGTTCGTCTGGTTTGACTGGCGGCGGCTATTGCGGCAGGTCTAGATCACCCAAGGTCTTGGAAATGGGAGGATTGGTTGAAAACGATTAACGCCGTCATCATTGCCGCTACTCTCTGTGGCTGCGCCACGCCGCTTATCCAAGCGCCCAATGAACAGACCGGTACGCGGGATATTAGCCTCGACATCAATCCTGACACGGCGCAATGCCAAGCCTACCAGCAGGCTAGCCCGACCGGCAGCTACAATTCCGGCAGCCGAGTCCTCACCGTCCCCAACAGTCAGTCCAGTCTCGAGATTCTCTGCTCAGCCCCAGGCTATAAAGATAAGCGAGTGGTTGTCTTGCCGGGCGACAACGTTTGGGGTCCTGTCGCGTTTCTGGTGTCGGATTTCGGCCCGGTCGATTATTTCATCAGCGCCTATCCCGAACGCGTCCGAATCGTGATGGAGCCGGCGGATCGACCCGGCCAGCCTGGTTGAGGCACTGCCGCCGCTCGCGAATTTCGCGCCTTACTGAGGCCCCAGGCGGCGGCTATATTGCCCGCCTATGCTGAACGTCTCGGAAATCTTCATCAAACGCCCCGTGATGACCATCCTCATCATGGCGGCGCTGCTGTTTGCCGGCGTGTTTGGGTATCGCGCGCTGCCTGCGGCGGAATTGCCCTCGGTCGATTTTCCCACGCTGGTCGTCAGCGCCGGCCTTCCTGGCGCCGACCCCGAAACCATGGCGTCCGCGGTGGCGACTCCGCTCGAAGGGCAATTCTCGCTCCTTCCCGGGGTCGATTCGATGAGCTCGATCAATGTGCTGGGAAGCACGACGATTACCATCCAATTCAAGCTCGATCGCAACATCGATGCAGCGCAGCAGGACGTGCAAGGGGCGATCTCTGAAGCATCAAGACAATTACCGACGAATTTGCCCTCGCCCCCGGCGGTGCGAAAGGTCAATCCCGCCGAGAACAGCGTCCTGCAAATCACCGTCACCTCGACCACCATGCCGTTGGCGGAACTCGATGAGTACGCAGAAACGACCATTGTGCGGGCGATCTCCAGCATTGACGGCGTGGCGAATGTCGACATTTTCGGCCAGGCGCATCCGGCGGTGCGGATTCAGGTCGATCCCGACGAGTTGGCGAGCCGCGGTATTGGCATCGATCAAGTGGCGAATGCTGTACGCAACGCCAATGTCGATCTGGCAACTGGGCAATTGGACGGCCGCTCGCGCTCGGCGGTGATCCAGGCCAAGGGACAGCTCGTCAAAGCCGCCGATTACATGCGCCAAATCATCACGTACCGTAACGGCGCGCCGGTGCGTTTCGCCGATGTTGCCAAGGTGATCGACAGCGTGGACAACCCGCGGCTGGCAGGCGTGTATAATCGCCGGTTGGGTGTAATCCTCGGGGTAAATCGGCAACCGGGCGTCAATACCATCGCGCTGATCGACCGGATCAAGGCAGTCATGCCGCGTCTTCGCGCGCAATTGCCGCCTTCCATCCGGCTCGAACTGACGCTCGATCGCAGCGATTCCATCCGCGCGGCCGTACACGATGTTCAGATCACTCTCGCAGCCGCGACCATCCTGGTTACCGGTGTTATCTTTTTATTCCTGCGCACGGTAACGGCGACCTTTATCCCCGCGATCGCGCTGCCAATCACCATTGCCGGAACCTTCGCCGGCATGGCCGCCTTTGGCTACAATCTCGATAATCTCTCACTCATGGCGCTCACGCTGTGCGTCGGATTTGTCGTCGACGACGCCATCGTGATGCTGGAAAACATCATGCGCCACGTCGAGGCAGGCGAGAATCCCTACTACGCCGCACTCAAAGGCTCGCGCGAAATTGCTTTCACCATTCTGTCCATGACCGTGTCCTTGGCGGCGGTGTTCATTCCCGTGCTGTTCATGGGCGGCATCGTCGGCCGGCTGCTGCATGAATTTGCCGTCACCATCGTGATCGCGATTTTCGTTTCCGGCCTCGTTTCCATAACCCTCACGCCGATGCTGTGCAGCCGGATGCTTTCACCGGCCTCCGCCGAGAAAGAAAAGAAACGCGGCCCGTTCTATCGCTGGTCCGAAGCAGCGTTCACCAGGTTGCACGATGGTTATGCAAAGAGCCTGCACTGGTCGTTGGCCCATCGCGGTCTGGTGCTCGCCGCCTTTGCCGCGAGTCTGGCCGCCACCGTTCTCCTCTTTCGCGCCCTTCCGGAGGATTTTCTGCCAAGCGACGATATCGGGCAGCTGACCGCCAACACCGAAGGCGCCAACGGTATATCGTTCGAAGAGATGATGCGGCATCAGCAGCAGGCGGTGGAAATCCTCTGGTCCGATCCCAATGTTCTCGGGGCGATGTCATCGGTGGGCTCCGGCGGCGCACGCGGCGGGGTCAATCAGGGGACGTTCCGGATCGCGCTGAAGCCGCGCTCGCAGCGCCTCTCCATTGACGAAGTGATCACCGAGCTCAGGCGCAAATTCGCACGGATTCCCGGCCTCAACGTGTTCCTGCAAAACCGGCCGATTCTCACCATCGGCGGTCTCGTCACCAAAGCACAATATCAGTACACGCTGCAGGACACCGATCCCGAAGAGCTTTACGGCACCGCTACACGCCTGCAAGACGCGCTGGCGAAAGTCCCGGGTTTGCTCGATGTCAGCAGTGATCTCGACCTCTCCACGCCTTCGGTGCATGTCGACGTCGACCGCGACCGCGCCGCCGCGCTCGGCGTCTCGATGCAGGAGATCGAGACAGCGCTCGGCGCATCCTTCGGCGGGCAGCAGATTTCGCTGATCAATACCCAGGCCGATCAGTTCCGGGTCATTCTCGAATTGCTTCCGCGTTATCAGCAGGACGTGGATTCGATTCGGCGCCTCTATCTCACCGGCTCTGGTTCGAACAGCAATCTGCTTCCCTTCGGCGCCGCCGGGGCCTCCTCTTTGGTGCCTTTCGGTGCGGTGGCGAAGTTCTCGGCAGGAACTTCGCCGCTTGCGGTCAATCATTTCGGCGAGCTTCCTGCCGTCACGATTTCCTTCAGCCTGCCGCCGGGCGCGGCATTGAGCGATGCTCTCGACAAGATCGAGCAGGTCAAGAACGAGATCGGCATCCCGGCATCCATCCAAGCCGGTTTCCAGGGCACCGCACGCGCCTTCCAGGAATCCATGCAAGGAATGGGATTTCTGCTGCTCGGCGCCATCCTTGTGGTCTACGTCGTGCTGGGCATTCTCTATGAAAGCTTCGTGCATCCGCTGACGATCCTTTCCGGGCTGCCGGCGGCCGCGGTCGGTGCACTCCTTACGCTCTATCTGTTCGGCATGCCGCTGACCCTGTACGCTTTTGTCGGCATGATTATGCTGGTCGGCATCGTGAAGAAGAACGCCATCATGATGATCGATTTCGCGCTGGTGCGCGAACGCGAACACAATATCGACGCTCGTGCCGCAATCGTCGAGGCTGCCCAGATCCGCTTCCGGCCGATCATGATGACGACGATGGCGGCCCTGATGGGAAGCCTTCCCATCGCGCTTGGCTTTGGCCAAGGCGGCGCAGGACGCCAGCCGCTCGGTCTGGCTGTGGTTGGCGGGCTCATTCTTTCGCAGGCGCTCACACTCTACATCACGCCGGCGATTTACGTTTACCTCGATGGGGCCGCCTCGTGGACAGGACGACTGTTGACCCGCAACGTTCCGGCATCGGCCGAATGATGCGCTATTTTTTCGCTGTCATCGCGGCTTTGCTCGCTCAGATAGCGGTTGGCGCCCATGCCGCGACCGCGGCCGCAGTCGATTGGGTGCAATTGGGCCCGGGCGGCGCCGCCGAGGCACGCGCGGTGTTAGATGGGGACTCCTGCCCCGAAATTACCATTGACGGCATTGGCTACCGGATGGCGGAACGCACCGCCGCGGGCGCAAATTTTCCACGTCTTTGCGCGACAACTCTTCCTGCCACGGCGAGAAACGCGGCGATCCTTGGCGCCGTGGTGCCGCTGCCAAAGCCGATGCCTAATCGCATTATCGTGCTGGGCGATACCGGATGCCGCATCTTAAGGAACACGGTGCAGGCCTGCAACGATCCGGCGAAATGGCCATTTGGCAGAATTGCCGCCGAGGCCGCAAAACTGAATCCGGACCTTGTCATTGATGTCGGCGATTATCTCTACCGCGAATCGCCGTGCCCCGCGGGCAATCGCGAATGTGCCGGAAGTCCCTGGGGCGACAATTGGGTGACATGGAATGCGGATTTCTTCGCGCCCGCCGCGCCGCTTCTGGCTGCCGCGCCATGGGTGTTCGTGCGCGGCAACCACGAAGAGTGCGACCGCTCGGGGCTAGGCTGGTTACGTCTGTTGGGTCCTTTGCCGTTTGCGGAAGGTGCCGCTTGCGTCGAACACATCGCGCCCTATGTCGTGCCCCTCCCACCCATCAGCCTGGTGGTCATCGACGATGCGAACGCTCCGGAGACGAGTGCGCCGGCTAATCTGATCCAGCTCTACCGCGGCGATCTCGCGGCGGTGTCGGCGCTTGGGTCGGGCCCGCTGTGGCTCGCGATGCACCGGCCGATTTCCGGTTATGTCAAGGTTCCGCCCGGGCTTTCGGCCGGTGGCAACCAGACGCTGCTGAACGCCATTCACGCCGACGGTTTTCCCAGGTCGGTCGATCTTCTACTATCCGGACATATCCATGCCTTCGAGGCGATCAATTACAAAAGCGATCTGCCGCCGCAACTGATCGCGGGACACGGCGGCGACAATCTGGATGCGGCGCCATCCGATCTCACAACGCCCAATATTGGCGGGCTCCCAGTCGCCAGCGGACTTTCTTTGCCCGGATTTGGCTTTCTGCTTCTGACGCGCATGGATGCGGGGTGGAACATCGACGTCTTCGATGGGAGCGGAGTCCGCGAACGGACCTGTGTGTTCGCATCACGTCACCTCGACTGTCCGGTCCATTGAGCCATGACTGCACTTCCCATCTCTGCCGCGCAACAAGCAACGTGCTCCGGCAACCTCGACACGACCTTTGTGACGCTCGGACCGGCAAAGACGGCTTTCTTGGGCGTGGTTCAGGGCGTGAGCGAATTGCTGCCGATTTCATCGACGGCGCATATGCGAGCAGTGCCGGCTTTTTTAGGCTGGCCCGATCCGGGCTCGGCTTTTTCTGCCGCCATGCAGCTTGCGGCTCTTGCTGCGGTCATCGCCTATTTTTGGCGGGAGATCGCAACCATCGCCGCCGGCTCGCTCGTCGCGATTGGAACCGGCCATTGGGCGAACCGGGAATTGCGGCTCGCGTTTGCCATCGTCATTGCCACCATTCCCATCGGCCTTGCCGGGCTCGCGCTCACCAACATATTGAACCAGTGCAACTCGCCTCTACGCACGCCGACCGTAATCGGCATTGCCTGTTTTCTGATGGCGCTGTTCATGGGCGGCGCCGAATTGTTTGCCCGCCACAGGCGCGGCGCCGAGAAGCTGACGATCGTCGATGCGCTGACGATCGGCATCGCGCAAGTGGGCGCCTTGGTGCCGGGCTTCTCGCGCTCGGGGTCGACTCTGACAGCGGCGCTCGCTTTGGGCTTCCAACGCGCCGACGCCGCGCGCGTCTCCTTTCTGCTGGGCATTCCAGCCATTGCGCTCGCGGGCGGCAGGGAGCTCTGGCTGCTCCACAAGGCCGGACTTCCGAGTGCCGGCTGGGAGGTTCTCGGCATCGGGCTCCTGACCTCAAGCCTATCGGCGTTCATCGCGATCTGGGCCTTGATGCGGTTCCTGGAGAATTTCTCCACCTGGCCGCTGGTGATTTACCGCGCTCTGTTTGGGCTGCTGCTGGTTGCCGGAGCCGCCCTGCATTGGATTCAATAAAAACAATCATTTAGGCCGATAAAGCCGCATTAACGAAGATTCGCCATGCTCGGCCGAACCCCGAATCAACGGGGGCGGGGGTCGAGAGAGGCAGGCGAAGATGCGAGGCTCAATCGCCCGATTGCGAGCCGCCGGCGCTGAGGCAGCAGCTTCCGGCGCACATCTCTCCGCGGCGTTTTTCTCGCCCATCGCTCAATTGCTGGGCAGCGGGGGCGATGCGCGGTTGCGGATCGATCCCGAAAGCCGTCTGAACGGCTATGGCTGCCGCCCCTTTCCCCGGCCGGAAGCGTTCACCTTTGCCTCGTCGACGGCGACATCGATTTCGGATCGCGGTTACGCGCGGGCAACCCATGCGCGGCTCGCTCTGATTCGCAGTTCGCTCACGTGCAGCTTGAAGGACGCGTTCGACCGCCGCGTGGAGCAGATGCGGCACGAGCTGCGCGGGCATTTGCTCCTGGAGCCAAGCGTCGATGTCGTGTTCTCGCCGTCGGGGACGGACTCCCAACTTCACGCGGTGTGCGTAGCGCGTTCCCTGCTCGGTCCGCGCTGCACCAGCGTGATCGCCGCCGCGGACGAAACCGGCAGCGGCACCGCGTTCACCTCGGAAGGCCGGCATTTCGGCGAATCGACGGCGCAAGGCATTTCCGTCGCTAAGGGTGCGCCGCTTGCCGGGTTTGTCCGCGCGGCCGCTCGCATCGCGGTTCCCATGCACGACGAACGCGGTGCTTTACGGGACGAACATGCAATCGATGCTTCGGTCCTCGACGCTGTTGCCGCGGTGGTTGCCGGCGGCGGACGCGTGCTGCTCCACGCCATGGATAGTTCGAAATGTGGCCGGCGCAGTCCCAGCCTGGCATGCTTGCACGAGGTCTGCGCCCGCTGGCCGGAATCGGTTCTGGTGCTCGTCGATGCCTGCCAATTGCGTTGCGGGCGCGCCCGCCTCGCCGATTATCTCAAGAAGGGCTATCTGGTTATCCTCACCGGATCGAAATTCTTCACCGGCCCGCCTTTTTCCGGCGCGCTTTTGGTCCCGGGACCTCTCTCGCTTCGGCTCGCGGCAAACGGCGACCTTGCTGCCGGCATCGGCGATTATGCGAACCGCAGCGATTGGCCGCAGCGCTGGAGCAAAATCCGCGGGCAACTGCCCGACCGCATGAATTTCGGCCAGTGGCTGCGCTGGGAGGCCGCATTGGAAGAGATGCGCGCCTATTTTGCCGTGCCGCAGGAATTCCGCCGCACGGCGCTGGAACGCTTTTCGGCGTTCGTGCGCGAGCGCCTTGCCCGTTCATCGTCATTGACGTTGCTTCCCACTCGGCGCGCCGAACTGCACGAAGGCATGGACGATGAAGAAATGTCAGTTGGGACCATATTTCCGTTCCTGACCCGGCGCGAGGGCGTAGCCCTTAAGCCCGACCAGTGCACAAGCATTTATAAGATGCTCAATCAGGATGCGTCCCATCTGCTTCCCGAGACCGCATCGCTGCGCGAGAAAGCGTTGGCCGCTCAGCCTTGCCATATCGGGCAACCCGTGCCGCAGCGCCAATCCGACGGAACCATGACCGCGGTTCTTCGCGTCAGCGCAGGCGCGCGCGTGGTTTCCGAGAGCTGGTCGGCCGACAGCGGTCGCGCGCAAGCCAACCTGCAAAGCGAGTTCGATCAGATCGCGATGATCTTCGACAAGATCGAGCTGCTGCTCAGGGTCAGATCAGAACTTTAGCATCGTGGTGCGCGTCAAGGTGACGTTGCTGGTGACGCCCACCGGGCCGCCCTTGGCGAGATGAAACGCGGCATATTGTTCGTGATACTCGTCCTCGCCGGCCGAGCAGTCGACCGGAACGATGACCTTGTAGCCGCGCTGCGCCGCCCCCGACGCAGTGCCCATGGCCGCGCCCTGGAACGAGTTGCCGCAAACGATCACGGTCTTGATGCCGGCCTGCCTCAGAGTTGCCTGGAGCGTGGAGCCGATGAATTTGTCCGGGCCGCCCTGGCGATACCATTCGCCGGCGCGCGGCTTGATGCCGGGGTCGATCACGTCGTCGGGCGTCGCTTTCCCGTTCGAACCCACGAGGCTGTACCATACCACCATATTATGCGCGCGCGCCTCATCGTGCAGCCGTTTGATGCTCGGCACCGCGGCGAGGCAGCGCGGGCGGGCGCTGCAACCGGCCTTCATCATGTCGAGGAACAAAACCGCGGTGGTGGCCGGATCGACGGTGACTTCTTTCAGTTCTGGCGGCGGGGGAACAACGGCTTTGTTCCAATCGGAAATGACGTCGGCGGAAACCGGCGATGCGGCAAGCACTCCAATTGCCAGCGCGCCGGCAATTCCCGCGGCGCAGCCTTCCAACGTGCGGTTTCTCATGATGATCCTCCCTGGTGATGGGGGCCGTCGAACGGCTTCCCTTTTCAAGACTTTAGAGCATGTGGGGACGAACGCAAAATAGTAGGGCTTTTCCGGCCGGTTACAGCATGCGCCGCGACTGTCGCGGTTATCTCTTTGCTAACCCGTTGTGCTGCACATTAGCGCTTGAACCGGTGCCGAGCCAAATGTGAGCAGCAACCAGCGCATAGCCCACAAGACAGGGATCCTCGTCGAGATCTCTCTTGTCGATGGAACGACCCTCTACGGCAAACTCTTTGTGCCGAATCAGGGGCGCTTGAGCGATCTGCTGAATGACGAACGCAAGTTCCTGCCGGTCGACACCATGGACGGCGGATTCCTCGCTCTGGCAAAATCGGCAATCAAGCAAGTTTTGCTTCCTGCGCCCGACACGGCGCCTTATGCGGGCAACAATCCCCATTCGATCCTCGGCGTTCGCGAAGGCGTGTCGCTCGGCGAATTGAAGGAAGCCTATCATCAGCTCTGCATGGTCAATCACCCCGATCGCATCAAGGGCTTTGGCCTTGGCGCGGATTATCAGGAGCTGGGCACGAAGAACACGGTTCGCATCAACAATGCCTATTCCCAGATTTTGAAGACGATCCAAACTTAGCTGCGCGTGGTTCGAGGCTCCGCTTCGCGGAGCACCTCACCATGACGCGAGGCTCCGCTTCGCGGAGCACCTCACCATGACGCGAGGCCTTCGAAGCACGCTCGCGGCCATGGGCGTGACTTTCCGTCCGAATACTGATAAATGTTCTTCATCGCCGACATGCACCCTTTGGGCGTCGGCCTCTGAGAGACCTTAGCGACAAATCCGGTTGCCCGTGCTCCCGCTCGTGAAAGACGAAGGAGCATCGCATGAATCATTACAGCGATCGGTTTAACCTCGCCGCGAGGGACACCGATTGAGCAATGATCCCACCGGAACGAACGCATTCGAATTAAGCCGCATCTACGGCCAAGGCTGGACGACGGCGAGAAAATTGCTCGCCTCCAATGGCGATGCCGGTCCCCGTGAGGCCGCCGCCCGCAATCCCCATCGCACGGCGGAGAAGCGCGCAAGTTGGACGCAAGGCTTCATGGCAGGACTTAGGAGTCGCGCCGGCGTGACCACGGCGCCGGGCCGGAATTTCTGGCGTCCGGCAGCCAAGAAAATTCCCGCCGGCGGGGGCGAACGATGATGGACAGGATGCCGACACGATCGGATCTGACGGCCGATGAATTTTCCTCCTTAAGCGAAATCGCGGAAACCGGCTTCCGCAGCAGGGCCATCCCGATCGCGCGCATCGCGCGGCTCGTTCGGCTCGGATTAATCCAGGAGATCATGGGCGGATTGATGATCACGCCCATGGGCCGAATCATAGCGAGACGATAGTGGACAAGCCGACCACACTCGACAAACACCGGGGCTTGTTAGCCCAGAAGGCGACCGAGCTTCGGCGTCTCCAAATTGAGGTCGAAACCGATCAGGCCGCTCTGAAAGCGCGAGAGGAGGAATTGGAGAAGTTCTTCCTTGCCGGACCCGCTGAGGATTGGGCCGAGGCCGTTGAGAAGACGCGCTATTTGCTCGGTCTGTTCAACTCCTCGCCGGACGCTCAATATCCTCGCCGCCAACTGCTGATCCAACGGGTATTGGCGGATTTCGACAGGCTGCTGCATCATGGAGACTAGGATGTCATCCTATGTGCCCTGGATCATATTTCTGGGCATCGTGCTTCTGGCGTTGTGGGCCGCGACCAGCACGCCCGCGCCATTTCCAGGAGCAACAGTTCAAGGTCTCGGATATACCGGCAAGACCCGCTGAACCCGTCAAGGCGCTTTGCCCTCGCTGCCTCTTGTATCCCGGTTCCTCAGCTGGCGTTCGATTTTGTCCGCCAAGCCGGTCCAAGAGTCGGCTATCGCGAGGTAAGCATCGCGAAGGCCGGCATCTTCACATGGCGAGGCAAGCTCTGAAGCTTGCATCGCTCCTTGTCGATACTGCTCCATCCGTTCGAGCGTGATGCCTGAATTTGTCGTCATGAGGTCGCCTGCGGTTCCTGCTCGGTCGTTAACCTGGGGAAATTCTAGACAGCTTCGATTCTGCGCGATGGTCAAAACGGACCACCTGCTGTGCGCCTGCGCCACCGGCGCGCCGGGGTGGGGGAATTTGCGCGCCTGGAAGGAATCCGAAAACTTGTCGTCATGTCTGCACGTCTGCACGAAAGCTCGATTTTACAGGCTCTTTTGCGCCTTTCAGGGTTGCACGCGAGGTTGCACGGGGTGTGACGGGTCTGCACGCCTCAGGCCTTGGTGTCCGCCGCGCAGGCGCCGGGAACATAGCGGGCGAAAGCATCCGCGAATTGCCCGGCATGGTAGCCGCGGTCGCGCACCGAGAAGGTGCGGCTGTCATTGTCGCATTGCGTGAAAGTCAGCATCCCGGGCGCGATGCCGAAGGGCTTCAACAGATTCGCCAGCCGTTGCGGATTGAAGGGCCCGCGGTTTCGGCCCAATTCCGCCCAGGGCTGGCGTTCCACCAGCGCAAGATATTTGACGAGATCGGACGAGCGGATGCGATCGCGGTCGACGATCCGGCGGCGATTTGCATCTGCGAATTCGGCGCCCTGTTCTTTCACGACCTCGAAAATCGCAGCGATACCGGCAAGCAAAAGCTCGCACGCCGAGGAAACAGGCGAAGCGGAGGGCGAGACGGCAGCCAAGGCGGCGCGGGCGCGGAACGGCACGTCCTGTCCCGCCGCATCGGCGATCACGAGCAGCGGCAGCCAATTTTGCGCTTTCCATTCGGGCGTGCCGGCGGGAAGAGCGGGTTGGCGCTCGCGGCAGGCGTCGCGGAGCGCAGCCATATTGTCCGCGGCCCAGCCGGCGCTCATGCGATTGAGTTCAGCCAGGTGTTCGGCGTTTTCGGGACGGAAAGGCCGGAGGGTCTCGCCGGCGTTTTTCCTTTCGAGACGGATTTCGATTCCGCACGCGCCAAGCGCTTCGGGGATATCGCCGAGAAGGGCAAGCACGGCCGGAACGAAAGTGGGTATTTGGCATGGCTTGCCTCTTTCCAGCCGCAAAAGTTTCGCGCTCGTGCGGCGGTGGCCGCTGATGAGAACGCTGCGCAGCTCGTTGCGGCGGCCAAGAAACTCGCCGGCGTCGTCGATCAGCAGGCTTGGGGTGTTCGGGAGCAGCTTGAGCACCGCCCGGGGCGCGGCATCGGCGCAGGACAGCGGCCGCGGCAGGAGGTGCGCAAGGACTTCGAGCAGCGTGGTCTTGCCGCAGCGCCGCGCGGGCGAGGTGACGACAAGGCGCGGACTGACCGCGAAGGCGGGGAGCGCATGGGCGTGGAGCAGCCAAAGCGCAATGGTCAGGGCTGCGGATTCGCCGATTGCGGCATGGGTGCGGAGCGCCGCGGCCAGGCGCGCGATGAGATCGGGGCCGTCTACCGGTTGCGGCCAGGGCTCGGGGGTGACGAGATCGATGCCGGTGGGAATCGGCTTGGTTGCACGCGGAGCAACGGGGCCGGCGGCCTCCCGGATTTCGTCGTGGTCCGCCGTTTCGCCAAGGCTTTCGCGCGCGGCAAGTTCCGTGGTGTCGTATTCGCGCATGGGGGTCTCCGAAGGTGGTGAAAAAGCTTGCGCCCGGCAGCGGGGTCAGCTCCGGGCGCAATTCCGATCAATGCTGAAACACCTACTTCCATCCCCGGGGATGAATCCAGCAAGTGTTTTGCGCAAAACAGTTTCGCGAAGCAGGATCGAGCTCCGCGGATACGGCAGCGTTCTCCGGAATCCGGGCAAAGTGTTTTGCGCAAAACACTTGGTTGACATTTTGGACGTCGGGCGGCTGAGCCGCTCGCCTCCGAGCTATCTTTACTATATCTCATAATTGAGATATTAGTCGGCGTGGCTTGGCGAGTTGAAATCCTAAACGAAACTGTCGCCGCTGAGATCGCCGCTTTGCCGGCGGACATGCAGGCGCGATTCCTTCGACTTGCCGACCGCATTGTCCAAGCCGGGCTGGAAAGCCTCGGCGAGCCGCATGTGAAACACCTGGAAGGAAAGTTGTGGGAGTTACGATTGACCGGCCGTGCTGGAATAGCCCGCGCACTCTACGTCACAGCGACTGGCCGGAGGGTCGTAGTCGTTCGGGCATTTGCGAAGACGACGCAGAAGACGCCGCGCGGCGAAATTGAACTCGCGCTGCGGCGAGCAAAGGAGATCACATGACCATCCCGTTCGAGAAGCTCAAGGCTCGCCTGTTGGCCATCCCCAAGGTCAAGGCCGAGTATAATGCACTCGCGCCGGAGTTCGAGATTTCGGCCGAACTGCTCAGGGCTCGTCTGCGGGCAAGGCTATCCCAGGCCGAGTTGGCTGCTCGCATGCGCACGAGTCAGTCCACCATCGCCCGCTTGGAGAGCGGACAGACACTGCCCAGCACCAAGACGCTCTTGCGCTACGCCGAGGCCACCGGCAGCAAATTCCACGTGCGGCTGTCTGCGGCCTGATGCGGCAATTACCGCACCGAGGCAGCAAAGCGTGCGGTTATCGTAAGCGGCGTCCCTGGCTGGTTTTACGCCCCGGTCTGTCCGCCCGATCTTCCATGCCGCGGGTTGCAATGTTGACAGGCGATGCCGGGGCCGGTTTCGCTCTCGCCCGGAATTTCGCGCCGGCTGATCGCATCCGGTTGAGATAGTGCCGAAAGTGGAGGCACCGGAGCGTGAATGTCCCAATATTGTCACATGTGAGGCTCGTGTGCGGGCGGTAGCTTGAGTGCTGTTACAAAGAGTTGTCACCCCCCTCATGCTCGCAAAAACTAAAGAACCTGACAGTGCTCTTCCGGCCGAACCTACGGCTCAGAACAGCCCCGCCGCCCCAAAGGGGCCGCCGTCGATCATCAATGGCGAGTTGATCGTGCGCGGCGCCCTGATCTCCCAAGGAGACGTTCAGATTGACGGGAGAGTTGAAGGTGATATCCGCGCAGCAAGTCTGGTGATCGGAGATAATGCGAGCGTTGTTGGAGATGTCTACGCCGACCAGGCAACTGTGCACGGCTGCATCCAGGGCAGTGTAACGGCCCGTCATGTAAAGCTTTCCGCTACCTCTCACGTGGAAGGAAATCTCCTACACGACCTCCTGTCGGTAGAGGCGGGCGCCTATTTCGAAGGTAACTGCAGCCACGCCGGCAGTCCGTTGGCAGATGCGCCGGACGCCAGCGTACGGTCGTCAAAATCGACGCATGGTGAGGTCCAACCCAGCGCACCTGAACATCACCCGACTCAACCTCGGGCCGTTTTTGGACCCATTTGATCCCAAGTGGGAAATTTTGTTCTGACCCTAATTCTTTCTTCAGTAGGATCAGGCGTGTCGATGAGTCAAACGGCGGCGTAGTTCACGAAACCGCTCATCGCGAGCGACGTTCGGGGCAGATTTCAATAGGCGATCCAACACCACGTCAGTACCATGGGGCCAGTTCGCAGCGGTCTCCGGCAATATTTCGGTCAGGAGTTCCAGCACTTTCCCTGCGTGCTGCGCGAATATCGTTTTCTGTTTCTGATCGTGAGATGATACCGCCAAATTCAACCCACCTTGATGCTTGGCCAACAGGGGCATTACCGAATCTGCAATTTCAGAGAAGTGCTCATCGTCATTGAAAGCGATCCAGCATAGCCGAGAATTTACCTCAGTGCCGCGGACCACAAGCTGCAATGGCCAAACGTTCCTGAGAAGGACTAGCCTCTCGGCTATCGGCCAACTTGGGATCATCGACAGCATATGCGTTCGCATTTCAACAGTCCCGTGTACGACTATGCCGCGCAGCTCATCGTCCGAAATGAGGCGCTGTTCATTGGCATCGGTCGTTCGCCAGCCGGTAATGAACAGGCTTGCGAGCACATTTTCGTGGTGCCGCCGCAGTCGATTATTGCCGGACGCGAGCTGGGTCAGTAGAGGTTTCAGGCGGGTAAACAAGGATGCATCGCACTGGGCGTTATTGAAGAATCCCGCGAGCACCACGTCGCGGTCTGTCGTGTCTGCGAATATTCCAGTAACGATCCGCTCCTCAGTCCAGATCGGATCGAGCGCGTATAGCCAACCAAGGCGGCGACCGAATTGTGCCAGCGCGAAGCGGCCATTATCGCCAGGGAGCGAAAGAAGTTTTACTCCTCGGTCTTTCCAGGAACGCGGCAGGCTGCTACCGGGCTGAAGTCCCTTGTACAGCGGATCGCCGAAGAGCACCTCAGCAAGCCGACCAACAACTGAATTCAAAGACAGGTCGAGCCAATCTCGGCGATCATCCATTAACCTGTCAGCCGACCTTGTATCTTCCGGATGCGCTGCTACTTCATCACTCACGCGATCAAAAAGGGATCGCACGAGGTTCGCGTCAAATTCGAATACGCGCTGGGCGACATCGTCGAGCCAATATCCGACCGCGCTTCGAACGTTGACGAACATTGCGGGTGGAAGTTTGAGAACGCGACACATGATGAGCGCCGCCAGCCGCACGTTGTCATTGCGACGCGCACCAGATCTTAGGAAGCCCGTCCAACCCAGAACCGCGATTTCGCTTGGTGTCGAAAATCGTCTGAGCGCCGCCAGAATCCGAACCGGTCGCTGCTGGACCAATCCCTCGTAAGGATCGCGCATTTGCAGAGACCAGTGGCGATGCTCACGTTTCCCTAACGCGACCTCGACCAGCTTGTCGACCGAGGCATTAGCAACCTCGTCGAATGAGTGGTCCACATGGACGGAGCCCCCGCGACCTTCATGGGAATCCGCAGCGTGTTCGGCGTAGCTCTCGTTCCATTCAGGCACGAGAGCGCACTCCGTAGCGATGACCGCGTCCAGGTCAAAATCGAACGTGCATCCACGCGCCGCAAGCCATTTTAGCCTCTCGACGATCGACCGAGCGCGCCATTTAGGGTAGAGCTTGGGGTCGTATTGGCGCCTTCGTGGCAGCCCTTTGCGCAGACGAGCTTCGAGTTTGTGCCGGTCGTGCGTATCCAACTTATTCCACCGACGACCCAATACCAACAGTAAATCCCGTTGATCGCGATCACCCCAGAAAACACGATCCGACACGGTGGTCAAAATAGACCCAGCCATAGCCGCATCCATGAGGCCTGAAATCCCTGCAGCCCAGATCCGAAGTCTCGCAAAAATAGAATGATCATCGCTGGGCCACGTCGAAAATTCGCGAAACGCTGCACTAGCATCCTGGTCGACGAGTCTTCTAAAAAGCGCGGCGAACTTGAGCACGTGGCGGTTCAATCCCCAACTTCTGTCAGACGATTCCCCTGGCAAGTTTGGGTCTGGTTCTATGGGCGGGATTTGCAGAGAGCCGGAGGGACGGATTTCAAATTCTAAATCGGCGGCTTCCAATAGGTTCGTTCTGAGCAAGGGCAACATGAAGGCAATCTGAGCATCAGGGATTTCAATTGGGATTTCCTCCTTCGAATATTCGACGCTCAAACTGATCGCATCGCGAATTTGGAGGAGACGTTTGCCAGACGGAGGGACACTACCGTATGGGCGCTCTGCTCTAAGAATAGGGCGAAGTGCTTCCTGCACTGCACGACGTGTAGAAGCCGTCCATCCCTCTTTCGCTATTCGTTGATTAACGGCATACGATTCGTCAACATTTGTGGACCTCGCCGAATCGCACCTTTCAAACAGATAGCGCCAAGCCTGTCTCGCTGCCGGCGTAAAAGAACCGATTTGTCGGTCTAGCTCATAACCAACCCACTGACGAAGAATCGGGTGAAGTTGGTGTTGTCCGGCGGCCCACCAGATGGCCTGCGGCTCACCGCAAACGTGCGTAAACCACGATATTAACGAAATGAGCCGTCGGGGCAGCTGGGCAATGTTGCCGTGTTCGTCGCCACAAATCGCGGCCCAGGCGTCATTTGCGCCATCCAAGGGTACTGGGTGCAATGCATCGATTGCGCTCCTTGGGATTTGCCGTGGTTTGTAGCGATCAGCCGGGTCGGTTTTCTCGGGTTCCGGATCGGAATCCACAGAGTAATGCAAGAATGGATCGGCCTCGGGCGAGAGAGGCACACGAAAACTAGCCGGCCCCGGCGTTCCGTAGCGGACTGTCCGATCAAAAGCGCAAATCCATGTTGCTGCAATCGGCTTTTTACTTTCCGCCAGCGCACGGGCACCATCAGCGGTACTTGCCAAATGGAAAATTTGGCCGCGTTCGAATCGCCGTAAGCTCTCTGGGCCGCGCCGAGCTTTTGAAAGTAGCACCTGCCGCCACCGATCCGGGCCGCGGGCGCGCTTCACCCAGGCACTCAGCGTAGACCAAAGCGCCTCATGATTAGCCCCGCCGCCGTACGGGATCGCAGTTACGCCTTTGTGCTTCCACAGAGCTGCCGCGTCACTGCTTTGCCCATCTTGAAACGCAAACAGTCGGTGCCCGCTGTGTTCGCTCGCGCGATTGAGTGCCTCTAACAAGTATTGCACCGGCGGATCGTCTGCCGCATATCCGACGAAGACGATGAGGTACTGGTCGATAGCGGATCGGATAAAATCCGTTGCCCAGCCCTCGGCGAGGTAGGCTCGACCAAATTCAGCGCTGGACAGGACTAGGTTGCCGCCCACGGCTTTGCTGTAGGAAGGATCAAGCTTTCCGTGCAGATGGACAATGCCCTGAAACCCGGCCTGCCGGCTCAAGTCAGGAAGCGTAGCAGGCGTCCAGACGCGCGCGTTCGGTGAAGCACGCTCGAACAGTAGGTCGAAATTAGTCGTGACGAGCTGGGCGTTGCCATTTGGACTTCTGCTCAGACCGAGAAGAATACGGTGGGCGCCCAGGTTCACATTCTGTGACGGCGCCAACGCGCGGCCGACGGCACGCTCAATGTCCAAGAGCGAGAAATCGCGCTCCAACAGTCCAAAAATACGATCCGCAGCAAGAATTCCACCGACTCCGGCGATACGCTCGCTCTCCAGTTTCCCTGCCAGATCAACGAGTTTTCGCGCAGAGCTATCCGGCAGGGCCCGAAGCTCCTGTAAGACGCGCTCGGCCAGACCCAAGAACCCAGGCAGTTTTGCATAAGCTCGGGAAACTCCGGCGCCGCAGAAGAACAAGACCCGCCCATCATCACGAGCGACCAAAAGATCGTCAGGTAAGTCAGGCCCGTCTTCTAAGAACCGCAATCCATTTCACCTTCCGCGTCGCGTTGCTCAACGCACGTTGTCCATGAACCTGGTGATCCGCTGGGTCAATTCGTTACGGCGCGCCAATCGACCGAAGATATTCACCCATCGCGCAGTGCCACGCATCGATTACGTTCTGGAGTATGCTTGACAACGTCCGAGTTCCCGAACGGGCGAGGACAAGTACTTGCTCCGCACCGCCGTAATTGCCGTCTCCGTACCGAAGCTGTCCGTACCCGCTGCATGAAGGACCAAGCAGAGAAAGGGGCTTAGGAAGGATTCGCGCCAACAGCGCGAGTGAGCTGTCCCTGTCGGGACGGTGGCAACGCTAAGGTCGCAATTGGGGTTGTTGGCCCGGGAGCACAACTCTCAGGGTCACGACGTCTCTGACATTGATCCGCCGGCTGTCCAAGCGAACGCCAGGATACAAGGGACGGAGTTGACAGTTCAGTCGCGATTAGAGAACCCCAATTCTTATGACCCCAATTCTTACATGTGAGGCTGGTGTGCGGGCGTTAGCTTGAGCGCTGTTACAAAGAGTTGTCACTCCCGCATGCTCGCAAAAACCAAAGAAGTTGACAGTGCTCTTCCGGCCCAACCTACGGCTCAGAACATCCCCGCAGGCCCAAAGGGGCCGCCGTCGATCATCAATGGCGAGTTGATCGTGCGCGGCGCCCTGATCTCCCAAGGAGACGTTCAGATTGACGGGAGAGTTGAAGGTGATATCCGCGCAGCAAGTCTGGTGGTCGGAGATAAAGTCAGAATCATTGGCGACGGGTTCGTGGAGTAGTCCGATCAATGCCAGGGCCAGGACAAGTCTTTCCGTGGGAATTGGTACGGTGATTTTCGGGGTCCGAATCGCGCCATATCCAGCCACGCCCCAGCAACCCGAAGCCATTCCTCAGCAAACCGTTCAGACGGCGCTGTTATTGCGCGCTGGAGAGAATAGTCTGCCCGTTCATTGTATTCTTCCAAACCCATACCGTAATTAACGCGCGAGAGTTGTGTCAGGCTCCCGACATTGCCGAGGCTTGGGACAGTCTCGCCACAGCCTGCGCATATCATTTGCGCTGGTCGTAACTCGGCACTTTCATCTGGACGGCTGAGTTATTGGCCCGGAGCCTTCGCCCGCGTTCAATGGACGGAGGCTCTGCTGTTCTGGGATACGCCACTATCCGTCAGGGCCTTCGGGACATTTTCAGTTAACTTTGGGCTTTGGACTTGTTCAGGGTGACGGCGGCGCGAATGAGAGTCTTCAACGCCTTCTCGTCGATCTTCTCGCCCTCGTGGAAGTCGATGGCGCGCCTTGTGTTCCCGTCAAGGCTGGAGTTGAAGAGGCGCGAAGGATCCTTCAGAGCCGCCCCTTTGGCAAAGGTCATCTTCACGGCGTTCTTGTAAGTCTCGCCTGTGCAGATCATTCCGTCGTGCGACCACACGGGAACCCCTCTCCACTTCCATTCCTCGACGATCTCGGGATCGGCTTCCTTGATCAAGGTACGGAGCCGGCTGAGCAGCTTGCCTCGCCAGTCGCCCAGCTCCTTGATTCTCTCGTCGATCAACTGAGAAGGAGACTTGCTGTTCTGCGGCCCGCTCTTCTTCATCCGCATTCGTCCTCAAAGCGCGAACTCTAAACCTGCAACATAGAGCAATACGGGGGAGGAAAAACCGGCCGGGAGACTTCAGTCTGTCCGCGCCAAGACCTTCTCCAGGTTTGCAAAGAACTGCTGCCATCCGTGCTTGGCGCCCTGATAGTACTGCGGCTTATCCTGCGGGAAGCCCGACTGCTCCATGCGCAGATGGGTCCCCGTGCTCGTCGGGGTGAGAGTCCAGGTGACGACACTGTCGAGACCATAGGCCGCCCAGGTGTAAGACAGCGTTTTGTTCGGCTCGACCGCCAGGACCTGACAGTCGACGGCGCCCCAGTCTGCGCGAAGATTGAAACGGTGATTCACGACAGGCTTGAAGTTGTTCTTCATGAGCCACTCCTCGATCAGGTGTGGTTGCGTGAGCGCGCGCCAGATCTTCTCCGGCGGAAAGGGTATCTCCCGTTCGACAATGACGGAGAGCGTTTCGGTTGCGGCTTTGCTCATTGGTCCATCCTTTTGAGGAGATCTTCGAGTTGGTCGAACCGGCTTTGCCAGAACCCGGCCATTTGGCTTGTCCAATCGATCAGCGGGGCCAAGGCGCCGAGCTGCGCGCTATAGTGCGTCTGGCGGCCTTCGTGGCGGTCGCGCACCAGCCCGGCCTGCTTCAGAACGCCCAGATGTTTGGAAACCGCCGGCTGCGATACGCCGGACCGCGCCGTCAGCGCCCGCACGCTCTGTTCGCCTTGGCGGCACAGCCGTTCAAAGATTGCCCGGCGCGTGGGATCGGCCAGCGTCTTGAAGAGCACGTCGTGGGTCTTCGGCATCGGACAATCCTATAACTTACCGGCTATTGGTTCAATCAATAACCCGTGGGCTATGAATGAGTCAAGTGCGATGACTAAAGGTTGCAACACGGGCGGCAATCGTTTCAGAAATCCGGTTTGGCTGCAGCCGGGACTTGAGCGTCTCGTTCGGTCCCGTATTTGCGCGGGTTTTCCGCGCAAACATTTTCTTCCCATTCGCTGATCTGGCTCACGCGGCCGGGCAATGGGTTCACGCGGCCGTAAGTCACGGTCGCCGACCACGGCGTGGTGAACACGCCCGGATCTTCCACGGTGAAAAACAGCTGCAGGTGCTTGCCGGTATCGTTTGGATTGACGCGAAAGTCGCCAATGAAATTCTCTTTCTTGTTGCGCTCCAACCCTTCTTTTGCCGCGGCGTAGTCCAGCAGCCGGTATTTTTCGATCACATGCAGAGCCGGGCTGTGCGGCGTTCCGTACCAGTCCACCATGGCAAAGGGCCCGATCTTCACGCCCACGGTATCCACGATCAGCGTATCGCCTTCATAATGGCCGACAGAATCGCCGTACCAGGATGGTTTCAGATTGGCCGGATGCGACTGGTTCATGCGGACGTGGCGGACCTGTGGGCCGCCCCGATAAATGATGAGGATCTCGTCGGGCTTC
>Ga0307477_10000305_pt1 | contig 60576 bp, 53 predicted proteins | sample atmos_gasesECM2C_FD_203316 | JGI IMG/M metagenome (GOLD analysis project Ga0307477, IMG submission 203316) | Hardwood forest soil microbial communities from Morgan-Monroe State Forest, Indiana, United States - atmos_gasesECM2C_515 | ecosystem: Environmental > Terrestrial > Soil > Temperate...
TCAAGTGCATCGACTGGTCCGCATCCAATTCCGGCGTGGCCCGCAGCCACACAATTATCGACTCGATCCGATTGCAGAATGAGACGCCCGTATCACTTTGGGGCCGTTCACATCTCGGCACTACCCCCTCATATTTCCTTGACTCAATTTGAGAATCAAGAGTACCGTTTTTATGTAATCCAATTGTTTTCAAGCGCTTAGCTAAAAGATTGGTGCGCACTGACAACCCATAACGGAAATCGGGGTCCTGGCGACGCGTCTCAGTCTGACGAGACTTTTCAGAGGCTGCTTCTGGAGCTTTCGCGGGCCGCTTTTCAGAGCCGCGAGCCGAGCCAGCTCATCCGGTCTTTCTGTACGCTCACTCGCGGCTTCTTCCATGCCAGCGGCGCTTATTTTTGGAGTCGCTCCCCGGACGGTGAGCTTGTCGGAGCCGAAGCCGACACCGATGACATCGAGTCCTTTCGCGGCGTCCGACGGCGCGCCGGTGACGCGTCCGTCGCCATGGATGCGGTTCAGAAGCGCCGTCCGTTCTTCGTCAATCACCTCGATGCGACTCGTTATCCCTGGGTAGCCTCAACCCACGCGCACGCAGCATTGGCCGCCCCTCTGCTGGTTTCAGGCGAAGCGGTGGGTGCCATCACATTCCTGAAGAGCGCGCCTGATACCAGTTTTGACGACGACGATGTAGCGAAAGTCACCATCCTGGCGGCTCAGCTCGGCACGGCGCTCGAAGCCCTGCGTTTGAACCAGCTCTCCCGCGAAGAGCACCGCCGCGCCAGCATTCTGGTCGAGGTTGCGACCGCGTTGCACGGTTTGCCCGACACTGCCGCGGTGATGGAGAGCATCGCCGACCGCCTCCGCGTGCTGCTGCATTCACCCGCCGTGCTTGTCTTCGTCCAACAGGAGAAATTGTTCCAGTTGCAGGCGGTATCCACTGAAGTCCCAACGCTTGCTCTCTCCATCCGCTCGCGTTTCGAGAGGAATGACTTCCGCTCATCGCTCGAGATCGCCAGCCGCGCGGTGGCTGCCGGCGAGCGAATTACGGTGAGCATCGACGGAGCGTCCCATTTTGGAGAAGATTCGCCGCCCGGCGTTCTCATCGCGTCGCCCTTTCGCACCTCGCGCTCTCACGGAGCGATTCTCGTCTATCCCCGTCACGCGAGTCTCTTCACCCAGGAAGACAAGACTCTGGTCTCCGCCCTGGCCGGCTTTGGTGCGGTGGCGATTGCCAACGCCGAGTTGTATGGCATGGCACGCGCGCAAGCCCACGAACTCCACGAAATCCTCGAGATTTCCTTTGAACTCGGTTCTGCCGGAAAACTTGACGAGTTCATGCAAACCTCGGTCGTCCGTGCCGCCAGTTTCCTTGGCTTCAAGCGTTGCTTCATCGGGCTCCTCGAAGAGGCCGCCTTCCATATACGCTGGGGAGTGGAGAATGGGGTGGCACACCCAGTCGATATTCCGCTCCACGATGGACCGGCCACTCAGGCGCTAAAGAAAAAAAATGTCTTCGTCACGAATGACGCGGCGAGCACTCCTGGCGCGAATCTGGATTTCCTCGCCGCTTTTCAAATCCAGCAGCTCCTCGCTGTGCCCCTGCTAGGTTCGAACGGCGATGTGCTGGGAATGTTCGGGGTGCTCGACCGCGTCGAGCCCGGGCCGATCAATGACGAAGACGTCCGTCGAGCACGCGCTCTGGCCGCGCAAGTTGCCATCGCGCTCGAACTTACGCGCAACCTACATCAATCCGAGGAGCACCGCCGCCGGGCCGAGGCCCTGGTCACCATTGCGCTCGAACTCAACACCGTCCTGCATCTGCCCGAGTTCATGCGCAACTTCGCTCTTCGCGCCGCTGGCTTGCTCGGAGGCCGCTCGGTTGCCCTCAGCCTTTTCCAGACGGCGGAACTCGATACCGTCCTGATATCCGGCACTTCCGAAGTCGGGGCCGAAGTCGGCGCCTCCGAAGTCCGCGTTTCTGAGGTCGGCGTTTCCGAAGTTAACGACAAGGCGCTGCTCCGCCGCTTCAGTCAGGCGCTCCGCGCTGCCCTGCCGAAATACCCCGCCGATGTCGCCTTCGCCCCGGCCAGCGATATCCTGGGCAGCGCTCTCGCCTCCAGCCTGGGATGGACGGATTGCACTCTGGTCCGGCTGGCTGGCTCTTCTGGAGAGCTCGTCGGCATTCTTTGTCTCGCGGACCGCGGCGCTCCGCCCACCCTCGAAGATCACCAGTTGATGCGTGCCATCGCCGGCCATGCCAGCATCGCTCTCGAGAATGCCTGCCTGTTCACGCGCATGCAGCAGGCCAATCGCCACTGGCTGGAAGTCTTCGATGCCATCAGCGACTTCATTGTGGTCCACGACGAGCTGCACAACATTCTGCGCGTCAATCGCTCGCTGGCCGACTTCGTTGGCATCGCCCCCGACCAATTGATCGGCATCAACATGCGCGCGCTCGACGCCCTCACTACCGGCGCTTCGCCGCACTCCTGCCCTTTCTGCCGCACCGGCGAGGGGCTCGACGAATATGTGCACCCCGTCCTCGAACGCGCCTACCTGATTTCCACTTCGCGCATTCATGCCGCCAGCAGCGCCCAATTGCAGACCGTCCATGTTCTCAAGGACATTACCGACCGGCGCGAAGCCGAGCGCCGCTATCGCGAACTGTTCGACAACATTCAGGAAGGAATCTACGTCTCAACACCCCAAGGCCGCTTCGTCGAAGTTAACGACGCGTTGGTTCGGATCCTTGGCTATAGCACCCGCGACGAAGTCCTCGCGTTGGACATTCCTATGCAGGTCTATTTTTCTCCGCAGCGGCGGGAGGAACTCGCGGAAGTTCTTAAGCGCGGGGGCGAAATGCGCAATCACGAAGAAATCCTGCGGCGAAAGGATGGATCGCCGGTCCACGTGTTCATGAACTGTTTTGCCATGCGCGATTCCGCCGGCAACGTCCTGCAACACCGCGGCCTCATGCTCGATGTCACCGGCCTCCACCAATCGCAAACCGAGCTGCAGAAGGAGCGTGATTTCTCCGGCAAGATTCTGAGTCATACCCAGAGCCTGATTCTAGTCACTGACATTGACGGTGTGATCAGTTACGCCAACCGGCGCTGGAGCGGTCTCGGGTTTCAGCAGAACCAGATACTGGGGCATCCGTTGCCGGACCTGTGCGCCGCGTCGCGGCGTCCCGCGCTGCGCGAAGCGCTGGCAGCTGTGGCCCGCGGCCAACAGGTGGATAATTTTGATTTGCCACTGGTTCGCGGCGACGGAGTCAGCGGCCAGTTCTCCGTCAATCTGAGCCCTATCAGCGGCGAAGACGGCCGGGTCAGCAACATCGTCGTAGTCATGACCGATGTCACCGACTCCGCCGTCCTGCGCTCGAAGCTCATGCACGCCGAGAAAATGGCGGCGGTCGGGCAACTGGTCTCCGGCGTCGCTCACGAAGTCAACAACCCCCTTACCGCCATCCTCGGATTCACCGACCTCTTGATGGAGAATCCTGAGCTCCCCGAAAGCGCGCGCCGCGATCTGCGCGTGATTCTGCAGGAGGCGCAACGCACCAAGCAGATCGTGCAAAACCTGCTCAGCTTTGCTCGCCAGATGCCACCGCAGCGCCAGCTCGTCCAGCTCAATTCCATCCTGCAACGCACCGTTCACTTGCGCTCTTATGACTTCATCAGTCACGGCATTCAGGTGGTCGAGCGCCTCGATGAGTCCCTGCCCCAGGTCATCGGAGACTCCCACCAGCTCCAGCAGGTGTTTCTCAATATTCTGAACAATGCCTACGACGCCGTTCGAGAAAGCTCGCGGCCCGCTCGCATTGAGATCACGAGCGCCTCAGCTAATGCATTTGTCGAGATTTCTTTCCGCGATAACGGCATGGGCATCACCGATCCCGAACGTATTTTTGACCCCTTCTTTACTACCAAGGACGTGGGCAAGGGTACAGGTTTAGGCCTGAGCATTTGCTACGGTATCGTCCGCGAACATGGCGGCGAAGTTATATGTCACAACAACGTGGACTCGGAAGGCGCGACTTTTGTCGTCCGCCTCCCGGTTGCATCGGAGACGGCATCCTTTGGAGCCGTTGCAGGAGTGCACCCAAAATGACCCAAACTGGAACTAAACCCGTTACTGCGCGAGTGCTTCTGATAGAAGACGAACCGGCCGTCATGGCTTTGGTACGCGCCGTTCTCGAAGGCCGCGGATACGCCGTTGTTCCGACCGAATCCGGTGCCGAAGCACTGCGATTGCTGGAGACCGGCGATTTTCATGGCGTGGTCTCCGACATGCGCACGCCCGGAGGCGTCGATGGCGCCCAGGTCTATTCCTGGATTGCCATCCATCGCCCGGAACTGGCTTCCCGTCTGGTTTTTATCACCGGCGATATCGCCAATGAGGAAACCGCCGCCACGCTGCGCCGCACCGGAGCTCCCTGCGTGGAAAAACCGTTTCGCGTTCATGACTTCATCACGGTGGTCGAGCAGACCATGGGCAGGGCTTCATGACTCAGGACTTCCGCATCCGATTGTTGATTGTCGATGACGAGCAGACTATCCGCCGCCTCTGCATCACGGTCGGCGAATCGCTCGGCTTCTTCTGTCTGGAAGCCGAGGGCGGTGACGCCGCCCTCGCCCTGCTCGAGGAACAGCCGGTGCACATGGTGCTCACCGACATGGTGATGCCGCGCATGTCCGGAATTGAATTCCTGGAGCAGGTCAAGCGCGCTTTCCCCCGCATTGAGGTCGCCGTCATGACCGGCCACGGATCGGTCGAAACAGCAGTTCAGGCGATGAAACTGGGCGCCTACGATTACATTTCCAAGCCCTTTGCGCCGCTCGATGAGCTCCGCCTTTTCCTGCGCCGCATGGCGGACAAGGTCCGCCTGGTGGAAGAAAATCTCTACCTCCGCGAACGCTCCGAAACCGAGACTGCGGTCCATGGCATCATTGGCAACTCCACCGGCATTCAGAACGTCCTGCGGCTCATCTCCCGCCTCAAAGACACGCGCACGCCCGTCTTAATCTCCGGCGAAAGCGGAACCGGCAAGGAACTGGTGGCCCGCGCGCTTCACTTTCGCGGCGCCATGGCCAACCTCCCCTTTGTTGCCGTCGATTGCGGATCGCTTGTCCCTACCCTCATCGAAAGCGAATTGTTCGGCTACGAAAAAGGCGCCTTCACCGGCGCTATCCGCTCCAAGCAGGGCCTGCTGCAATCGGCCGATACTGGAACCATTTTTCTCGATGAGGTCGGCGAGCTTCCTCTCGAGATGCAAGCCAAGCTCTTGCGCTTTCTTCAGGAGAAAGAAGTCCGCCCCGTGGGCAGTAATCAAAAAGTGAAAGTGGACGTGCGCATCATGGCCGCCACCAACCGCGATCTCGACACCGAATACCAGAAAGGAACCTTCCGCAAGGATCTCTATTTCCGACTCAACGTCGTCACTATTTCTTTGCCCCCTTTGCGTGAGCGCCGTTCCGACATTCCCATACTGGCGGCGTTTTTCCTGGAGCGCCTCGCTCCCGGACGCGGCGTCCAGGTGTCCGGCAACGCGATGAAGGCCATGCTCGCTTATGACTGGCCCGGCAATGTTCGCGAACTGGAAAATTGCCTGGAGCGTGCGATAGCTCTAGGCGATCAGCGCATCATCGAAGTCAACGATCTGCCGCCGGCGATTGCGCAGTCGGAAATCCAAACCGAAGCGCTCAATTCGCCCGAATTCTCCAGCCGCGGGACCGACCTCCGCGCCACTGACCTGGAAGATATCGAGCGCGCCACCATCGAGCGCGTTTTTTCTCAGGTGAATGGTGACAAGGCTCTGGCTGGCAAGATGCTCGGCATCAGCCGAGCGACCCTCTATCGCAAGCTGAAGCGATACCACATCGGAGGACCTCGCGAGGAGCCTCCGCAATCGACCACGCTGCAATAACATCCGCCGGAGCGTGCTCTGGTCTGGGTTTTGTTTGCTTCGTGGCTTCGCGGGCGCTGCCCCGAATTGAGACGATTGTATCATTCTGAGACTCGCTTTTCCCGAGCCCGAAAACTTAACCCCTTCCGACCCCCGCGCGACGGCGTTAACTGCTTGTTCTTCTTTCACTTGCCCTTAGGGGCATGACCTTCACGTTTTTGGCGGTGACCGTGCACCACTAAATGCCGATAAAGCAGAATGAGTCTCCTCGCAGTTCTTCCAAACCGGGAAGAGAGGAGGCTCGGCTGCTCAAGCTCCGGGGGATCGAGGTCTACCGTGCCCAACCAGGCAACTGCTCGCGCTCTCGAACCAGATATTGTAAGCCGGTTGGCCAGGTTCTTTCCCGAAGCGATTCCGATGCGGATTCCCATCCGGCTCAGCCGCACCCAGAGCAATGGCAACGGTAAGGGCGGCAGTGGAAATGGCGATCTAACCTCCCGCGAACACGGAGGCGAAAGCGAGAATGTTTTTTTCCAGGAGACCGTCATCGAGTTTGGCACGCCGCGTGACATTTTGTTTGTGCTCGACCGTCCTCTGGAATTCGCCGATCGCGTCCTCGTCGAAAGCAACGACGGCTCGCTACGTGCCGAAGCATTCGTGGTAGCGGTTCAATATCATCTGGAGCGGACTGCGGTTGCCGTCCGTTTCCTAAAAAATGTTCCCAATTGGATTGTGAAATCATGACCACATCGACCCAACCGTCGTTCCAGCCTTCATTTGAGGAACAGGGAGCCACGCTCTCTGCCTTACAGCCCATGTACTCCGCGCTGGTGCGCGAATTCGTGATTGAGGCTTCCACTTGCCCCGTCGACGAGGAATTCGCGCCGTCGCCCGAGTCGATAGAGCACGCCGAAGCCTGGTTCCAGCGGGTCGACGCGGAGATCCAGGTCCACCAGTTGCGCCAGTTTCTGCAGACGACGCCTCTGGCCAACGAAAGCGTGCTGCGACATCTTCTGTTGCATCACATGCACAAGGCGGCGAAGTCTACCAGTGACCGCGACAAGACTGATTTTCTGCTCGTCCAGTATTTTTCGCTGTGCGCGCCGTCGGGTCTTGAAGACGCAGACCTCGACCTCGATTACGTCGCCCAGGTGCTGGAACCGGTGCTCGGCCCGCAACAACCGACGCTCCCCTCATGGTTGACTTCGCTCGAAACCATCATGCAGTCGGCGGCGCGTTGCCGCCGCCTCAGCGAACTGCTGCACAGCGGCGCGCTCGAACAAGGCCGCAAGCTCAAGACGCAGAGCTCGGCCCGCTATTTCGAGGCCTCGGCCATGGTGGCCTTTGCCCGTTTCAGCTTCATGATCCGGCGGATATTTTTCCGTCTCATGCACGACGATCTGAATGCGATCCAGGATGGCCTGCGCGAACTCGAGCGCCGCGGCATCAGCACCATCGATTGCCGCCGCGCCCAATTCTCCGCCGAGGAACCGACCGGGCGTCTGCGTATGATCTGCCAATCCTGGAAGGTGATGTTCCACGCCGAATACTCTTCCGGCCAACCGCTGCGCATGCTGGTCGATCTCCGGGCGGCAGTCGACGACGCGCTCCAGAACGGAGCGAGCAAGAAGCCTCTCGCCGCCAGCGCCGCCGCTTCCGCAACATCGGATGACGGACCGCAAGAGTAATTTCACATAAAGGGGGCTGCTCCATCCTCCGGAGACGCGGCAAGCCGCGTCTCTACGGGAAATCAGACTCCCCTGAGGCCAGTTTGCTGAGCCAGAAAGCGACCATGAGCATCCATCGCCCGACTGTCCTGATCCTTGCCAGCGACCCCGCCTTCTCGCGGGAGATTACCGCGAATTGGCCTCAGGATCCCGCTCCGCGTTCCGATGGTCCGGAATTCATCGTCCTCGACGAAGGCTTCTCTCGCGGCCTCCAGGGCAGCAACTACGACCTCGCGATTGCCGACGCCTCTTCGGATGAAAAGCTTAAGAAGGACAAGCGCAAGCATCTGAACAAGCGCCTGAACAAAGATCTGAAGCAGTCGCTGGCCGCCGCCGGCAAGCCGGCCATCCTGATTCACTCTGACCCCTCGCGCGATTTCTACAACATCCACGGCGCCGTTCTCGAATTGCGTCGCGAGCCCGGAATCTGGCCGGCGATGGCGGGTCTCGCCGGACGCGAAATCCTTCGCCGCTGCCAGGCCGAATCCCGCGCCCGCGAAGCCGAGAAGAGCTGCGCCGCCGCCCAAGCCGAGGCCACTCTCGGACGCTTCATGGTCGAGATGCGGACGAACGTCAACAACGCTCTCACCACCGTGCTCGGCAACGCCGAACTCCTGGTCCTCGAGCCCGGACTGCCTGCCACCGTCCTCGCGCAAGCCGATACCATCCGCAACATGGCGCTGCGCCTTCACGAAGTTTTTCAGCGCTTCTCTTCGATCGAAAAGGAACTGCACGTCGAAGCTCGCGAGTCCGGCAAAAAAGCGATCCCCGCCACCGCCGGCCGCTGATCAGAACGGTTTTCGAAAGGCTTCATGGAAAGACGCGAGGGGACGCGATGCAGTTTCCCGTTACCTCACGGAATTGTAGCGTCACTCCGCCGCCGTTGCCGCGCGTCCCAGCGAATGTATGCCGTGGAACCCGGCCATGCTGCCGCGGCTGCACGACTATGCTTCATCTCTAGCAATCTCGCCGGACGCAGTCTCGGCAGGATAGTTGAAGAAGAGCTGATTGCCGTCGGGGTCATCGACCACCAGGAGCCGGTAGCCCCACGAACCCTCCTTGACCGGAACGCCCTTGGTCTCGAGTTCCGCGCGGAGCGCGTCCAACGCGGCAACCGCGGCCTCGCGCGTCGCCGGCTCGACGTTCAGGGAAATGAACATCAGCCCCTTGCCAATCTTCTCCGGCCAGGTGTCGGCCAGGATAAGCGCGCAGCCCTGCCGGTCGACCTGGGCGACGTACACCTTGCCGTCGTCGGCGAAGCGCCAGGGGCTCGTGAAACCGAGCCGGTTAACGTAAAAGCGGAGCGAGGCCTCAACATCCGCTACGTGTAGGACGGGGCGTGCGAACCAGTCTGTCATAGGCTACATATCCTCAAATAAAGATAACTTCTTCCTGGATCAGTTTCAAAAACAAGGTGTCGCCGTTCTGACTTTGGGCAGTCGGGCGCCCCATCCTTGCGCGGCCTTTTGCCGGGTGCCCCATCCTAACGTCGCCGGGTGCCCCATCCTTGCGCGGCCTTTTCCGCAAGGGTGGGACTCCCCTCTGGGAGCGCTCTGTTGTTGCGAAGGTCGATCAATACTGGTAGACTGGCATATACACATGTATATGCCATAAAGCGCCACCGGGAGGCCACATGCAGCGCAAAGCAAAAATCTTCATGAACAACCGCAGTCAAGCCGTGCGCTTGCCCAAGGAGTTTCAATTCAACACCGAGGACGTGTTTATACGGAAAGAAGGAGCCAAGGTAGTCTTGTCTCCTCGCCCGTTTGATTGGACTTCCTACCTCGCCGAGGGGCCGGCTGCCTCGGCGAATTTCATGGAAGATGTCGAAGATCTCCCCGTGCAGGAACGTGAGCGGTAATGCCGCGCTACATGCTGGATACAGATGCCTGTTCCTACATCATGAAGCGTTCGAACGCTCATGTGCTCAAGCGGCTGAGTGCCCTTCCCGTCAGTGATGTATGCATCTCCGTAATCACGAAATCGGAACTTCTGTTCGGAGTCGAGGTTTCTCGCCGCCGGCGTCAGGATCAAGCGGCGCTAAACGCCTTTCTGAATTACATCGAGGTCCTGGATTTTCCCGACCAGGCATCTCCGCACTACGCCCGCATACGCGCTGACCTGAAAAGGTTGGGTACGATGATTGGGGCGAACGACCTGTTCATCGCGGCTCACGCCCGTAGCCAGGGCTTGACGCTGGTTACCAACAACACGCGAGAGTTTGGACGCGTCTCCAGGTTGGTCATTGAGAACTGGACGGTTGGTTCTTGAGCCGCGAGTAAGCGTCAGCGATTTTAGCAAGACGGAACGGGTTCTCGCCGAAATGCTGGGCATCGGTTTAGCCGTGGTGTTTGTCGTCCTTGGCATGGTCGCGAAGGGTGCGGCGGACAATCTCGATGACTAGGATTCGGCCAGTCGATGAGTGCTATGGGGATTTTTCAACAGTGAGCAAGACACCGCTCCGGCCTCAGAATTTAGCGTCGTTCACTTCTACCCAGTAGCCATCGGGATCCTGAAAATAGATCTGTCTTACTCCGTCAGGCCGCACGCCGGCAGTCTGGTGACCTGAGGAAGTGAAGTTGCGGTATGTCACATGTGTTTGGTCAAGGTGAGTCATGAAATCGGGCACGGACGCGACCCGAAACGCCAGGTGAACGTCAATGTCGCGCGTGGGCTGATCGGTCGCGTCAGCGATGATGTGAAGTTGCTCGTGTCCGCCTATGCGAAACCAAACGTGTCGGCCGTCCTTGAACGGATCGGGAGTCCTTGCTAAACCCATCACCTTTTCATAGAACTCTGCGCTTTTTTGCAGGTCATGCACATGTAGCGCCGCGTGATCAAATTCTGGAGGTTTGGTCGCTGTGCTGGACTGCGAAAAGCCGAACGAGCCGAGCAGAAGAACCGCTACTGAGGAAAGGAATGCAATCGTGTCTTTCTTCATGGTGAACGCATCTTACGCCGGTCAGCGACGGCACGCAAAGACTGTAGGCACATTCGCCAAGGCCCCGGAAGACGTAACTGTTGTAGCCAGGCGTGGCTGTTGAAAAACTCCCGCGCGCGAAATCAGCAAACAAATCATGAGCTAGAGGAAGGGAGAAAGGTCTCATGCCAGTTATCAACTCACTCTCCATTCCAACCCTCACAACAGTGTCGTCACGGGGTGTTTGCAAAGAGTTGACATTCAAATGACATTCTTGCTGTATCTCGCCGTTTGGTCGTTGCGTCTTACGCACAGAACCGCTGGAACAAAATCATAAGCAAAGGAATTGGAACGCAAACCATGAAAGAAGACAACTCTCCATCTACGATAGTGTCCGAGACAAACTCAACTGAACCAAATCACTCCTCGGCCGAGGAAAATCTTCAACGGCACTGGCAGGGTGGCCAACCAGCAGTTGAATTAGGTCGGCGGACAGTCTCCGGTGCTACTCATCAGGAGGTAAGCATGAACTCGAAATTCGCGAAGAAATATGCTGTCTTGTTCTACTGTGCAATGCTGTTCGTTGTCACGGCCTCCGCATCTGGTCAAGCTGGTAAGCTCGATCCGACGTTTGGCATTGGAGGCATCACCACGATGCGGAACGTGGTGACGGGAAACACCAATTTCTTTGCCATCGGCGCCGTTGCCGTCCAAAGCGACGGCAAAATTGTGGTGGCCGGAGGAGTACCGGGCCAGAATGGTTTTACGGTGCCAGCCGTGTTGCGCTTCCTGCCCAATGGCGTCCCGGACAAGACCTTTGGAGCAAATGGCACTGTTGTGCTCCCCAACCGCTTTGGATCATATGGCTCGGCAGCGATTCAGCCGGATGGCAAAATCCTGGCCGCGACAAACGACGGTGTGGATGGCGAGTTGGATCGTTTCACCTCCGCAGGCAAGCTCGACTCGTCTTTCGGCAGCCAAGGCACCGTCATTTTCAAATTCAGCTCGCTGACTGGAATTGCCTTACAACCGGATGGCCGGATCCTGGCCGGCGTGCAGAGCTTTATCGTCGTAGGGGCACGGGTGGCGCGCCTGCTGGCGAATGGCAGCTTCGACACGAGTTTCGGAACGAACGGCTTTGCATTTCCCCCTGGAGGCACGGGCACTCTTGAGGTTCTGTCGACCGGCGAGATCCTGGTGTTTGGTCGTCTTGTTTCGCGCCTCACAAGTTCCGGCGCGATCGACCCGGAGTTCGGCGTCAGTGGGCAGTTGATGGCTCCCAACAGCGGCCATGCCTTGGCTGCCAACGGTGACATCCTGGCTGCCGGGACGCTAGTCAGTGATCCGACGGTCCCGAGTTCCGCATTTGCGACGTTTGCTTATCAGAACGTCGGCATTGGCGACCCGGCATTCGGCAAGAATGGCGGCGTGTCGACAACGCTCTCGGGCTTTCCGACGATCACAGTTGCAGGCCTGGGCCTCGAATCGAGTGGCGCGATTGTGGAACTTGGGACTGCGGCCACCCGCAGCCTGGGGGCGTTCGGCCTGGTGCGCTACACTCCGCAAGGACAGCTCGATAGCAGCTTTGGGTCCGGTGGTACCGTCACGACATCGTTCGGCAGCAGCATCGCCACCGCTTCTGCCATTGCGATCCAGTCCGATGACAAGATCGTTGTCGCTGGAACGTTGCTCAAAGGTGAGCTTCACGGCCAATCTGAAACAGCTCTCGTTGTGGCGAGGTATCTGGGCAAGTGAGCTTGAAGAAGTGAGTACGGCTTCACGCGGGGTGCCCCATCCTTGCGCGGCCTTTTGCGCAAGGGTGGGATTCCACTGTCGCCGCCCTCTCGGGATTTTCTCGACCGCCATGACAGAAAATCAGGAGACGTCCCGTCTGTCCATGTACCCGTCAGGAAACGTTCCGTCCCATGGTTCCGCCTTTGTTTATATAGACGATACTTGACGGGTGGAAACCGCCGGGTAGTATTAGGCCATAGGTAGGATTCCACGGGTCGAACAGTGCAGCGTGGACGAGAACAGCTCGGAATTTGTGAATTCGAAGAAAGCGAATCCAGCTATGGCGCGGGCGACGCTCTGGGGTGCAGGGCCGCCGCCTATTTCTCTTGCGCGTCCGAGGACTGCGGAAACATCATCCTTTGCGAAACTCACAATGAAACTTGTCCGGCCTGTGGGCTGACATTTTGCAGTTCGCCGAACGCAAGGCTGCACGATTGCTTCTACGTCCACCAAACGGAGGGTCAATGCGAGAATTCCTTGATTGCTCCGCTCTTGGCGCAACTAGAACAGAAGTTGGCTTTGCCATCACAGGAGGCGCTTCGTGAATTCATAAAGAGTGACGGAGATGGTTTCGGAAATCCGCTCCCTAAAGAGGTTCCCGCAGATTTTGCGTTGGCTGCGCTTTGTCTCACTGGCCGCATCGAAAACATTCCTTTTTCCGCCCGATTCGAGCAGGAAAATGCCCAGCGGCAGCGGCGAACCGCTAGACAGCGCGAGGCTCGGGCATGTCACAGACTTGGTCTGAACATTACTGCGACCAGAGCCCGATATAACCGAGTCGGTCTGTACAAGCGGTCAACGGTGTTGATTGCCAGTGGCGCTCTAATAACATGCGCTTTCTCCGGGAGTCCACACTACGCCCAGCAAAGCGAGCTTCTGCGTTTGATTGGTATCCACAAACAGGAAGATTATGTACGTGACCGCTTGAGTGCACTGGAAAATGCTAGACCACAGCTTTACAACCTTCTCCTAAAGCGAGCCGAGAGCATCGCGCAACGCGATTCCGGCAAGGCCGATACCCTTGAGTCGGCCTTGTTCTCGTGAGTGTTATCTTTAGACTCCACCCATGGATGCAACGTGAGTCAAGATTTCTCCCGTTGACTCTTCCGACTAACGAGTTACTATGCATTCGTGTTGGTTCGCGTTCCTTGACACAGCGCTTCCTTTTGGAGGAACAACCCAACGCTGATGCAAGGTCGAGGTGTTCTCACGGCTATATAAGAAGCAACTACGGAGATCGCGATATGCCAAAGCTCAGTTCGGATTCGGGCCAACCTAAATTTCCCTACGCCACGCAACCGCAGGCACTTCGCCGATTGCTTGCGGAAATTCCGAAACGCCCTAAGCCGACAAAAATAACACGGGAGACCCTCAAGGCTTGGGGGGTGTCCAGCAGCAATGACGCGTCTCCAATCAGTGTCCTCAAGAAGATGGGCTTGCTTGGGCAGAGCGGCGAGCCAACACCCTTGTATGCAGAATTCATGAAGACGGGCAGCGGGCCTGCCATATTGGGAGAGCGCGTTAAGGAGGTCTATCGGGTTCTCTTCGAGAACTCTCATGCTCCGCAAAGTGAATCAGACGAAGAATTAAAAAAACTGTTTCACATTCACTCGGGTGGTGGCGAAGACGCGATGCGCTATCAAATCCAAACATTTAAGGCGCTTTCAGAATACGCGAACTTCAATTCCGAAACCGCGACTGGCTCGTCTAGGTCGGGAGGCGCAGGAGTGGGAGTGACAGCGGTGGCAGGCATTGGCGGCGGTCAGGGTCAACAGCAGTTTCCTCCTGTTCAGATAGATCTCCACATACACTTGCCCGAGAATAGAACCTCCCGGGAATACGAAGCTATAATTCAGGACATCGCAAAATACATTTATGGTAGAGCCATCGACAGAGCCTAGAACGGTTGCTACAGCCCTAGGTGGTCTTGCAGAGTTGGCCTCGACTTTGACCAAGCAAAGCGTTGCCGCCGGGAGCACGGGGGTTAGTGCGGTTCTTCTAGCACTGAACGAATTTGACGCTTGCGTGCGTTACCTCAACACACGGCGGAGCGCTGGAGCTGTAATTAATATTCAGTCTGAAGCTGATGTACAAGATGTCATTTACCTACTTCTTCGGCCGTGGATCGTCGATTTAGTATATGAGTCCCCGGCAGATAAGACCGCGAACCGGTATGTCATCAAAGATTTTTCTTCGGTGACGGGACGATTCGTGATCGATGCGAAATACATCCGCGATAAGGAGCACGGTCGACTGATTTCGAAGGAGCTGCATGACGATATTGAGATGTATCGAACCCATCCTCATTGCGACAACCTTGTGTTTTTCACTTACGATCCGGATGCGTTCATTCCGGATCAGCGTGCCTTGCGAAGGGCAATCGAGGTAGAGCGATCTTACGGCGGGATGGACGGAAAGAGGCTTGCGTGTCACCTAATCGTGAAGCCCTAGATACGTCTGAATGGGCAGGTGGCGGGTGGCCCACATCTGCCGCGTGAGAAAGCGCACATGCAGTCAACGTCGGCAAGTAAACGACCGGGGGTGCCGGGTGCCCCATCCTTGCGCGGCCTTTTGCGCAAGGGTGGGATTCCACAGTCGCCGCCCTGTCGGGATTTTTCTCGAGCCACATGGAAGCCCCAAGCCTAACTAACCTCCGTGCCCAGTTCTACAGCGGTGCACTACAGCCGGCTGACATTCTCGTTGTTGCTTTCGTGCTACGATACTTGCCCCTAGGGGAGATTACTTAACATGAGACGCTATATAACGTTGTTGTTGGCTACGTTGACGAGTGTTGTAAGTCTGCCTCAAGACAAACCTGTTCCGACTACGGCTGGACTCTATTATTCGTCTCCATCTGGACCATCCCGCTTGGAACTTGCCACAAATTCTGGATTCAAAACCACAGGAGTCGCCAAGTCGGCATTTAGTTACGGCATCGCCAAAGCAAAAGGTAAATGGCTGTACCGTAATCCCGCTGCTATGGCTCAATTTCCTGACCACCGCCCCGTTTTCACCCTGGTCTCCCAGATTGATGTCTCAACACAGGCAATCGCGTTGTTGAGATTCGACGTGAAGAAAGATCGCAGGGAAGCGCAATACTTCGAATATGCCCTGTGGACTGGTGTCAAAGCGGAAGACAAAAACGTACTTCCCGTTACCGTGACGCGAATAGCCAACAGCAACAACCTGACAATCGTTCCCCAAACCGATATTCCCGCTGGAGAATATCTATTGATAACCGATGCTGCTAAGGGAATCGATGGTTATGATTTTGGGGTGAAGTAAAACCGCTTACACGTACTCGAAACCGTTTGCGTGGAGCGGGGGCCCGATTAACGCTGGAAGTGTAACGCGGGTTTCTTGAATCGTTGAAGTGAAACAACTGAGGGTGCGCAACTTCTCACGCTTTTTGAGAAGTGGCCCCATCGCCACACCCCGCTGGCATTTTTCATCACAACCAACAGTGACCGCTATTACAGACGCGCAACTCCGCCAATGCGACAATGATCACTGTCCGGCAAAGCCGGAGCGCTGTCTTCAAGAAAGTTCGAGAAGCAGCGGCCCAGTACTCTTTGATAAACTAAGCTGCTCAGCAAACGTGAGCAAAACGCAGTGCGGAAACGCATCGGAATCCGTCCCAAAACCGCCCCAAAACGGGAATTTAGGCCGAAAATCAGACCTAAGTCCATACCCCTCTAGTTGATAGGAGTAAGTACTGTAAAATCATAGTGTTGCGGGGAATTGCGGGGGGGGGGGGGGGTAAGTAAAGTTATATACTGTGTATTATCCGTATAGTAAACATCACAAAATGAAGTCAAACCCGGCGAATACACTGTCCGTTTCGTTGTCCGCGATGAACCTCACCAAACGCATCGGCTCGGTTGCCGCACCCTTAAAGGTGGAGTGAAAACAGAGCCGTGGTGAGGGTAATATACGTCCCATGCCTTCGCGTTCTCTCCTGCGTTGCGGGAGTCGGCGCGGCGAGTAATTTTAAAAACTGCCCAGGAGGATGCAACACCTATGCGACATCGCTTGAACCATTCGCTCTTAGGGAAAACGGCACTCGCTGTAGCGGCGTTGGCCGGCTTTCTAATGTTCACTGGAGTACAGTCGATGCGCGCCGATCGCGACGATTGCCAGCGCCGCGTTGCGCGCGCGGACCACAGGCTGCACGAAGCTATTGAGCATCATGGCTACAGGAGCGAGCAGGCCGAACGCCGGCGTCATGAACTACGCGAAGCGCGGGAGCACTGCTGGGACGCCAGGCATAGATGGTGGGATGAAGATGATCATCGCTGGCATGAGGAACGCGATTGGGATGACCACGACCATGATCACGAACGCGACCACCACTGAGTCTTGTTCCCTTGAGTCTGGGAGCGGGATGCACTCCCGCTCCCAGACCAGGCGCTATTTAATCACTTGCCCTTGCACGAGCGTTCCCGAGGCCGAATAGCCAGACCAGGAAATGGCGAATGCTCCCGCGCCAGGTCCGCCAACCGTTGCCTTCGCCGTGAACTTTACTGTCGAACCGTCCTGTAGCGTGCCGGTACCAGAGACTAGCAAATAGTTCGCGCCGATACTCACTGACGAGAATCCCGTGGCATCTGACAATTGGACATTGGCCGAGGTGTCCAGGTAGGTCAGCGTGCCCTCGCGAAGTAGTGTTCCGGATAGATTGTGGCTCTCAACCAGCAGGCCAAAATTTCCCGTGCCCGTTCCGATATTGAAGAACCCAGCGCCGCTGCCGGCATTGGGAAGCAGGCCCGGACCGCCCGTCTGCTTCGTATACCAGGTAAAGGCAGATCCGGCAGTGGGGTTATCTTCGGAGAAACTGATATGGATCGAACCAAGCGGATCATGCGTCAGTTCGGCGTACTCCGCCAGTTCGCGATTGCCTGGAGGAATGGCCGTATTGCAGTTGAGACCCTGGGTGCAGATGGAGCCGTAATGCACGACGCCAGCCATCTGATCGGCTGTGCCGGTGGCGGTGCCACTGGCGACTACGTATTGAACCGCAGGCTTGGACAACGTCGTGTTGACTTTTCAGCCTGCAGATTCTTGCAAGAGGGCGGGGCGCAGCTGCGTGAGATCCGGAATTTCCGTCTTCCAATCCGGTGTGGCGAGAATCCCACCGCGGCCTGATCGGGTCAATCAGGATTTTCCTGAGATGGAGCGGGGATTACCATTAGATGGACTAAAGGGACGGACTGGTAGTCGAAGGAATGAAGGACGGGGCACACAGTTACTGACGGTGACGCCGGTGAAACATCTCAGAACGTCAGGTGCAGCGCCATCTGAATGAAGCGCGGACTGCCCAGGGTCGTCTGTAGAACTCCCAGATTCTGGCTTGGAGGCGCTGGAACCGTATAGCAAGGTTGCGGATTGAAGCATGGGTTCAAAGTCACGTTGTTATTGGGGACATCGAAGCTCGGATGGTTGAAGATGTTGAAGAATTGAGCGTCGTATCTCAAGTGGAAACGCTCGTTCAACTTGAAGTCCTTGGCAACGCTAAAATCGAACCTGGCCTGAAATGGGCCGCGAAAGATATTTCGTCCCGTAGTCCCGAACCCCGTTTCGACGGTGTCGCAGAACTGCGTGGGTCCGTCCACTGTGTTTATCGTTTCGCAGGGCGGGACGGGTCCGTTTGCATTGGCGGCAAGCGCCGGCGGCAATCCGAAGGCGTTAACATTGAGTAGCGGTTTGGTGGGGTTGATGCCTGTCGTTCCCTGCAGCTGGGCGCTCTGAGCAGTAAATCCGGGCGCAAGTGGAACAATCGGGTTGGTAATGAAATCGTTGGCGCTGTAATAGATTCCACCTGCTGTCCCGGAAAAATCGAAGATGCTGTAGGGTTGCCCGCTCTCCAGCACCGTAATTCCACTCACCTGCCACCCATTCGCGATTGCATTCACGAAGGCGTGCGGACTCGCGATGGAAGGAATCTGGTAAAGGTAGCTGAACGTCCAGACGTGAGTCCGGTCGAAGTCCGCAGGGCCATAGCCCGACCTTGGATTGAGCGGGTTGTTACCCGTGTAGAACAGTCCGAGACCGGATTGCTCGTCTAACGTGCGCGACCAGGTATAAGACGCCGTCAATTGCAGTCCATGTGAAAGCCGCTTGGTAACGTTGGACTGGAGCGCATGATAGTTCGAGATTCCTTCTGCTCTGTAGAACACGGAATTTGGGCTGTAACCGAGATAGGGTACACGGAGGTCCGTGTTCCCGCCGGTTGCCGTATTTGTCGTCTCCGTAGACAAGTAGTAGTTATTGTTTGCCGAATCAGTGAGAGCTGGAATATACCCATAAGAGTAATTCTCCCCGTGCACTGGATGTGGAACAGAAGCCAAGCTTGGCTGGTTGAACGGAATCGGCATCGTCTGATGCACTCCGTGGTTTCCCACGTAGGCGATATCAATCACCCAATCGTTGCGGGGTTGCCATTGGAGGTCCAACGTCCAATTCTCGGAGTAGGGCAGTTTGTTTGCAGGATCATATCCGCCGAACAAGAACGGGTCATTGAAGCAGGGATTGAAAGGGAAGCCCGACGTAGCGCTGGTGCATCCGGAAGTCAGCTGCGCCCTGTTGCGAACCAATGCTTGCACCTGCGAAAGGTTTTGCGGCGGAGGTGGAGGCGGAGTTGTGCCGAATGGAAGGCCCAAACACTGGGAGGTCGCGCAGATATTAGTAAATGGGACAATGAAAGGCGGCTCCAGGGTTACACCGAACGGTCCATTGAAGCCGAAGCCGGCACTTGGCGATAATTCCGTGAAATATTCGCCTCGATCGTAGTACATGCCGACCGCGGTGCGAATCACGAAATTCTTCACAAACGACGGGCTCCATACCAATCCCAACCTGGGAGCGAAACCCCACTGCCGTCCCGTCAGGGTCGACGGGCTCACGCCCTTGGTTCCGAAAGCCCTGTTGTTCCCGGCCACCACGAGGCCGATGTTAGTGATTGTGTCTGTTGCTTGATCGTACTTGTAGTCTGGCGGAGAGAAGTTCGTGAGACGGCCGTACTTTTCCGACAGTGGGCCGTCCCAATCAAACCGCACTCCGAGATTGATGGTGAGGTTGGACCGGACCTTCACGTTGTCCTGAACGTACGCCCCAACCTGCTTTGAACGGTAGTACCGATTGCTCGCCCCGTTGAAGAACACCGAGAACTCCTGGCCGGGTCGCAGGTTGCCCAGCAGAAAATCAGAAAAGGTAAAGGTTTCCACCTTGGCCAATTGGTCATTGTGGTTGATGATGTTCAGCTGGTTGTAATCCCAATTGAAACCTGTCGCGATCAAGTGACGCCCGTGTACCCAGTTTAGATTTGACGCCGCTTCAAACTGGTTTTGATAGACGCCAGCATTGGAGAATGTGGCGCTGTCGCCCCCCGGTCCGATGGTAAGGAAATGGTTGAAGTTTCCCACTCCGCTACCTGCGGTACCTTGGTCGGCAGTGTCAATCCGGATCCCTGGGAAAGTCTTGCCCCCGAAAATGTTAATGCCAACGCTGGATGGCGAGATCTGCTGCGCGGTATTCGCATAGGCGGATTGACGAATGAAACCTACCCGCTGGTCCCACGTCAGATTGGGAGCCAACAAGGTTGTATTGTTCAGCGATAGTACCTGAGCCCCCGCGTTAAGTGTCTTGGTGAATCCCTGTACGGCACTGGCCGCAAACGGGCTGGAATTGGGGTCGCGCTGGAAGTAATATTTCGCCGCAAGGCGGTCTTTTGCACCAAAATCGTAGTCAATATCGCCGGTGTATTGGTCCGCGGTAAAGCGCGCTGCTGACCCCTGGATGACCGCGTTCGCTGTTCCATTAACTTCCTTGGTGGGGTCGGTTATGGTCGGGTTCGGAACTAGGAATTGGCCGTTGGGGAGTTTGTACTGCATCAAAGTTACCGCGACGGGATCGAGTTGATTCGGAGTGACGCAGGCGGGGTGGCCAGAAGTTCCACATTGGGGGTCGATCAGATTATTAGCAAGGGCCGTTAGCCCGTCCGAACTCCGATCACTAGTTAGACCAAAAGGCACATCGGTGAAAGACAATGAGTTCACATTGTCACTTGCCCGTATTCCCTGATAAGAACCGAAGAAGAAGAGCTTGCTGCGTATGATCGGTCCTCCCAGCATGCCACCAAAAGTGTTGCGATGAAGAGGCGGCCTGGGTATGCCCGAAGCATTGAAAAAGAATCTGTTTGCGTTCCAAGCGTCGGTCTGATGGTACTCCCAAAGCTGCCCGTGAAACTGGTTCGTTCCAGACTTTTGCTGTTGCGAGATATGCGCTCCGCTGTGGGCTCCTTGCGAAGCGTCGTACATCGAGGTGTTGACGCGGAGTTCCTCGATCGTCTCCGGGGGCGGAGTGGGCATCCCTTGTCCGATGGCGTTGTAAACCGAAGTGCTGGTAATCGAATCGACGCCATTGCTCAGGCTATTGATCTGTTCGCCCGTGCTGAGAATGAAGCGCGGAGAAGTCACCGAACTGGACGACGCCCCATTAAAGACGTTGTTCGCATCGATGCCATTGAAGGAGAAGCTGTTGCTTGTGTTCCGCTGTCCGTTAGCCCAGATGTTCTGGTTCCCTAATCCTGCATTAGTACCCGACCCGCTCAGCAGATCAGCGTTTACTCCGGGCGCGAGAATTGCCAGTTGAGTGAAACTGCCGGTCCCGAGAGGGATCGATTGGATCAGCTGATCGGAAAGTACGTAGCCGTTCGTGGTATCGGTTTCATTAAGAAGCGGCGTCGAGTTGACCGTCACCGTTGATGACACTGACCCCGGCTTGAGCTTCGCGTTCACCGTGGCGGTGCGATTGCCCTGCACGAGGATCTTCGGGTGGACGTCGGTTTCAAAGCCATCCTTGATGAACTTGACTTCGTACGCGCCAATGGGAAGATCGGCGATGCTGAACGAGCCATCCGACTTGCTTGTTGCCTGTACTTCCAGATTCGTCGCGGTAGCGCGCGCTTTCACTTGTGCGCCCTGAATGACCGCGCCGGTGCTGTCCGTTACGGTGCCATTGATCGAACCAAGCGTTTGCTGGCCGAATGCGAGGGGTCCTAATGCAACCAGGAGGATGAGGGTTAGAAATCCTGACAAGCGGGCGAGGAAACACTTCCTCCCCGAAAAGCCAATGGCTAAACGAGTGTGCACGGATTGCCTCCTGGAATAGAAGCGGAAATTCTATTGCCGGGGAATCCGGAGTTCAAGCCATTTTAGTGAATACTTGATTAAAAAAAATTCATTAGCCTAACCTGCTCGCATTGTTTTGTTCCGTCGATCTCACGCGAAGAGGAATTCCTTGGTCCGCACTTCCTTGATCGTGTCGCGCAGTTTGGCCGCCTTCTCGAATTCAAACCGCTTCGCGGCCTCTCGCATATCGCTCTCTAACTTTCCTATATAGGCGTCCAACTCTTCCTGCGATCTCAGTTCTGGGATGCCTTCGGCCGCGGTGTCGGTCAAGTCAGCATAGTCGGCGCCCACGATGCCGGCCAGCGTCATGTCAAGCGGGCGGATAATGGATTCGGGAGTGATTCCGTTCTCTTCGTTGTAAGCCTGCTGGATGGCTCGGCGGCGGTTGGTTTCGTCGAGCGCCTTTTTCATGGAGTCGGTCATGCGATCCGCATAGAGAATCGCCCGTCCGTTCAGGTTGCGGGCGCAGCGTCCAATGGTCTGGATCAACGAACCGGCGGAGCGTAGGAAGCCTTCCTTGTCGGCATCGAGAATCGCGACCAGCGATACTTCGGGCAGATCGAGACCTTCGCGTAGAAGATTGATGCCGATCAATACATCGAACTCGCCTTTACGCAGGTCGCGTAGAATTTTCACCCGCTCCAGCGTCTCGATTTCGGAGTGCATGTAACGGCACTTCACTCCGACTTCACTGTAATATTCGGCCAGGTCTTCGGACATGCGCTTGGTCAGCGTGGTCACCAGCACGCGCTCGTTTCGCGCGACGCGGTCGCGGATCATGTGCAGGAGATCGTCGATCTGTCCTTTGACCGGGCGAATCTCGACGGGCGGGTCGATCAATCCCGTGGGGCGGATGATCTGTTCAACCACCACACCGGCGGACTTGGTCAGTTCATACGGACCGGGGGTGGCGGAAACATAGATGAGCTGGTTGGTGCGATGCTCGAACTCCTCGAAGGTGAGCGGGCGGTTGTCGAGCGCGGAGGGCATGCGGAATCCGTATTCCACCAGCGTCTGCTTGCGCGAGCGGTCGCCGTGATACATGCCGTGGAGTTGCGGCACAGTCTGGTGCGACTCGTCGATGAACATTAGAAAGTCGCGCGGAAAATAGTCGAGCAGCGTGGGAGGGGGCTCGCCGGGAAGGCGTCCGGTGAAATGGCGCGAATAGTTTTCGATGCCATGACAGTAGCCCATGGCCTTGATCATTTCGAGGTCGTACATCACTCGCTGATGGATGCGCTGAGATTCGACCAGGCGTCCTTGCTTTTCGAGTTCCGCTTCCCACCAGGCCAGTTCGGTTTTTATCGAAGCCACGGCGGAGGCGCGAGTTTCTTCCTTCATCACGTAGTGCGTCTTCGGATAAATCGGCAGACGCATGTAACGCTGCTTGACGGTGCCAAACAAGGGATCGATCTGCGAGAGCGATTCGATTTCGTCGCCAAACATTTCAATGCGATAAGCGTTGTCGTCGTAGGTGGGGTAGATTTCGATGACGTCGCCGCGCACCCGAAACGTCCCGCGGCGGAAATCGCCTTCGGTCCGCTCGTAGAGAATTTCAACCAGCTTGCGAGTGATGTCCGCGCGCTTGATCTTCTGTCCCTTTTCGAGGAACAGCAGCATCCCGTAGTACGCCTCAGGCGAACCGAGCCCGTAGATGCAACTGACCGAAGCAACGATCAAACAGTCGCGCCGCTCAAAAAGCGACCGTGTCGCCGAGAGCCGGAGCTTGTCGAGTTCGTCATTGATGGTCGATTCCTTCTCAATATAAAGGTCGGCCGCCGGAACATAAGCCTCGGGCTGGTAGAAGTCGTAATAGGACACGAAGTATTCCACGGCGTTGTGCGGGAAGAAGTTTTTGAACTCGTGGTAAAGCTGGGCGGCCAGGGTCTTATTGTGGGCCATGACGAGGGCAGGGCGGTTGGCTGCCTCGATCACTTTGGCTGCGGTGAAGGTCTTGCCTGATCCGGTGACGCCGAGCAGGACCTGATGCTGCTCGCGATCAAAGACGCCGCGGATAAGGGTGTCGATGGCTCGTCCCTGATCGCCTTGGGGTTTGTAGTTGCTGACCAGCTTGAAGTCCACAACTCATTATATGGGAGGATATCGGAGGCCAATAATGACGAGGGCCGAAGCCGGGCTGGGATGTACTTCCATGTAAATATGCTATTTAGTAGCCCGGCACTCCGGAAGTTTGTACTAAGTGATTCACCCTAGGTCATGAGCAAAACTCCTATAGTTGCCTCCGGAAAACACTGTAGTTTTGACCGGAAAACACTGTAGTAACCATTGTTTTATAAGGGAAAAAAGCGCGCAAGCGGATTTTTTACAGATAGTTAACATCTCAGGCCGGATTTTGGCCGCGTGAATGCAAAATGAGACGCAAAGACCCGAATTCAAAATGTGCCGACGCTTCCTGATTGCTTCGCCACTTGCAGCGACCGGGGCCGTATCGGCTGGGTGCAGTTTTTATGGAAGAAAAATTCAACCAAGTGGCTCCAAGGGAACGGCAGATCATCGATCTGCTTCTCCAGGGGTGTGATAACGCGGAAATCGCTCGCGATCTGAACATTGCCGAGCGAACCGTCAAAGCGCATTTCAACCGCCTGTTTCTGCGTTTCGGAATCAAGGGCGGCATCAAGCGGGTTAAGCTCGCGACTTTACTTTATAGGAGGCAATTATGTTTGGAGAGACAGCAAACCGTCGCGGGCCCAGCGAACGCGAACACCTCATCATCCAGCGCGTAGCCGAGGGCTGCAAGAATCGGGAGATTGCCGATTCCCTTGGGACCACTGAACACGTGGTGAAGAACTATTTGCGCTTGATCTACGACAAACTGGGACTGTGGAACCGCGTCGAACTGGCACTGTGGTATGAAGCTCGGCAGAATGAGCAGGTCTACCACGCCTGAGTTTCGTGGGGCCGATTTGCAAGGGCCCTGCTCAATGGCGGATTCAGGGGGACGCTTGCACAACGAAGGGGCGACGCGTATCCGTGAGACTGCCGGGGCAGGGCTAGCATTTCGCCTGCATCCCCCGCAGCAAGCTTCCCGCCCGTCTTAAGCGCTCTTAATTAATTAAGCCATTAATTAAGCCATTAATTAAGCCCCAGCGGGGCTTAGAGCCGCCCGTTTTTCGTGTTAGGATTCGACCGTCCCGACAGAGCAAAACCGGCAACGGCAAGCCCGATGCCGATGCGGGGGGGCGTATTGACTTCCGCAACTAGTGCTACGACTTCTGGTGCGGATTGCCTGGCCCATAACTGCTAGACTTTTGCTCAGAGCCAAAATGCCACGTTTGCCTTATGTCGGAGCTCTGCTGGTCGTTGCGGGGTTATCGTCTGTGCAGACGTCAGCGCAGATTGCCGCGCAGACTACCGCAAAGACATCTGTGCAAAGTAGCGCCCGCGTCCAGCATGTCGTTGTGCGCGGAACGGACGCCGCCATGGAAGTGGAAATACAGACTTCCGGATTGCCAGTAGCGCCCGATACCCAAGCCATCTCCGGTCCCGATCGCATCGTCATTGATTTTCCCGGCGCTCTTCCGGACGCTGAGTTGCGCGCTCTAAAAGTCAATCGCGGCGCACTGAAGGGCGTTCGCTCAGGACTTTTTTTCAGCAACCCTCCGATTACGCGGATCGTGCTCGATCTTTTGGAGCCGCAGTCGTATCAGATTTCCACGAACCAGATTTCTACGAACCAGAATACAGTCGTCGTAAAACTAAGCCCGGCAAGACCGGGTTCGGCAAAGCAGGATTCGGTTACCGCCGCTGCTGCCACGGCTGCTTATGTGTCGGCTGCGCCCGCGGTAAAACTTCAGAATGCCTCGCTGGCCTCGGGCACATTTTTCGCGGGCAGTCTTGTTGCGGCCCCGAGAGTCGCCGCTGCAGTTTCCAGCACGTCATCAAATCCCGCCGTCATTCTAGCGCTGCCGCCTCCTCCGCCGCCCGTGACCGTGACCCTTGTAAATGGGATGCTGCGTATCCGGACCGAGAAAGCTACGCTCGCGCAAGTGTTGTTCGAGGTGCAGCGCCAGACGCAAGCCGAGATTGCCATTCCGGCCGGCGCCGAGCAGGAAGAAATCGCCGTCGATCTGGGTCCGGCCCCGGCGCGCGATGTGCTCGGAGCGCTGCTGAACGGCTCGCCCTATAACTTTATTTTTGTCGGCGACGAACTAAGCCTGGAGCGCGTCATCCTGACGCGCCGCGACGCCAGCAGCTTCTAGGGGCTTGTTGAAGAACCTTCAGGAGTTGCTGTACCGTCGGAATTGTCATCCCGAGCGGAGCGAGGGATCTGCTGTTTCTCAAGAATCGGCCGGGTGCGCATCCTTCACGTGCTTTGTCACGATTACTGGATCGCGCGGAGTTCGAATAATTTCCAACTAGGGCGAAATCAGCCGCACCGCCACCGGAGACGCGCCGTTGCCGAGAATCTGCTTGCCAGTCGCGCCCGTTCCGCAACCGGCCATGTTGATAATGGTGGCGTTCACCGCGCCGGAAGCGGGCGTCGGCGTGCCGTCGGGGTTCAGAAAGAGCTGCACGAAGCCAATGATCGTCACGGCGTTGCTCCCCGGAGTCAACGAGGCAGTGTCAAAGACCGGCACAGTGACCAGCGAACTGCTCACCATCACATCCTTTCCTGATGCGAGGGCAATCGGATTTTTGGCGCCTGAAAGGAACTGGAAAGGCGGGCTCGGGGTCGCCGTGAGATCGACCTGATCGGCATCCAAGGGGTTCGCCGTGGCGTGGGTCAGACAATTCACCGCATCTGCGGTTTCGGAATTTCGAGTGCTGTCGGTGCCCGGATCGATATTGGCTGGGCCGTTACATGAGATCGGCGTCTCGATGCAACCCGCGATGCTTTCCTGATAGTTATTGATCAACGCGGGGTTGCAGGTGGGTAGCGAGCGGGTTGGGTGTGGGAAAGTTGTTGCATCATCCCCGGGATAATAATTCCAAGCCGCTGGCGCAGGTGGCCCCGTGCAGGCGGCGCCGCAGGCGGGACTCATCGGCTTGCCGCCAGGGCTGCTGAGGGTCCATCCCAGCAGCGCCGCATTGGTAATCGAACCGTTCGCCGGGCCAAAGATCGTAGTGCCACCCGGGTTGGGATCGATGTTCGGCAGCAGCCACGGCTTGACACACGTCGGGGCGACCGGGCTCTTCCCTGCGGCATTCACGCCCGAAGGGTTGTAGGCTTCTGCAGTGGCCGACGCGGCTACGGCGAGCGGTTTGCTTCCCCAGATCCGCGCGAAGAATGTGGGCAGATCGATTCTTTGAACCCGAACGGTGACAAGCGGGTTAGTCCCTGAGGTGCCCGATCCGGGATTCGAAAAGCTGACAGTGATATCACTCGCAGCCGGATTCTTTCCTCCCACCTCGTTGGTCTGTGCCACCTGCAGCGCCACTTTAGAAGCTAGAGCTTCGGCATTGGTCGCGAGCGTTGCATCTGCGGGCCTGGAAGTCATTCCCGAACTGGCAAGCACCCGGGCACCCGCCAGGGCTGCGCTATCGGCGGCCAGCTGCGCTTCGCTGCGAGCAGTGTAAAGCGTCACCACGTCGATCGAAAGGGCGGCCATCGCTCCAACCACAAACAGCATGACGACCGCAACCAGCATGATGACGATCCCTTGCTCGTGGTTGCGTCGCGAGCTATGTCGATGTCGTCGCAAGCATCCTCACATCTGGTTGTGGACCGTTGCGCTCTCAGTCACCGGCGTTGTAGCCGCATAGCCACTTGGGCCCGGAAACAACAATTGGATCACCCTATTGAATCGCCAATGATACGGATATGTAACCTGAACGGTAGTCCCTACAGCTGCGGGCGTCGAAGCGGAGGTAGATACCCATCCGCGATCGATGACGATGACGAGATCGTCGGGACAACCCAGGATTTTGTAGGTCCACTTCAGGTTCGAGCCGGAGTGCGTGGCTGTGCCTGGCGGTACGCAAGTTCCCGTTGTCAGGACTCCGCTGCCAGCCAGCGAGTTGAAAACCGCCGTCACCACCGGTTGCAGAGAGTCCGGTCCGTTAGTACCGGAGGTTAAGGGATCGATGTCGCTCATTGGCTGAGCGCCGGCGATGATGGCGCCTTCCTGCGCGGCCTGCTCGATCTTCTGCTTCTGGTTGAACGCGCCGCTGAAGTCGAAGATGCCGACGATGAAGACCATTAGCAACGGCAGCACGATGGCAAACTCCAGCAGCGCCGAGCCCCGCGCTTCCCTAAGCAACCTTACTGTCGAGCCGTGCAGAATTCGGAAATGAAGCATCTAGTTCTCCATTCTGCTTTGCGCTTGGGCCGACAACACGATCCTCTGCATGTTGAGGGACGTAAAGGGCAGATAGAACTGGAATGGAAATTGAAAGCTCACGGCGCTTCCACACTGTGGTGTCTGGGTGGCTCCGGCCGAGACATTCAGTTGCACAGTGCGGCATACCCAGATCTTTTTGTATGGTGAACACCCGCCACCGGGTGGCTCCGGACATGGAAGCAGGCCTGGACTTGCCGAGGTCGGAATCTGCGTGGGGTCGAGATTGGACGACTGCAGCACCGCGACAACGTGGTTGTACACCTCGAAATTGGTGGGAGGGTCATTGCCGCAGGTGACGCACGTCCCCCGCGCCGTGAAGATCGCTCCCTGCTGCGCGGCCTGCTGGATCGTCGAAAAAATGTTGAAGGCGCGTCCAAACCAGACGATGCCCAGCAGAAGCATGAACACCAATGGCAGCACCAGCGCGGCCTCGGCGATCTCCGCGCCGTCGGTGTGATCGAGCTTGCGCGCGATTGGTTTTATGTTCAGCAGACTGCAGATCCCTCGCTCCTCCACCCCATCCGGCAAGTGCGGCCGGCTGGGGACCCCGGTCGCTCGGGATGACAAATCGAGAATGGAATGAGAAATCATAAAGCTATTCGTCGACGCTGCTAGATTCTCCCCGTCGCTCTGCCCATCCCATACAACAGCACCGTAAGCGCCATGGCCACTCCGAACGGAATTTTTGTGGACTGCGGATCGTCGAGCGATACCTCAGACCCGGGCATCCGCAGACTGAACAGCGACGCCAGCAAATGCGCAATGTTCACGAGCGTCCGTTTCAGCCGCCCTTTCCAGATGACCACGGCCAGCGCCATTACTCCCGCAACCAGAATCGTGCCAATCAGCACGGAGAGCAGTTGCCGCGGACCAAGGCACGCTCCCAAAGCTCCGGCCAGTTTCCAGTCGCCCGCGCCGAGGCTGCGGATCAGTACGAAAGGTAGCAGCAGCCCGAGGCCCAATAGCGTCCCGAGCAACGCCTCTTTCAGTCCCGGCCAGCGGCGGAGAATCGTGTTGACCGCGATCCCGGCTGCGAAGCCCGACACTGTGAGCCAGTTCGGAATCCGCCGGTAGCGCCAGTCGAGAATTCCCGCGCCCATCGACACCAGCACTGCGGGTATCCATGGCCCAGTTTGAAGCACGATTGCTGCCGGCAGACAGGCGCCTCCGCGCGTTTCGCTTCCTGTACTTTAGGGCTTTCCGGGGCCACACTCAAGAGCGAAGTTCTCAGTTCCCGGTTCCCAGTCTCTTGACTTCAGGGTTTGTTCACTGAGAACGAGAACTGGGAACTGCTGATCAGTGCAAGCCTCTGAATGCGGGATTGCGCCTGAGATGCTCCGGGAACTCCCTTTCATACGACGCCAATCCGGGACAGATGAAATGATGAGCCTGGTTGAAGCCGAATTGACGCATTTCGACCATGGCCTCGTCTGCGGTCCATCCTTCTGCCGCCATGCGATAGGCGGCGATCATCATCCCGGTCCGATCGTCACCCAACCGGCAGTGCACAAATACCTTCTTGTTTGGATTCTCCCGCAGTAGTCTCAGGAATCGCGCGAAAGTTTCGTCCCTGGGGAACGGACAGTGCCATGGAATCGCAACATATTGCATTCCGTGGCGGCGCACCTCTTTCCCCTCGCTTTTGGTCCGATTGCCGCGTGTGTCGACCACAATGTCGACCCCCATCTTCGCCAGCGCTGCGTAACCTCTCTTGTTTGGTTGCGCCCCGCGAAAAAGCATTGGGGTTACTTCACCGAAATTGCTAATACCCTTGATTTGCCGTTTTTGGCCGTATTGACGTACGCGGTAAAGATGAGGATGAGATGCGGAGCTACCGGGTTGGAGCGGCCGCTCTTCGCCACTACAGATCGTGATCGCCAACAACAGTGGTAAGGCGAGCACTTGGAGAGAGCGAAACCTGAGGGCCATAGAGAGTCGAGTCATCGATCAGCGACAAAGAACAGACGCTTGCATCTTATCCCATGCAAGGGGCAGAGATTTGATGATCAAAGCAAAAGGCCCGGTTGCCCGGGCCTGAATTTGGAATCAAAACATTAGAATCACAAGACTTGTCAGCGCGTGATCGGAGCCGAGTTTCGTTGCGCAACCACTTTCTTGGCGTTGTCAGCCAGAGCCCGGGCCTGCGGCATCAGATCCAGAGCCTTGATTACATCGGGGTCGGTTTCGGCCCGCACCTTTAAGCCTTCTTCCTGGCCAAAGGTATCCACGAAGAGTTCGCTCTTGATGTTGGAGCGCAGCCAATCGTTGCTCTCGATGATCTCAGCTTCGGTGTACGCTATTTTTTCGCTATCGAGAAATTTGCGGAAGTCCAGCATCACTGCATCGTCGACTTCGAAGTTCTGCGTGATCTTGTGAGCGATCGCGTAGTGCTTGGCAAAATTAAACAGCGCGTAGTGTTGCAGCAATGAGTCCTGGAACTTGTTGGACTTGTAAGGCGCCAGCTTTACATCGGGAGTGATGCCGCCACCGCCATACACCGTGCGTCCGCCATCGGTAAGCTTCACTTCGTGGTTAGCGTTGTTGTCTTCCCCCTCCCGATTGTAATAATAATCATAGAGAGAGAGGTTCGAGTAATCGCGCTGGATTAGACGTCCGCTGGGGGTGTAGTACTTCGCTGTAGTCAGGGCCAGGCCGGTATTTTCGGCGAGAGGATAGACGGTTTGCACCAGGCCTTTGCCGAAGGTCACTTCGCCGACGATCAGGCCGCGATCATGGTCCTGAATTGCTCCAGCTACGATTTCGGCTGCTGATGCGGTGCCGCGATTGACCAGCACCACCAGGGGATAGTCTTTGCCTCCGTTGCCGCGCGCTGCTACGTATCGTTTTTCTGGAGATGAGCGGCCGTGGTGCGAGACGATCAACTGGCCCTTCTTGAGGAACTTGTCGGCAACCCCTACACCTTCACTCAGCAGGCCTCCGGGATTTTGCCGCAGATCGAGGACCAGGCCTTTCAGATCGCCCATCTGATCGAGCGCTTCGGCGACTTCATGCTCGGTCGTTTCCTGGAATCCGGAAACGTGCATGTAACCGATGCCGGGCTTGATCATGAAATGGAGGTCCACGCTGTAGCGCGGAATCTCGTCGCGGATCACCGCGAATTCGAGCGGCTTGTCGGCGCCTTCGCGCAACATCGTGATGCGAACGGTGGTGCCTTTCGGTCCCTTGAGCAGATCGGCAACGTCGGAGGTGCTCATGTTGTCGGTGGGCTTGCCGTCGATGGCGGCGATAATGTCGCCCGGCCGGATGCCGGCGCGATAGGCCGGGGTGCCGACGAAGGGAGCGATGACAATAACCTTATTATTGCGCGGGCCGACCGTCATGCCTACGCCGTAATACTTGCCGCGCTGTTCTTCGCGAAGCGCGGAGTAAGATTTCGGATCGAAAAAATTCGAGTGCGGATCGAGCTGGTGCAGCATGCTCGGGATGGCGCCGTTATAAATTGCCTTGTCGGCATTCACCGGATCGGCATAGTTCTGCTCGATCGTTTCATACACTTCGGTGAACTGCTTCAAGCTGTCGCGGACGTCGGAATCGCTGCTGGGCGTGGCTGCGGGGCTGATGCGTTGCGCGAACAACATTCCCAACAGACCGAACGTAGCCAGAACGAAAACAATCAGGAAGAGAGAACGACGAGAACTACCAGCCATGTATCGAAATCCTCGGGCAGGGACGTGGAGGGACCCGGCCACCCCATCTGAGCGCAGTATAACATTTGAAGCGCCTGTTTAGTTGGATGCAAATGGGTGGTGGGGGTTACATTGGGGCGACGGCTGTTAGGGGGTGGGTCGGTAGGCCGAGCCTTCTAAGGGCTTCAAGGAAGGTCCCAAGCGGGGGGACGACTGTGGAATCCACCCCTTGACGAGAGGCGAACGGCAAGGATAGGCTCCGCACCAAATAACGCTCTACCAAAAAACGCGGGCGAGCATCTTAAACCCGCCTCTCGCGAGTCGAAGGTGGATACATGTGTATCGCAACCTTGCCCAGAATCCCTGCCTTCGTAGTTCTTGCGTCGTGTTTGCTCTTTGCGCAGCAGCAATCCACAACTCCGCCGTCGACGCCGCCGACGAATGCGCCAGCAAAGGCACAACCAACCAATCCGAGCGCACCAGCGCCAACCCCACCGCCCACCAATGAGCCACCGCAGCCAGCTCCGGCCCCGCCAACTCCGCAGCAACCGCCGCCGGCGGCACAGCCCCAGGCAAGTGAGCCCGGGCAGCAAGCGCCGGCCACCCCCAAAGCTGGCAAGAATCCGAAAGCGGAGGCGTGGCAAGTCCTTGATGCCGCTTGCATTGTAAATCGAACGATCGGCCGAGCCATGGCGATCAGAGTGTTGGGGCTGATGCCGAACGACGCCAAAGCTCTGGGGATCGGGGAAAAAGCGCTTGCTGATGACAGACCGGAAGTGAGGACGGCGGCTGCGACGGCGCTGGGCGATATGAAGTCGAGAAGCAGCATCCCGAAGTTGAAATTGGCGTTGGATGACAACGATCCCGCGGTTGCCCTGGCCGCCGCCCACGCCCTGGACGAGATGCACGACGAAGCTGCTTACGAGGTTTACTACGAAGTGTTGACCGGACAGCGGAAAGCCGGCAGGGGCTTGATCGCTTCGCAAACAGCGGTCCTTCGGGATCCGAAGAAGATGGCGCTACTCGGCTTCGAACAGGGCATTGGCTTCGTTCCATTCGCCGATATCGGGTGGGTAGCTTTTAGAACGATCACGAAGGATGATACGTCCCCGGTTCGCGCCGCAGCGGCCAAGGTATTGGCCAAGGATCCCGATCCGACCGTGACCAAAGCCTTAGCCGACGCGGCGGACGACAAGAGCTGGCTGGTGCGCGCGGCAGCGCTCGAGGCACTCGCCAAACGCGGCGACCCTTCGGTGCTCGACACGGTAGCCCAGCATATGTCCGACAAAAGAGAGGCAGTACGGTACACCGCCGCCGCGGCAGTCCTGCGGCTCTCTGCGATCAAAGAAGCGAGGATCAAGGAAGCAAGCGCCGTAGTTAAGAAGAAAACGCCGGCGAAGAAAAATAATAAGTAAATCTCCAAGCGGAAACTTAGAGACACTACAACAGCTTCGCTATAGGCCACTAAGATGCGTGTCAAGTCCAAGTCCAAGAAGAACGCCGAGCACCGACGTGGGGCGCCCGATGAGGCTGGCTGCGGCAAGGACCTCGGAAACTTTACCGGGTTCGCGCATTCTAGAATTACATCTCATTTCCGCGCTGGGCGGACGGGATATTCAACCGCGACCTACGATCCACTCGCGGCTTTCCTTCCCAACCGGCTTTTGGTGTGGATACCGGCGGTTGCGAAATACTGGTTCCATAAAAAGCACGCGTTTCGCGACTACACGACACACGGAAAAGGAACCGGTATTTATCCGATCGATGACCGGGTGAAGATCAGCCTGGCGGGCGATTGGGGCACCGGGACGGATGAGGCGAGAATTGTTGCGGCAGCGATGGAAAAATCCGAGCCCGATTTCACGATTCATCTGGGAGATGTGTATTACGTCGGCGACGGCAATGAGGTGCGAGAAAATTTTCTGGGGGAGAAAACGAGTCCTTATGCACCGGTAAAGTGGCCGATGGGCGCGAAAGGCGGGTTCGCGCTCAATGGCAATCACGAAATGTACGCTGAAGGAAACGGCTACTGGAGAATGGTTCTGCCGCGGATGGGATTGAAAGAACGCGGCGGCGAATGGGGCGGGGGACAGTGGGCGAGCTTCTTTTGCCTCGAAAATAAGCACTGGCGCATTATCGGACTAGACACAGGCTACAATTCCACTCGGTTTGACTGGGGGAAAGTGCCTGGGCTGCGGCGGAGCAAATGGCTTCGCAAGACGACGTCGTTCAAGCCGGGGTGCGCTCTTCCCGACCCGCTGCTCACATGGCTGAAGTCCACAGTGAATCCGGACGGAGACAAACGCGGATTGATTCTGCTGTCACATCACGGGCCGCACTCCGCATTTGAGGATTGGTATCAAATTCCCGCGAGACAACTGGCGAAGCTGATTCAGCGGCCGGTGATTTGGTTTTGGGGCCACGAGCACAGGCTGGCGATCTATGAGAAGTTCAGTGTCAAGGAGGGTATCGAGGCGTACGGGCGATGCATTGGACACGGCGGCATGCCGGTCGAGCGCGGCTCGGCTCCCGACCTTCAGGATTGTAGATGGCTCGCTTGGGATAACAGGCGCTATCCGAGCGACGAGGAAGTTGATGTTGGCTACAACGGGTATGCAAACCTTTCCTTTAACGGCCCGGCGCTGCACGTCGCATATTACGATTTAAGGCAATCGCTGGTCCTGACAGAAGATTGGCATGTCGATATCGCGTCGGGCGCCCTCGAGGGACCTGCGCTGAAGAAAGTGCTCGACGATCCATCGCTGCATTACCGGGACGTTTAGGCAGACCAGCGGACGAGTCCGCCGCGACAATAAGCAGCAACCATGGGGATCGCGATTCGGCCAATCCGGACATCGAAGGAAGCGTGGGCGGAGTCACGGCCGATACTACGGGGCATCGGGCTCATCCTCCTGGCCGCAGGTCTAGCGCTGCTGGCCAATGGCATCTACACGGGAGCGCATAAGTACCGGAGAATCGGCCAGTGGGTGCCCGTGGATGCGTTGATACTCCAGTTCCAACTTGTGAACGAGCCGCACGGGCGCGTGCTGAGCGACTATCGGGCGCACATTACATTTCAGTATGAGGTTGGCGGGCGAACACTGGTCAGCGCGACGCAAAGCGACTACACCACGTCTTCCGCTTCCACGATGAGAGATTTGAGACTAAGTTACCGGCCCGGCGGCCATCAACACATCCGCTATAACCCAGAGCAGCCGAAACAAATCACAATCGACAATCTCGACCTTAGGTCATTTCGCCAGTCGCTTTGGCTGGCAGCCTGGGGTGCGGGCCTCGCTCTCGCCGGACTAGCGTTCAGAAGGTGACGTGGGCGATGCTCGCTCATGTAGGGCGACCACCGCGGGTTACTTGCCCACATAGGTACGCGGGGAGCCGATGCCGGTGCATCGGTCGAAGCCCACCTTGCAGCGCGAATCTCCCTGCGTGATGTCCTTGAAATCGGCTTTGTACTCGGTGGGATTGGCTAACTCGGAATACATCCAATGCAGCTCATTCCGGCTCGACGTCTGTTTGTTGCCGGCAGCATTCACGATGCCCGCAAAGGTCGGCGAGGCCCAGCTCGTGCCTCCGACCGAAAGCCAGCCTCCCTGGAGGTAAACGGCTGCGCAGCAGAAATCGGCAGCCACGTCGGGGTATCCACGATGAGTTCCGACGATGCCTGAAACGCCGCTCTGGTAGCTCGGTCTGGGCTCGTAGGGACTGAGGTCGCCGCCGCCCCCGCCCGTAAAGTAAACCTCGTTCACAAAGTTGCCGTTTTGGTCGCGATTGAAATACGTGCCTCCGACCGAGACTACGTTGGGAGACGCTCCGGGATAGATGCTGACGCCGATACCGGAATCACCGCTGGCGGCGAAGTAGACAACTCCTGGCTTGGTGAAGTATGCGTCCCAGTTGATCTCCTGGGCAACTTCCGGGTCGCCCCAGCTCATGCTGACGACACCGCCTCCAGCGCTGGCCACCAGACTGGCGGCGAGTTTGACCGCTGCCCAGGTAGGGTCGGTGTTGACCTGCTTGGATTCGACCAGGAAGATCTTGGCGTTTGGCGCCATGGCGTGGGCCCACTCGATGTCGAGTGCCTCCTCGACCAACCAATTCGAATAGACCGGAGGTTTCGTGGTGCCGGGCCATTTCACCGTAAGGTTGGCAGGTGGTATGCCAAAGTAACTCGAGAAGGCTTGCAGATCGGCGGCAGCAGTCGGGTAGTCGCCTGCATCGACGATGGCAATCGCACCCCAGCCGCCTGTGGGCACATTTTTGCTGGTGGCGATTGGGCAACCCGCAGGTCCGCTCACCAACTGGTACACACAGGCGAGGGAGCCGGGCGTCTCGTCGCCAGGAAAGGGGCCGTTTGGGTTGGGGACGTCGGAGTCGACAAAGAAGTAATTGGTGTGATGGCGGCCGGGCTGCGGAATGCTGGATTGCGGGTAGATAATTCTGTGTCCGTTGAAGACGGACTCGATGCGCGTTTGAGCGAGAGCCCGGGGAGAGGCCAAACCGAGAAAGAGCGCAACCTCGATGATCGCCGCAATAATAAAAGAAGGTTTCATTCGTTGACTCCTGTGCAGTCGGCAATTATGCCGCCGGTATGATGACGGTTGTACTGCGCGAATGCAAGCCCGAAACCGGGCGGCTGGCGCGGCTTATGGCCATTATCTGAAATCCGGAGGGTGTTCAGCAGCTTCACAGAATGTGCCAGACGAAATGAGCAAAGAGAAGCACCAACAGCAAACCTCCAATGCCACAAACCCAGAAGAGAAAATGCTCGGTCAACTTTGGGGAATTGATCTCTTTCTTGTCCATGACTGAAGAATACTCCCATCTTGACGAAGAACAGGGGTGGGGCAACCAGCGGGCCGGACTTCAAAATGGCCTAGATGTTTACTGGTTAGTACCGGTACCCCCCCTCCCCCGGTCTATAGGAATCATAAGGTTACGAGCAATTTTCGGACTTGGTCTTTGAAAAATAAGGACTTATATCAAAGTATTCCGAAATAAGGACTTACGGGTTCGATGTTTCTTGATCTTTGACCCCGTTTCGTCCCAAGCTGCCTGTCTCCAGTTGTCCACCCCGCATGACCTATTGACAACCTAGGCCGTGAAAATGGTCGGCTCCGCTCGGAGCACTCTGTGGTTATCAGAGATCGTCCCCGCCTACGCGCCCTCGGCGGTTCGGGAGGCCACTTCTCCAAAAATTTCCGCCCTTACCCTTGGACATCGGCAAACCGAGATCGCCTCAGTTTCACGACTCGCCAGGTCAGATAAATGTCGAAAATTACGACAATTACCGCTAATACCATCGACATTAGAAGCATATAGAGGTCACCCACGCCGTGATATACGCTTATTGTATTTACCAGGCCCCAACCTACGCAAAAATTGAAGGCGACGGCAAGAATCCATAAGCCCAAACCTACCGGACGTGGCTCTTGGGCCGGAGCGGAACGCCACATCCGTATTCGCCTTACTCCGGCGACGATTAGCTCGATGTCCCACCAAAGAATGAGCAGAGCCGATACCGTTGACAGGACCCTGAGAACCACGAAGTAGTGGGCCTGAGGAAGACGGTTGAGCAGCAGCAGAAAACTGACCACAACTAAGTACGGACTCCATCCCAACGCCCAAGCCCATATGAACCATTTTACGATCCGCTTTCCAGGATCAGGGAGACTTGGTTGCAATGCAGCCCCCAACGGCAGCAATGCGGGTACAAAAGCAGCCAAAGGACTCAGGAAAGAAGATAGCGCTGCAGCTGAGAGCCCTACGGCAATGGCAAGCCAGAGTATCTTCCTGGAAAAGACGTCGTGCGGTTCCATATGATTATCCTTATTTGTGCTGCACAACTACTATCGAGTGACTTAGTACGGAACACAGATATCGGAAAACGAACCCATAGCTACAATGGTTGGCGAAAGCAATGTCCATGGCCCAAGTTCTCGGTCGTACGTTGAAGCGAATGTAAACAATGTCGTGGCCTGGCATTTTGAATTAACCACAAAGATTTCTGTATTTGGGAATGCGTCCCCGGAGAGTTGTCCTGAATAGCACACCTGCTCCGTGGTTGCGCTGCCGGTGATACTCAAGTAATTGTCGAGGGACGGGGCAGCGGGCAATTTCTCGCACCTCCACCAGCTTCACAGAATGTGCCAGACGAAATGAGCAAAGAGAAGCACCAGTAGCAAACCTCCGATGCCACAAACCCAGAAGAGAAAATGCTCGGTCAATTTTGGGGAATTGATCTCTTTCTTGTCCATGACTGAAGAATACTCCCTAATCTTTGCTACTTCGCAGGCACTTCCACCGCATCGGCCAAGTGCATCGGCGTTGGTGAGCGGTCTCCGACTTCGATCGTTTGGCCGTGCTGGAGATATTGCGAGAGCACGGCGGGCTCGGACCAGTCCAGATCCCAGCCGTTTTCAATTGCGATGATGGTGTAGGAGCCGGGAATCACATTGGGAAGGCTGAAACTTCCGTCAAGATCGCTTTGGTCGCGGCGAAAGCGATCATGATTCGCTTCCGGATCTTTGGGCACCAGAACGATCATCGCGCCGGAAACGCCTTTTCCAGCTCGCTTGGCGAAGCCTTCGACGGTGACCGAACCTCCCACCAGCGAGAGTGCAACGGTGAGCGATGCGCCGGGAGGCACGTCCAAGGCGTGTCCGGAAATTGTTCCGGCCTCCGACGCGATGCGAACCACCGAATACCGGTTCGCAGCGGAGCCTGCCACCACGTCATAATTGCCCGGAACGACGTCCGCAAAATTGGCCTCGCCCTTGGCGTCCACTTGCGTAGCGTCGACTCTGCCCTTGCCGTTGCGGAGGCCAATCTGGAGTTGCGATGGAAGACTCGCCGCGCCCTCGATCTGAACCGTCGCCTTGATCTTGCTCGTCGATCGACCCGAGGACACGTCGAGTTCGCCGCCGCTGCTGAGATTGACTTCGGTGGGCTCTTGCAGTTGGCCGCTGGAATCCCGCATCCGGACTGTATACCGACCCGCGGCTACTCCGGTCAGCTCAACCAAGCCAGGAGCAACATTCTGAATATTGCTGTTCTCGATCTGTTCCAGACCGTCGAAGGAGGGTTTTTGCAGCACCGGGACACTCATCCCTTGCGTGCTGTCTTCGGGAACGTGCACAATGAGATGCAGCGAGGGAACGGGATTCAGGTGGATGTCAGCCTCCAGGCGATCCCCGCCGCGCACCGGGATGGGAGCGGCATCCTCGGTCTCGGTGGCGTCCCCGTAGTAGGTGATGGCGTAGACGACGTCGAGTGATGGAGCCACCTGCGAGTGTGGATTCGTTGCGCCCTCGCCCGTCGAAGTTGGATGAACCGCGTACCAGGGCGAAGCTTTTGCCGACACAAAGTACGTTCCCTCGTTGAGGGGCGTCACTTCGTAGCGGCCTTGATCGTCCGTCATGGTGCCGCGAAAATTAAAGATGCGGCTCACGCCCTGGAAATGGTTCTCGCGATACACCGTGACTTGCGCATGGCGGACGGGCTCCTGGAATTCATCGAGCACCTTGCCGGTGAGGACGGCGTTCGGCGCGAGGCGTAGAGCAAGGTTCTCGGTATCGAGATCGGCGCCGGTTACGATCGCGGTCGAGAACTGGTCGTGCTGGTTGTAGGAAGCGGTCACGAATCCGCGCTTCGCTCCATCGAGCGAGTACTTGCCCGCGGGGACATGGAACTCGAAGCGTCCGTCGTTGCTGGTGACGACGGATTGAATGCTCTGTCGATTCTTGGCGTCAGCGATGGTGACGCGGGAGCGCGCCAACAGGCTACCGGTCTTCGCGTTGACGACCGTTCCTGTGATGCGGTACGGGCCGGAAGGGATCAGGGTCCGCTGAGGATTCTCGGTCTGCGCATGCGCGGAGCAGAAGAGGAGCGCACAGGCCGCCGTGAATATCGCCTGTCGGCATGATCGAAAGACAGTCATCATTGGTCGTTCTCCGAAACGCCTGCCGAAATGCTCGTCGAAATCAACTGCAGCTGCACGTGTTCCTTTTGTCCACCGACCACGCGAACCACGGGTCCCTTCGAATCGTAGGTGCGCAGGGCTTCGGGATTCCGGTATTCGAGTTCGTGTTGCTCCCGATCGAACGCAAGCAGGCGATACGCGCCTGGAGCCAGTCCCTGCGAAACGAAATTTCCATCCGGGCTCACCCAGATCTCGGTGAGCTGCCCGCTGCCGTCGGCAAGGGGAATGCAGTAGATATGCGCCGCGGCCTGCCCACCTAACGGTGCATAAGAAGTCCAGCCTCGTGCATCGCCGCTTACACTTACCTGCCCCTGCGAGGGCGGCGTAACTCCCTCGACTGTGCCGCTGATCTCCGCCGTATCATCGCGCATCGTGATCTCGATGGGAGACGCCGTTCCTCCCGCGCCGACGACCAGCGGCTGATGCTGCAAGTCAAGATTGCCGGAACGGATCGAGGCGGGGTAGCCGCGCGAAGAATTGACTCGCACCCAGTAGCTTCCCGCCGGCGCGCCCTCAATGACCAAAGCCTCGTCTCCGGCCCGTCTGGGGTCCCGCAGAGAAACCTGCGGCCTTCCTCCAAAATCGTCCGCGGGCTCGAGCGTCACACTCAAATAGCGACGCGGGCCCTTTATCACCGTGCTGCGACCGTTGATGTTCCATGTCATCGAGCCCGGGTTATCGGCAGAAGTGAATTCTTCTTTAACGTTGACTGGAATCGAGGTGTTGGACACGAGCGTCATACTTGGCCCATCGATTCCGGAACCTTTGATGGTGATCGTATGCAACCCAGTCACGCCATTGGGTCCGAAGCTCGATGCTTCGATGGTGTAGGTTCCGTCGGGCAACATGCCTTCAATCGCATGGTCACCATTGTTATAGCCGAGGGAAAAACCTGGACCCTTCCGTCCGTGGGCGTACACGCTGACGGCGACTCCGTTGTCCGGCGCATTTATGACCGGCACTTTGACACGGTAATAGGGTAGTTTCACCAACGAAAGGTTGACTGTCTGCGTCTGGCCGGCAGCCAGTTGAATTGTGGCGGCAGATCCGAAATCGGGCGCGCTCTGGTAGTAGACAGGCGGGTATCCGAACAGCTGTCCTATCGGGACATTGGGCGGAGGAAGGGTGAGCGGATCAACCGTGAGCGGGTCGTGGTCGAGTAGCTCGTTCGTCAACAGCTTATAAGTTCCGGCTGGAAGGTCCGCGAAACGGAACTGACCGTCCGATGTGGACTGAGCGCCTCCAACTGGAATCCAGTGCGCGCGACCATCCTGCACCTGCCGCCGGAAGACTTGCAGCATGATGCTGTCGGGCGCTTCTGACGTGGGAAGAGTGACGGCGCCGACGATCAGACTCTCGGGTGTGAGCGTGAGTGTAAAGTCCTTCAACGCTTCGTTCTGAAGGTTTTGTGCCTGGCCGTTGGGACCGGCCAGGAAGCCTGGCTTACGGGCCATCAGCATGTAAGGACGACTGGGAATAGCAGACTGAATCCCGCTACTGACAGGAATGTTCGAATCCGAACCCCCCTCAGGAGCGGAGTCGACCCTCGGTAAGGTGAATTCAAAATGGCCTTCACTATTGGTCAGGGTGGCGAAGCGATTGTCCGGGGAAGAAACCAGGGCGCGGGCGATCGGCTCATGTGTCACGCTGTTAATCACGACGCCGCGGAGGGTGTCGGTATTGCCGGACATATTGTCGGACATGGACTGCGCGGCGGACAGGGCGGCGCTCAGGGAGGCGATGGCGAGGGAGAACAAGAGGATGCTTGTGCCTTGGTAGGTTGGCCGAGATACTCGCTGGCACGAGCACAGTAGAACCTTGCAAGGTAAAACATGCAGAGACACATGATGCTCGCCGGTCTTCAACTGGATTGCTCCAACCTTGAATTATTGTGGCCCAGCACCGGGGAATGCACAACGCAACAACTAGGGAGTGGGAATCGCCGGGGGTGGTTAAGGGTTGCCTTCGGGAGACCGGGCCTTAGAAGAATCGCGTGACGCCTTCTTCCAGTACTAAAACCTTATCTTTCACGCCGGCCTTTAGCGCCTCGCGCTCCAACAACTGGAGGGGTTCTTCTATTGGCTCATGCGACAGGCGAAATGTTCCGTAATGCATGGGGACCATCCAGCGGGCATTCAGATCGAGAAAGGCGCGAGTGGCGTCGGCGGGACTGGTGTGGACATTGCGAAATTGTGGGGGATTGTAGGCGCCGATGGGGAGCAGCGCGAGTTCGGGTGACAGGCGGCGTCCGATTTCGCGGAAGCCGGCGAAGTAGGCGGTGTCTCCGGCGTGGTAGACGGAATGTTTGCCGCTGCGCAGCACATAGCCGCCATAGCCGCGGTGCGAATCCTTGAGGATGCGCGCGCCCCAATGCCGTGAGGGGACGTGGGTGATGTCGAGCGGGCCGTGGCGGTAGGTATTCCACCACTCGAGTTCGACAATCTGTTCAAATCCGAGATCGGAAACCAGGTCGAACAAGTGATGAGGGACGACGAGGGTGGGCGCGGTTCCGGTCTGGTGGCGCGTTTGCCGCGCGATGGTGCGCAGCGACTGGCGATGCAGGTGATCGAAGTGAGCGTGCGTCACCAGGACGACATCCATCGGAGGCAGGTCGCGCAGATTCAATCCAGGCTGACGCAGGCGCTTGAGGACGAACAGCCAGCGTGCGAAGTTGGGATCGATGACGACGTTCTGTCCGCCAATTTGCAGGAAGAAGCTGGAGTGTCCGATGAAGGTGACGCCGAGCTCGCCGTTTGAAACGAGTTGCGGTTTGTGGGTTTTGCCGGTGCGAGGCGTGACTACGGAATGCCGCACCAGGCGGGTGAAGTCGCCGGCTCGCTTGCGTAGTGCGGGATTTTTCAATGAGGACTTCAACATTGGTTCGACCAGTACGATTCGACTAGTATGATTCGCCTACTATGATTCGACCGGTACGGTTCGGCCAGTCCGACGGAAACGCCGTCGATTGCTACATTATCGGCTTTGTACTCTCAAGTCTGTAGCAAAGTATAGATGCTCCGGAAGCCGGCAGCGACACCGGAGGCGGACGGTTTCTTTTGTGAACCGCTGAGGATGAATCCGAGGCCTTAGAAACGGACATTTCGGGTCGAACACCACAGTCGATCAAGCACCACGAGAAGCCCGGACCCTCGACAGGCACTCATAAACATCGCTGCCACTCTACTTTTGCGGGCCAACCAGGTCGCTCATGGGCGGCACATTGGCGGTGTCGCAAGTAAATGCCAGGCAGCCTAATTGCCAGCCATCCTCGATCGTTGCCAGCATGGATTGGTGGTTGTAGGCGACGCTCGAGCTACGGGGCGAATGATCAGAGTGAGAAATGGTGATCGTTACGACATGGCCGCCGCCTTGGCCGGGAACCGAGTCGCAGCAACCGCTGTCGTCCCCGAACCCATTGAAGCCAGAGCCGGTGAAGTCGGATTCATCCCAAGCGATGAAGATGACCGAGTTGCCAGTCCAAGCCTGCGAATTCATGATGGCGCTGACCGTGTTGCTAAGAAAGGAATCGCCCGTAGCAATTAGCGCCTGCACCTGAGAAAAATCGCATGGGTCGTCGGCAGTGGAGGCCCGCCCGTGCATGTCATGACATTGGTCGGGACTGATCCAGGTGTAATCAGCCACGTTGCCGCTCGCCAGGTCGGTCGCGAACCGGCCGAAGTCGACAATATTGGCCACGCGCGCCGGGTTGCTCTGCACGTCCTGATACGAAATGAAGGGGTTGTGCTTGCGTTCGTAGAGCTGATTGCCGCAAGAGTGATCAAGCGGAGTGACGCAAAGCGAGTAGGACTGCATGTAGGCCTTCCAGGTTTTGCGGTTGGCTTCGAGCTGATCCACGATGTTAGTGACGTTGATAGTGGTGTCGTTGTCGTTAGCGACGCCGTTCGTCGAACCGGAAGTGGCGGCAATGTAATTTGGCTGGCTGGGATGGGTGACGCCGAAGTAGTTGCTTGCCAGACCGTAGTTGGCAGCCGCCGCGTTGGTGAATGGCGCGTTCGGGTTCCCTATCAGGGTGTCGAAGCCCGTGTTCTCCATCATGATGATGAAGACGTGCTGAAAGTTCTTCATGCTCGAACGGCCGTTTTGCGCGGCGAGCGAGGACGGCGCGAGCGAAACAATAATCAGGAGACAACAGGCCGCAGAGATTCTGGACAGCCCGAGAAGACGTTGTGATTTCATGTGGATCCTCCTAGAGCTCTTACATTCGATCTCCCTCAGGACTTCAAAGACGGCGACCATAGTACACCCATCTCGCCCGTCCGCAACACGGTGAAAGGATTTTCAAATGATTTTGATCGGAAGCACCCCGGATCGGTATGCGATCCGTACCAGCACTACTTAAACCGCCCCGTTTGTGGCCTGCGTTTGCCAACCTTCATTTCTGTCGTTTCCGTCAAACGCAAAATTTCCTGCGTTTGCCTTGACCGTCACTTTGCCGGTCATATCTAATTCAAGGCTTAGGCGAAATACTTCTCTGGCTAGACTTTGGAAAGGACCGACGCTGATGCGCGTAGCTTTTCTTGGCATGGGAATTATGGGACGGTCGATGGCCACCAACCTGGTCAAAGCTGGGCACGAGGTCGCAGTCTGGAATCGGAGCGCCGGTAAGGATGTGGAAGGCGCACGCAGCGCGGTGTCTCCGGCGGAAGCGGCCGAGGGCGTCGAAGTGGTGTGGATGTGCGTCTCCGACACGAAGGCGGTCGATGATTTGCTGTTTGGCCCGAGCGGCGTTGACCAAGTTCTGACCGAGGGCATGATTATCGCGGACTCGAGCACGATTTCCCCCTCCGCCACGCGACGCTTTGCAGAGCGCGTGAAGCCGCGCGGCGTCGACTATGTGGACGCTCCGATGACCGGCTCAAAGATTGCCGCCGAAGCGGGGCAACTCATTTTCATGGTGGGCGGCGACGAGACTGTGCTCGCTCGCCTGCAGCCGCTTTTTCAGGCGATGGGCAAACAGGTGTTTCACATGGGTGAGACGAGCAAAGGACAGGCCACGAAGCTGGTCATGAATCTGCAGATCGCGCTCATCTATGAAGGATTCGCCGAAGCGCTGGCGCTCGCCACCAAGCTGGGCGTCGACGTGGAAAAGCTGTTGCCGCTGATACAGGCTTCCATGGTGCGATCGGGGGTGGTGGAGTACAAAGCCCCGTTCATTCTGAAGCGCGATTTCTCGCCGAATTTTCCTCTGCGGTTGATGCTGAAAGACATTCGCCTGGCGCTCGATGCAGCCAAGGAGGCGCGGGTGCGGCTGCCTGGACTCGAGGCGGTGGAAGAGGTCTATGACGTCGCGGCTGAGGAAGGGCAGGCGGATCTGGACTATGCGTCGACACTCACGCTGCTGGAGAAGTGGGCGGGTGTGGAAGTGAAAGCGGCAGCGAAGTAGGCGAAAGCGTCGTATCGCGAATCCCGTCCCTGCACAAGCGCTTCTTCTTTTACTTCTTCGCGAACGATCTGACGTAGTTCACCATGTTCCAGACGTCTTCATTCTTGGCGCGGTTGTCTTCGGGGGGCATGTCGCCCTTACCATTCCTTGTAACGTAGAAGAGTTCGCCGTCGGTGTGGTTTTTCAACGCGTCCGGATGGGTGAAGTCGGGGATGTTTTTGTAGTCCGCCCCGATGTCGCCCTTGCCGTCGCCGTTGTTTCCGTGGCACATCGCACAGTCGATGCCGTACATCTTCTTGCCCTTGGCCAGCGACTCCGGGGTTGGCTTGACAGGATTTACCTTGGCCGCCTCTTCGGGGGGAATCTTGGATTCGGGGGTGGGAGTTTTGGCGGGGGGCTGATCCTTCTGCGCCCATAACGCGAACACAACAGAGAGCAATAGAAGAAGGATCAGTGGAGTTTTATTTTTCAACACACCCCTCCTGTTCGGGAGCACGGTTGAAACGTTCAACAATACTCCGCATCACGAAAACGTGCACGAAAAAATTGCAGGGTCGGAACCTGCGCGACCAAGGTGTGAATATCAGAGCCTTAGAGTGTGCATGGGAACTCGGTCATCGCTCCGGGACTTGAATCATTTTCTTCTTCTTCCGCTTTTCAGCTGAAGCGCTGGGCTAAGCTAGGGCGCCCCTCCGGGGCTGGATTCTTGGACATCTCAGAACGGATTGATATTGATGAGATGGCTAGTGCTTCCGGTTTTTCGTGTGACCCAGGTTACGCTCGTAACCCCTTTAAGCAGCGAGGATTACAGAAGTATTACAAAGTAGTTCGGCGACTCTTGGTATTGTCTAAATAGACCTCAGTAGGACAGGTGTTTGGAGAAGAAAACGATGAGCGTGACCATGCGGGAGACCATGAACGAAGCAACCAGCCAGGCTATGAGCGAAACCGGGGAAGGCACGAATCGTAGAGAACGGGCGAACCGCGATGGCTTTAATTGGGGCACCGCGATCGCCATGGGCCTGTTTCATGTGGGCGCAGTTGCGGCATTATTTTTCTTTACCTGGCCGGCATTTTTTGCCGCCATTTTCTTGTGGTGGGTGTCGGGCAGCCTCGGTATCGGAATGAGCTATCACCGGCTGCTGACGCATCGCGGATACAGGACGCCGAAGTGGGTGGAGTATTTCCTGACCTGGTGCGCGACGCTGGCGCTCGAAGGCGGGCCGATTTTCTGGGTGGCAACGCACCGGATTCATCATCAGTTTTCTGACGACGAGGGCGATCCGCACTCGCCGATCGATGGCAAGTGGTGGTCGCACATGGGATGGATCCTGATGGGCAAGTCGATGCATCACGACACCACGACCCTGGGTCGTTACGTCCCCGACCTGACCAAGGACAAAGTTCACGTCTGGCTCACCAAGTATCACTGGACCTCAAACATTATTCTGGGCGTGATCCTGTTTGCGATTGGCGGATTGCCGTGGCTGCTGTGGGGAGTTTTCGCGCGCGTGGTGGTCGGACTGCATTCCACGTGGATGGTGAATTCAATCACACATCTGTGGGGATCGCGGCGCTTCGCGACGAAAGACCTCTCCACCAACAACTTCCTCGTGGCCCTCGTGACGTTTGGGGAAGGCTGGCACAACAATCATCATGCGCACCCGGTTTCCGCGCGACATGGCTTGAAGTGGTACGAAATCGACATGAACTGGTACGGCATCTGGGCGCTGAAGAAACTTGGACTGGCGCGGCATGTCTATAAGGTCGATCTCGATCGGCTTCCGCCGAAGCCAGCCCTGACGCGCGATGTGAAGGCCGCTGAGGTGCTGGTCGCGGCTGGTGACTAGAGGTCTCAGGGATTAGGTCTCAGGCGTTAAGAAAGGCTCTCGAACTGGCCACAGTGGTCGGCGTCGGGAGCCTTCTTAGTGCTATCGCCTGATTACGTCAGCTAGGGTAGCTGCCATTCAAATGCGTAGATCTCGTAGGTACTGATATCTCGCAACGCCAACGGCGTATCATCCGGAGTCAGACCGGTCCAGCTACCAAAGCTTTGTGAAGTCGGACGTTTCACATCTTTCAGGCTGGCGACGCGCTCCACTTTTCGGCTTTTGACCTGTACTCGGTAAAAAGCGGGTTCTCCCTGATCCGTAGAACTGAAGTAAACGTAGTTACCATCTCGAGACCAGACAGGAAACCCGGCAGTCATTTTCGTCAGCTCAGTTTTTTTGTCAGCCTTCAAGTCAAGCAATAGGACTTGATTTGTCTCGGATAGCGTGGCGACGAAATTGCCGTCGGGCGACAGGCTCAGAAATCGAGTGCCCTCAGAGTTGTGTACCGTCTTGACGTCCCTCGTTTTCAGATCGAGCCGGTAGATGGCAGTCGGAGAGCCAGGTCCCCGGAGGTTTCCAAAAAACAGAGCACTGCCATCTGGCGACCAATTGGGAAAAATCTCGTCGCGCCCGCCCTTCGATATTTCCTGGGGTGTCCCGCCATCGGCTGGAACGGTGTAAATATGCATGGGCTTCCCTGGCACCCCTGCCGCAAACGCAATCTGTTTCCCGTCGGGCGACCATTGGGGCGAAAGCACCGCCATAGGAAAATAGCTGAGCTGAAGCCGTTCACTGCCGTCGGTTCTGCTGCGCCATAAAGTCCCGTCCGGATAGCTCGAATACGCAACCCACTGTCCATCTTTAGTGAAACTCAAGTGGATGGCGGATACCCCGGATAGAAAAGGATTGAACTGATGGGAGGTTGCGTCGTATCGCACCACTTCGCCCAGAGGAGCTCCCCCAATCGCAAAAAGCTTCTTCCCATCGCGACTGGGCGCGGGACCAAACATTAATGTCGGACCAGTGGTCAGCTGTACCGGTTCCAGATTGCGCTTGCGAAAGAATCCCGTCTTTTCCTCAAGAACGTACAAGTTAATTGCGGTCCCTTCACGCTGAGATGTAAATACAAAGTGCTTCCCGTCAGGGGTCCAGTTACCGCAGCACTCCGCGGGCGGGTCGCTCCATCCTGGAATGAGGGGTCGCAAGTGTGTGCCGTCCGACGCGACTTCCCAAAGCGCCTGGGAGCCTTTTTTCAGGTCGTTCAGGGTGAACCGTAATACCTTGCCGTCAGGCGACCAGCGCGGAGACTCGGCTGGACCCGATAAGCTCACCAGCAGACGCGAGCCGCTTCCATCGTGTTTCGCAACGTACAGCTCGTTGGCACGCGCATAGACGATCTGTTCTCCGTCGGGCGACCAGCTGGCGTCGTGCGCAAAAATGTCACCGAGACGACGAGGCAAGCCAGGAGGCAGCGGAAGAATATAAAAAGGCGCTTCTTCCCCAGTCCCCACGCTCCCAATCAGCAACTCGGAACCATTCGGCGAGATGTCAGTCAGCCCGGTGTCATTCAAGTGGGAAGGTACAGGTACAGGTTCGCCCCCCGCCGCGGAAACTTCTGCAACTGTCCAACCGGTTTTTTGGGGCGTGATGAAATAGAGCCGCGTACCATCGGTCACTAAAGGCGGGAATTTCCGCTCCCGATTTTTGGTCAACTGGGTGAAGTTGGTCACTTTCGGTGCCGGCAAAGGTGACCTTAGCCAAAGTGCGAGGGCTACAATCGCCAGAGTGGCGGGCACACCGAGCACAGCTACCCACCGCAGGTGCGGGTGCCCGGCCCATGCCTTCGACTGGGTCACACCGACGAACTTGCGCGAGTCCGTGTCTCTCTTCAGCCGCTGCAGGTCGGTACGAATCTCGGAGGCATGCTGGTAACGCAAATTCCGATCTTTCTCAAGGCTCTTGGTAATGACGCGTTCCAGATCAACTGGCAGATTGGGATTCAGGCGCACAGGGGATGGCGGTGTCCCATCCAGAATCGCTTTGAAGATCACTCCCGAGCTTTCTCCTCGAAACGGCAGCATGCCCGTACACATCTCGTACAGCACCGCTCCAAAAGAGAACAGATCACTGCGCGCATCCAATTCCTTGGCACGCACCTGCTCCGGCGACATGTAAGCTACAGTACCGAGCGCACTGCCGGGGCTGGTGAGAAGTTCCTCGGAGTCGATGGTCATGGCGCTCATGACAACGCTCTTTTGCTTCAACGACACTTTGGCGAGCCCAAAATCGAGGATCTTCGCTTGACGGCGATTCGTGACGAAGAGGTTCGCTGGTTTGATATCCCGGTGGATGATTCCTTTCGAATGTGCGGCGTCGAGCGCATCGGCAATCTGCATGCCCAGATCGAGCACCGTCTCGATGTCCATCGGCCGACCGGCGATCACATGCCGAAGCGTCTCTCCCTGCAGCAACTCCATGGCGATGAAGGTTCGCCCGCCAGCCTCATCGATTTCGTGAATTGTGCAGATGTTCGGGTGGTTCAGAGAGGATGCAGCCTTGGCTTCGCGCTGGAAACGGGTCAGGGCCTGCGGATCGTTGGCCAGTTCGTCGGGAAGAAACTTGAGCGCGACGTAGCGACCTAGCTTGAGATCTTCCGCCTTGTACACAACACCCATTCCGCCTCCACCCAACCTCTCCACAATGCGGTAGTGCGAAATGGTTTGGCCGATCATTGGGCTGAAATCTTAGGACTGGAAATGGGACAAGTCAATGAAGCGGGGCGAGTTGGCTGCCTCTCGCGAGGATAACTGGCGAAACATCGCCATATCACTAGCAACCTCGGAAGACCTCCATCCAACCCCTGACACCTGAGACCTGACACCTGCCCCCCGCCCCGCTACAATCCTCCTGTGCGGATCATCAGCCGGCAGAAAGCGATTTATTTCTTCCTCACGCTGGGCGTTTGTCTGGCGGCGGTGGCGTTCGCGGTCGGCAGCGGTTGGATCATCCTCAACTGGCGGCAGGGCATCAAAGTTTTTCTCGGCATCATTTTTTTTGGCGCCATTGTCGCCGGCCTCGTGCTCAATACGATTTTCCTCGTCCGTGAAATTCGACGCAACGAGAAGCACGACAGTTTCATCAACGCCGTCACTCACGAATTGAAGACGCCGATCGCGTCCATCCGGCTCTACCTTCAAACTTTGCAGCGACTCGAGGTAGGAGAAGCGCAGCGGCGGCAGTTCTACGAGTTGATGCTGCTCGATACCGAGCGCCTGCTGCACACCGTGGAACAAGTGCTGAAGGCGGGTGAGGCGGCGCAGAAGAAACGGCCGACGCAGCTGTTGCCCGTGGAATTCAATTCGCTAGTGCGCGAGTGCATGGAACTGGCGCGAGTGCGTCATCATTTGCAGGCGGACGATCTCGAATACCGCGAGCAGAACGGTGATGGAGCGCGTGTCACGGGTGATCCCGAAGAGTTGCGGACCGCGGTCTCGAACCTACTCGACAATGCGGTGAAGTACTCGCCGGATGGCGTGCACATCTCGGTGGAGTTGGACGCTCCCGATGAGAAAAGAGTGGTGCTGCGGGTGCGCGATCGCGGCGTGGGGATTCCGGAGCAGGAACTGAAACGCGTCTTCAAGCGGTTTTACCGGGTAACGCAGCGCTCGCTCTCGCAGGTGAAAGGCACCGGCCTCGGATTGTTCATCGTGCGGTCAATCGCGCGCAAGCACGGCGGCCGGGTATTCGCCGAGAGCGAAGGGGCGGGGAAGGGAACCACCGTGACTCTCGAATTGCCCCGGAAAGTGACGGTGGCATGAGCCGGGTGCTGGTGGTAGAGGACGAGGAGCACCTGGCGGACGGCTTGCGCTTCAACCTGCAAGCCGAAGGACACGCGGTAGAAGTTGCGGCGGACGGCGAGACGGCTCTAGAGAGGCTGGTCGAAAAAAGAGAACGCTTCGACGTAGTGGTTCTCGACGTGATGCTGCCCGGCAAGAGCGGCTTTGATGTCGCGGCTCTGCTGCGCGAGAAGAAGAACTATGTACCGATTCTGATGCTGACGGCGCGCGGGCGCGCGGAAGATGTGCTGCAGGGATTCGCGTCGGGTGCGGATGATTATCTGCCGAAGCCGTTTGAGTTGGCGATTCTGATTGCTCGATTGGAGAGCCTGCTGCGGCGCAGCGCGTGGATGAAAGACCGCGACCCGGGCGCGGGGGATGGCGATGGCCATGATCATGACCATGATCTCGGAAAGGCGCGACAGGCGCCGGAGGGCGAGCGGGGAACGGGCGGCGATACATTCACTTTTGGCGCCAAGACTATCGACTTCGAAGAACTGGAGCTGCGCACGCTGGGAAATACTATCCATCTGACGGTGATGGAGGCGGAGTTGCTGCGATATCTGGTGCGCAGTCAAGGTCGCGTGGTTTCGCGCAAGGCGATTTTGGAAGATGTCTGGGGATTGCACGAAGATACCGATACGCGCGCCATCGATAATTTTGTGGTGCGGCTGCGGCGCTACATCGAAGAGGATCCATCACAACCGAAGCATTTGCAGACGGTGCGAGGAGTGGGATATCGGTTTGTGGCGGAGCCGGAGTAGCGGGATAGAGAGGGCCGCCATGAAACGCGCGATTCTTCGTGGGTTATTCGCGATGCTGGCTTTGCTGCTGCTGGTTTATGTGGGCGACTACTGCTCCCTGCGCTATCAGATTCCTCGCGGCCGCCCGCAGTTCGGACAGATTACGGTCGACACTCTTTACGCCATCCGTCAAAAGAACGGAAAAACCGAGTATGAACTCGGGGAACCGGGGACCGAAACCTGTGTCCATTCGCTGTTTCCTCACTTCGGTTGCAGCCCCTGTTGGTATGCCGGTCGCCACACCGAGAGACGCATCGATATTTGATTGCGCCATTTGATTGCGTCGCCGTCGCTCCTACACCTTGGTAACTGGAGACAAACGCGCGCGTGCCTCAAAATCAAGAAGCTTATGGATGGGGAGCAGATAGCGCGGGTTCGCGCCCAAGTGACGGGGAGTTACGAAAAAAGCCGCGCATGGCTTGCCCGGTTGCCCGCCCAGGTCCGGATCATACTCGGCCTTTTTCTGGTCGCTGCCGTCTTGTTAGCGCTGCACACCGCCTCGTCCGGTAAAGATGCGAGCTTGCACTTGACTCTGCAGCATGGCTTCCGCAGCGCAGATTTGTCCTTGTGGATCGACGGTGACCTCGCCTACTCCGGCAAGCTCAAAGGTTCCACAAGGAAGAAGTTTGGCCTGATACCCGGGTCCGTAAATGGACGTCTCTCTGAACTCGTGCCGGTATCGGCGGGGACACATCAGATCCGTGTGCGGGTGAAGGCGGAAGACGGCTCCACGCAGCAAGACAGCCTCGCTGGAAATTTTGCTGCCAACAGCGAGCGCGAGCTTTCCGTGTCAGCTCGTCCCAACGGGCTATCCCTGGCTTGGCAAGCAACCAACGCCTCCGGGCAGTCATCTGGCTCGGGTTGGTTTGCCCGTTATGCCGGTGCGTTGTGCCTGACCATCGGAGGCTCCATCATCTCTGCAATCACTGGATTCGCTCTCCGAGAATTGCCCGCACACATTCGCGCGCGCGAGAACCCCGAGCCCAAAGTTCAATCGACCGCCGCCGGTCATTAGAGTTAGAGAGAATTAATAAAGAGAGTTAATCAGCGTCCCGGCGCAGCGCAGGTTACCTCTACGGGTGGACGCTAGCCCTCACGGAAGTCTTCGTCCCAATGTCCATCCCAAGACCCTGCATTTTTCACACTCTACTGGAGTAATCATGCCCTCGCGCCGATATCACGAGAATGAAGACCGCGTGCCGTTTCGTCGTGTTTAGAAACGTCCTGAAAAAAATATCGTGCTTGCTGTTGCTTACGAGCTTGGTTAGCGCTAGCTGGGCCGACGCTCCGGGGAGCGACCAGGACATTGGCGCGCCTCTCAAACACTTGAGCCTGGAGCAGCTCGGCGACGTCGAGGTGACGACAGTTTCTAAAGAGCCCGAGCACGTGTGGCGAACTCCGGCCGCAATCTATGTGCTCACCCAGGATGACATTCGGCGGTCCGGCGCTACGAGCATCCCAGAAGTGCTTCGGCTCGTGCCCGGCGTCGAGGTAGCCCGAGTCAGCTCGAACACCTGGGCTGTGGGGATACGCGGATTCGGAAGCGGCTTCTCCAAATCAGTCCTGGTACTGATCGACGGTCGCAGCGTCTACACGCCTCTGTTTGCAGGGGTGGAATGGAACGTACAAAACCTGCCTCTGGAAGATGTTGAGCGGATCGAAGTGATTCGAGGGCCCGGAGGGACGATCTGGGGATCGAATGCCGTCAACGGAGTGATTAACATCATTACCAAAAACGCCAAAGATACTTACGGAGGGCTTGCAACCACGCGCTCGGGAAACTCCGATCTAGGCGCGGGAGGTATTCGCCACGGCGGCAGGCATGGCAACAATCTCGATTACCGGGCCTACGCCATGGGGTTCGGGCGAGCACCGGGTTACCACTCGGACCGTGACAACTACGATGATTGGCAATTGGGACAGGCCGGGTTCCGAACCGATTCGAGTCCGACGACTCGTGACACGCTAACGGTTCAGGGTGATGTCTACAAAGGGCGCGTCGGACAACAAGTCAGCATCGCTTACTACTCTCCGCCCACGCAGCATAATGTCGATGGAACGCAATACGTGTCGGGCGGGAATCTCCTTGGGCGCTGGCGCCATGAACTAGGCGACACTTCGGATTTCCAGGTTCAGGCTTACTACGACCGGACATATCGGCTCGGGCCGCAACTGGGGGAAACTCGCAATACGTTTGACATTGATGCAATACATCACTTCGTCCTAAAGCAGCGCAATGAGATTGTTTGGGGGTTCGGAGCACGGTGGAGCCCCAGCGATATTGTCCAAACTGTCGCGACGGTAGACTTTCTGCCGCATCATCAAGCCGACAACATTTACAGCACCTTCATCCAGGATCAGATCGCGATCGTTCAAAATAAACTCTGGCTGACGGTGGGATCGAAGTTTGAGCACAACATCTTCACCGGATGGGAAAACCAACCCAGCGGGCGTCTGCTGTGGACGCCGACACCCCACCAAACATTCTGGGCAGCGGTATCGCGCGCGGTGCGCACGCCTTCGCGCATTGATGAGGATTTGCAACTGACGGGAGTGGTGCCTACCAACCCGCCGATTTTCCTTTGCGTCTGCGACAATCGCAAGTTCGTGTCGGAAACATTGCTCGGCTATGAAGCCGGATACCGCAAGCTGGTGACATCACGCTTTTACGTGGACCTCGCAGTCTTCCACAACCATTACAACGACCTCACGAGTTATGGAGCCGTAACCATATCAGTTGTGAACTCGCCTCCGCCCGCTCACATTCTCATCTCGTTGCCATTCGCCAACGGCATCACAGGCTCCACGAATGGAGCAGAGATTGCCCCTGATTGGAAGGCGACCCGCTGGATGGAACTGAAGGTTACGTATTCCTACGTCAGCCTGAACCTCACCGAAAGACCAACTCACGCGAAAACCAGCTATGTCTCCAGCTACGAGGGATCAAGTCCGCACAATGAGGTAACCGCGCAGGCGCTTTTCAATCTGCCCAAGGGATTTGAATTTGATCCTACGTACCGCTATGTCGGTGCGCTGCCAGTGCAACTTATACATGCCTACGGAACTGTGGATGCCCGGCTCGGTTGGCATTTTGCCAAGGCCTTCGAGATGTCCATTGCCGGTCAAAATTTGCTCCAACCTCGTCACGCCGAACTTGGTTCTGTCCAGGTTGAAAGGAGCGCTTACGCGCAGATAACGTGGAAGAGGCCTGGCAACTGATGTCGAGCCCGCGCCGCACAAACGTTTGGCGATGGGTGCCGCGAGGTCGCGGGTGCCGACGCAGGCATCTTCTCTTCTGGCTCACGGCTGTAGCCATGGGGTGGGTGCTCATTGGAGTTGGACATCCGGTCGCTCTGGGGCAAAATTCAAAGCCCACCGAATATGAGGTGAAGGCTACTTATCTCTATAAGTTCGGCCGATTCGTTGAGTGGCCCGCTAAAGCCGAGAGCGAGTTTTTCTCTATTTGTGTGCTGGGGCAAGATCCTTTCGGTCCAGCTCTCAACGCCATCATTGCGAACGAAACCATCGCCGGCAAGAGCGTAGTGGCGAAGCGAATCCCCGCGCCTCAGGACGCGGTGAATTGCCGTGTTCTATTTATAGGCTCGTCGGAGAACACACAGTTGAAGCAGATTCTTACCACGCTGCGTGATACGAGTGTCCTAACGGTCAGTGATTTGCCGGAGTTTACGCAGCACGGGGGCATGGTGCAGTTTATTTCGGAAGGAGGCCGAGTACGTTTTGAGGTGAACCTGGCGACCGCCGAGCGTGCCGGACTGACGTTGAGTTCCGAGCTCCTCAAAGTGGCTATCAATGTGAGAAGAAATGCCCGGTGAGACAAAGCGCTCGAAGGGAAGCAGCGCTCGCCTTGGAGATTGACCAGGATGCTCAGGTTTCGCGACTACTCGATCCCTAAAAAGCTGACTTGGATGAACCTACTCGTCAGTGGGACTGCGCTCCTGCTGGCCAGCGCGGGATTCTTTGGCTACGACCTGTACAACTTTCGAGCGAGCACCGTGCGCAACCTCGGAATCCAAGCCCAGATTATCGGGTCCAACTCGGTCTCCGCCCTACTATTCGACGATCCTCATTCCGCGGAGAATACATTGTCAGCGTTGCGGGCAGCGCCTCACGTCATGTTCGCCGAAATCTACGCACAGGACGGCCGAGCCTTCGCAAGGTATCGGCGAGATGGCAATGGATCATTTCCCCCGCCGCTGCCAATTCCAACCGGCGAGGCTCAAATCTATCGGTTCCAGGGTGGTCAGGTCGCCTTGGTCAGATCGATTACGTTTCAGGGCAAGCCGGTTGCCAGGATATATATCCAGTCTGATTTGCAAGCCATGAACGACCTCGAAAAGAACTTCGGGATCACTGTCGTCACCGTGTTTCTAATGTCCCTGCTGGCGACCATTTGGATGTCATCGGTCGCACGCCGCTCCATAGCCGAACCCATTGTGCGTCTCGCGGGGACAGCCCGAATTGTCTTATCGGAGAAGAACTATTCAGTTCGTGCATTTCCAGCGGGCGAGCGCAATGAGATTGCGATTTTAATCTCGACGTTCAATGAGATGCTGGCGCAGATTCAAGAAAAGGATGCAGCGTTGGGACAAGCTCATGATCGTTTGGAGCAACAAGTGCACCAGCGCACCGCGCAGCTTAATGCCGCGAACGCAGACCTGGAAGCTTTTTCCTATTCGGTTTCGCACGATTTGCGCGCTCCTTTGCGCCACATCAGTGCTTTTTCCCAGCTGCTGAACGAGGAGTATGGCTCGAACATGGAGGCTGGCGCCCAGCAGTATCTGAACCGGATTCAGGGTGGTGTTAAGAATATGGGCCGCCTCATCGACGATTTGCTGAAGATGGCGCAGATCGGACGCAAGGAACTGGCGTGCGTCGCCACGGACCTGAATGACATGGTGAAAGAGGTGCTCGCCGATCTCCAGCCGGAGTGTGAAGACCGTAAGATCGATTGGCATATTGGAGAACTATCCTCGATAGAGTGCGACCCCGGTTTAGTAAGACAAGTATTCGCAAACCTGCTTTCGAATGCCGTCAAATATACGCGCAAGCGCGAAATCGCTGTCATTGAAGTCGGCCAAATCGAAGATGACGGCGTATCTGTGATCTTCGTTCGGGATAACGGTGCAGGCTTCGACCAGCGGTACATCGGTAAGTTGTTCGGCGTCTTCCAGCGTCTCCACCGCGCGGAAGATTTTGAGGGGACTGGCGTCGGACTTTCCACGGTTCAACGCATTGTCAAAAAGCACGGTGGCGTGGTCTGGGCGAAAGGGGAAGTAGACAAAGGCGCGACTTTCTATCTTACTTTCACCGCAAGAGTCAGCAGTCTTGCCGCGGGAACAAAAGCTGCCGTCTAGTGCTGCCGGAGACGGAGTAGGAGCGTTACGTCCGGCTTCTCACTTGCCAATTCCTTCAAGTCCTGACCACTGCTGGCTGCCAAGGGCATCGTCGTTGGCTATCAACCCACCGCCCGTAAGGCCAACGAAACCGGGAGTAAACGTAACAGTTACGGTGCAATGTCCGCCCACAGGTAGCGTCGCAGGACAGTCGTTCGTCCCGGCATAATACCCGACTACCTCAATCTTGGAGATATTCACGGGTACGATGCCGATGTTCGCAAACTTGACCGTCTTAGGCGCGCCGGTTGTGCCGACTGTCTGTGGGGGGAAGGTTAGCAATGCCGGATAAAAGGCCACGCTGCTCTGCGTCTGGACCCCAACGTACGTGTCGCCATCGATGTAAAACGGGCTATTCTCAGCGAAATCCAGACGGCCGTCACCGTTGAAATCGCCGACCGCCACGTAATCTGAGTATGGATTTTCGGGCACCAAAATGGGAGTTCCAAAACCACCCTTGCCGTTGCCTGGAATGATCATTGCACTTGCCTCAGTCATTCCCACAACAGCAATGTCGGCCTTGCCATCAGCGTTAAAGTCTCCAGTGGCAATCCCGAGCGGCTTGTGGTGGTCAGTCAGCACGATGGAACTCACTGCGAAGGTGCCATCGCCGGCACCCAGAAGCACCGATACCGACCCAAACGCCAAGGGGCTGCAGCTCGTTGCATTCCCGCACTGGTTAGTAACGGCGAGATCGACCTTCCCATCGCCATTGAAATCGGAAGACGTGATGCTGAATGGGGAAGCGCCGGTCGAGGGCGAAGACTTCAAGATGAATGTTCCGTCGCCGGCTCCGAGCAAGATTGAAACGCTGTTGCTGCCCGAGTTCACTACCGCCAAATCGAGCTTGCCATCGCCATTGAAATCGGCGACGGTTACGGCGTTCGGCTTAGTGCCCACCTTCACAGACGGCTTGCGGGAGAACGTTCCGTTCCCGTTCCCGAGTAGGATCGAAACGTTCTTTCCTGCCTGATTCACAACCGCGAGGTCCAATTTACCGTCTCCGTTGAAGTCACCCGCAGCGGCCCAAACTGGATCGGTGCCGACAGCGGTGGTTGAGACTTCGGTGAACATTCCGTCGCCGTTTCCCAGTAGGAGGTGGACGACGCTGTGAAACGGGTCCGGGAAAGCGAGGTCGAGCTTGCCGTCACCGTTGAAATCTCCGGCGACGAGAGTACCCACAAACTGCGCGGTGGTTGGGAATGTCGTTACGTTGAACGTTCCGTCACCCTTTCCTAACAAGATCGAAAGGGTCGCGCCGGTGGATACAGCCAGGTCGAGCTTCCCGTCTCCGTTGAAATCACCCGCCACCAGGGAATGCGTGTTCGTGGGAGTGTAGGTGCGAATTTCAAACATGATCGCCGACGGTGTAGCACGAGTAACCTCAAAAAAAACCAGGTTGGAAGACCCACCACCCGGCGCGGGATTCACCACCGTCACGACGCCAGTGCCAGCCTGCGCCAGATCGGATGCGGGAACTGCGGCATTCAAGCTTTGTCCACTAACAAGAGTGGTTGGCAGAGCTTGCCCGTTCCACTGCACCAGTGAACCGGAAACGAACCCAACTCCTCTGACGGTCATTGTAAGACCATGAGTGCCGGGGGTTGCCCTCGCCGGTGCGAGCGGCTGGCCGATAAACGGTACCGGGTTCGAGGCCGCTGGTCGGGGTTGTGAAGTGAGCGCAACCGAGGGGAAAGTCACAGCAATGCCAAGCAGCAGGCAGCTAACACTGGTGTACTTCATCGTATGACATCATACGCGCCATGGAGTAACCTTCAGAAGATTGTTATTAGTGCTGTTTGGCTGACGAACTCGCCGCCAGTTCGCGGAAAAGTCCAAGCAGCGCAGCCGCGGCTTTTTGGTCGGAGAGGTTTTCCAGCGCCACGGTGGCGGTGAAGTGGGGCGAGGTGGAGTTGAAGCGGACGCCGACAAAATTCTTGTCGCGCCATGAGGCCAGCGCATTCACCACGGGGCTCAGTTCGACGGGCCAGTCTTCTTTGGTGGTCAGTATGACAGGGCCGGGGCGGGTGATGGTCCAGGCGCGAGCGCGGGTCGATTCTTTCGACCCTGCGTCTTTCAAACCTCGGTCTTTCGACACCGGGTCTTTCGAGACCGGGCCTTTCGCCCCGGAGTCTCCAGCCCCGGTGCGTCCCGACCAGCGATGACGGATGACGTCGAGATGGAAGCCTGGGGGGAATCCCATGTTGGCTTCGAACGTGAGCGTTTCCTGTTGCTGACGCCAGCGGCTCATAGCCCATTGCACCGGGAGCGGGCGCGGCAACAGGCGAATGGTGAGATGCGCGTCTTCAAACCAGCGCGAGGAAAGATGAAGAGTGGCCTTCAGCCGGGAGCTGTTTGCCTGCCATCGCAGATCGGCGACGCGGCCTTTTCCGAGGCATGCCGCCTGCACCCACTGAAGCACGTTGGCTGCCCGTCGCCGGTTGTAGTGGATAAACCAGGCATACCAGAGGCTGAGGAGCGTGCTCGCCACAATCACGTCGATGAGAATGAAACGCCCCACGGTGCTGGTGCCTCTTGGCAGAAATCGTACTTCTTATAGATGCAACTACGCAAGGGGCGGAAACGGAAAAAAACAGCCGCGGACGGTTGGGCGTCTTTTCCGCTCATCGTTTGCGACTTGCCCGCTACTCTCTTGCCGCTCTCCCGCTACAATGGCGGCGTGTTGTTTCGAATCCGGCAATTCGAGAAAGCCGATTTTGACACGCTGTGGCGGATTGACCAGGCGTGCTTCGATCCGCAATTGGCGTACTCGCGACCGGAAATGGCGTTCTACATGCGCCGGCCCGGATCGTTTACTCTGGTGGCCGAAGCGGACGGCGGCGAGGTTCCGGGCAACCGCATTCTAGGTTTCATCGTGGCGGAGACTCGCCGCAAGAGTGGGCGCATCATTACCATCGATGTGATCGCGAAGGCGAGGCGAGCGGGCGTCGGTTCGGCTTTGCTGCGAGCGGCGGAGGAGCAGTTGCTCCGGGCGGGCGTAGTCGCGGTGGCGTTGGAGACGCCGGTGAATAATGCGGCCGCGATCCGCTTCTACAAGCGGAAAGGATACTTCGTGGAAAAGACGGTTGCGGGATACTATTCCGGTCAGATGGACGCTTTGGTGATGACGAAGGAGCTGGCGCGGTCGCCGGTCGGATGATGTGCATGCTGGACGGTTGCGATTGCCGGAGTGAAGAGGGAATGGTTTCATGAAGATTGCGATCCAGGGAGAACTCGGTTCTTTCAGCCACGAAGCGGCCGAAGCCATGTTGCCGAGGGCGAAGGTGGTGCCGTGTGCGCGTTCGCTCGAGGTCTTCGACCGGGTGAAGCGGGGAACGGTGGACGGCGCTGTGATTCCGATTGAGAATTCGCTGGCTGGATCGGTCGCCGAACATTTCGATTTGCTACTAGGCCGCGACGTGCATATCGTCCGCGAGTTTCGCCTGCGCATTGTGCACAACCTGATCGCGCTGCCGGGCACCAAACTTCGAGACGTCCGGCGCGTGTTCTCGCATCCCGTGGCGCTCGATCAGTGCCGCGACCTGTTTGCGAAGAACCCGAGGCTGGAGCCGCTGCCGTTCTACGACACGGCGGGAAGCGTGAAGCATGTTGTCGCGGAGGGCTTACGCGATGCCGCGGGAATTGCCAGCCGGCGCGCCGCAAAAGTGTATGCTGGGAAAATTCTGAAGGCCGGAATCGAAGACGACAAGAAGAACTTTACCCGCTTCTTTCTGATCCGCCGCGGGAACGCGCAGGCGACGCGCAATGACACTGCTGATAAGACTTCGCTGGCGTTCAGCGTGAAGAA
>Ga0307477_10000306_pt1 | contig 60575 bp, 47 predicted proteins | sample atmos_gasesECM2C_FD_203316 | JGI IMG/M metagenome (GOLD analysis project Ga0307477, IMG submission 203316) | Hardwood forest soil microbial communities from Morgan-Monroe State Forest, Indiana, United States - atmos_gasesECM2C_515 | ecosystem: Environmental > Terrestrial > Soil > Temperate...
CCTCGCCCAAAGGGACGCCGAGGGAAATTGACCCACTACCGGCGCTTGGAAGGATGAAGTCCAGGCCGATGTCGCTGCAGTCGTCGCACCCTTCGGCGTAGCCTCATGCGCCCGGCAGGGTCGGTGGCGGCTCGCCGAGGTCCAGCTCGAAGTGGAGGACGCCGGGGACGAGGACCGCGCGGTAGGGAGGGATCTCGCGGAAGCCCAGGGCGACGTAGAGGGCGCGGGCGCGGGTCATCGAGGGCAGGGTGTTCAGCCGCACACGGTCATAGCCCATCGCGCGGGCGGCGGCGATCGCGGCGAGGCTGAGATGCCGGCCGAGGCCGGTGCCGCGGTAGGGCGGCCGGACGTAGAGGCGCCGGAGCTCGCAGACGCGTGGCTCCGGCGCAGGCAGGCCTCGCAGGGTCACGCATCCGGCGGCCTCGACGCCGCGGCGAGCCAGCAGCAGGCGGCCGCCTGGCGGCCCGTACTCGCCGGGCAGGGAGGCGACTTCTTGCCGGCGGGTGGCGGCGAGGTCCAACCCGAGCGAGGCGAGATGGTCGGCCAGCGAGGCGAAGTATTCCTCGAGCAGCAGGCGAGCTTGCCGCAGGTCCTCTTCATCGCGAACCTCGGCGATCGAGATGCCGCCGCCGGGCCGGCCTGGCGGTTCCTGGCGGAAGGGCGATCGGGGCATCAGCGGGCCTCGCCGGCCAGGGCGGCGACCAGGTCGGCCAGGGCTTCCAGGTCGCGCAGATCGGCGACTTCGGCCGGGGTGTGGAGATAGCGGCAGGGCCAGGCGAGCGGTGCCACGACCGCATCGCCGGCCTGGAAGGGAATGCCGTCGTTGCCCCCCGGGATCGCGGCGACCTGCAGGGCGATGCCGCGCCGCCGGCCGAGCTCGCGCATCTGCGCCAGGAGCGCTCGCGGTGCGGCCGCCGGCAGGACCGCCCCGCGCCCGAGCGGGACATCGGCGGTGCGCCGCGATTCGCGGGGAGAGTCCGAGGTGGGGCAGGCGTCGACCGGGTAGACACGGGTGTAGCCGGCCGCGCCGTGGGCGAGGGCCGCCGCCCCCAGGAAGCCGGTCTCCTCGCGGGCCGTCCAGGCGAAGGTGACCCGGTGGCGCAGCCGCGACGGGTCGATGCGGCGCAGCGCGAGCAGCAGGATCGCCGCGCCGGCGCGGTCGTCCAAGGCGCCGGCGGTGACGCGATGGCGCCCCAGGCGAAGCAGCGACTTCGGCATCGTGACTCCGGTCCCCGCCTGGACGCCGAGGGCGGCGACCTCCCGCGGGTCGCTGGCGCCGAGGAAGGCAGTGAGATCGCCGGCGGGCGAGCGGCGGCTGGCGCCGATCCCGTCGGGGCGCGGCTCGAAGAGCGCCGGCACGGGGCCCCGCCGGCCATGGGCCAGCGCCGCCTGCCCCTCCCAGAGCGAGCTGTACAGGCCGCCCCGGGCTTGCAGCTCGAGCCGGCCGTCCGGGAGGACCTTGCCCACCCGGAAGCCGATCTCGTCCATGTGGGCCATGAAGAGCAGCGGCTCGGCTCCGGCCGGCGGGCCGCCGACCGTGACCGCAAGGTTGCCGGCCCAATCGACGACCGGCCGGGCCCAGGGCGGCAGCCGGCCGGCGATCGCGGTGCGCACCGCCGCCTCGTCGCCGCTGACGCCGTATCGCGCGACGAGCGCACCGATCAAGGCGGCGGTCTCGCCATGGCGCCGGTCGGCGGCGTTCGACGCGGATGCCGTCGAGGCCGGCGTGGATGGCGGAGCCGCTGGGAGGGCTCGGCGTGCGGGTGCGGTGCTGCCGAGCAGCTTCAGCAGCGCGGCGGTGAGCCCCTCGAGGTCGCCGACCGCGACGGTCTCGACCGCGGCGCCGGGGTAGCGCGCCGCGACGCCCAGGTAGGTGACGCGCGCGGGGTAGAGCGCCGTCTCGTCCGGACGCAGCCGGGGCGCCTGGTAGGGCACGATGTGCACCCCCGGGAGCCGGCCGCCCAGCGACGAGCCGCCGGCGACCAGGCCGCTGGCCGGCGAAGGCTGGGGGCCTGTCGGCGCTCGCCCGCCTTGGCCTTGTGAGCCGAAGCCGTCGCCGCCCAGCAGGACGAGCTCCGAGAACGGCCCGCGCTCGCGCAGGAGACGGTCGACGCCGGCGCGCTGCGCTGGGCCGCCCGCCGTCCAGGCGAAAACGACGGTGCCCTTGCCCGGGGCGGTCCGGAAGCGGCGGGCGGCACCGGCTGCCGCCAGGCAAGCGGCCTTGATCCGGGCCGAGGGACCGGCGACGAGGCCGCCTGCCAACCGCGCCGGCCGGCGGTCGAGTACCACCGGGTCGAGCCTCCGGATGCCCAGCTCGGCAGCCTGGGCGGCATCCTCGGCGCCAACGTCGACGAAGGCGTCCGCGATCGTGAACGGCGGCGCCGCCGGCCCGCCCCGCGGCTGCAGATGGATGGAGCGCGCCGCGACCACGCCCGGGATGTCACCGCGGCCGCCTGCCACCCAGACCAGTTGGCCCTCGTGGGCCTGTTGCCAGAGGGCGCCGGCGGGGTTGTCCGGATCGGCCGCGGCGAGGCGCAGGTACCCGTCGCCGTCGATGCGGCTGACGACGAATCCTGGCTCGCCCAGCGGGCAGGCCACCAGCCGCCGCGGCCGGCCCGAGCCGAACGTCACCGTGAGGTTGCCGAGAGCATCGGAACGCGCCGGCAGCCCGCGACCCAGCCGCTCGCGGATGAACGCGGCAGCAGCCTGCTCCCGGCCGGCCACGGCCGCGATTCGCAGGTAGGCCTCGAGATCCCGGCCCGGATCCGCCGCGTCCCCCGCCTCCGGGGCGCGCGTCGGAGCGACGAGGTCCTGGCCGCCCATCCGTGCCGCCGAGAAGGACAGGGCGATCAGGGTGCAGCCGGCCGCCAGGAGCGCCCCGGCGCGATCCTTCGCCTGCGATCCAGCGCGACGATCCTCTCCCGGCCGCTGCGTGGGCATCAGCACGGCAGGATCAGCGCAGCCCGGCGCCCTGCAGCTTGCGGTCCTGCCGAAAGGCTTCGAGAGTCACGCCGCGGGTGAAGTCGAAAGCGTCGCGCGACGCTTGCAGTATGTCCCAGAGATAGGAGACATCTCGCGGCTCATGCTGCATAGAGGACCCGCCGCGTGGTGAGGATCTCGTGACGACGGTACGGGTTGCGTAGCCCGCCCCGGGTCACCAGGTCTACGTTGCGCCGCAGCAGGGCCGCGAGCTCGTCTTGCATGTCGACGAGGTCGAACAGGCTTCGCCGATTCTCCGGCGCGAAGGTCACCAGCACGTCGATGTCGCTGTCCGCCGAGAAGTCCTCTCTCAGCACCGATCCGAACAGGGCCAGCTCCTTGACCTGCCACTTCCGGCAGAAGTCTTGGATGGCTGCCATCGGGACCTGGATCTTGGTGTGGGACGCCTCGCTCGCGGCCATGCGTGGCACCGTAGCCGCAGGGTCGAAGCCTGTCAACCCCGCCCGCCACGCCCGGAGAAGTCACGCCGCAGCCATGGGTGGGCACTGACGCCCAGACCCCGTCCTTCAAGGGCCGTGACCGCGGTCGGCCCTCGCGGTTCCAGCGCCCGGGATGGTTCCTGGCGCGGCGCCCAAGGTCAGCGCAGCGCGGCGAGGAAGTCGGCGATCGCGGCGTTGACGGCGGCCGGCTCCTCGATGGTCGAGGTATGGCCGGCGCCTGGCAGCACCTGCAGGCGCGAGCCGGCGATGCGGGCATGGATGCGCTGGGACCTGGCGGGCGGCGTCGCCAGGTCCTGATCGCCGACCAGGATGAGGGTCGGCGTCGCGATCCGCTCCAGCTGGTCGTAGATTCCCTGGCGATCGATGACCCCGTTCACGGCACGGATGATCCCCTTCCGGTCGCTGCCTGCCAACTCGCGGCGGCACTGCTCGCGCAGCGCCGCCCGGGCCGGGTCACCGAGGAACTGCCGGCCGAAGATGATCCGCATGACCGGCTTCACCAGCGGGCCGAGGCCGATCCAGCGCGCGGCGAGGGTCATCCAGTGGTACTTACGGCGGCTCGCCTCCGGCTCGGGATCGGCGGAGGTCTCGAGCAGGATCAAGGACCGCAGCAGCCGCGGTTGCCGGATCGCCAGCCGCATGCCCACGAAGCCGCCCATCGAGAGGCCGACGAAGTGGCAGGGCGCGCAGCCGAGCGCCTCGATCAAGCCCGCCGCGTCGGCGGCCAGCGAGTCCATGTCGTAGCCGTCCACGGTCACCTCGCTGCGCCCATGGCCGCGGAAGTCGAAGGTCACGCAGCGGTAGCGCGCTGCCAGAGCCTCGACCTGGCGATCGAACAGGCGACCGCTCCACAGCAGGCCATGGGCGAAGACAACAGTTTCGGGGCCGGCGCCGTGCTCCTCGTAATGGAGGCCGGCGCCGCGGACAGCGATGCGGGGCATGACGGTCCCTCGGGACGAAGCACGGCGGGATTATAGCGGGCGGCCGCCCGGCGCTCGGGAGCAGGGGTCTCTTGATCTCGTGCTCCGGGACCCTGGGGCCCCGGACTCGTCGGGTGGGGGGCCGGAGAGCCTTGGTCAAGGCACTGCGGGTCTCGGTTCTCAACCGGTGGCCGGAGTCGACGCCGCGCCGTCAGGAGGGAGGAGATTGGTCCGGGGCGCTGGAGGGGACCGGGTATGGGTAGGTGTACGGCGTCATATATGGAGCCGGGTATGGATAGGTATAAGGCGCAGCGTACGGAGTAGGGTAAGGGTAGGTGTACGGAATCGGATAGTACGGGTCCTGCATTTCGCTCATGTCCGCAGGAGCGGCCCGATAAAGAACTGCGGCCGTGACCTGTTGCTTCGTCGCGGAGCTGCTGGTGATGTCGGGCATGGGCCCGTGAGCGCGTGCCACGAAGTCGTGGTCGTACCGCAGACAAGACTCCCTGTACTGCCGCTCCCCGATGTTCGCGCACAGTTGTTGGGCACGCTCCACGTTGGACCCCGCATACAGCGCGATCAACGCGGATAGTTTCTCATAGCAAGTGCCGCGTACCGCCTCGTCGATCCTCCCGCAAATCTCAAATGGCATATTGACCTCGTCGCCGACCGCAAACGCGGCCTCGGCGTTGGTGATCAAGCAATTGTCGTACCGACGGCCCGAGGCGGCCTTGGCGCAAAGGGCAAACGCCTCTTGTGCGCTCCCGTGGGCCAACGGGTTGATCTGCCGCGCCAAACCGTTGAAGCAGGACTCCTTGCTGGCATCGTTGGTCAAGGTATCGCATTTCCCGGCGACCCGTGACAGATCGCCTGCAAAGGCCCTGTACAATACGGTCACCTGGTTTCCCCAGCAGGCGGGCAAGTACTTCTGCTCGAGACCGGGGGCATCACAGGGGTTTTCGAGCGGCGCCTGCACTGTCTGCTGATGCTGGGCGGCGTGTTCATGGTGATGAAGGTTCCACACATTCTCCATGAAGACACCATCGTAGCAATTGAATGCGGTGAAATGGTCCAGGTTGGCGGCCAGGGCATCGCAGCGGAAGAGGGCCTCCTTTACGCCGTGCTTGTACCACGCCAAGAGTCCATGGCCCGCAGCATGTGCACATTGATCCATGGTAGCGCGGCCCGTCTTCTGGCATTGAAGCCATACCTGCGGAATCACCTCCGGGCCACGTTCGCTCACGGCCTCGAGAAGAAATCCATGATAGCAGGCGCCAAGAAAGTATGGGCGGCATTGGGAGATGCCCATGATGCCAAATTGATCATAAAGAGAGATGCCTATCGTATGCATGATCAGGTGACTCTCGCCCGTGAACGGCAGCCCTGACCGGAGCAGTGCTTCTTGCGCCGATTCAGCGCCAATTCTCGACATGAGCGCCTTGATCAGCTGCTGTTGCTCGGCAAGATGGGCCTCGGAGCGCAGCGCCAGGATCTCTGGCTCGACGACCGGGCCGGAGTTTACCGGCGGCGGATCATTCGCACTCAGGTACCTGTGACTGAGCATGAGCGTAAGGCACATCGCGGTGAAAAGGCGGGGAAGCCTGCGCTGTGGTTTCATTGTGCTTCTCCTCTCTTAGCTTCTTCGTTGCCGGATCCAGCCGACTCGTCGGGGGCGCGGCCGGTCATTGGCGACTCGTCTGCCCGCGGTCTCGGCGGCGGCGCGAAGACCGCCTAGGGTAATCGGCGCAGCCACGACCGCGGCGCCGTGGTCCAGCAGGACCTTGGCGAAGGACTGGAGGTCGTCGAGGCGTGCAGTCGAAGATCTCCGGTTGGAAGTGGTAAGACATGTCTCTGCTCGAACGCGGCGGGAGAGCTGCTGGCAGCCGTCGCTACGCAAAGGCCATCTGCATGGCGCTCCGGCGGCGCTCTTGCGGTGCCCTGCCCCGCTTTGAAGGCTGGCTCGACTCTACGCCGACGCAAAAGGAGAGTCAAATCGATAATAAACAATATTGCGATAGGCGAACATGGGCTGTGGCGCATCCGCTGGCCGCGAGGGGGCATCGGGGTGGCGGCGCGGCGCTGACGCCCCTCGCCGCCGACCGTTTCGCGATGCGATTGCCTTGGCTGCATTACAGCAACATCGCGTAGTCTCGTGTTGGAGGTGCCGCCATGACTTGATCCGCCCTTCGCCGGCGAGCGGCAGGTGGGGTCGGGCGGGGAGGCGGAGGAGGGGCGAGCCGAGAGCGGGACGTCAACCTCGCCGGGTGCGCAGATGAATGAGAGCAATGGAGTCCAGGAAGGGGCCGAGAACCCCTTCGAGGAGGCCCCCGCGCTCGAGGCGCTGGGAATGCGGGCGCCGTGTGTCGCCGGCCCCCGCGGGGCGGGGCGCCCGTTCACCGGGGCGCGCCGGCACACGGCTCGCGTTAGGTCGCCGGAGGCCAAGCACGGCGCCTGTCCCCGCGGCACAGGTACGGATTCCCAGGTTCACTGATACACTAAAGCAGTCGATCCGAATCAAGGAGTACCATTGCTGGAGGCCCTTGCCGTGATGGAGCCAAAGTTCCACGTCTTCTTGAGCCACAACAGCCAAGATAAGCCGGTAGTGCGGGAGATTGTGAGGAGGCTCCGAGAAAGAGGGCTGCGGCCGTGGCTGGACGAGGAGGAGTTGAAGCCCGGCAGGGACTGGCAAGAAGCGCTCGAGCAGATCGTAAAGTCGATTCCCGCGGCAGCCCTACTTGTTGGTAAGGATGGTATAGGACCCTGGGAAGACCGTGAAATGCGGGCACTGCTTCTGGAGTTCGTGCGACGCAACGTACCCGTCATACCGGTCCTTCTCCCAGAGGCTGCGAAGAAGCCGGACCTGCCACTTTTCCTGCAGACCATGACCTGGGTCGACTTTCGAAGCGGGGTTACCTCGCATGGGATCGACCGACTTGTATACGGCATCACAGGAGTGAGGGCGGCTCCGCTGGACCTCGAAAGACCACTGACGACCGTAACCGAGATTCCTCAAGCGAGACGCACTGTGACCCATCGTCGGTTCATCTTGTGGAGGTGGTGGGATGCGTTCCAGCGAGAACTACGGAGGCACTATCGCATCTATGCGTCTGTAGCGACTCTTGCCCTGCTGGCTGCCCTCGGGTTCCTAGCGCTTCGGCGGTGTTGCGGGCTTGGGGGTGGAGCAGCCGGCCCGCTATTCGGCAGCGCATTCCTATCGTCTTTGTGCAGTCCCGAAGAGCTCTACAACGAAGCGGTAATCTCGTGGCAACAGCTTGACAGACTAAAATCGCAACAGCTATTCGAAAAGGCTATAGCCAAGCGGCCAGATTACTGGCTTGCAATCTCCGGATTGGCGGTCGTCCTACAGGAACTCGGCCAAGAGGAACAGGCGGCAGTTAAGGCGAAGCTGGCTTGTAACAACGCCGCAGAGCTCTCCTCCCGCGAGGAGCGACTGCTCGTGACAGCGCGCTGCTCCTATGTTAAGCATGAGTGGGACAACGCGATCAAGAACTACGAGGAGCTCGATCGGTCGTTCCCCAATCGCATCGATTACGGGCTCGGTTTGGTCAAGGCGCTGGTCGCTAGGGGCCACTGCAGCGAGGCCTTGGAGGCGGTGGACTTGCTGAAGCAGAAACCAGCGATGACCACCCAAGCAGCGCGTCGCGACCTTGCCGAAGCGGAAACGGCCTTTCGGCTTCCCGATCTAAGAAGGATGTATGCAGCGGCCAAGCGAGCTGAAAAGGAAGCGGATCACCCTGGGGACGAGCGGCTCAGGGCGCGCGCGTGGTTGCTCCAGGGCTTCGCCCTCTACGGCTACGATCCCGAGAATGCGCTTGCTTCCTTTAAGAAGGCCGAAGACTTCTACGCGCGCACAAGGGACCGTCTCAATCAGGCGCATGCAATGGACGCGGCGGCGGAGGTGCTCCTCGTGAAGGGTCGTCTCGACGAGTCGAGAGTGAAGACCGACGAGGCCATGAGAATCTTTCAGGATGCCGGTGACCGTGAAGATACGACTCGGCTAAGCCTCCGCGTCGCGATCCTTGGCTTGATCGTGGACTTCGATCAGGGGAACGTCAAACAGGCCGAGAAACGGTTCGCGGCCGCGATAAGCGACTACCGTCGAGCCGGCAACCGGCAGCAGGAAGCATTGTTCACCTGCAACCTCGGCATCGTCCTCGGCAGTGTAGGACACCGCGACGAAGCCGTCAGGTACTTGAAGCTGGCGCTCGACCTCTATCGCGGCCTAAACGACAGCCGCGGCGTGGCGAGGCAATTGCTGTACCTGTCGGAATGGTCTTTGGATCAGCTGCGCCTCCAAGACGCGGAGCAACAGTTGACGGAAGCTCAACATCTTGCTGCCGATACTAGCAGCCAGGATCTGATAGCGGAGGCTCTTGTACAGGAAGGAGCCGTGGCCGCCGCACGCGGCAAATCCGATCTCGGGAAAAAGAGATACCAAGACGCCCAGGCACAATACACTAAAATCGGCAACAGGAGCGGGGTCGCGCAGTGCGACCTACTGCTCGCCGACCTCGAGCTTGATCAGTGTGAAAACCACGCGGCGGAAGCAGATGCGCATAGCGCCCTCGTTCAGTTCCTGCAATTACAATTCAAGGATCCAGAGGCGCAGGCCGGGGCGCTCCTCGCGCTGGCACTGGTCGCCGAGGGGTCTCTGTCAGACGCGGCCAGCAATCTCGAGAAAGCTAAGCGGTTGGCGAAGGACACTCAGGACCCCGACATCAAGATCACCTTGGCCCTTGCTGACGGTCGCCTGCGAGCCGCGAAGGGACAGCCTGAGGAGGCTTTGCACGACCTCACTGGCACGCTTGAAGAGGCGCAGCAGGCTGGCCTCAGGCGCAAAGCTCTCGCGGTGGAGCTCACTATGGGGGAAATCGAGATGGAGCGGGGCAATCGGAGGCATGCGAGTGAGGTCTTGACTGGCCTGGAGAGAGATGCCAGGAGCCACGGTTTCTTTGCCGTTGCAGAGCGAGCTGCCTTAGCGAGAGCGAGAGGACCGGCAGGCGTCTGCAGCGCTAAGGTAGACTGACTGCTGTTACAAAATGGCGGCGGCTCGAGAGCCACCAAATTCTACGGGGCTAAGGTGATGGGCGTTCCAACAACAATACCAGGGAAGGAGTTCGAAAGGACGGTTAGGCAGTTACTCGCTTTATCTGGTTTCCAAGTTGAAGAAGAGCAAATCCTTGGGCATAAGAAGGTGGATTTGATTGCCTCCAAACGAGAGCTAGGGAAGATCCGTCGCTATGCCATTGAGTGTAAAGATCATTCGAAGCCTATCGGAGCAAGAATGCTAGCGACGATCGAGGCGGACTATATGCCTCTCTATGAGAGGGGCAAAATTGACGCGCTGCTCCTTGTCACGAAAGAGGGCCTCGCTCCAGCAGCGGTAACTCGCGTCTCTCACTCGCGATACTTGCATCACCAGACAGCTGATGAGTTACGCTTCTTCCTAATTGACTTCAGGCGATACATTCAGGATGTAATCGGCCGTCATCGCGATGAAGGTTTAGACAGGTATTACGTACCGACGAGTCGGAAGGGCGATGGCGATGGACAGGCAGGAAATCTGGATGAAGAGATCCAACTATGGCTTGGAAACTCAGCGGCGCCGCCGATTGCCCTGCTAGGCTCCTACGGATCCGGTAAGACCACGTTCTTGCTTCACCTGGCTCATCTATGCGCTGTCCGGTTTCAACGGCAGGAATTCGGAAGAATTCCAATTCTGCTTCCCCTAAGCGAGATTTCCTCCGAACAGACCCTCGAGGGGCTGCTGGGTAGGCACTTCACTTATCTGCACCCAGCGCCGGGATACAGCTTTGACCTGTTCCAGTCGCTCAACCGATTGGGTAGCTTCGTTCTCTTGCTCGATGGCTTTGACGAGATGAAAAACGCAATGACCGCAGCAGTCTTTCGCTACACCTTTCGGGAGCTTCTCAGGCTCGTGACCCCTGAAGCGAAAGTAATTCTCACAGGCCGACCGACCGCGTTCTTAACGGATGACGAACGACAAGAGTTTCTCCACGCGAGTAGAAAGAAGGGCTATCGCAAGATCTCCATTCAAGATCAGCCGAGATTCGAAGAAGTATTTGTAGCTCCATTCAGCGAGCAAGAAATAGACTTATTCATTCATAAATACCGTGGATACCTTTCTGCCCTTCCCGACCGCAGGACAGACCAACGGATTCCGACCAGGGACGAGTTCTTTCAGTCGCCGGCGCTTATCGAAATTGCGGGACGACCTCTCCAGCTAAGAATGCTCTTCGAGGTATTGCCATCCTATAGCGGGAATCTTGAGGCCTTAACGGTACGAGAGTTGTATAGCTTCTTCGTAGACCTACTTATCGAGAGAGAGGCAGAGAAGTCGTCGCGCAGAAAGTTCTCTTCTAATGAACGCAAGGAGTTCCTGGAAGGCTTGGCATTCCACATGTGGTGTTTGGGGACTTCGGCGATTAGCATTGACGACATACCCGATTCCTTTTTCCCTGCCCGTGATTGTGAGTCGGCTGACGCCGTGAGACGGGATCTGGTAAGCGGTTCATTCTTGGAGGTGCGTTACCCTGCAAGACTCTTTTTCCCGCACCGGTCGATCCAAGAGTATTTGGTCTCGGAATTCATTCTAGACTACCTTCGTCAGCATCCGCCAGCGTGCAGAGTCGTTGAGGAATCTGGCACTAGAGTAGACTTTGAATTCATTGAGGGCCGGGCGTCTCCGGAGATCATCGATTTCATGATTGCGGCCGCCGGAGACTCGGAGAGGGCGGCAGCACTCAAACTTCTACGGGCGCATAGAAAGGCGCTTTCACGCAAGTCGTTGAAGTTTCTCGTTTTTGGGCCAACGCCGCCATGCTTTCTTCTCGATGCTGCCCTCGGTGGTGACCCATGGGCGATATCATTTCTCCTCTTGGGACGGCTTGAGCTTTCTTGGGTCTCTGGCGACGAGCAAGCGGAAGAGGTCATGAAGGGAATCATCGAGGCACTGTCACCAGAGAGGCAGATTAACCAACGACAGTTCTATCAGATTCTCACTCTTGGCTGGGGGCTTGGATCTACCGATCCACGAGTAGAGCAGAGAGAGCGTTTGCTACAGGAGCTTTTTCTTGCAGTGGTTCGGTATACTCAGACGAGAACTTCTGGCTCTGGAAAGGATAAGATAGAACTTAGGCTTCGGCCTCCCTTTGTCGGAGAGCTTCTCTACTGGCTTCCTCAAAGAGATCAACCGAGAATTGAGTATATAGACTTTCATCAACTGTACAAACTCCTCGCGCACGAGTGCCATGATGCTATCGGCTTGAACGAGTGGTATCGTACTGGCGAGCTGCCAGTGTTCTGCACAATTGATAGGATTGAGTGTACCCAGCACATCCGCCAATTTCTATACGAGAGGTTTGATGCACTACTCGTTGATAGAAAGCGTAGCGGTGACCGAGGAGCGGCACGCCGTAGTAGGCGAGCCGGAGGCGGTCGCGGTAAAGTAGGAAAAGGGAAGCCGAGCGTTGGCGGAAAAACGCGCGATCGAGGCGGCCGGAAGAGGTGAGCCGTCCGGTCCCTCAGCGACCTTGCTGAGGGCACCGCGAGTCCGGTCGCTCCGGGCGTGAACGGAGTCGAGGAGCGGCAGTAGGCGGCGTACAGCGTTGAGGCACTGGAGACGGACAAACATTCGCCGACGGTCGCGTCCAATTGGGAAATGTCGGCTGAAAACCGGAGCCGGCTCGCATGCAGGCTGCGGCAGAGCTCTCGAGTCACGGCTGCCGGCAGCCACCGAGGAAGAGGAACGCCATGATGATCCTGATGGCCGTGCTGTTCGGCTCGCTGCTCCTCTACCGGGGGTTGGGAGCCCTCGGCGTCGGCCCGCTGGCCTCCTGGCCGGCGGCGACCCGGTGGGCGCTCGCCACCCTCTTCTTGCTGACCGCCTCCGCTCATTTCAACCGCATGAAAGAGGACCTGGTCCGCATGCTTCCCGGCTGGGCGCCGGCGCCCCGCCTCACCATCTACCTGACCGGCGTCTGTGAGATCCTGGGGGCCTTCGGTCTTCTGCTACCCGCAACCCGCCGCTGGGCCGGCCTTGCCCTGATCCTCTTCCTGATCGCCATTTTCCCCGCCAACATCAAGGCCGCCCGGGAGCGCCTCCCCATCATGGGCAAGCCCGCCCCGCCGCTGGCCCTGAGGCTGCCGATGCAACTCCTCCTCATCGGCCTCCTCTGGTGGACCACGCAGTAGCGGCCCCTCGGCGCCGATGCGCGAGCGGGGCTCGAAACGGTGCAGCGCCCCTACCTTGCCGAGATCCCGTGATCTTGCGCCAAAAGAAAGCGGGGAGATACATCGCTCGGTGGTGCCGTCGAGAGGGAGCTCTCTCAGGCCCTGGCTTGCCCGGCCCTACTCCTCGATCGGCTTCGGTGTCGAGCCCCGCGGCTGGTGATAGATGCCGGCCCAGAAGGGGCCGGTCGCCTGATGAGTCGTATTGACGTCGTGGTAGAGGACCGTGCCACGTGTGCATTTCACCGGGGTTCCGTCGTCGGCGATGTCGTCGAGCTCGCCGGCGAGCGTGATGACGAGCTCGCCGTAGATCCCGCCCGGATTGTGGAGATGGCGGGGCGAGCCCCAGTTCTCGACCGCAGCCACGGCCCAGATCTCCTTGGTTTGCGGGTTCACGAAGAGCGGCGCGAGAGCTCGCACGCGCCGATTTGCCGGATCGCTTTCGACCTGCCATTTGAGTCCGAAGGGTCCGAGCTTTTCCATCACCCCCTGCACACTACGGATCGATTCATCAACCTCGAACAGCGCAGCCGGAAAGTTCATGGTGCTCTCCTTTGTAAAGATGTAAAGAGCGGCCACCTCCCTTGGGGTGGCCGATGCAGAAGATGCTCCCGCCAGCGGTCGCAGCGTTGGCGCGGGTGGGAGCTCCTGTCCATCCTAATGGAGACCGATCGGAGGCTGGCACCCGGGCGCCGCTCACACGTAGCCGAGGGCGCGGAGCTGCGCGTCGAGCTCCGGTGAGATCGGCGGCCGCCTGGCCGTGGCGTCGCCGCCGGGATTGTCGCGATGGAGCCGGCGCAGCCGCGCCATGAGAAAACCGAAGCGCACGCTGCCTGCATCCGCCAGGTTGTGCAGCTCGTGCGGGTCGCGGCGGAGGTCGTAGAGCTCGGCAGCGGGATTGGGGCGCTCGCGGACCAGCAGGTGCATGCCGCCGGCGACGAGGCTCGCGATGCGGGTCCCGGCCAGCGAGAGGTCCGAGGACACCTCCCGCTCGACCGGGGTGTCCGCGCCGGCCAGCAGGCGGAGGTCCAGGCCCGGGCAGGCCGGCGGGGTGCCGGCGCCCGCGGCGGCGAGGATGGTCGGCAGCAGGTCGAGGTGCTGGGCGGGCGACTCCACTCTCCGGCCCGCGTACCGTCCGTCCGGCCAGCGGACGACGAGCGGCACCTGGAGGATCTCCTGGTAGAGGCTGTGGCCGTGGGCGAAGAGCCCGTGGTCGAGGAACTCCTCGCCATGGTCCGCGACCAGGACGATCACCGTCCGGTCGTAGAGGCCCAGCTCGCGAAGCCGCCGCAGGAGGAGGCCGAACTGGCGGTCGGCGTGCGCGATCTGGGCGTCGTAGAGCGCCTCGAAGTTGCTGCTCAGGCCGCTCCTGGTGAGCCCGGGCCGGGCGGCGAGGGCGGCCGCCACGTCCTGCGGGCCGGGACGGCACAGCGCGGCGTCGGCCTGGGCGGCGAAGCGCCGGCGATCCTCCGCCGCCGGCAGGTAGGGCTCGTGCACGTCCATGGCATGCAGGTAGGCGAAGAACGGCCGGCGCCGGTCGCGCGCGTCGAGCCAGCGGAAGAGCTCCCGGTTGACGTCCTCGGCGGGCCGGGCGACGAAAGACGGCGCCTCCGGATCGAAGAGCTGGACGAAGCGATCGAACCCGCGGCCGAAGCCCGCCTCGGCGGAGATCGCGGGGTTGGTGCTGACGCCCAGCGTCTCGTAGCCGGCCTCGTGCAGCATCTCCGGCAGCGTGCGCAGCGCATCGGGCAGGGCGTCCATGCGTTCCATCACGCCATGCGCGAGGGGCGGGAGGCCGGTCAGCATCGAGGCGACGGAGCTCTTCGTCCATCCCGACTGGGACCAGGCGCGGGCGAAGACCGTGGCCTGGGCGGCGAAGGCGTCGATCTCCGGCGAGACGGGCCGCCGGTAGCCGTAGACGCCGAGGTGGTCCGCGCGCAGGGTGTCGATCATGTAGAGCACCACGTTGGGACCGGCCGCGGCGGCCGGCCGGCTGGCTGCCGCGGCAGGCGCGCTGGCGCCCTCCGGGCAGCCGGCGGCGACGATCTCGGGAGCGGCGAGGGCCAGCCCGGCGGTGTCGGGGTTGGCGCTCTTGCCGGGCCACGCCAGGAACGAGATCCGGGCGACGGCTGTCTTCTGATTGTTCAGCGGGAGGTTGGCCGGCGCCGAGAAGGTCGGCTGCTCGAAGCGCAGCGGGCGGCTCGCGGCGGCCCCGTCCCAGTCGACCGCGATCTCGAGCGCGGCGCCCGGTCCGAGGCGGTCGGTGCGCCAGGGACGGATCGCCTGCCAGCGCAGGCTGCTGCCGGGATGGACCTCCAGGAAGTAGTCGACGCGGGTGAGGAAGGGCAGCGCGATGGCGCCCGGCGTCGCCGACGGCGCGGGCCGCGGCATCGACGGCGCGGACTTGGCGCCGAAGCCGATCCAGTCCCAGGCGACCGCGAGGCGCCGCTTCGCGGGAGTTCCCCGGGGCGCGGGGGGCTCGGCCCGGAAGTGCGCGAAGCGGAGCTCCATCCGGTTCTCGCCCGGGCGCAGGACGCCGGCGGGAATCGTCATCTCGTAGGACTGGAAGTCCGGCTCCAAGCGAGTCAGCCCCACCCGCGTGCCGTTCACCAGGAACGCGATCTCCTGCGGCGGGGCGTCGGCGAGGTCGATGGGCCGGCAGCGGAAGTGCAGGGTGAAGGCACCGCGGCTGAAGCGTGTGAAGCGGAGAGTGGCGGCCTCTCCCATCGCCCAGACGAACGAGGTCTTGCCGCGCCAGAGCTCGTCGATGGACCAGCCGGAGAGCAGATGCGGACGGGCCTCGGGCGTCCCCAGGTCGAGGAAGCGCGTCTCGGCCGCGACCGCGGCCTGCGGCAGCTGGCGGGCGAGATCGAGGCGCGCGCAATCCACCTCGCTCGGGCGGCCGGCCCGAAACGCCGCCAGGGCGGCGACCAGCGCGAGCCAGACGACGAAGCGCCGCGGGCTCTGGAGGCGGATGCCAAGGGGCGGGGGGCGGCGGCGAGCGGTGTCGTTCATGTCATCTCCTCGTTCCTCATCCCATCTTCACGTTGCCGCCGAAGGCGCGGCAGGACGGAACAGCGGGCCGCTCGGGCCGCGGCGGCCGGCAGTCTCGGCAGTCTCGGCAGTGTCGGCAGTCTCGGCGGTCGCGGCGACCGCGGCAGTCTCGGCGACCGCGGCAGTCTCGGCGGCCGCGGCGGTAACGGCCGCGCCGCCGGCGGCCGGCCAGCCCAGCGCGGCGAGAGCGACCCTGCCGACCACCGCCGGCGCGAGCGTCCGGCGCACGCGGTCCCGCGCCCGCGCGCCGGTGTCCCGCGCCAGGTCGGGCCGGTCGTAGATCATGCGCATGAGCGCCGCCGCGTGCTCGACGTCCGGCTCGGCCCAGACGCTGCCGCGCTGGTAGGGGCCGTCCGGCACCGTCACGGTCGCCTCCCGGTAGTCGACCAGGAAGGAGCTGTCGCGGTCCATGAACTGGAGGTTCCCCGAGTAGCCGGTGGCGATCACCGGCATGCCGTAGGCCATCGCCTCGGCGCAGGTGTAGCCGAAGCCTTCGGCCCGGTGCAGGGAGACATAGCAGTCGCCGGCGGACAGCAGGCGCAGCAGGTCGTGATGCGCCAGCGGCTCGACGACCAGCCGCAGGTCGAGCCCGCGCGGGGCCGCGGCCAGGAGGCGCTGGATCCTCTCCCGGTGAAGGAGCCGGTGACCGTTGGCGATCCGCAGCACCAGGCAGACGTCGTCCTGGCCGCCGAAGGCCTCTGCGAACGCCTGGATCACCGCCTCCGGGTTCTTCCTCTCGATCGAGCTGTTGGCGTCGAAGACGAAGAGGAAGGTGAGCTTCTCCGGCTCGAGGCCGAATTCTCGCTTGGCGCCGGGAGGCGGCAACGCGTCGCAGTCCAGGACGCAGGGGACGGTCGCGACCTCGCGACGCATGAAGCGCCGCAAGCTCTCGGCCGCGAAGTCGGAGCATGCCCACACCTGGTCGAAGTCCTCGTAGACCCGCGGCCAGTAGTGGCTGCCGTCCCGTTGCTCCCAGGCGAGACAGGCGATGTTGCGCCGGCCGCGGGTGACGTGCTCGGGGCACCTCGGCAGGAGCATCTCGTGCTGGTGCGGATAGCTGACGAAGAGGTTGGTGTCCAGGCGATGGTCGTAGGCCCGCACGAAGTCCGCGATCGACAGATCGGCCGCCATGGCGGAGTCGCCCAGCAGGTTGGGCTGCACCCGCGCACCCGCGGCGCCGAGGGCCTGGCCGAGGCCCCGGGTGAGGGTGCCCAGGCCGATGGGGCTCTTGTGGTAGCCGAAGAGGTTGACTCCCCGGCATTCCGGGAGCAGCCCGCCCATGCCGCAGACACCGCCCGCGCCCCGCCGGCGGCGGCCGGCGGCGCCTCCCGGGGCCGCGACCTCGAGGGCCTCGAACACCGTGCGGGCGGCGCCGCGCGGCCGCTGTGCGCGGCGCAGCTGCTCCTCCTGCCGGCGATCGAAGCGGTCGCGCGCGGCGCCGGTGCCCCGGCGGTAGCTCGCCAGGGCGGCGCGGAAGCGGCGGTCGCGGGCGAGGAGAGTCCCCAGCAACGCCTCCTGCCCCTCGGGCAGCAGCGGCGAGGGCGTCCGGCAGGCGTTCGCCGACAGCTCGAAGGTGAGGCCGATGCCGGCCCAGGGCTGCTGCTCCATGATCCAGAGATACATGAGCACGTCGTCGGCGTCGTACTCCAGGCCATGGCGAAGCGCGGTCAGCAGGTTCTCGGCGAGCTCCGTGCGTCCCTCGCCGACGAGGCCCAGCGGCCAGCGATCCATGAAGGACCGGGTGCGGTCGAGGAACGAGAAGATGCGCGCCAGGGAGCGCCCCTGCGCTCGCGCCGCGAAAGCCGCCGCGGCGCCGCCGGGCAGGCAGTGGTCCCGGGGCGCGACGTCCGCGAGCCAGCGCACGAACGCGGGGGCATCGTCGAAGAGCAGGTCCGGGAAGGCCCGGCGCACGTCCGCCCGCTCCTCGACGAGCCGCCGCACGTGCGCGATCGGCGAGACGTCGTAGTGCTCGAGCCCCCCCGCCCGCACCGACGCGGCGAGCGCGGACAGGCCGGCATCGTCGAGGCGGGCGAGCAGCCGGTGGCGATCCGCGCCGAGCGGGCGGGGCAGCCCGGCGAAGAGCCGCGGGTGCTCCCGGCCCGCCCTGGCGAGCGCCACGACGCCATGGCGGGAAGGCAGGACGGGACGGTGCCGGTCGTAGAGGTCCTGGTAGCCGTGCTCGTAGATCCCATGGAGCGCGATCCACTGCGTCAGCCTCTCGGGTTGCAGGCGGGCCCCGGGGTATCGCCGCCGCACGTCCGGCCGCTCGCCGTAGATCGCGTCGAAGAGCGCCGGCAGCAGGCTCCCGGTGTAGGCGATGGGCGACAGCAGGGCCTGGCAGTAGTGCGCTTCCCCGGCCGCGGTCCAGGGGCTCGCCGCCGCGGCCAGCAGCGTCTCGTGTTGCTTCCAGATGAGTCGCATGCGCTCGTCCACGGCGATGCCGGAAGGGAAAGCATCGAAGCGGTACCGCCGGCGCAGGTCCTCGGCCGCGCCGTTCTCGCGCAGCCGCTCCGCATAGAGCTCGGTCAAGCGGGCGACGGAGGGCAGCACGTAGAGCGAGTGGCGGCGGTCGTGCCGGGACAGGGTGTACGGGTCCGACAGCGAGTAGCCGCTGAAGTGGAACGCCACCAGCGGCTTGCCATCCACCGTCCAGGCGTCCTCGCGCGCGGGCTCGTCGAGGGCCGCACAGCGCAGCGAGCGGTCGTGGAGGTTCCAGTAGGCGACGTTGTAGGCGGCGTCGCGCAGCACGCGCACCTCGTCCACGAAGCTGGTCACCCAGTTGAAAGCGTTCTGCTCCGTCTGGCCGCCCAGCTCGAGCATGAAGGCGCCGGGGCGGGTCACCAGGTCCCGCCACGCATGGAGGAAGGCCTGGGCGGAGGCGGTGGCGCGCAGGCCGAACAGGCCGGAGTTCAGGGGTCCGGCGAAGGCGATGTCCCCCATCGTCGGCCGCTCCCAGAAGCGGTCCGGGTGCGGCAGCGGCGCCAGGGTGTGGGGCGTGACGACGAAGTCGTGGTCGTCGAGCTCGGCCAGGAGCCGCTCGAAGGGAGCGAGGGTCAGGACGTCCGCATCGATGAAGACCACCTTCTCGCAGCGGGTGCGCCGGAGGACGTGATCGAGGACGTAGGGCTTCATGGCGGCGCAGAGCTCGAACGCGGTGTACTTGAGGGCCAGGTAATCGAAGCCGTCGCCGCCGATCTCGGGCAGGCAGCAGGCCAGCAGCGTCGTGCCCTCGACCGCGAGGGGCTCCTCGCCGTCCCAGTCCACGATGCCGAGGAATGCCGGCGTCCCGGGGTGGTGCCGGCGGAAGGCGGCGATCGCGGTGCGCGCGAGATAGAGGTAATTGCGCGTGCAGACCGAGACGACGCAGGCGCCCTCGCGTGCGGCGAAGAGCGCGGGCGGCGCGGCGGCGGTCCCGGCGCGCGCGGCGCCGGCGGCGACGGCGACGGCGTGTAGGCCGGTGCCGGCCGCGCCGGCTGGCGTGGTCCGGCGGCAGGGCGGGAATCCGAATTGGTGGCGAATGGTGTCCGCGGGAGGCGCCTCGGGCGCGCCGGCCGCGCCGGCGGCGCCGGCCACGGCACCGGCCGCGGCGGTGAGGCGCCGCGCCGCTCCCAGCAGCATCCGGCGAACGAGATCGCGTGTCGGCCAAGGCAGCATCAGGTCAGCCTCCTTCGAATGGGCCGCACTGCGATGCCCATGGACACGCTAGAGCGCGGCGAGGACGGTGCCAAGAGCATGAACATGCGCCGCCGGCGGCCGGCCGGCGCTGAGAAGTTGCCCAGCGGCCAGGTCCGACCCCGACCGATGAAGGTGGGCGTGGTGCCCCCTTCCCCCCCGGAGGGGAGGCCGCGGCTCCGCCTGTCGCCTGTCGCGGCACCCCGGCTGGGAGGGAAGGGGGTTGGGGGGATGCGGGGGGCGATCCGATAGACGCTGGTAAGTTGCGCGACACGTCTGAGCTCCGAAGGCGCTACGGGTAGAACCGGGCAGGCGGGTCCTCTTCTTAGAAGTACCAGACTTGCATCGCGAGGGTGAGCTCGTTGGTGTCTCGGATCGGCTTCTCCGGCAAGACGCGCAGGAACTGCGCGCTGAGCTTGAGGTTCAGGCCGTGGACGTAGTAGTGCATGCCGGCGCCCCAGCGCAGCATGTTCTTCTGCTGTAAGTCGCCGGCGCTGAACCGTTGACGCTCGAACTTCGCGAACGGCTGGGCCTTCAGCGCCGAGGCGAAGTAGGCCAGCTCGACCAGGTAGTCATTCTGGCGCGCCGGCGCCGGGAGGAAGCTCTCGCCGTCGTAGTGGCTCCATTGTACCTGGCCGGCGATCTCGTCGCCCGCCCCGACCGGGAGGGTGGTGAAGACGTCGGCGTTGTAGGCGTGGTAGCTGCTCTGGCCGTCGTAGCCGGTGCTCAGGGCCAGGATCTTCTTCTTGCCGAGGTTGGTGCCGTGGTAGACGTACCCTCTCTCGGTGTCGAAGACGTCGTACTGCAGGTAGACGGTGTCCCGGAAGGCGTTGCGGGAGCCTGTCTCCCTGACCCCCTGGGTGAGCGCCACCCGGTACTCCAGGCGGCCGCCGTCCACCAGGTATCCCTTGGCCTCGACGCCGGTGTCGCGCGCGGCGTCGGCGGGGTTCGGATTGATGATGATCGTGGACGTCGGGCTGATGTCCATCGTGAGGTAGCTCAAGGTCCCTTGCAGGGAGTTGCGGCTCCACGGGACGATGAACTGGCCGGCGTCGAGGGCGAAGGCGTCGGCAAGCTTCCACTCCATCCAGGCGTCCTGGATGACGAACCCGGTGGCGAGCGCCTTCGGCGCCTTGCCGAGGTTGACGTCGTCGGTCTGGAAGAAGAAGGTGACGCCGGGAGCCACCGATCCGGTGACCAGGAAGCGGTCCCGGCGCAGGAAGAGGTTCTGGGCGTAGCCGCCGGTGGCGGCGCTCTGCGTCCAGTCGGCCTGGCCGTTCAGCTGCAGGCCGAACCTGAGCCAGACGTCGTCGTTGATCTTGACGATCGCCTGGCCCCGGGCCGCGGCCGGAGCGAGGGCGCCCAGCGCCGCCGCCAGTGCGGTCGCGGCCAAGGCCAACCGCGCGCTCGAGTGATGCGGGTGTCGCGTCATCCCAGCCTCCCTTTCGTGTCATGTCATCTTAGGTCATGCCCAGCCAGGGTGGCAGGGGTACGGACCGGCCGCAAAGCATGGTCATGCTGGCCCGCGGGGTCCCGCCGGTCCCGGCTCGGCCAGGTCCGCCGGTCTGGCGGCCTCGGCCGGGCTCGGCCTCGCCGCCGTCCTGTGGATCGCCGGGCCTATTTTGGCAGCCGGCCGCAGGACCTCACGTTCGAGAAGCCCGGCGAGGCGTCGGGCTCGATCCGGCGCCGCCGCGGGCCACCATCAGATGCGGACGTTCCACTACGACGGCCGCGGCTTCCTGACCCGGGAGGTGCAGCCGGAGAGCGGCGCCACGACCTATCTTTACGACGCCCAGGGGAATGTGATCAAGAAGGAGACGCCCACTGGCACGCTCTTCTCGTCCTTCGACGAGGCTGGCCGGATCCTCGCGGTGAGCTCACCCCAGGCCATCCTCAAGCAGTTCTCCTACGGCGCCATGGGCGCCGCGAGCGGCAAGCTGATCGAGGCGCAGTCCTTCAACTGGCGCACGGCGGCGCCGGTCTGTACTCTGTTCGAGGTGCGTCAGGGCGACGGCAACCTGACTGGGCGTATCATCCAATTGCACCCGGGTGGAGGGCATCACGGACCCGAAGCCTATTGGAAGGTCTCGTCTCCGAAGGGCGGCACAGTGCGCATCGGGCCTCAGTTCTAACTCCGGAGAAGGCAAATGAGCCAGGTGAAGGCTTTGGAAATGCTCGTGAATGCGACACGGCTCCTGGCGTCGGACGCTGAGGTTCAAGCAGGCGTTTTCCCCGACTTTGTCCAGGTACCGGATGAGCTGGCGCTGAATTTCGACGATGCGTTCCGGCTCAGCGATCAGCTCGAGGCAGGCGGTCAACTCACGCGGCAGCAGGTTGAGGCCTTGGAGCGCGTCGACAAGCTGCTGGAAGAGATGACAAGCCGCCACGAGACTGCTCTGTGGACGCTCGAGGCTCTGCGGGGCAGTCGCGAGTGGCAGGCGATCAGAGCGGAAGCGCGATCGGCCCTGGATGCTCTGAGAGTGGACATGGGACCGCCGTCAACCGAGGGCATCACCTACGTCCAAGGCGGGCAGTCGGATACAAGTGAAGGGGGCTGATTACAGGACGGCGCACCAGATAGGCCTGAAGGCCGACGGGGCCGCCGCGCGAGCCAGGTAACGCGGCGTCACCATGAGCGACGTGACTCAATCGCCGGTGGTGAGCGACCGGCGCAAGGAAGAGGCTCGGGGCCCTGCCGCTCGTGGCTGACTCTCCTCGGCCGCGAGGGCAGAACGGGCGCGCGCTGCTTGTACCTTCCTACTGTAAGCTCTTACTGATTCGCCGGCGGAACCTCCGGCAAGCTCGCCCGAGCCGACGACCCGCAGGCGTCATGGTTGCCCTGGCGGCGCGGGGAGCGAGAGCCGGCCGTTGCGCGGGCGAGGCATAATGAGGTTCGCTCAAGCATGCGTTCCGCGGCGAGCCACGGACTTGGCTCTGTCCCCGTGTGCCTCCGACTCTGCACGGTGCCAGTAGGATGCAATGGCGCATCCGCCAGATCAGGAGTTCTCAAGCCATGCGGAAGAAGCCCTGCCCGAAACTCGTCCTCGATCGTGAATCGATCTTGCTGCTCGAAGCCGCTGCGCTGCGGGAGGCTGACGGCGGCTTGCATACGCAGGCCTGTCCGACTCGTCCCGTCACCTGTATGACCTGCATCACCTGTCCCTGCTGAGAGAGGACCGCCGGCCCAGGCGCACGGCGCCGCGCGTCAGCCGAAAAAGAGCGCCGTCGCCATGATGGCGACCCAGAGCGCGATCGTGCGCCCACGGCCCTCTCCGGAGACCCGGAAGAGCTTCATCCCCAGCCACGCGACGAGCGAGAGCAGGAAGAGCCGGTCGAGGATCTCCTCCGCGAACGGTGCCCAGAAGCTCGCCAGGCCGCTGCGCCACCAGGAGACGGCGACGCGGGCGTGGATCTCGGGCGCGGGGAAGTCGACCCCCAGCCCGTGGAGGAAGACCGCGTCGATGTCGCGATGGAGCTGGCGCAGCGGCGCCATGAGAAAACCGGAAGGTGAGTGAAGTTCTACGTGCTACAATGCGCTCTCATGGAGCATCGAGTCAGCCTACGAGAGATCAACCAGCACCTGACCCGCTACGTGAAGGCGGCCGAAGCGGGTGAGCGGATCGTGATCACCCGGCGCGGGAAACCTGTCGCGTTCCTCTCGCCGTTGCCGCGGCGAGAGGAAGACCTCGACCCGGCGAGGCAGGAGGCGCTGGCGCGGCTCCTCGGACAGAGCCATCACCTCGGAGGTCGAGCCGCTTCGCGGGACGAGTTGCATGAGCGCTAGTGGGACACTATGCGGCTGAGTCTCGACTCCAACGTCCTCTTCTACACGATCGACGCGGATGCAGGGAGCCTGCAGACCAGGGCGCGCGAGGTCGTGCGGCAAGCGGCACGCGGCCATGATTGCATCCTGAGCCTGCAGACCCTGTGTGAGTTCTTCCACTCGACGACCCGCAAGGGCAAGCTGACCTTCGAGCAGGCGGCGGCCCACGTCGAGGACTGGCAAACGCTGTTCCCGATCGTCGCCGCCACGCCAGCCAGCCTGCGGTTGGCGATTCGCGCCGTCGAACGGCACGGTCTCGCCTTCTGGGACGCGATGCAGTGGGCGGTTGCCAAGCAGTCCGGGGCAACGCTGTTGTTGAGCGAAGACCTTCAGCACGACCGCGAGCTGGATGGCGTCCGTTTCCGGAATCCTTTCCTGGCCGACGATCCCTTTGCTGGCTGAATCCGTGGCCGCGATCGTTCCCCGCTTGGCGTGGGCGCTCGGCGGGGATCGCAATTGACCTCATGACCTGGCACGTCGTCTGGGTGCTGCTCGGCAAGGCCGCGCTGATGTTCGCGGTGGCGGGCGTGCTGGCGCTGGCGTGGCTCGTGCCGCATCGTGGCTTCCACCTGGTGCGCCGGCCGGCGGGGCGTGCACTGCGGCATCCTCGGCTGGCGGGTCTGCGCCGCCGCGCGCCCGCCCTGGTGGCGTTCGCCGAACGGCATGCGCACGCCGAGCGGCGCTCCTGGCTGCGGATGACGCTGGGCGCGCTCTGCTTCGCCGGCGGCGTGACCTGGTTCGTTCACCTGCTGCGCGGCGTGCTCGCCGACGGCAAGGTGGTCACCGCCGACCGCTGCCTCCACAACACCGTCGCCGCCTTCGATTCCGCGGCGCTGACGCACTTCTACTCGGTGGCCAGCTCGCTCGCCAGCGTCGCTTTCGCGGGACCGCTGGTCCTCGGCCTCGCCGCCGTCCTGTGGATCGCCGGCCGCCGCCGGGAGAGCCTCGGCCTGGGGCTCGCTCTGATCGGCGCCGTGGCGCTGACCAACCTCCTCAAGGCGCTCATCGCGCGGCCGCGTCCGCTCGAGGCGCAGGCGCTCTTCCGCGATTCGAGCTTCCCGTCCGGCCACACCCTGACCGGCGCCGCGGTGTACGGCTTCCTGGTCTACCTGGTGCTGCGCGACGAGCCGCGGCGATTCTGGCACTGGCTGCTGGCGGCGCCGCTGCTGGTCCTGATCGTCTCGATCCCGCTGTCGCGGATCTACCTCGGGGTGCACTGGCCCTATGACACGGTGGCCAGCCTGGCGCTCGCCGGCGCCTGGCTGGCGATCCTCGTGACGCTGTTCAAGTACCCGCCGCTCGAGCACCGGCTGGCGCCCGCGGCGGCCCCGGCGTCGCAAGCGCCGCCGCCGCCGCGCTGGCTGCCGGGCGCGCTGGCCGGCGTCGTCCTGGCCGCCGCCGCCTGGGGCGCGGTGCTCGCCGCCTGGAAGCCGCAGCCGAAGGTGGCGCCGCCGCCGGCCGTCCCGCGGCCGCTCGCGCTGGCGGACCTCCTCGCCGGCTATCCGCCGGGCTTGCCGAAGCTCTCGCAGGACGCGGTCGGCGGACCGATGGAACCGGTGTCGCTCATCCTGGTGGGCGATGCCGCGCAGATCGTCGGCGCCTTCGAGCGTGCCGGCTGGCAGCTGGCCCAGCCGCCCTCGGTGCGCGGCCTGGCGCGCGAGCTCTGGGCGGTGGCGAAGAACCGCCCGGACCCGCGCGGACCGGCGACGCCGGCCTATTTTGGCAGCCAGCCGCAGGACCTCACGTTCGAGAAGCCCGGCGAGGCTTCGGGCTCGATCCGGCGCCGCCACCACACCCGCCTCTGGCAGACGGGACTGTGCGTCGCGCCGCGCTGCACGCCGGTCTGGGTGGCCACGGCGAGCTACGACGCGGCGGTGAAGCTGGTCGCGAAGCCCTACCTGCTGACCCATCGCATCGACCCGCGGGTCGATCTCGAGCGCGACCTCATCGCCGGCGATCTGCGGCGGGCCGGGGTGCGGGAGCTCGCGGTGCTGACCGTCACCGGCCCGCTCACCGGTCACAACGCCGGCGGCGACAGCTTCGTCACCGAGGGGCGGGCCCGGCTGCTGGTCGTTCCCTGACGCCCCCCGCCCGAGGAAAGGCCCGGCGGCGCCGGCCTCGCTGCACGGCTCTTGACCGCGGTCGGCGCGGCGGTCGTCCAGGTGATCGTGCTGCTGCTCCTGCTCTTCGCTCGGGCCTCCTGGGGTCCGTCCTCGGTGCCGGCCGGCCAGCGCCCGCTCGCGAGACTGTCGCCGGCGACGTTCGGCGACTTCAGCGCCGCCTTCGACGCCGGCGTGGCGGCCCCGCGCCTGGTCCTGCTCCTCTCGCCGACGTGACCGGGCTGTCTGCGGGGGGCCTCCGCAGCCGCACAGCTCCTGGCTCGATACCCGGCGCGCAAGCTGGCGGTGCTGGTCGTGTGGGAGCCCATCTTGTTCACCGACTGGGGACCGCCGAGCGGCAGCGCCATGGCTCGCATCCCGGACCTCCGGGCGAGACAGTTCTGGGACCCGGGGCATCTCGTCACCCGAGAGGTGAGCCGCGCCGCCAGCCGGCAGCCGGAGCTGCCGGGACCGTCCTGCTGCATCCAGCACGGGTTCCACTGGGACGAGGCCATCCTCTACCCGCCAGGGGCACGCTGGAGCGATGCGCCGGCCCCCGCCGTGTGGGACGGCCCGGTGGCCGAGATCGTTCCCCGGCTGGAACGGGCGCTGGGCGACGAGCGGCGCGCCGATCGTCGATGAGGCGGCACGTCGTCTCGGGGCTGCTCGGCTGGTCTCGAGCCTCTCGATCCCGGCGCCGCGCGCTCGTCAGGGCCCTGGGTTCGAACCGCGCCGCTGCCGCAGGCGCGCCAGCGTGAAGAAGGGCTCGGGCGGACGGCGGCCGAGGACGGTGTCGGCGACCTGCTCGCCCCAGGCGGGGGCGAACTTGAAGCCGTGGCCCGAACCGCCGCCGACCAGCCAGGCATTGGCCGCCTCCGGGTGGCGGTCGAGCACGAAATGCTGGTCAGGCGTGTTCTCGTACTGGCAGACGCGGGTCTCGACGAGCGGCGCCTCGGCCAGCGCCGGGAAGCGCCGGCGCAGCAGGGCGCGGGCCCGCCCGAGAGCCTCCTCGCTGATCACCCGCTGGCCGGCGGTCGGATCGAAGGCCGGGCCGCGCGTGTCGTCGGCGACCTTGAAGCCGCGGCGCTCGTTGCCGGGGATGCCGTAGATGAGCCGCTCGCCGAGCTCGATCCAGATCGGCATGGCGGGCGGCTCGAAGCGCGCGTCGCCGGCCGGGGCGCCGAAGAAGAAGACCTCCTGGCGGGTCGGGGCGATGTTCGCGCCGAGCACGCGCGGGAACAGGCTCCCGAGCCACGGTCCGCAGGCGAAGACGTAGCTGTCGGCGGTCACGCTCGAGCCGTCGCCGAGGCGCAGCGGCTGCATGCGCTGCGCGGCGATGGCGCCGGGCTCGGCGCGCGCCAGCCGGTACTCGCCGCCGGCGGCGACCAGCGCCTCGACCGCCGCGGCGCATGCCTGCCGCGCCAGCAGGAAGCCGGCGCGCTCCTCCCAGAGGGCCCAGCGCACGCCGGCGAAGTCGATCTGCGGGAAGCGGCGCGCCGCGGCCGAGGTTTCCAGGCGAGCGAACGGGAAGCCCACGGCGCGCAGGTTCTCCGCCGCCCTGGCCACGAAGTCCGAGTCGTTCGCGACCAGCCACAGGGCGCCGGTCGGCTGGAAGAACCGGCGCCCGGCAAGGCGCTCGAAGTCAGCCCAGCGCTCGAAGGCCAGCGCCGCCAGCTCGACGTAGATCTTGTCGGCGTAGACGGCCCGCAGGATGCGCGTCTCGCCGCCGGAGCTGGCGCGGGAGTTCCCGGGTCCCCAGGCGTCGATCAGCGTGACCCGCGCGCCGAGGCGCCGCAGCGCGAGCGCCGTGAACGCGCCGAAGGCGCCGGCGCCGACGACGGCCACCGCATGCGGCGGCGCCGCCGAGGGCGCCGGGCTGGTCGCGGGTGCCGGAGCGGTCGTGGGTGCCGATGCCGCCGAGCCGGCTGCTCCTGGCGCAGCGGCGGCCGGCGGCGGTGGCCCGAGCGCCGCCGCCGCCGTGGCGGCCAGGCCCCCCAGCACCGCGCGCCGCGAGATCGCCGTCGGATCGTCCGCCATGCAGTCCTCCTCTGGAAAAGGGTCCAGGCGGAATACTACCTGTCCCCGGTCCCGCCGGGTGCGGTCTCGCCGGGTGCGCCCTCGCCGGCCGCGGTCTCCGGCGGGGCGGGCCAGACGCACGGGCTGCTACGGCCGCTTCGGCGCGAGGATCGCTTGCAGGAGGTCGGGGCGGGCGGGGTCGCGCTCGAGGTGGGCGTGGCGCTCGCCGTCGTGGTAGTCGATCTGCAAGACGCGGAGATCGTCTCCCTGCTCGACGGTGACCGCGATCGGTGCGGTGCGGTGGGCCGCCGCCAACAACGCGGCGGCGGCGGCCTCGGGTGACCACTTCACGGCGTCGATCGCGACGACCTTCATGCCCGGGCCGAATCCGGCCTGCCATGCCGGAGAGCCGACGACGACGTCGGCGACCGCCCCGTCCTTCTTGACCCAGATCCCCAGCGAGAGGCTGAGGTCGACGATCTCCTGGACCGTGGCGAGGGCGGCCTGGTACTCGTTCGGCCGATCGTCGTAGACCACCTTCCAGCCGGCCGCCTCGAGGCCTCCCAGCGGGGCGCGCGGCGCGATCGCCTCGACGCGGCTGGCGAAGAAGGCGCGCCAGTCGTAGGGGACGATGCGGCCGAGCGCGGCATCGACGTCGTCGGCGGTGTAGGGGAGGTAGGGAACGGAGGACCCGGCCGCGGCGGCCGCGCCGTCGCCGCCGAAGAAGGCGCGGCAGAAGTCGTCGAGCGACCGCGCGTTGCCGCTGCGCTGGCGCAGCAACGTGTCGGCCTCGAGCCAGATCAGCATCGCCTCGTCGTAGTAGTCGCGGCCGCGCCGATAGGCCGTCCAGGCGGCGGGCGCGGCGTCGAAGGCTGGAATGGCGGCCGCGGTGTCGACCAGCGGCCGCCACTGCCGTCCGGGGCGGTCACGGTCCTGGGTCGCCGCCACGAAGGCCAGGTACTCGCGGGTCTGCGAGGGCGTCCGGATGCCGCTGCGGGTCGTCAGCAGCACGTCGCCGAGGTAGCGCGTCAAGCCTTCGTAGACCCACAGCAGCTCGGTGCGCAGCGGCGCCAGCGGATCGGCGGTGGCGAGGCCGGCGGGGCGCCGGTACTTGCCGTTCCACGAGTGCACATACTCGTGCGGCAGCAGCATGCCCCAGCGCAGCAGCAGCGACGGGTCGGTGAACATCCCGGCGCGTCCGCGGTCGTCGCTCGACTCGTGGTGCTCGAGGCCGTTCTCGTCGAGGGTGTCGCCGAGCGCCACCAGCCAGTGGTACTCGCGGTAGTGCCGCGCCCCGAAGAGCGCCTCCGCCTCGACCGGCAGGCGGCGGTAGGCGGCGATCCGCGCCTCCGGCACCTGCAGCGACGCGCGCCGGTCGGCCGCCAGGCTGAGCCGCACCGGCGGCACGCCGCCGCCGCCGGCGATCTCGACGGTGCGGAAGACGTCGCCGGCCAGCAGCGGCGAGTCGAGCAGGGTGTAGAGCGTCGTCGCCGCGAAGGCCATCGTGCGCGGTAAGCGCGGCGCCTCGCCGGCGCCACCGCCGCCGGGCCGGTCTCCGGCGGCGCTCTCGGCGCTCTCAGCGCTCTCGAGATGGAGCGCGGTGTCGAACTGCCAGCCGGCGGGCAGACGCAGGCTGGCGCGGATCGGGATCTCGGTGGCGGCGCGGCCCACCGGGTAGACCAGGAGGTCGTGCCAGTCGACGATGGCGAGATGCGGCGTCGCGTTCGGGGTCTCGCCGTAGCCGCTGCCGAAGGCCGCCGGCGGCGACAAGTAGTCGAACGCCACCGCCACGGCGTCGGCGCCGTCCGGCACCTCGACCCGGAAGACGAACATCTCGAGCGGGTCGCGGCGCCAGGGCAGCCTCCTCCCCAGGGCGGTGACGGTGAGGCCGGCCAGCTCGGTGATCGGACCGGTCGGCGTGTGCTCGCCCTGGATCCACTTCGGGTAGGCGAGAGCGAGCGGCCCCGGCGCGGCGGGGATGACCAGCCGCGAGTGGAAGATGCCACGCGTCGCGTCGCTGGCGTCCACCAGCAGCTCGATCGGCTTCGCGGTGGCGCCCGCGGCGGCAATACCGGCAGCGCCCGGAGCCCTGGGAGCAGGCGGAGGAGCGCCCGCGGCAGAGGCCGCCACCGCCAGCGCCATCGACAACAGGGCGAGGCGCATGGGCGGTCCGGTACACGGCATCAGGGGGCCTCCGCTGTCGCCGCGATCGCAGGCTCGCGGCGGAATCGCGGGCGATCGTAACAGACCGCTGCGGACAATCGCGGACGGGCGCGGCGGCGGCTGCGACGGGGTCGTGGGTCAGTATCCTTCGCCTTCCAATTGGGCCAGGGCCGGCCCGCCTCTCATGGCGCTCATGGCGTGCTCAGGGCTCGAATTCGACTCTTACCTCGAGCGAAACGCTGACCGGCTGCCCGTCCTTCCGCCCGGGCTCGAACTGCCAGCGGCGCACCGCTTCGACCGCCCGCACCGCGAGGCCGGCGGGCTCGGCCGGCCAGTCGCGCAGGAGAACCGATGCGACAGTCCCGTCCGGAGCCACTTCGATGCCCACGGGGACCGCCAAGGGCTGCGCACCCTGCGCAACGGTGGCGGCAAGGTCAGGCGGCAACTTCGGGCGCACGATGCACTCGGGGACGGGGCCGGCGGTCAGCTCGGCGTCACCGGCGGCATAGACCACCTGCCACCGGTCCGGCAGGTCCAGCGGGGCGGTCGCGATGCCAGCGATGCGAAAGCTCCGGCGTCCGGGTGTCAGCACGAAGTAGACCGACGGCGTCTCACGGGAGGCATGCTCGCAACCCGCCTCCGCCAGCAGCTTGCCATGGTCTCCCCTTCCCAGCCGGAGCGGGCCGAGGCCACATCCCCATCCACGGCGGCGAAGGCGGCGATGCCACTGCCGCGCCGCCGATCGCGCCGCAGGCGCGACGATGCGTGCAGCCGCAGACCAGGGTCGGGCCGCCCAGCTCCTGAGCAGGTCGTTGGGATCGAAGGCGATGCTACGGACGACCACGGCTCTCTTGGCGGAAACCGCATAGCGGAGGTAGTGAACCCCGCGGAAGCCAGCGAGCTCGCGGTTGACGGTCCAGCCCAGCCAGATCAGCTCGAAACTGCGAGCATGCAGCGACAGGTAAGAGTCCTCGTCGAGGTTGTATGCGAGGGCACGATCGGCCAGCGCGCGGGGCGATTCGGGGGTCTTGCCGATCCGCAGGATCTTCAAACGCAGAGCCAGCCAGGTCGAGGTTGGCCATGGCGGGACATCGGTGGTGATCAGGTACGGCTCCTCTCCCGCCGGTGCCGGTGACACCTGTAGCTGCAGGGAGCCCTGTGCTCCGGCGATGTCGGAGTAGCCGTTCGCCTCTTGTGTCAGGACGTGCTTCCACGAGCTCCCGGCGATCTCGAACAGATAGACGGAGGTGTCGCCGCCATACGGGACCGAGAGCGTGGTCGTGGCGATCAGCCAGGCCGGGTACTCGGGAGGCCGCCACAGCTCGATCCGGGTGATCGCCCCGTAGCAGCCGCAATCGTCTCCGACCGGGACGTCCTGGCTCGCCAGACGCGCGATCACGCGAGCGGTCAGCATGCTGGGTGGCGCTGTCGCGGCGCCTGGCGCGCCGGCAATCTCGACGATCAGGTCCCGCAGGGCGTGCTTGAGAGCGGTCAGATCGCGGGCCACGGTTGGGGGGACGTCCGTCTCGAACTCTTTGACCTCGAAGTGTCGTAAGCGGGTGACGATCGAGCGCGTTGCGGGCACGACCGAAGTGGCGTGGGCGACGTTTGCCATCCACACGGCAGCGGTGAAGGCCTTCAGGCAGCGTACGAACATCCCTTCCTCCCCCCGGGTGGGGTCCGGCCGAAACGAGCGGCCTTATCTACAGAGGCGTAATGGTCACTACCGAAGGGCCGTCAGGGCCACCACCGCCGCCATCCCAGGCGCTTGCGCCGGCAGCGCTCCTACAGGTATCATTCTCATTCAACTGAGTAACCAACAGAAAGGAGAGTTCTGATGAAGGCGAAGACTCGCAAGGTCCTGGTGCTGAGTAAGGAAACCCTGAAGAATCTCGAGGATCTGTCGGGGAAAGCGCTCCAGGAAGCCGCAGGCGGCACGTATACCTGGAGCTGCAGCTGCAATTGTAGCGGGGGTCAGAACTCAAGGGGTTGTTGCCCCTAGGCCGGTAGGGCGAGGCAAGCCTTCACGAGGTTCTGGTGCGCTCGACGCTTCCGGCCTGACCTGTCATTGGGGGCACGTCAGTCATGACGGCGTAAGGGCCGGCTCCGCGGGAGCCGGCCCCACCTGTCCCCGCTTCTCCAGTGCCCCTTCCCGAGAGGGAAAGCGGCTACCGTCGCACCCGAACGACAAGAAATCTGGAGGGAAGGCAATGCGTTCCACGGTCCTGGCGCTCCTTTTCGCGAGTGCTCTCGCCGCCCAGACCACGGCGCCGGAGACCCCGGCTGGCAAGGTCTTCACGGTCTGGCTCACGGCCTTCAATTCTGCGGATGCTGCGCAGCTTCGCGCCATCAATGAAACCTTCCAAACCGAGGCGCCACCGGTTGAAATGATGCTCGATTTTCGTGATCAGACCGGCGGCTTCACTGTCCTGCGGATCGAAAAAAGCGAGCCAAGAAAGCTCGTCGCGCTTGTCCAGGAGAAAGGCTCGGATACGGTCGCACGACTGGAGATCACGCTCACACCTGAAGATCCGCCGAAGATCACGGCCCTCGGGCTCCAGGCCATCCCCCGCCCGGCGGATTTGGCGATCCCGCGGCTCAACGAGGCGGACGCTCTGGCCGCGCTGTCGGCGCGCGTCGAGGAGCTGACGAAGAGCGATCAGTTTTCCGGCGTCGTGCTCGTCGCCCGTCACGGCAGGATCCTGCTCCAGAAGGCCTGGGGCCGCGCGAATCGCGAAACCGGCGCTCCGGTCACGCTCGACACGCGGCTCCGCCTGGGGTCGATGAACAAGATGTTCACCGCCACGGCCACCTTGCAGCTCGTCGAGGCCGGCAAGCTCGGCCTGGACGACCACATCGGCAAATATCTCCCGGGCTATCCGAACCAGGCGGTGGCCACGCAGGTCACGATCCGGCATCTGCTCACGCACACCGGAGGCACGGGCGACATTTTCGGTCCGGACTTCGAGAAGAACCGGCTGACGCTCCGGGAGCACGGCGACTATCTGAAGCTCTACGGCTCGCGAGCGCCCCTCTTCGCGCCGGGAGCTGAGTGGCGGTACTCGAACTATGGCTTCGTCCTCCTGGGCGCGATCGTCGAGAAGGTGAGCGGCATGACCTACTACGATTACGTGCGCAAGAAGATCTTCGAGCCGTCCGGCATGACCGCCACCGATTCGCTCCCCGAGAGCGAGGCGGTGCCGAATCGCGCCAACGGGTACATGAAGCGCAACGGCGCCTGGGTGTCGAACGCCGAGACTCTCCCCTGGCGGGGCACCGCGGCCGGCGGCGGCTACTCGACAGCCGGCGACCTTCTCCGATTCGCGGAGGCGCTCGGTTCAGGAAAGCTGCTCTCCCAGAAGAGGCTTGGCGAGGCGACCCGACCGCAGCGAGAGCACTATGGGTATGGCTTCGACATCCAGGGGGAGGGACAGTTGTCGAGCTACGGCCACGGCGGCGGAGCGCCCGGGATGAACGGCGAACTCCGTGTCTATCCGCAACTCGGCTACGTGCTCGTCGCCCTCAGCAATCTCGACCCTCCGGCGGCGTCGCGGGTGGTCGATTTCTACGCTCTGCGCATGCCGGTGGGGCCGTAGGGCGCCCGATGGCCTCTCATGAGCCGGCGGCCCCGGCCGCCGTGCTATTGGCCAGTGGTGCCCTGATCGACCGATGTGACGCCGCCTTGCCTCGTGTAAGATCCGAGTCACGTCGGAGGTCACCATGGCTGAGTCCCAGTCTGTCGGTACGAGCTCATCGGAGGCTCCGGCGCCTGCGGCGGCTCCGACCGCGGCGGAGTCACCGGCCGCGGCGGCGCCGGCCACTCCGCTGCCGCCGGGCGACGCCGGCTTGCCGCTGCTCGGCGAGACGCTGCCCTTCCTCCGGGACGGCTTCGGCTTCGTCGCCAGCCGCACGGCTCGCCACGGGCCGATCTGGCAGACGCGGATTCTCGGCCGCCGGACCGCGGTGCTGGCCGGACCCGACGCCAGCGGCCGCTTCATCGATTCCGAGGTGCAGCGCGCCGGGGCGATGCCGCCGCACGTCCAGGAGCTGTTCGGCGGCAGCAGCCTGCCGCTGCTGGACGGCGATCCGCATCTCTCCCGCAAGACCTTCATCCTGCAGGCGTTCACCCGCGACGCGCTGGCCGGCTACCTGCCGGTGATCGAGCGCATGGCGGCGGAGGCCCTCGAGCGCTGGTCGGCGCAGGAGGAGATCGCCTGGATCCCGGAGCTCAAGCGCCTGTCGATCGAGGTCATCTGCGCCACCGTGATGGGGATCCCGCCTGGCGCCGAGACCGAGGCGCTGCGCGCCGACTACCAGCTGGTGCTGCGCGCCTTCTCCCACCTGCCCGTGCCGCTGCCCGGCACCGCCTACAGCCGCGGCCGTGCGGCGCTGGCGCGCATCCTGGCGCGCTTCGAGGCGGCGATCGCGGACCATCGCCGGGAGCCGCGGAACGACGGCCTCTCGCGCATCCTTGCCGCCACCGACGGCGCCGGGCGACAGATCGGCGTCGAGGAATGCAAGGTCGAGCTGCACCACCTGATCATCGCCGGGCTCATCGTCTTCGCCGAGCTCGCCGCGATCGTGCAGCAGCTCACCCTCCATCCCGACGTCCGCGCGCGGCTGGAGGCGGAGGTGGGCGGGCTGCCGGAGGACCGAGAGAGCGGCGGCGCCGGCGCCGGCTCCGGGCTGACCCACGAGGCGCTGGCCGGTGCGCCGTACCTGCTGCAGGTGGTGATGGAGGTGAAGCGCCTCTGCCCGATCCTGCCGGTGCTGTTCGGCAAGGCGCGGCAGAGCTTCGAGTTCAAGGGGCGCACGGTGCCGGCGGGCTGGATGGTGCTGTGGGCGCACCGCGCCTCGCACGTCACCGCCGAGATCTACCCCGACCCCGAGCGCTTCGATCCCGAGCGCTTCGCGCCGGAGCGCGGCGAGCACCGGCGGCATCCCTATGCCTTCGTGCCGCATGGTGCGGGGCCCGCCCACGGCCACCGCTGTCCGGGGACCGACTTCGCCACCACCCTGATGCAGGTGTTCACCGTCCTGCTGCTGCGCGGCTACACCTGGGAGCTGCCGGCCGGCCAGGATCTCGACTACGACTGGAGCCTCATCCCGCCGGAGCCGAAGGACGGCCTGCGCGCGCGCTTGCGGCGGCGGTAGCGAGCCCGCCGGGTGCCTGGCGAGGGAGAGGACCGCGGCGGCAAGCCGGCCGCCGAGGAGCGAGCCGGCGACATCGCCGCGGGGAACGCCGCCGGGTCCGGGATCACCGCCGGGTCCGGGATCACCGCCAGCCCTGGGGCCCAGCGTGGGTCCGGGACGGCAGGTGTGTCGGGCGGCCCGCGGGGCGCGCCGAGCCTTGCCGCCGTCGGGGCCTGGCTACCGGCCCTGGGCGCCTTCGCCGCCGGTCTCGGCTGCGCGCTGGCGCTGGCCGGGGTCACTCGTCCCGACGCGATCTTCCCGAAGTACCTCGTCGCGGCGGCGGCTTCGCCGGCGGAGCAGGCCGAGCGCCTGCTCGACTACAGCCCGTTGTACCTGGCGCTGGTCAAGGCGCTGCTGCCTGGCGGCCATGCCGCCATCCTGGCCATCCAGGCGGTGCTGCACGCCCTGACCGCGGCCGCGGTGGCCCTGGCGGTGGCGCTGCTGGCGGGGCGGCGATGGGCCTGGCTCGGCGGCCTGGGAGTGGCGGCGTACCGGCCCTTCCTCGTCTACTGCGGCATGCTCGAGCCGGAGACCGTGATCCTCGCCTGCCTGGCGTGCGCGATGCTGCTCGGAGCGCTGGCCCGCCGGCGGCTGGCGGCGGCGGCGGCGCCGGCGGCGCCGGTCACGGCTCCGCCGCGCCCCTCCATCTCGCTCGCGACAGCGGCGCTCGTCGTGCTCGCCTTCGCCGCCCTCGCGGCGGCGGCGCTGGGGCGGCCTCAGCACCTGCTGCTGATGCCGGTGTGGGCCTGGTGGCTGGCGGCGGCGGCGCCGGCGGCGCCGGCGGGAGGACCGCGTCGTGCCGCGCGGCGCTTGGCGTGGGCGGCGGCGCTGACGGTCGCCGCGGCCGTTCTCGGACCGCCGCTGGCGATGCGCGCGCGGATCACCGGCGTGCCGGCGATCATGAACCCGGGAGCGGTGTTCTACGAGGGCAACGGGCCGGGCGCGACCGGCCTCACCCGCTTCGCGCCGCCGGCGGTGATCCAGCTCGAGCGCGCGCATCGCGAGAGCGTCGACTACGGCCACGTCGCCTACCGGCGGATCGCCTCCGCGGTGGCCGGCCGCCGTCTCGACCCGCTCGCCGCCAACCGCTACTGGACCGGGCTCGCCTGGGAGGCCATCGCCGCGCGGCCGCTGGCGGCGGCGTGGCGCTGCGACCGCAAGGCGCTCCTCGCGCTGGCGCCTTACGAAAGCCACGACCTGCTGATCGCCGAGCGGCTCGACCGCCGCCTGCGCCCGACGCTCCCCTGGGGCTTCGCCGTGCCGCTGCTGGCGCTGCCCTGGCTGCCGCTCGCGCGCCGCGGCCGCCTCGCGGAGCTGGCCGGGCCGCTGGCGGTGGCGGCGCTGGCGTTCGCCGTCCAGGCGGCGATCTACGCCTCGGCGCGGCAGCGGCTGCCGGCCGCCCTGGCGCTGTGGGTCGTCCTGCCGGCCCTGGCCGCGGACCTGGCGGGAGGCCGGACGAGCGCCGCCGTGCGGCCGCTCCTCGCCCTGCTGCTGGGACCCTGCATGGCGCTCGGGCTGGCGGCGGCGACGGCGCGGGCGGCGGTGCTCGACCAGCTGGGCTGGGACCGCCTGCTCGGCCGGCAGCCGGCGCGCCCGGGGGAGCTCCTCTGCGCCGCCCAGGACGGCCGCCTGCTGCGGCCGCGGCTGCGCCAGGACGCTGAGCTTCTCGCCGCCGGCGTCGCGCTCGCCAGGCAGCGGCGGCCGGAGGACTCGCTGCGGGTGCTGGGGCCGCTGCTCGGCGGCCGCGCCGATTACACCAGCGACGACCGCGAGCTGGGCGTGCCGCAGTACTGGGCGGCGCTGGACCTGCTGGCGCTGCGGCGCCGCGACCAGGCCGCCGGCATGGCCCGCATCGCCTGGCAGGTGCGGCCCGACGACGCGCGCGCCGCAGCCCTCGCCCTGCGCCTGGCCGGGGCGAGGCAAGCGACCCCGTGGCCGCCGGCCCCCTGGCGTCCGCCCGGCTGCGACCCGGTCAGCGCTCGCCTCGACCTCGCCGGCGCCGCGGTCGCCGACGGCGACCGTGCGGCCGCTCTCGCGTTCCTCCGGCCGCTCGCCGCGGACTTCCCGGAGCTGGTCCCCGGCGCAGGCCGCGCTCGTTGAGGCCTGGCTCCCGGCCCCCGGCTGGGCGGTCACCCCAGGCCCCGGTGCGACCGCTGCAACTTCACCTGCCGCCGGGCGTATCGGAGGTCGCGGACCAGGCCGCCGGGAGGCGCCGGGCGCGGCGCCGTGACGATCCCCGGGCGAGAGTGCGCGAACCGGCAAGACCCTGTATAGTTCGCCGGCGAATCACCAGGACGCCCACGAGCATCTCGTGTGAGATCTCTTGCAGGCATGGAGTTCCTATGAACTTTGGAGAGAGAGTTCGGCGCCGGTCGCAGACCGCGGCGCTGCTGTCGGGGCTGCTGGCGCTGGGCGTGCTGGCCGCTTGCGGCGGCGGCGCCGGCGGCCATGGGGGCGCGGCGGGCGGCCCCGGCGGTCCCGGCGGCGGCGCGATGGCGATGCCGGTGCCGGTGATGACCGTCGCCGAGACCCAGCTGCGCGACGCCACCGAGTACGTGGCGACGCTCAAGTCGCGCCACACGACCAACGTTCAGCCGCAGGTCGAGGGCGTCCTCACCCGCATCTTGGTCAAGTCGGGCGACCGGGTGCCGGCGGGGGCGCCGCTGATGCAGATCGACCCGGCGAAGCAGCGCGCCGCGGTGCGCAGCCAGGAGGCGACGCGGGCGCAGAAGCGGGCGGCGCTCGAGTATGCCCACACGCAGGTGCGGCGCATGGAGACGCTCTACAAGGGCGGCGCGGCGAGCAAGCAGCAGCTCGACGAGGCGCAGACGGCGCTCGCCCAGGCGCAGGCCGATTACGACGCGCTCGGCGCCCAGGTGCAGGAGCAGCAGGTGGAGCTGGCCTACTACCGGGTGGTGGCGCCGACCGCGGGGGTGGTCGGCGACATCCCGGTGCGCACCGGCGACCGGGTGACGACCTCGACCCAGCTCACCACCATCGACCAGAACGACGCGCTCGAGGTCTACATCTCGGTGCCCGTCGAGCGCGCCAAGGACCTCAGGATGGGCCTGCCGGTCGAGGTGCTGGGCGACGACGGCCAGGCGCTGGCGAAGACGCAGCTCAACTTCATCTCGCCGCAGGTCGACGATCAGACCCAGGAGGTGCTGGTCAAGGCGCCGGTGCCCAATGGCCAGCGCGGCCTGCGCGCCGCGCAGTTCGTGCGCGCGCGGCTGATCTGGAGCACCCACCCCGGCGTGACGGTGCCGGTGCTGGCGGTGTCGCGCATCAACGGCCAGTACTTCGTCTTCGCCGCCGAGCCGGCGCCCGCCACGGGTCCAGGCGGCCCGGGGGGACCCGGGGGGTCCGGTGGGCCCGGGGGCTCGCCCGGCGCCGGCGGGGAAGCGAGCGGCGGCGCGGGCGCCCCCGGTGGTGCGGGCGCGCCCGGCGGGGCGGGCAGTCCTCCCGCCATGGTGGCCCGCCAGCGCGCGATCACGGTCGGCGACGTGGTGGGCAACGACTACGTGGTCCAGGCCGGGCTGAAGGCGGGCGACCGCATCGTCGCCTCGGGAGTCCAGAAGCTGGGCGACGGCGTGCCGATCATGCCGCTGCCCGCCGCTCCCCCGGGAGGCCCCGGCGGCCCGGGAAGCGGCGCCGCGGGCGGTGGCGCACCCGGTGGAGCGGGCGGCTCCGGCGGCTCCGGCGGCTCCGGTGGCTCCGGCAGCTCCGGTGGAGCCGCCTGAGGCCGTCGCCGGAGCCCTGCCATGGCCGAATTCTTCCTCCGACGACCCGTCTTCGCGACCGTCTGCGCGCTGCTGATCGTCCTCGCGGGCGTGGTCAGCATCCCGTCGCTGCCGATCGAGTGGTATCCGACCCTCGCGCCGCCGCTGGTCTCGGTCAGCGCCGTCTACACCGGCGCCAACGCCCAGACCGTGGAGTCCGCGGTCACCCTGCCGCTCGAGCAGCAGATCAACGGCGCCGAGGGCATGCGCTACCTGACCTCGACCAGCAGCAACAACGGCCTGAGCAACATCACCGCCACCTTCGAGCTCGACCGCAACATCGACCTCGCGGCGGTGGACGTGCAGAACCGCGTCTCGATCGCCCTCGGCCGGCTGCCGAACGAGGTCAAGACGACCGGCGTCACGGTCGCCAAGGCCTCGAACGCCATCGTGCTGGTGGTCGGGATCTACAGCGAGCACGGCGAGTACGACGCGAAGTTCATGAGCAACTATGTCGACGTCTACATGCGCGACTCGCTGAAGCGCATCAAGGGCGTCTCCGACGTGCAGATCTTCGCCGAGCGCAAGTACGCCATGCGGGTCTGGCTCGACCCCGTGCTGCTGGCCAGCCGCGACCTGACAGCCAGCGACGTGGTGGCGGCGCTGCGCGAGCAGAACGTCGAGGTGGCGGCGGGACTGGTCGGCCAGCCGCCGGTGCCGAGCGGCCAGGGCTACGAGATCAGCGTGCGCGTCGTCGGACGGCTCTCCGAGCCCGCCGAGTTCGGCAACATCATCGTCAAGGCGCAGAAGGACGGCACGCTGGTCAAGCTCAGGGACCTAGGGACGGTCGAGCTGGGCTCCGAGTCGTACGACAGCAACCTGAGCTTCGCCGGCAAGGCGGCGGTCGGCTTCGCGGTCTTCCAGCTGCCGAGCGCCAACGCGCTCGAGGTGGACAAGGCGGTCAAGACCGAGCTGCTGCGCCTGTCGAAGCAGTTCCCGCCCGGTCTCCAGGGCGTCGTCGCCTTCGACACCACGACCGTGGTCGGCGAATCGATCCGCGAAGTGTTGATCACCCTGGTCCAGGCGATCCTGTTCGTCATCCTGGTGATCTTCATTTTCCTGCAGGACTGGCGGACGACGATCATCCCGGCGATCACCATCCCGGTGTCGCTCGTCGGCACCTTCGCCCTGGTCAAGCTGCTCGGCTTCTCGATCAACACCCTGACGCTCTTCGGCCTCACGCTGGCGACGGGACTGGTGGTCGACGACGCGATCGTGGTGATCGAGAACATCCAGCGCCACATCCGCGAGAGCGACATGACGGTCATGGAGGCGGCGTCGGTGGCGATGCGCGAGATCACCGGCGCGGTGGTCGCCACCTCGCTGGTGCTGGTGTCGGTGTTCGTGCCGGTGGCGTTCTTCCCCGGCACCACCGGCCTGCTCTACAAGCAGTTCTCGCTCACCATCGCCTGCTCGGTGGCGATCTCGATGTTCAACGCGCTGACCCTGACGCCGGCGCTCTCCGCCCTCTGGCTGCGGCGCGAGGAAGAGGAGCGCCGCGGCTTCTTCGGCGTCTTCAACCGTGGCTTCACCCGCGTCAACACCTGGTACCGCGGGACGCTCGAGCGGCTGGAGCGCCGGCGCTGGTGGGTGGTGGTGGCGTTCTTCATCGGCCTCGGCCTGACCTGGTGGATCTTCAACAAGGTGCCCACCGCCTTCGTCCCCGACGAGGACCAGGACTACCTGATCGTCGTCATCCAGGCGCCGCCGGGGGCGTCGCTCGACTACACGACCGGCATCGCCGAGCAGGCGATCGCGGTGCTGAACAAGACGCCGGAGGTCGAGCGCGTCTTCGCGGTCACCGGCTTCAGCTTCACCGGCAGCGCGCCGAACACCGGCCTGATGTTCGCGGGCCTCAAGCCACTCAAGAAGCGGCCGGGGGCGGAGCACTCCGCGCAGGCGGTAGTCGGGCGGCTGTTCGGACCGCTGTTCGGCGGCATCTCGGGCGCCCTGGTGTTCCCGGTGCTGCCGCCATCGATCAACGGCCTGGGGATCTACGGCGGCTTCTCGTTCGAGGTCCTCGACCAGAGCGGCTCGACGGTGCAGGCGCTGGCCGACGCCACCAACGCGGTGATCGGCGCGACCAGGTCCGACCCGCTGCTGCGCACCAACCCGTCGAGCTTCACCGCCAACGACCCGCAGCTGCTGGTGACCATCGACCGTGAGAAGGCGAAGAGCCTGGGCGTGCCGCTGTCGCAGATCGACGACACGCTGCAGGTGCTCCTGGGGTCCGCCTACGTCAATGACTTCAACTTCAACAACCGCGCCTACCGCGTCTACGTCCAGGCCGCCGGCCGCTTCCGCACGCGCCCCGACGGCATCCGCCAGTTCTACGTGCGCTCGGACCGCGGCGGCATGGTGGCGCTCGACAACCTGGTCAAGGTCACCGAGACCACCGGGCCGCAGCTGATCAATCATTTCAACCTGTTCCGCTCGGCCGAGATCACCGGCTCGGCGGCGCCGGGCTTCGGCTCGGGGCAGGCGATCGCCGAGATGGAGAAGGTGGCCAAGAAGGCGATGCCGCAGGGCTTCACCTACCAGTGGTCGGGCCTGTCGCTCGAGGAGATCCGCTCCGGCGGCCAGTCGGCGCTGCTCTTCGGTCTCGGCCTGCTGGTCGTCTACCTGACGCTGTCGGCGCAGTACGAGAGCTTCACGCTGCCGTTCATCATCCTGCTCGCCGTGCCGCTCGCCGTCTTCGGCGCGCTGGCGGCGGCGGCGCTGCGCGGTCTTCAAGATAATGTTTATGTTCAAATAGGCTTAGTAATGCTGATCGGGCTGGCGGCCAAGAACGCGATCCTGATCGTCGAGTTCGCCGAGCAGCTGCGCGAGCGCGGGCATGGCCTGATCTCGGCGGCGATCGAGTCGGCGCGCATCCGGCTGCGCCCCATCCTGATGACCTCTTTCGCCTTCATCCTCGGCGTGCTGCCGCTGGTCTTCGCCACCGGCGCCGGCAAGGAAGGGCGCCACTCGGTGGGCACCGCGGTGTTCGGCGGCATGCTGGTGTCGACGGTGCTCAACCTGGCGATCATCCCCGTGCTCTACGTGATCATCCGCAGCATCTTCCCGGGAGGCGGTCGTCACGCCGTGACGGCGGCGGCGGAGGCGGCCAAGACAACGGAGCCCGCCGGCCCGGCGGCGGGAGGCGACCACGACCATGACTGATCGGTTTTCGACCTCGATGTGCGGCCGCCGCGCCGCGGCGCTGGTACTGGTGGTACTCGTCGCCGCGGCAGGACAAGGCGCCGGCGCGCGGCAAGCGGCGACTCCCGCGGCGCCACCGCAGAGTGATGCCTACCAGCCTCCTGCTCCGGCACCCACGGCGACGCCCTCGGTGCCGATGCCGCCGGCGGCGGCTTCGACTCCCGGTGCTGTGGCTCCGGCGCCGGCGGTGACGCCTTCTGTGCCCACGGCGGCTCCCCCGAGCACACCAGGCGCGGCGGCTCCGATGGACCTCGGCGCCTCCCCGGCGCCTCCCTCCCCGGCGCCTCCTTCCCCGACGCCGATCACCTTCCGCGAGGCGATCGACCGTGCGCTGTCCCAGAACACGACGGTGCAGCAGGCGGTGGCGGAGGTGCTGCGCGCCGAGGCGCTGGTGCAGCAGTCGCGGTCGAGCTCGCTGCCGCAGGTCAACGCCACCGCCTCGTACACGCGCTTCGGTTACGAGATCAAGTTCGGCCCGGTGGTCATCCAGCCGCACGACGTCAAGAACGAGAGCGGCACGATCTCGGTGCCGCTGGTCAACCTGGCGAGCTGGGCGCAGTGGGCGCACGCCATCGACAACAAGACCATCGCCGAGCTCTCGGTGGCCGACGCCAAGCGCCGGGTGGCCGTGGCGGCGGCCAACGCCTTCCTGACGGTGATCGCGCGCCGCCGCACGATCGACGCCGACCAGCGGGCGCTCGAGACCGCCAGGGCTCACTTCGACGTCGCCCACCAGCGGCAGGTGGCCGGCGCCGCCAGCCGCCTCGAGGAGGTGCAGGCGGCCCAGGACGTCTCGAACGACGAGGTGCTCGTCGAGCAGGCGACGCTCGAGCTGCGCCGGGCCCAGGAGGCGCTCGGCGTGCTGCTGTCCGCCGACGGTCCGTTCGACGCCGCCGACGAGCCGGTCTTCGCGGACCTGCCGCCGCTCGGCGAGGCGATGGGCGGCGTCGAGACGAAGCGCGCCGACGTGCAGCTGCTGGCGATGCGGCAGACCGCCGCCGAGCACGTGCTGCGCGACAGCTGGCGCGACCGCGTGCCGACGCTCGGGCTCAACTTCCAGGAGCAGCTGCAGCAGCCCAGCACCGGCTTCGCGCTGTCGCACAGCTGGGCGGCGGTGCTGCAGCTCAGCCTCCCGATCTACGACGGCGGCCTGCGGAGCGGCGAGAAGCGCGAGCGCCGGGCGCTGGTCGACGAGGCGGCGGCGAACCTGGCCGGCGGCAAGGTGCAGGCGCGCTCGGACGTGCGCATCGCCGGCGATGCCATCCGTCTCGCCGACCAGGGCCTGACGAGCGCCCGCCGGGCCGCCGCCCAGGCCCACGAGGCGCTCGACATCGTCAACCTGAGCTACGGCGCCGGCGCCTCGACCAGCCTCGACGTCCTCGACGCCCAGCGCCGCGCGCGCGACGCCGACACCGCGGCGGCCACCGCCGAGGACGCGGCGCGCCAGGCCCGCCTCGACTACCTCCAGGGAAGCGGCCGCTTCCCGTAGCCAACGGCGCCCCCCCCCGGCCGCGGATGCGGCGGCAGTGCCCCGGCAGGACGGGGTCCGCGGCGGGACCGGCGCAACGGCGCGCCGGCGCGCCAGCTTGCAGAGCTGAAGGAAAAGCTTGACCCTCGGAGCGGGCGGGCGTACGATGGTGGGGTAGCCGACACACCGAATGTCTTACGCGGTACCGCCTGTCCTCGAGGAGCGAGATGCGCGCGAGATAGGCAGGAGGGCGGGGCGGGGCTGGTTTTCAGCGATTGCGTTATCGATGGGAAGGAGAAGTCGATGCGACGACGACTGCCCGTGACGTTCGCCCTGATCTGCCTGGCCTGCTATGCCTTCGATGCGAGGAATGCGAGCGCCGGCGGCAGCCATGGCGGCGGCAGCGCTCCGGCCCCGGCGCCTTCCGGCGGGTCCGCGCACGGCGGCGGGTCCCACGGCGGCGGCTCTTCCAGTGGCGGCGGGTCGGCGCGCGGCGGGTCGTCACGGGGCGGCGGGTCGTCGAACGGCAGCGGGCGCTCCTACGGCGGCGGGTCGGGGCACGGCAGCGCGCCTGTCTACGGCGGCGGAGCCCGCGGCGGCGGGGCCGGCAGCGGTGGCGGCGTCTCGCGCGTCCATGGCTCCACGGCCCCGGGTTACGTGTACCGGCCCCCTTCCCAGCAGGCCGGATTCACGGCTGGAGCCAAGGCCGGCACGGTCGAGAGAGTCCACGAGTTCCGCTGGGCATGCCGCGGTCCGGGAGGCGTCTACTACTCTTTCGCCGGTCCCTGCGAGGACTCCGAGGAGGTTCCCGTGCAGCAGGTGGGCGGCACGAAGGTCCAGCCAAGCGGGTTCGAGAACGGCACCGACTATGCGACCGATCCCTTCGCGGTCGGCCTCGTCCCCGGAGCGGGGACGCCGCGCGTGACGGACCTGCCCATCCTGACGAGGAATACGGAAGCGGTGGCCCCTTATGCCGTCGTCCTCCGCGACGGCATGGCCTTCGCCTCCGTGGACCGGCCCAGGCAGTCCGGGAAGATGATCGTCGCCCGCGACCGCAGCGGCAACCTGTTCTCGATCCGGGCCTCCGAAGTCGACATGGCGGCCACCAAGCCTGCGACCCCGGCCCACTGAGGCCCCCCGGGGAGCCGCGCGCCGCGCGGATCAGCCCGCGGCGGCCGGCGCCGGCGCCGCCGCGGACTCCGCGGACTCCGCGGACGCCAGCCCAAGGTCCAGGTAGAGAGCGTCGAGGACGGTGCGGATGCGGCGCTCGTGCGCCTCGTCGGAGGGCGTGCCGTTGAAGGCGAGGGCGACGGCCAGCCCCTGCTCGGGATCGGCGAAGCCGGTCGACGAGCGGTAGCCGCTGTGGCCGAAGGTGCGCGGCGAGGCGTGGTCGCCATAGCCGTACGGGACGGCGGCGCCGTACTGGCGGGAGTTGACGATGAAGCCGAGCCCCCAGTCGAGGACGTGCTGGAAGGTGTGGTCCAGCATGCCGGCGCGGTGGCGCGCGGTCGCCGCCTCGACCGCTTGCGGCGAGAGGATGCGGCGGCCGGCGGCGGCGCCCGGCGCCCGCCCGCGCGCCAGCAGCATCTCGTAGAAGCGGCCGAGCTGCGAGATCGGGCCGTAGCCGTTGCCGCCCGGATGCGTGCCCGTGCACCATGCCTCGCTGTCCCACCCCTGCGGCCTGGGCGCGTCGCCGGGCGGCCCCTCGGTGTCGTAGACCGGGCACAGCCGGTCCTGCTCGCGGAGCTCGCGGTAGCGCTCGACCGGCATCCCGATCCAGCAGTCGAGCATGCCGAGGGGCTCGAAGATCTCCGCGCGCACGTAGCCGCTGAACGGGCGGCCGTCGAGGCGGCGCACCACCTCGCCGAGCAGGAACCAGCTCGAGGCATGGTGATAGCCGGCCTTGCGGCCGGGCACCCAGCGCGGCTCGGGCCGCATGGCGGCGATGCGGGCGATGATCGCGTCCCAGCTGTCCTGGGGCCAGCCGACGTTCAGCAGGCGGATGCCCGCGGTATGGGTGAGCAGATGGCGCAGGGTGATCGCGCCCTTGCCGTGCGCCGCGAACTCCGGGACGTGGCGGGCCACCGGGTCGTCGAGCTCGAGCAAGCCGCGCTCCCACAGCTGGGCGATGGCGACCGCGGCCACCGGCTTGGCGGAGGACAGCCAGAGCATCAGGTGGTCGCGCCGCAGCGGCTGGCCGGGGCGGCTGTCGCCGGCCGCGCCGTCGGCGATCACCTCGCCCCGGCGGGAGACGTACAGCTGGGCGCCGAGATGCAGCCCCGCGCGCACGCCGGCGAGGATGGCCTCGCGGGTGCGGGGGAGGCGCTCGAGCGTCGCGGCCGCGCCCGCGGGGTCGTCGCGCTCGTCGAGGTCGGAGGCAGGCACGGGGTCGAGGAAGCCGGAGGATGCCGCCGCTACCGCATCTCGCCGGCGAGGCCCAGGTGCCAGCGCAGGAAGTCGAGGCTGGCGCGGACGATCTCGCGCGTGCGCTCGTCGTCGACCTGGTTGTCGAACGCGTGGGGCGCGTCCGGGTGGCTCATGAGGGTCAGCGGAACACCGCGGGCGAACGCCTCGGCGGCGAAGCGGTCGACCGTATCGAGCAGCGTGGGAACCTCGTCCTTGCGCCCCTGCGCGACGAAGATGGGCGTCAAGCGTCCGCTCCCCCGCTCCACCTGGGCAACCGGCGAAAAGCGCGCGAGGAGATCCGCCGGCTCGCCCGCCTCGTGCCCGCCCGGCTGGCGAACGTCCATCAAGGAGTAGAACGCGACCAGGCAGCGGATGCTCTCGGGCGCGCCACGGAGATAAGGCCCGAGCATCGGGCCGCCCGCCGAGAAGGACGCGAGGCAGAGGCGGTCCCGGTCGATGCCCAGGCCGTCGGCGTTGGCGCGGACGTAGGCGATGGCGTCCGCCACGTCTCCTCCGCTCTCGGAGAGGTGCGACGCGGGGAAGGCGATCCTGTAGGTGAAGGTCACCGCGGCCATTCCCGAGGCGGCGGCGAGCCGCCCCCACGATTGGTAGAATCCCCACTCCTTCGGCCGGAACCTGGCGGGTGCGCCGCCGTGGAGAAAGATCACCGCCGGCCGTTTCTCGCCCGGTCGGAGGCCGGCCGGCGTGTACACGTCCATCTTCATGTTCGGGTCGTCCGTCTGCTTGTAGACGATGTCCTTGCGGACCTTGACCCGGTCCATCCCCGGAACCGTGTAGACGACCGGCTTGTTCACCAGCTCTGCCATCCGGCGCATGCGCTCGGCCTCCGAGGGCTGCTGCGCCTGTCCGCGTGCCGGCGTGACAGCCGCGGCCGCCGCCGCCAGGCCCAAGGCCGGCAGCAAGGCGATCCGCCGGCCGCGGCTTCGCGGTTGCAGGGAACGGGCTATGCATCCGCCCCTCTCCCGGCCATTCCGATCCAGCTCGCCGTCCACGTCACCCACGTCCATACCTCCTCCGGTCGAGAGCGCCGGCAACGAGATTCTAGGCCGGGCCGAGGGCTCAGCTCTATAGCCACTTCGACGGGCGTGCCTTATGGTCACTTGTCCGGAGGCCGTCGTAACCGGGCCCCGTGGCAGCGGCTGCCCGCCGCTCCCGGTGGCCCGGCGTGGGGCGGCTGCCGCCTGTAGAATGGAACCCATGTCGGAGCTCGAGATTGGCTTGCCCGCACCGGTCCCGGAGCTTGGCGGTGTGGTCTCGCCGTTGCCGCAGCCGGTGGCGCGCGAGCTGCGCTGGAGCTTCCTGGGCCGCGTGCCCTACCGCGAGGCGGTGGCCTTGCAGGAGGAGCTGCGGCGGGCGTTGCGCGGCGGCGCGGCGGCGAAGCGGGGTGCGCCGGCGCCGAGCGCGTCCGTCGGCACGGGGGGCGCCGGCTTCGCGGCGAAGGATGCGCCGGGGGCGGCGCCGGCGGAGCACCTGCTGCTGCTCGAGCATCCACACGTCTACACCCTCGGGCGGAACGCCAGCGCCGCCGACGTGCTGGCGAGCGAGACCTGGCTGCGGCAGCGGGGGATCGCGGTGGAGGAGAGCGACCGCGGCGGACAGGTCACCTACCATGGGCCCGGGCAGCTGGTGGGCTACCCGATCCTCGACCTGAGCCCCGATCGCCGGGACGTGCGGCGCTACGTGCGGGACCTCGAGGAGGTGCTGATCCGCACGCTTGCCGGCTTCGGCATCGCCGCCGAGGTGCGGCCCGGCGCGGCGCTCATCGGGGTCTGGGCCGGGGGCGAGAAGGTCGCCGCCATCGGCGTCCACCTGTCGCGCTGGATCACCACCCACGGCTTCGCGCTCAACGTCGCGCCCGACCTCTCGCTCTATGCCGGCATCGTGCCGTGCGGCCTGCGCCAGGAGAGGGTCACCTCGATGGCCCGGCTGCTCGGCACGGCGCCGCCGCTGGCCGTGGTGGCGGCCCGGCTCGCGGGCCAGTTCGCCGACGTCTTCGCACGGCGGCTGGTGGCGGCGCCGCCGCCGGGTCGCTGAGAGCCGACAGGACCGGCGTCATGGCGACAGTCGCGATCGGCCTCAACGCCGTCATCGTCGCGGTCACCGACGAGGTGCCGCGCATCCTCACCGTGCGGCGCGCCGCGGACGGGACGGCGGCGGCCGGGCTGGTCGAAGAGGCGCTGCCGTTCGGACCGCTCGAGCCCGAGACCGACCGCACCCTCGACCGCGGCCTGCGGCGCTGGGTGTGCGAGCAGACCGCCCTGGCGCTGGGTTACGTCGAGCAGCTCTATACCTTCGGCGACCGCGACCGCGAGTGGCCGGAGGGTGCTGCCGGGACGCGCGTCGTGTCGGTCGCCTACCTCGCCCTGGTGCGCGAGCGGGAGGCGGAGGTGGCGGGCGAGGCGCACTGGCTGGACGTCTATGGCTTCTTCCCCTGGGAGGATTGGCGAGGGGGCCGGCCGCGGGTGATCGACGAGGCGATCGCGCCGGCGCTGGCGCGCTGGGTCGACGCCGGCGGCAGCGCCGGCGGACCCCGCCGCGGCAGCGGCGGCGGCGGCGCGGCGGCCGAGCGCCGCGAGCGCGCCGACATCGCCTTCGGGCTGGGCGGCGCCGCCTGGGACGGCGAGCGGGTGCTCGAGCGCTACGAGCTGCTCTACGAAGCCGGCCTGGTCCCGGAAGCGCGGCGCGACGCGGCGGCCCGGCGCGGCGGCCCCGAGCCCGCCGCCGCGGCGCGGTGGCAAGCCCCGGCGGCGCTCCCCGGGCGGCCGATGGCCCTGGATCACCGCCGCATCCTGGCCACCGCCCTCGGCCGCCTGCGCGGCAAGCTGAAGTACCGGCCGGTGGTCTTCGAGCTGCTGCCTCCCACCTTCACCCTGCTGCAGCTGCAGCGGGTGGTGGAGGCGCTGGCCGGCGTGCGCCTGCACAAGCAGAACTTCCGCCGCCTGGTCGAGACCGGCGGCCTGGTCGAGGGCACCGGCCGCCAGCATCCGACGACCGGCGGCCGCCCGGCCGAGCTCTTCGTCTTCCGCCGCGAGGTCCTGCGCGAGCGCCCTGCCCCGGGCGTCGGGCTGCCCGGGGTGCGCCGTGGGTCGTGAGCGGGCCGGCAGGTCGCCGCGGGGAATCGAAGCCACCCCGCCGGGAACCCGGCTTCGTCTCCGGCGCCTCGCGACCAGGGCTCAACTCGATACAGGGCCCCCGGCGACACCCAGCATCCGAGTCGTGACGCCCGCCAGCTCGCCCTCGCCGGTCACACAGACGTCGAGGTCGCGCAGCAGCCCGTCACGGATGTCATAGATCCAGCCGTGCACCGCCAGCTCCTGACCGCGCTGCCAGGCATCTCGCACGATCGTCGTCTGGCTTACGTTGCACACCTGCTCGAGGACGTTGAGCTCACAAAGCCTCTCGTGCCGCTCCTGGTCGCCGGGGAGCGTCGCCAACTGCTGCTCATGCCGCAACCGCACGTCCCGCACGTGCTGAAGCCAGTTGTCGGCAAGCCCCAACTTCTCTCCCCGCAGTGCCGCGAGAACGCCGCCACAGCCATAGTGACCGCAGACGACGATGTGGTGCACACCTAGCACCTCGACAGCGAATTGAATCGTCGACAGGCAGTTGAGGTCGGTGTGCACCACGACGTTGGCCACATTCCGATGAACGAACATCTCTCCTGGCATGAGACCCACGATCTGGTTTGCTGGCACGCGACTGTCCGAGCAGCCGATCCACAGGTACCGCGGCGCCTGCTGCAGCGCGAGGCGCTGGAAGAACTCCGGATCCTGGCGGGTCATCGCCGCCGCCCAGGTGCGATTGTTGGCGAAGAGATGAGCAAGGAGACGCATTTTGGCCCGCTGGAGTCTCTCACGAACGGTATGGACTCGCGGCGAATGCACGCGATCCGCCCGGCACCGTGGCGGCGTCGTCGCGGGCCAGGTTCGCCGGCGGAGGTATCGTCGCCGGCGGCGAACGTGTGCCAGGCGCTTGACAGGCGATATGCTCAGGTCTAGTATAAGTGGGAGGCCGGTGCGAGCCGGCTACCTTTTGCGATGGGATATGCTCATAATGAGCATTGGAGAGGTGGATGAGCCAACAGCAGACCCTGCCGGCCGCCGCGACTCTCGAGTACACGCCTGAGGTCGCTCGCGCCACCGCCGGCCTGGCCGCGCGGGTGCGGGCGGTCATCCCGCCGATCGAGTGGCCGCTGCACGCCCCCTACGTCGCCGCCATCGGCGAGTGGAAGCGGCGCCGCCATGCCGTGGTGCTCGCCCACAACTACCAGACGCCCGAGATCTTCCACGGCGTCGCCGACTTCTGCGGCGACTCGCTGGCCCTGGCGCAGTTCGGCGCCGGCACCGACGCCGAGGTCATCGTGCTCGCCGGCGTCCACTTCATGGCCGAGACGGCGAAGATCCTGTCGCCGGAGAAGACGGTCCTGATCCCCGACCTGCGCGCCGGCTGCTCGCTCGCCGCCTCGATCACCGGCGCCGACGTGCGGCTGCTGCGGCAGCGTTACCCGGGGGTGCCGGTGGTCACCTATGTCAACACCTCGGCCGAGGTCAAGGCGGAGTCGGACATCTGCTGCACGTCGGCCAACGCGGTGGCGGTGGTCGAGTCGCTGGGCGTGCCGCGGGTGATCTTCCTGCCCGACGAGTACCTCGGCCGCTACGTCGCCGGCCAGACCGCGGTCGAGGTCATTCTCTGGCGCGGCCACTGCGAGGTGCACGAGCGCTTCACCGCCGCCGAGGTGCGGGAGTTCCGCGCCGGCCATCCGGGCATCCAGGTCCTGGCCCACCCGGAGTGCCCGCCCGAGGTGCTGGCGGAGGCGGACTTCGTGGGGTCGACCGCGGCGATGATCCGCCACGTCGGGGAGTCGCGTCCGCGGCGGGTCGTCATGGTCACCGAGTGCTCGATGAGCGACAACGTGGCGGTCGAGTTCCCCGACGTCGAGTTCATCCGCCCCTGCGCGCTCTGCCCCCACATGAAGCGGATCACCCTGCCGAAGATCCTGCACGCCCTGCAGGCGATGGAGCATCGCGTGGAGCTCGACGCCGAGACCTCGGGCCGCGCCCGCCGGGCGCTCGAACGGATGCTGGCGGTCGGCCGGCGCGAGCCGCGCGAGCGGCGGGAGTGGGTGGAGCGGGAGCGGCCGGAGCGCCAGGAGATCGCCCGGTGAGGAAGCGTGGCATTCGCGCAGCCGCGGCGGCTCCGGAGACCGTCGCGGCCGACGTCCTGGTGGTCGGCGCGGGCGCCGCGGGGCTGACTGCCGCGCTCGGTTGCGCCCCGGGCGCCGCGCACGCGTCGCCGCGGCGGGTGCTGGTGCTGACGAAGACGCGCTCGAGCGGCGCCGGCGCCGGCGGCGCCAGCGTCTGGGCGCAAGGCGGCGTGGCATCGGCGGTGGGAGACGACGACGACCCGGCGCTGCACGCCGCCGACACGCTGGCTGCCGGCGCCGGCCTCAACGACGCGGCGATCGTCAGCCTGCTGACCGGCGACGGGCCGCGGCGCGTCCGCTCGCTGCTGGCGCTAGGCGCCCGCTTCGACCGCGATCCCGGCGGCCGGCTGGCGCTCGGGCGGGAGGCCGCGCACAGCCGGCGCCGGATCCTGCACGCGCGCGGCGACGCCACCGGCGCGGAGGTGGTGCGCACGCTGGTCGACGCGGTGCACCGCGAGCCGTCCATCGGCGTCGTCGACGAGACCTTCGCCCTCGACCTGGTGCGCGAGGCGGGCGCGGTCGTCGGGCTGCTGGCGCTGCACCGCGACGGCCGGCGGGTGCTGTACCGCGCGCCGGCGGTGGTGCTGGCGACCGGCGGCCTGGGCCAGCTCTTCCTCCACACCACCAATCCGCGGGAGGCGACCGCCGACGGCCTGGCGATGGCGGCGCGCGCCGGCGCCCGGCTGGTGGACCTCGAGTTCGTGCAGTTCCATCCGACCGCGCTCGCCGTCCACGCCGCGGATGCGGCGGGCACGTCCGGCGCCGGCGCCGCGGCGGGCGCACCGCTGCCGCTGCTGACCGAGGCCCTGCGCGGCGAAGGCGCGGTGCTGGTCGACGACCGCGGCGTGCGCTTCATGGCCGCGGTGCATCCGGACCGCGAGCTGGCGCCGCGCGACGTGGTGGCCCGTGCCGTCTGGGCGCGGTTGGCCGAGGGCCGCCGCGTGTTCCTGGACGCCACCCGCGCGGTGGGGGAGCGGTTCCCCGAGCGCTTCCCGACCGTCTTCGCGCTCTGCCGCCAGCACGGGCTCGATCCGCGGGTCGAGCCGCTGCCGGTGGTGCCGGCCGCCCACTACCACATGGGAGGCGTGGCGGTGGACGCCCGCGGCCGCACCTCGCTGCCGGGGCTGTGGGCGTGCGGCGAGGTGGCCGCGACCGGCGCCCACGGCGCCAACCGCCTCGCCAGCAACTCGCTGCTCGAGGCGCTGGTCTTCGGCGCGCGGGTGGCGGAAGACATCCAGGGGCTCCAGGACGTCCGCAACGTCGAGGGCGTGGAGGGCGTCGAGGGCGTCGAGGGCGTGGAGGGCGTCGAGGGGGCTGCCACGGCTGCGAGGTCCAGGCCGGTCCGGGCACTCGCGGCCCCCGCGGCGCCCGTGGCTTCGCCGGCTCTCGAGCCTGCCGCCCCCGGCTCCGAGGCGCTGGTGGCCCGGTTGCGTCGCGTGATGTGGGAGCGGGTCGGCGTCGAGCGCGACGAGGCGGGCCTGGCCGCGGCGGTTGCCGAGCTCGCTGCGCTCTCGCGGCAGCCGGCGACGGACCTCGCCGGCGCCATGGATGGCACGCGCCACCCGGGAGCGCCGGCGCCGGCGGACCCCGGGTTCGCCGCGGCCGAGGCGCGCAACCTGCTGCTGGCCGGGCGATTGCTGGCGCAGGCGGCGCGCGAGCGGCGCGAGAGCCGGGGGGGACACTACCGCGTCGACCACCCCCACGCCGACGCCGCCTGGCAGCGGCGCCTCTTCCTGACCGTCACGGCCGCCGGCACGGCGCGCTTCGAGGCCGCCGCGGCGGCGGCGCCGGCGGAAGTGCGGCGGCCGGCGCCGATGCCGGCGGCGGTGGCCCGATTGGCATGAGCGGCCCGACGCCTGGCGCCGAGACCCGGCGGGCACCGGCCGCGCACGACGGGACCGCCGAAGCTGTCCAGGACGGGCCGGCGCCCGGGCTGGCACCGCTGTATCCACTGCTGTACGAGGACCTGGTGCGGCGCGCCCTGGCCGAGGACCTCGGCCGGGCGGGGGACCTGACCAGCGACGCGGTGGTGCCGGCCGAGGCGCGGGCCGAAGCGGTCCTGGTGGCGCGGGCGCCGGGCCGGCTGGCGGGGCTGCCGGTGGCGCTCGCGGCCTTCCGCCTGCTCGATCCGTCGCTGACGCTCGCGGCGCACGCCGCCGACGGCGACGACGTGGCGGCCGGTGCGGTGCTCGCGACCGTGCGCGGCGCCGCGCGCTCGATCCTGTCGGCGGAGCGCACGGCGCTGAACTTTCTCGGCCACCTCTCGGGCATCGCCACCGCGACGCGGAATCTCGTGGCGGCGGTGGCGGCGGTAGGGCAGGCGGCCACGGCCACGACGGCGGCCACGGCGGCCACGGCGGCCACGGCGGCCACGGCGGCCACGGCGGCCACCGATGGCGCGCGGGTGGTCTGCACGCGCAAGACCACGCCGGGGCTGCGGGCGCTCGAGAAGTACGCGGTGCGCGCCGGCGGCGGCGCCAATCACCGCTTCGGGCTCGACGACGCGGTGCTGATCAAGGACAACCACCGCGTGCTGGCCGGCGGCTTGCGTCCGGCCGTCGAGCGCGCCCGCCGCGGCGCCGGCCACATGGTCAAGATCGAGGTCGAGGTCGATTCGCTCGCCGAGCTCGAGGAGGCGCTGGCCCTGGGCGTGGACGTCGTGCTGCTCGACAACATGCCGCTCGACGTGCTCGCCGAGGCGGTGCGCCGCGCCCGCGGCCGTGCCCTCACCGAGGCCTCCGGCGGCATCCGGCCCGCCACCGCCGCCGCCGTCGCCGCCACCGGCGTCGATCTGCTCTCGGTCGGCTGGCTGACCCACAGCGCCCCGTCCCTTGACGTCGCCCTGGACGTTCTCCCTGATCTGCGCGGCGCCGTCCTGCCGTAAGGCGCTTCCCGCCCTCCCGCCCTCCGGCCCTCCGGCCCTCCGGCGAAGAGGGCGTTCCCCCTGCGCCCATCAACTCGCCCGCGCGATCGCCCTCAGCCGGCGAGCGCTTGCATGAGGTCGGCGATCAGGTCGTCGGGGTGCTCGAGGCCGATCGAGGCGCGCAGGAGGTCGGGCGGGGCGGTCGAGTGGGCGCCCTCGACCGAGGCGCGATGCTCGATCAGGCTCTCGGTGCCGCCGAGGCTGGTGGCGTTGAGGAAGAGACGCAGGCGCCCGGCGACGCGCAGGGCGTGCTCGCGGCCGCCGGCGAGGCGGAAGGACACCATGCCGCCGAAGGCGCGCATCTGGCGGCGGGCGATCTCGTGCCCGGGGTGGCTGGGCAGCCCCGGGTAGTGCACCGCCGCCACCTCGGGCCGGCCGGCGAGGGCGCTCGCGACGGCCATGGCGTTGGCGGCGTGGCGCTCCATGCGGCAGGCGAGCGAGCGCAGGCCGCGCAGCACCAGCCAGCTGTTGAACGGCGAAGCGACGGCGCCGAGGTCGTGGCGCACGCGGACGAGGCGCGCGGCGAGCCCGGGGTCGCTCTGCCGCAGCACCAGGGCGCCGCCCTGCACGTCGCTGTGGCCGCCGAGGTACTTGGTCGTGGCGTGCATCACCGCGTCCGCCCCGAGATCCAGGGGCCGCTGCAATGCAGGCGTGGCGAGAGTGCCGTCCACGATCAGGCTCGCGCCGTGGTCATGAGCGACGGCGGCGATGCGGCGGAGGTCGAGCACCTCGAGCAGCGGGTTGGTCGGCGTCTCCGCCCACACCAGCCGGGTCGCCGGCCGCAGCGCCGCCGCGAACGCCTGCTCGTCCCCGAGGTCGACGGCGCTCGCCTCGATTCCCCAGCGCGGCAGATAATCGTTGGCGAGGACACGGACGCCGTAGTAGAGGTCGCTGTGGAAGAGGACGTGCGAGCCGGCCGGCAGCGTCTGCAGGTACGCCGCGCCGGCCGCCATCCCCGACGCGAACGCGTAGGCGGCCTCGCCGCCCTCGATGGCGGCGAGCGCCTGCTCCAGCCGCGTCTGGGTCGGATTGCCGTCGCGGATGTACAGATGGCCGTGCGGCACCTCGCCGGCCGGTCCATGCTCGAAAGTGGTCGCCAGGTGGATCGGCGGCGCGACGGCCCCGGTCGCCGGATCGACCTCACCGCCGGCGTGCACCGCGATGGTCTCGAATTGCAAGGCGTCCCCCCCTTTCGCGATGGGGGGACTCTAGCAGCACCCGCCGCCGGCACGGGCGGCGCGGCGTCGGTCGAAGCTACCCTACTACGGCCCAAAGTTGCAGAGATCGTCGGCCCGCATGGCGTCGTGTCCGGAGTAGAAGCGGCCGGACGTGGAGAGCAACGAGCCGACCCAGCCCTGGGCGTGGGTGCCGTCGCCGTGCCAGAGGTCGAGCATCAGCCAGCCGGAGCTGGGCTGGGCGGGGATCGTCCTGCCGCCGACCTTGACGCGCTGGGTGGCGAACGGGAAGACGCTGGGCTTGCTCAGGGCGGAGGCGTTCTCCTGCTCGTCGAAGATCAGCAGCTGCTCCTCGCCGGGGGCCGCCCAGGACGGCACGGAGCCGCAAGGCAGGGCGTTGGCCTCGGGAGACCGGTTGTCGCGCCAGACCAGCAGGTCGGTGCCGCTGGCGAAGCTGCCGCCGTTGACGAAGCGGACGTAGTACATGCTCGACAGCGGCATGCGGTCGTCGCGGCTGTCGAAGTTGTCATAGCGGCCGTAGAAGGTGTAGTCGCCCGGATTGAAGAACTGGGAATCGGCAACGACGGTGATCGCCGGCTGGCTCATCGCCTGGTTGAGCTGGGGGTCGTGGAAGAACACGTCGCCCCAGAGGACGTTGACGTCGCTCGCCAGGCCGGTGCCGCCCTTGGCGAAGTAGGCCGGGTCGGCCGGGGTGTTGGCGGTGCTCATCATGCTGGTCCCCGTGCAGCGGTTGACCACGTCGACCGTGATGTAGCCGATCACCAGCGGCGACTTCTTGCGCGCGCTCGCCGCGCACTGCGCCGGCTGGCTGTTCGGTATGGGCTGGCCGGTGTGGGCGGCGCGCAGGGAGGACTGGATCTCCGGTGCCATGGCCCGGGTGGCCGCGGCGTTGCTGGCGGAACAGCCGGGGAAGCCGGGGCCGGCCTGCGACACCGGGCCGGTGGGGCTGATGCTCGGGCCGGTCACGGGCAGGTTGCCGTTGAAGACGTCCCGCAGGTTCACGGTCTGGATGTCGTAGCCGGTCAGGTAGATGTCGAAAGCGAGGGTGGGGACGCCCCAGTCGGTCCAGAGGACCATGCGGGCCAGGGTCGGGCGCGGGGCGGAGTTGTTGACCGACACCAGGGTGGTCTGCCCGGCGGGATTGGCGAGATCGACCTCGAAGTAGGGGACCAGCAGCGTCGCCGCGGGCTGATTGCCGAGGCGGCAATTGCCGGTCATGTCACCTGCGGTGAGCGGCGCCGCCAGCAGCAGCGACACCGAGAACCCCGAGAGCACACCAGTCCACTTCGCGCGTTGCGCGCACATCGGCTATCTCCAAGTTGAAGCTTGCTTCCGTTTCGAGCGACTGGGGCCGTACCGCTCGGCCGACCCCTTCCCACGGTGCTTGCAGGCTAGGACGAGCGGGTTACACTACCAGGATGAACGAGCCGCTGATCCAGATTGGTCAATCGTCTTCTCCGGCCCTTGGGAGCGATCGTGCGGGGCGTCCGGAGTGGCTACGTATCAAGCTGGCAACCTCCTCGACCTACCACCAGGTCCGCAACCTGGTCAGTCGTTTAGACTTGCATACAGTGTGCCAGGAAGCGCGCTGTCCGAACATCTACGAATGCTGGGGCGAGCACGGCACCGCCACCTTCATGATCCTCGGCGACGTCTGCACGCGCCGTTGCGGCTTCTGCGCGGTGACCTCGGGCCGGCCCCAGCCGGGAGTGGATCCGCGCGAGCCGGACCACGTCGCGGAGGCGGTGACGGCGATGGGGCTGCGGCACGCGGTGATCACCTCGGTCGACCGGGACGACCTGCCGGACGGCGGGGCCGGTCACTTCGCGCGGGTGATCGAGGCGATTCACCGCCGCGCCCCGGGCACCGCGGTCGAGGTGCTCACTCCTGATTTCCGCGGCGTCCCCGACGCCCTCGGCGTGGTGCTGGCGGCCGGCCCCGAGGTCTTCTCGCACAACGTCGAGACCGTGCCCCGGCTCTACCGCCGCGCCCGCCCCGGCAGCCGCTACGACCGCAGCCTGGAGCTGCTGGCGCAGGCTGCCCTCGCGGCCGCCCGCCGGCCTGCCGATGCCGCCGGCCCCGGAAGCTGGCGCGGCCGGATCAAGACCGGCATCATGGTCGGCCTCGGCGAGTCCTCCGAGGAGGTCCAGTCCACGCTGGCCGACATCCGCGCCGCCGGCGTCGAGATCGTCACCATCGGCCAGTACCTGCAGCCGACCCGCGAGCACCTGCCGGTGGCGCGCTGGGTGCACCCGGACGAGTTCGCGGCCTACCGCGCGCACGCCCTCGCGCTCGGCTTCGCCCACTGCGAGGCCGGTCCGCTGGTGCGCAGCAGCTACCACGCGCACGAACACGTGCAAGCTGTCAATGAACCGGTCCTGAGCTCCTGAGCGCATTGGCGTCCTCCGGGGGAGGGTCGTTACGGCGGCCTCCCGACGGCCTCTACCTCAGATGCGGAGTCCCGCGGCGGGCGGGGCCATCGCAGGAGGTAGTGGGCGGTGGGTCCTGTCTGCCTCCCTTCCCCTCCCCGCCGCGCTTTGGGCGAGGGTTCGCAGCCCTCCGCGGTCTGCCCGGGACTTGGACCCCTCGCCCAAAGCGAGGCGGGAGGGGAAGGGAGGCAGAGCCAACGGACCCACTACCGTTTCGTGCTTCGGGGCCGCGTGGCTTAGAATGCCGGCTCGTGACCGAGCGCACGAGCTCCCCGGCCGCCGCGGACGGATTGCGCATCCGCCCGCTCGGCGACATCGACATCACCCCGATCTCCAGCATCGACGAGAAGATCAGCGGCCGCTACCGGCCGGAAGTCTGGGAGCGCCAGATCGGTTACTACTTGAGAAGGGACCCGGAAGGGTCGGTGGTGGCGGAGCTGAGCGGCGAGGTGGTGGGCTTCATGCTCGGGGAGGTCCGGTCGGGGGAGTTCGGGCTCGAGGAACCGACCGGCTGGATCGAGGTCCTGGGAGTGGACCCGGCGCACCGCGGCAAGGCGATCGGCCGTCTCATGGCCGAGGCCCTGCTCGGACACTTCCGGGAGCTCGGCGCCCACAGCGTGCGGACGCTGGTGGACGAAGGCGCGGAGGAGCTGCGGGCCTTCTTCTCCTCGCTGGGGTTCGAGCCCTCGAGCCTGCGCCCGTTCGTCAAGACCCTGTAGAGAAGTGCGAGGAACCCCGAACCCCATGACCACCAGGACCACCAGCCTGCCGAAGAGCTTCCACGACGCCGTCGTCAAGTGGCGGGAGGCCTTCCTGCCCGACTACGAGTTCCTGCTCGACAACTGGGACAAGCACTTCCCGAACGACCCGCAGTTCGAGCTCTGCGCCTACCGGCAGCTGGGGATGTGCACCGAGATCGAGTGCGGCGAGCTGAAGGGCAAGCCGAAGTACGTCCGCGCCGCCGAGATGGTCCCCGAGCAGGCGCACCACCTGCTGGGGGCGATCCGCGCCCAGGCGTCCACCGAGTTCGGCTCCATCCAGCAGCACCGCCTCACCCTCGCCCGGGCGCAGGACGAGGGGGAGCAGTTCTGGATCCTGCGCATGATGGCCGAGGAGCTGCGCCACGGCTACCAGATGCTGCACCTGCTGGCCGAGGACGACTGGAGCTCGGTCTCCAAGGACAGCAGCTCGGAGATGATCGAGGAGATCCTGTCGATGACCACCGGCTCCCACGTGCTGGGGGCCTTCAACATCGACTTCGACTCGTTCGTCGACAACGTGGTGTTCTGCGCGCTCATCGACCGCGTCGGCAAGTACCAGCTGACCATGCAGCGCCAGAGCGCCTACCAGCCGATGGCGGAGAGCATGCCGCAGATGCTGCGCGAGGAGGCCTTCCACCTGGCGGCGGGGGTGGTGCCGATGCGGCGCTGGGTGACCAGCGCGGCGCGGGACGAGGGCTTCATCACCATGGACATGCTGCAGCGCGCGATCAACAAGTGGATGCCGCGCGGCCTCGAGATGTTCGGCGACGAGCGCGGCGGCGGCACCAACGTGCGCTTCGGCTTGAAGCCGATGAAGAACGCCGAGGCGCAGCGCCTCTATCGCGAGGAGGTCGAGAAGGTAGTGCGGGACCTGAACCTGCGCTACCTGCGGGCCCGCCTGCCGGAGCTGTCGCTGGCCGAGGCTCCCAGGGTCCTGGACCGCCTCCTGGCCGGCGAGGTGACGGACGGCGTGCGGCCCGAGGACCTGTTGCGCCTGCCGTGCTCCGGGTTCCTGCGCCGGCGCGGCGTCGGTGCCTTCCTGATGGTGGGCACCGGCGGCGAGCCCTACGACGATCTCTCGGACTACCTGCACCACCTGGCCGGCGCTCTGCCGGAGGCGTACCGCGTCGGGCGCGACTTCAAGGACTACGTGGACGCACTCGGCCAGGTGCGGCGCGGCGAGCTGACCGCCGAGGCCGCCGCCGCGCAGATGCCGGCGCTGCGGCGCGTCGGCGGCGCCTGCCCGTGCTCGAAGTCGGTGCGCTGGGTGGTCGACGCCGAGGCGGCGCCCTCGACCGCCGGCGCCTGATCGCGTTGATCGCCGCCATCGCCGCCATCGCCGCCATCGCCGCCAGCGCTCCCGACGCCATCGCCCGCCTCGACCCCGATCCGCTCGATGCCACCGGCCGATCCGAGCAGCCGACCCGGCAGTGGGTCCCGCGGGGCCTCGCGATGAGCGTGTTCAACCGCCTGCTGGTCGGCACCCTGCCGCTGGTGCCCCGCTTCATCGTCGGCCGCGTGGCGGCGCGCTACGTGGCGGGCGCCACCCTGGAGGACGCGCTGCGGGTGGTGGCCGAGCTCAACCGGCAGGGGGCGATGGCGACCGTCGACCTGCTGGGCGAGGAGGTGAGCGAGCGCGACAAGGCGCTGGCCGCGGTCGACGAATACCTGCGCGTCTTCGCCGCCATCCAGGAGCGCGGTCTCGACTCCAACGTCTCGATCAAGCTGACCCTGCTCGGCCTCAAGGTCGACGAGGGCTTCTGCCGCGACAACGTCGCGACCGTCGCCGCCGCCGCCCGCGCGCGCGGCAACTTCGTGCGCATCGACATGGAGGACTCGAGCTGCACCGACGCCACGCTACGGATCTATCGCGAGCTGCAGGCGCGGCACGGCAACCTCGGGGTGGTGCTGCAGGCCTACATGCGCCGCACGCTCACGGACGTCGCCGAGCTGCCGCGGGAGGGCGCCAACGTGCGGCTCTGCAAAGGCATCTACGTCGAGTCGCGCCGCATCGCCTGGAAGGGCTACGAGACGGTGCGCGCGAACTTCGTGCGGGCGCTCGAGAAGCTGATCGAGTCGGGCGTCTACCCGGCGATCGCCACCCACGACGAGTACCTGGCCGCGGCGGCCACCGCGCTGATCGACCGCCACGGCTTGCGCCGCGACCGGTACGAGTTCCAGATGCTGCTCGGCGTCGACCAGGAGCTGCGCGAGATCCTGATCGCCGCCGGCCACCGCCTGCGCGTCTACGTCCCCTACGGGCGCGACTGGTACCCCTACTCGATCCGGCGCCTGCGCGAGAACCCCGAGGTGGCCCGCCACGTGCTGCGCGCGCTGGTCGCGCGGCGCTGAGGGCTGGCGGGCCGCGGGGTGCGGGGCGGTGAGATTGGCCCGGGCCCTGGAGGGAGGCGGATCTCTCTCCGCCTCCGTTGGGGCGAGGGTTCCAGGTGGCGGGTGATGGGACAGCGAGGGCCGCGCCCCAACCGCGGCGGAGAGAGATCCCCCTCCCGGGGGGCCCACCGCTTTCGTGCTACAAG
>Ga0307477_10000307_pt1 | contig 60507 bp, 68 predicted proteins | sample atmos_gasesECM2C_FD_203316 | JGI IMG/M metagenome (GOLD analysis project Ga0307477, IMG submission 203316) | Hardwood forest soil microbial communities from Morgan-Monroe State Forest, Indiana, United States - atmos_gasesECM2C_515 | ecosystem: Environmental > Terrestrial > Soil > Temperate...
AACTGGAAACTGCTTGACACGCCAGATGCGGTTGGTGAGTGGTGGGCGCTGTAGGATTTGAACCTACGACTTCCACCGTGTGAGGATGGCACTCTACCGCTGAGTTAAGCGCCCACTGCGGTTTTGCCATTGTAACAAATCGTATCCGCCGCCCTCAGCCACCCAGCCTCTTGACCGGTTCCCCCGCTCCCGATAGCCTCTTTCCATCGCCCTTTCATGGCTGCTTCCGACACTCCCGACTCTCCATCCGCAAGTGATTCAGGGGAAAACGCTTCCGCCCACCCTCCAGCCCAAGAAAACGTGCAACTTTCCACCCCCAACGGGGTTTCAACCAATGTGAGCAGCGTGGCCATGGATCGCGGACTGCTGGGTCGCGGGCTACCAAGCTTCGCGGGAGCGCGCCCGCCTGCGCCCGCTGCGATGGCAAATTCCAGCGTTAGCAGAGACGACGCCCTTTCCGACGTCGACGTGATGCTGCGGGTGAAGACGGGCGACGAGTCGGCCTTCACTTACCTAGTGCAGAAATATCGCCGGCCGATGGTCGGATTCATGTACCGCCTGTGCCATAACGCGTCGACCGCGGAAGAACTGGCGCAGGAAGTTTTTCTGCGCGTGTACAGGTCGCGCTCCAGTTACGAGCCGACCGCCAAGTTCACTACCTGGCTTTACCGCATCGCGACCAACCTGGCCGTCAACTACGCGCGCGATACGCGCCACGAGCGACCAGAAAATACCCTGCGGCTCGATGAACCGGACCGGGAAACGGGCACGACGCCCGACTTGGCCGACGATTCGCTCACCGCGGAAGAACAGATATTAAAGCGCGAGCGGCTGGCGGCCATCCGCAGCAAAGTGAACGCGCTGCCCGAGCGACAACGCGTGGCGGTCATAATGCACAAGTATCAGCAGATGGATTACCGCGAGATTGCGGGCGTGCTGAAGCTCAGCGAGTCCGCCACCAAGTCGTTGCTGTTTCGCGCGTATGAAACACTGCGCGAGCAGCTGAAAGAGTTCGTTTCGGGGAAATAGAAATAGAGGAAAGCAGTATGAATTGCGATCAAATTCACGAGCTGTTGCCGGACTTGGCCTCTGGCATTGACGCTTCGACGCGGGAGCCCGAGGTTGAAAAACATATCGCATCCTGTGCCGACTGTGCCGCCCATCTACGCAACTTGCAGAAAACCATGGCGCTGCTGGATGAATGGCAAGCGCCCGAGCCGTCGCCGTATTTCGACACCCGCCTGCAGGCGCGCCTGCGCGAAGAAATGGCGCGCCCGGCTGCGGGATGGCTCAGTGTGGGATGGCTCAGTTGGATGCGGCGTCCGGCGTGGGCCCTATCGCTTGCTGCCCTAGTCTTTGCCGGAGCGCTGTTAGTCGGCAATAAGTCGTATATTTCTCAGACCGAAGCGATCGCGACCAAGCCTCCGTCGCTCGGTCTGCCGGTGCAGCCGGGAACGGCCGTCGGCGATCTGCAGGCGCTGGAGAGGAACGACGAGTTATACGCCGATTTCGATGTGCTCGACGAACTGCAGGTGCAGGACGACGTGACCGCGAATCCGTAAGCCTGAATCTCCTGTAGAGACGCGGCTGGCCGCGTCGTCTCACGGCGAAGACGGGGCTGGCCCCCGTCGCTAAGGGTGAGAAGTCCGTTTGTGTGAGGCGAGTTGTAAGTCGGCTGAGACTGACGAGGGACCAAAGTATGTTGGGGCGGGCACAAGTTGCGGGCTGTCTGGCGGCGCTTCTGCTGCTAACGCCGTCGTTCGCCCAAGTACAGCGCTTGCCGCCACAACCTTCGCAGCTACCGCGCCAGCAACCCCAACGCCCGGACGGGCAATGGCACCAGTTTCAGAAAGAAGGTCGCCCTAATCCCAGCCGTCCCAATGAAACACGCCCGCCGCAAAACCAGCCCGGGCACGCCGGAAACTGGCTTCGCCGCTATAAAGATCTGCCACCCGCGCAGCAGCACCGCGCTCTCGAAAATGATTCACAGTTCCGAAGGCTTCCTCCGCAACAACAAATGCGATTGCAAAACAGGTTGCAGCATTTTTCCAGCCTGCCACCGCAACAGCAGGAGCGGGTGCTCAACCGCATGGAAACCTGGGAGCACCTGACTCCAGATCAGAAGCAGCGGGCGCGACAGGTATTTCAGCAGTTCAGGCAGTTGCCGCCAGACCGCCGCCAGGCTGTCAGCCAGGCGATCCGCGGGATGCGCCACCTGACACCCGAACAGCGTGACCAGCTCATCAACTCCCCGCAGTACAGGCGCGCATTCTCGCCGCACGAACGCGGCTTGCTTGGCGGAGCCTCGCACCTTCCGCTCGCTCCCGGCGACGGCCTGCCACCACCGGAAGAATAGGAAGATTAGAAGAGGGAAAAACAAGCGACAATCACTTGGGGCTCGACCGAAGAGGCTTGCTCAAACCTAATCGAGAGTTCAAGAAAGCACACCTCAGGCGCTACGCGCACATTGTCCTACTACTTGGCGTCCGACGACTTGGCGACACGTCCCCGTCAAAGCGTCTTCTTGCTGGCTCGGGCCCAGGCCGCTGCGGCCGCTACGTGGGCTTGTGCCGTTTCAAGACGCGACTTCTCGGCCAGCAAGCGCCCGTGCAGATCGGGCAGAAAATCCTTCAGCTTTTCCAGGTTGTTAAGGTATTCGAGCGATTCTTTATCGAGCGCTATAGATGCTTCCGATTGTGTCAGCGGGCGCCGCAGACATTCCGCTGCCCGCAGCACCTGGCTAAGTAAGTCAGAAAAGTCCTGGGGCATGATGGTCGAGCAATGTTTTTGTTCCGGACGGAGACGAATGAGTGCGGAACGCAGATTATCATTCACTTGCCGCAGGGTTTCAAGCGCGTCCGGCGGCATCATCCCTTCCATGTCACACGCACAGGATCGGACTCGATACTTTCGGCGCCGGAAGGAACTGTGCTGGACGTTGTAGTGACCGTGGTGGCAACCAACGACTTCTCCGCTCGCTCCACGTCGGTCCATGCTTCTCGCACCGCCAGCAAGTCCGTGATCTGCTGGGAGAGCTCCGCTTGCGAAGGATGGAATTGCACCTGAACCAAATTTTGGCGCAGAGCGTTATAGAAATGGTCGAGATCCTGGGCAACCTTGCCTCCGTTGGCAAAGTCCAGTGGTGACTGCAAATGCCCGATAACCAGGATGGCATGGTTGATTCGCTTGGTCCGCACCTCAATGTCGTTTTGCTCGATTGCCTGAAGAGCCTGCCTCAGGTCTTGAACCAGTTGTTCGTAGAGCAAGACCACGAGCCGTACGGCGGTGGCCCCGCGTACGTCGTTTTCGCGATAAACGGTGCGAGGATTTGTCATGGCCGCTATCCTGTAGCCGTGCCAGTGTTGGGCGCCGTGCTGTTGGACCTGTTTGACGTGACGGAATAGTTGCCGTTGAGGGCGCCAATTTCAGCGGTGACGGTCAATAGAAGAGACGGATAAGCTTCGAGCGTCGCATTCACTTGAGCGTACTCGAGGGTCAGTGCCTTTTGCTGGGCGACCAGACGGTCCTGCAAGTTAGTGATCTGGGTGGCTAGAGCCTTCTGCTCAGCCGTGTTTCCGGCAATATCGACGTTCACTATGCCGTTGGTCTGATCGGTCAGGTTGAAGAGGTCATTGTTAAAATTATTGGCAAAGCCGGTGCCCACGACATTCTGAAAGAAGCTCTGAACCGCGCTGGGGTTGTTGGCGAGCACATTGCTGAGTGAGGGATGGGTATCGGTCGCGACTTGGTTCACAGTCAGAGTTCCGTCGTTGTTGAAGTCGATGCCCAACGAGGCCAGGTTCACTAGGCCGCTGTTTCCCGTCAGCGAGTAGGTGACGTCGTTGAGCAAACTGGACTGCAATGAACGCAGGGTACTGTCGCTACCCAACGGCCCTTCGGTGTTGGTGGTCGGATCCACCGTGAACTGAGTGTTGAGACTGCCTATCACCGCGTTATAGGCATTAACGAAGCTGTTTATCGCCGCCGAGGCCGCGGCGGCATTGGGCCCGACAGTGAGCTGCACAGTGGTTAAGGGCGCGCCGCTGGCCAGGTTCAGCGTAACGCCGCTAATTGCTCCGGTTACGGTGTTGGTAGGAGTACTGAGCAGTATGCCATCAAGCGTAAAAGATGCATTGGTTCCGCCCACGGGCGTATTGAAGACCAGACTGGTAGCGGTGTTGTTGGTAATCGCCAGTGCTCCCGGCGTGCCGGTGGACTGGCTATAGAGCGCCAGTCGTGCCCCGCCTGCATCGGTCACGACGCTCGCTGTGACGCCCCATTTCTGGCTAATGATGTACTTCGCCAAAGTGTTGAGAGTGTCATTGCTCCCCTGCGTGATGACGATGTCATGAGTCGCGCCACTCACGCCTCCCACTTGCAACTGGATGTCGCCGCTGGTTGCGCCGCCCGTCAAGAATGATGTGTTGCCGTCTGCCAGTGGATGGGTGTAGATCGTGCCGATGGTGGCCAGATCGCTCACCACGATCTGATGGGTGCCCGCTGTGGCCGTAGTATCGGCACTGGCGGTCAGAATGCCGGGTTGCGAAGAGGCTGCTGACTGTGCAGTCAGTGGTCCGTTGGGATCCGCGAGCGAGATTACCGTGGCCGCTAAATTGGTGAGGTTGTTGTTAAGCCCGGTCAGTAATCCGGCCTGAGTGGACAAATCCGTTTGCTGGTTCTGCCAGGCTGTCAATGGGCCGGTTTCCCGGTTGAGAATCGCGTTCACCACCGACTTAACATCGATGCCATTCCCGTTCAGCAGAGCCGCGGCATTAAAACTTATTCCCATTGTTTTTCCCGATTTTCTGATCGGGGCTGGGCATTTGCACAACCAGCGCACCCGATTGCTTGTCTAAGACTTGGTAAAGGATAATGTCAACTTCTGGCGTATCCAGTTGCACTCTGGCTGCATGTTCCGGAATTAAGTGTGAGGCGGGGCGTCCTCGCGATTTCCGCCTTTGGGGCATTTCCCGAAGAGACAACAAGCGGGGGAGACGCGACGTCCACCTTTTTCTCGGGAGCCTCACGCTCAACCCCAGGCGAACTGGTTTTCACCGGGTCAACGCTCATAACTCACCTACTTCTGAAAGGAATTGAAAGGAGGCGGGATTGAGCCGCCTCCATTCGATTGAATGCTTACTGGAGCAGCTTCAGAACAAGCTGCTGTTGTTGGTTGGCTTGGGCCAGGGCGGAAATGCCGGTCTGTTCCAGGATGGAATACTTCGCCAAGGTCGCCACTGTGGATGGAATATCGGCGGCCCGGACACCGTCTTCGGCGCCCGTCAGATTCTGCACCTGATTGGTGATGACGCCCGCAGCGCTCTGCAAGCGGTTGACGGTTGCGCCGATGGTGCCGCGCAAGCCGGCAACGGTTTGGATGGCTGCGTTGATGGTGCTCAGAGCAGCGGTCGCGTCGGCAATGCTTAACAAGTCGTTTGTCGATCCAGCGGTACCATTGGCGAGGGTTGCAGCACCGAAGGTGTTGGCGGTGCCAGTCTCAGATGTAGCAATGCCGTTGCCGGTGAGCCCCTTGGTTAATGCGGTGAATACAACTGTGCTTGCCGTAGCGACTGCCGAGGCAGAGGTATTGGCAGTTGTGGGACTTCCGTAGGTGGCGCCTGAGCCAGGACCACCGTTGACAGCATTTGCCAAGTTGGCAAGGCTGGCAGCTTCCGTGGCGCCGACCAGGACCTCGTTTGCCGTGGGAGTGGTACTGAGGGCGGTCACGAAGCTGTAGGTTAGCGTGCCCACCGTCACGGTATTGCCTGCGGCCGCAACCGGAGGCGTTCCAGTATTGGCGCCGCCAGCGAAGTTCGCGGTGCCGAAACTGCCGACGGTTGCCGCCCCAGTGAGGAAGTTCCCGCCGGTGCCAGGTGAAAGAGCTGTAAAGAGGAGCGTGGTGCCCGTTGCTGTTCCCGCCGAGACGCTGGCATTTTGCGTTGTTGGCGTGCTGTAGGTAGATCCCGAGCCGGTCCCAGCGTTGACCGCGGATGCGAGATTCGCCAGGCCCGTAGCTTCGCTGCTGGATATCACTTCATTGGCCGTCGCAGTGGTGCTGAGGGCAGCGACGAAGGTGTAAGTCTTGCCGCCAACGGTTACGGTGCTGCCAGCGGTACCGCCAGCGGTTGATGCGCCGCCGAAGGTAAAGGTTCCACCGGCTGCTGTCGTAGTGACACCGTTTCCCGCAGTGCCATTAACCTTGGCCGTTACCACGACCGTGGTTGCCGTCGACGTTGCGGTGACGGCAGTATTGGCGACGGTTCCAGATCCATAGGCAACTCCGGCGCCCCCAGACGTAGCGTTGATCGCAGCCGCCAGATTCGACAAACTCAGCGCTACCGTGCCGCCGACCAGGACTTCGTTGGCTGCTCCGGTGAGGGCGCCTACGAACGTGTAGACTTGGCCATTGACAGTCGCGGTGTTGGTTGCGATTGGAGTGCCGCTGGCGGTTAGCGTACCGGTGGAAACGGCGGAGGCCGTGAACGCGCCTCCCGTCAGGGTGTCGCTGGCAGCAATGGCAGCCGAGCCCGCCGCTTGGGTCAGCGTGCCGGTGGCGGCGACCGCTCCCCCTAAGCTAAGGCCAGTGGACGATAACAGACCGGTGGCCACACCGATCGTGCTGTTGCTGGTGGCGCCGGAATCACTCAAGAAAACATTGAGAGTATTCGCGGTGAACACCTGCCCACCGTTGTAGTTTGTCTTGGAACCGACGCGGTCGATTTCCGATTTGATTGCCGTGAACTCGTCGTTCAGCGCGATCCGCTGCGCATCAGAGACAGTGCCCGTTGCCGCCTCAGTGGCGATCGTAATGGAGCGGTTGAGCAACGTAGTTACCGCGGCCAGAGAGCCATCCGCCACCTGCAGTTCGCCAACGCCGTCGTTAGCATTCCGGGCGGATTGGGTGAGGGCGGTGATGTTGGCATGTAAACCGTCGGCAATCGCCAGTCCGGCGGCGTCATCCGCTCCGGTATTGATGCGTGATCCGGAGGATAGTTGAAAGAGGGCTTTCTGAAGGTTGCCGTTCGTGATGGTCAATTGGTTCTGGGCGGCCAGAGATGCGATATTGTTTAGAACACTCAATGCCATGGAATTGTTCCCCTTTGGTTCCGATTTTTGGATCCGTCCCCGAAATCTTCCCCGAGGGCTGTTTGTTTCTCACCCATGACCATCGGCTTGACACGGATGGGCTTTACTTCCAGAGGTACCAACCGGCCTAGCCCCTAAGTCACCTGCCTCCTTTCGGGCACTCTCTGCCCATCCTCGAGATTTCTGCCGATCTTATTGATGAAGCCTCATAAGTGGCGGGCCTTCTTCCGTCGTGCGGTCAAACATCAGGAGCCAAACATGATCCAGCTCACCCGCCTCAACAATCACCCACTGGTCGTGAATTCTGACCTGATCAAGTTCGTCGAGCAGTCCCCTGATACCGTCATCACGCTGTTGAGTGGCGAAAAGATTGTCGTTCGCGAAAGTGCCCCGGACGTCCTCGACCGGGTGGTACAGTTCCGCCGCTCGGTGCTGCAAGGGATCACCCTTCGGTCGGACAACGGTTCCGCCCTTCTGCCCGTCGCCAATGGCAATGGCGAGAGCAATGGGCATCCGGCCGGCAAGGAAAGGGAATAGCGGCCATTCGTGGATAAGGCAACTCTTGGCGGTCTGATGCTGGCTATCGGCGGGATCCTGCTCGGCTTGATGCTTGAGGGCGGAAACCTCGGCCAGGTGCTCCAGCCCACGGCAGCCATGATCGTTTTTGGCGGCACGCTGGGCGCGGTCCTTATTCAATATCCCTTGCCGGTGGCGTTGAGTGCGTTCCGGCGGCTGGCGCAGGTGTTCGTCGAGCCCGCACAGAATACGAAATCGACGATTGAACTCCTGGTCAAATACGCGAACCAGGCGCGGCGGGAAGGCATCATCTCGCTCGACAAGGAACTCTCTTCCATCCGCGATCCCTTCCTTCGGCGTGCCCTCATGTTGGCGGTGGACGGGACCGATCCGCAGGAACTCCGCAACACCATGGAGCTCGAACTGGATAACAAGGAAGAGCAGGAAGAGAAAATTCCCCAGCTCTTCGAATCCGCCGGCGGATTTTCTCCCACCATCGGCATCATCGGGGCCGTGCTCGGTTTGATCCAGGTCATGCAGCACCTGGACAAAATCGACGAAGTCGGAAGAGGCATTGCCGTCGCTTTCGTGGCTACTCTCTACGGAGTTGGCGCCGCCAACCTCATTTTGCTGCCTGCAGCCGGAAAACTAAAAATTCGCATCCGCGACGAGCAGATTATCCGCGAAATGATGCTTGAGGGTGTCGTTTCCATCCTCGAGGGAATGAACCCTCGCATGCTGGAGGAAAAGCTGCTGGGATTCCTCACCGAGGCCCACAAACCCGCCGCCGTCGTCCCTAAGGTGTCCAACGCATGAGACGTCGCAAGCGACGCCACGGTCATTCCAATCATGAGCGCTGGCTGGTTTCCTATGCTGACTTCATCACCCTCTTGTTTGCCTTCTTCGTCGTGCTCTACGCCTCGTCGCAAGTCGACAAAAGAAAAGTCGGAAAGCTCGCTTTTGCGATTCAGGCCGCTTTCCAGGAGATGGGAGTCTTCCAGGGTTCCACTGTAGCAATGCCTATAGATGTCGCAAATCCGATGACTTTCAACCCCTCGCCCGCCACCGAAAACACGGAGCGCACCGCGAGCCTGGGCTGGATTGCGTCTCACCCCGATGCTTCGCTCGACCCAGGGCTAGACATCGGCGATCTAGCTCAATTGCAGGCTGAGCTGGAGACCGTGCTCGCATCGGAAATCAAACGCAAGGAGATCGCCACGCACCGCGAGCCCGATGGCTTGGTCATCAGTTTGCGCGAGGCGGGCTTTTTCGAAAGCGGCTCAGCTCAGATGAAGTCCGCCTCTCAGGCCGCCTTTGACCGCATCGCCGGCTTGCTCCGCGAGCGTGATTATCGCTTGCGGATCGAGGGCCACACCGATAACGCGCCCATTCACAACTCCCAGTTCCCCTCGAACTGGGAACTCTCCACATCACGGGCAACCGAAATTGTGCGGCTCCTCATCGTTCGAGAGGGGTTCGGTCCCGCTCGTCTTAGCGCTGCCGGCTATGCCGAGTATTACCCCGTCGCAACCAATCTCACCACGGAAGGCCGCGCCATGAACCGCCGTGTGGATATTGTCATCCTCGGCAACGCTTGGACGGTAACTCCTATCGCCGAAGCCGCAACCCAGGTTCAGGTCCCAGCCGCAGCCGCAACCGAGACGGCAAAACCGTCCCCGGACGCCGTCCTGAAGCCCACGGTCGTGAAGTCCGTAGACCCTCGCCTACAGCCGTAGTTCCATCCAGAGTGCGTCTTCGATGGGAATGGCAGAATATGGCGCGATTTCCTCGAACCCCGTCCTGCGATAGAGTGCGATGGCGTCCTTCATCGCCGATGCGATCGTATCCAGACGCATGCGCTCATAGCCGATGCCGCGCGCCTCCGTGATTATGCGTTCCACAAGCAGCCGGCCCAAGCCCCTGCCGCGATCGGCAGGCCGCACGTAAAGCCGCTTCATCTCGCAGATACCGGCTTCGAGTTTGCGCAGTGCAACGCATCCGGCGGAGTGGCTTGCGTATCGGGCAAGCAGCAATCTCCCGCTCGGCGGGCCGTAGGCCCCCGGAAGGCTTTTCAATTCCTCATCGAAACTCTGGAAGCACAGGCTGAAACCGAGCGAACCGCCATATTCGAGGAAGAGGCTGCGAGCTTGTTCGATGTGTTCGGGGAGTGTGGCCTGAATCAAAGCGATCTGGCTCCGATCGCCTTGACTCGGATCGTCCTGAATCCGCTCATCCCGAATAAGATTGCGTTTTCCGTCAGCAGAGGTCGTCACTGGAGAACCTTACAGTTGTATTCGGAAGCTCCTCCCGATTTTACCCTGCGTTCAATCGATTGCGCCGGGGGCAGCAGACGATTAAGATTTCTCCACTCCCATGTCTGAAGTAATTTCAAACGAGCCCACGACCGCGCATCCCGTTTCCACTCCCAAAACCGAAACTTCCGTCGAAGTATTCGCAGTCTACGGCGTCGAGCCTGAGATCCAGGCCTATGCCATGGCCAAATACTCGCGATCCTCCCTCTCGATGAAGGAGTCGTTGAAGGAAATTACGGCGCAGAAGGCGGAAAAGTTTCTCAACACCTTCTACTTCCAATACGGGCACCGGTCCATTGCCGACCTTGCCCACATTGCGCTCGCCATCGAGCGTCTCTCCATTCTGGCAGCGATTGTCGTTGCCGACGAACAGCGTTGGGACGGCCAGGAGCGCTCCACTCGCTACCAGGACTTCAGGAAGAGCGGTTACTACACACCCAATTTCGAGGATGACGTTGCATCCGGGACTCTCTATCGCGAAACCATCGAGTCATTGTTTACGGCCTACGACAAAGTTTCGCAGCGGACGTTCGAATATCTCGCCAGCATCACGCCCCGGCCCGCCGAAATGAAGCCGGAAGCGTACGAGCGCACCCTGCGCGCCCGCGCCTTCGACATCTCGCGCTATCTACTGCCGCTCGCCACCAACACTTCACTGGGGGAGATCGTCAACGCTCGCACGCTTGAAACCCAGGTCGGCCACCTGCTCTCGCAGCCGCATAAGGAAGTTCGTGATCTTGGGGCGCTGCTGAAACAAGCCGCCATTTCTCCGGCCTACAACGCCAATGAAGAATCGCTGCGCGCCCTGGTTGCCGAGATTCGCGCCGTGTCGCCCGACATCGCCGATCGCGCCGAACGCGAACTCCTCCGCGAAGTGCGGGTCGCGCCCACGCTGGTCAAGTACGCCGATCCGAATCGCTACGAAATCGAGACGCGCAGCGAACTCCAGCAGGCCGCTGCCGAACTGATGCGAGACGCCGCCATCGAACCTGCTCCGCTTGTGGATTTGCTAGACAACGATTTGGTGGACTCCGATTCTCGCAGCAACAATGCGATCGAGATCGAACTTGCCACCACGCTCGTTTACGGCCACTGTCATTATTCTTACAGGCAGCTTCGCAAAACCATTGAGGCGGCTGGCGAGGCGCGCCGCCGCGAAATCATCGACCTTGGCCTGCGCCATCGCGGCAGCCACGACGAGATGCCGCGTCCCTTCTCCGCAGGCCAGCAGTTCCGCTTCGACATCCTCATGGACATCGGCGGCTTCCGCGACATGCACCGCCACCGGCGCTGCGTCCAGATCATGCAGGATTTCACCACCGCCCACGGTTTCGACACTCCGCCCGAAGTCGATGCTGCGGGAATCCGCCCCGATTACGAATTCGCGATGAAGCGCGCCGAAACCGCGGTGCAGAAGCTGTCTGCGACCGGCGGTAACGAAGCCCTGCAAAACGCGCAGTACGCGATCCCACTCGCTTTCCGCAAGCGCACGCTGTTTAAGATGGATTTCGCCGAGGCCGTTTACATATCCGAGTTGCGCACCACGCCCGCCGGGCACGCATCGTATCGCAACGTGGCCTATGCCATGTACGAAGCGGTCGCTGCAAAATATCCGGCACTGGCAAAATACTTCCGGGTGCACGACGTCCGCGAGCCGGTGGATCTGTTGAAACGGTGAGGAGTGCTCTAACCACTAAGGACACAAAGGAACCACCAAGGAAAACTTGGTTGGATCCTTCGTGGTCCTTGGTGCCGTTTGTGGTTGATGAATTTAGGACTGGCTGCCACGCAACAAAATTGACGCCGATGAATCTCCGCCTCTAGAATCACCTCACCGATGCCCAACTACGAATACCTGTGCAAGAACTGCGGACACCGCTTTGAACAAATTCGCAAATTCTCCGATAAGCAGCTGCGAAAGTGCCCCGAATGCGGAGGCGTAATCGAGCAAGTGATCTCGGCTCCAGCCGTGCAGTTTAAAGGTTCGGGGTGGTACGTGACGGACTACGCGAAGAAGGGCGCTTCGGCGGGGTCGTCCGCCTCCTCTTCCGAAGAGGACAGCGGCACGAAGGAAGCGAAAGACTCCAAAGACACGAAAGACGCGAAGGACACAAAGGAAACCAAGAAAGACGACAAGCCTAAGTCTGACTCTTCGCAAAAAAAGCACAAGAAAGACTAACCACTTCTCATCCGCATTTTTAATTGTGGCGCTAGACCGTCGGGGCTCCGCCAGTCCGCTCTGGCCTGCCGATGACGACGGTTCGTCGGCGTGGCAGTTCGTCATCCGAGATTTGCCCCAGAAATTGCAGGTTGAGATTCAGTCGCTCACACTCACGACACGCAGCGTCGTTCAGAAAGTACACGATGTCTCCTCCAAACCGATCCTTGAACCGGCGGCGTTCATCGAGGTCGAACGGACTTACCGAATACACTTTGATATCCGGACGTTCGCGCAGGATCGCACTCAGTTCGCGCTGGAATCCTAGCGCTCCTTGACGTACTTGTGCCATCGTGAAAGAAACAACGCGATAAGGCATAGCTTGGGTCAGTGGGGGACGGGCGAGGACGCCCGTCGCTCCATCAAGAGATGAAGCATAGCAGGCTTGTCGGCTTGCCACTCGCAAACGACTAACGACCAGCGACCGCACCACCCCTGAATCCTTCCCGCTTATTCCGGGCGGGGTCTATTCCGGTCTGATCCCTGCTGCCGCCATCAGTCTCCCGGTAATCCCCTTCTCCGCCCGGTAGCTGAACAGCAACTCCGTATGGCACGCTGTGCAAGGCCCCACCGCCTCGATATTCTTCGCCATCAAGCCCGCATCCAGCAGTTGCCGCCGGTTTGCCTCTACCAGATCAAGAAAAAGTTTTACCGGCAATTCGCTGTGTCCCGGCGCGCGCGCCGTCAGGAACAGCAACGGATATTTCTCCCGTACCGGATCCGATTCCTTCACCTCGCGGAATAAGCTGCCGCCGTATTTGAACTGCGCTTCGAATTTGGTGCGCACTTCTGCGCCCACTTCGTAGCAGCACGCCTGCACGCCCGGGCCAATTGCCGCAATGAGGTCCCGGGGATCGCTCTTGAAGTGTTTCCGCATTTCGCCGACACCCTTCGCGACGATCCGCTTGACCGTGCCACGCCAGCCTGCATGAAAAACGCCGACAGTCCGCCGTTTCCGATCCACCAGAATGATGGGAAGGCAATCGGCAGTCTGGACCGTCACGAGCAGTCCCGGCGTGTTCGTGACAATCCCGTCACCCGCCAGAGGCTGTTCCGGCATCCGGTCGGCTCGCACTCGGTCAATACGATGGATCAAGTCAGAATGAATTTGCCGCAGCGAAACCAGCGGCCAGCTACTGCGTCCATTGGCAACGCCCAGTTCCTTGAGGAAAAGCTCGCGGTTGCGCTCGACGGCCGCGCGCGAGTCCTGTTGCGTGAACCCAAGATTCAGAGAATTCCCGCCGTAGGCGCGAGATACTCCGCCATGCCGCGTCGAGAAGGCATGCACCAGCCAGGCCAGTTTGCCCAGCTTCTCGGAATGCAAGAGTTGTACTTTGTTCTTTGCGACGCGATTGGTCACCACAGTTCGATAATACCCTGACGATCGGGTCATCGGGCGGTCTAACCCGTGAGCTAATTTTCGATGACCTGATGGCCAGATCGCCCGATGCGCCCGATAACTTACTTCTTCTTTACCATTTCCGCATCAATCTGGATCTTGACGTTATCTCCAACCACCGCTTCCCCGGTCTTGAGCAGATTGTTGTAGACCAGATTGAAATCTTTGCGGTTGATGGTGGTTGTCGCGGAAATCCCGCGGCGCGAACTGCCCCACGGATCGGTCAATTCAGGAGTAGGTCCATCCACATCGAGCGTGACTTCGCGGGTGGTTCCGTGGATGGTCAGATCGCCAATCACCTGCAGCTTCCCGCCGCCGCTTACGATCCGCTTGGATTTGAAATCGATGGTCGGGTACTTTTCAACGTCAAAGAAATTAGGGCTCTTAAGGTCTTTGTCCCGCGCCTCGACCCGTGTATCGACCGAGCTGACGTCGATGCTGGCTGATACTTGTGACTGCGTAATATCTTTCTCGTTCAGAACGACGCTTCCCGTTACCTTCGTAAAATTCCCGGTAACATTTGAGATCGCGAGGTGACGCACCGTAAACTGCGCGGTCGAATGCGCGGGATCAATGTTCCAGGTGGAAGTCTGCGCGAGCGCCGATAAGCTCGTGAGGAGAGCGATTGCGGACACGATACCAATCCGTTGGGCTGTTTTCAGCATGTAGATTTGAGATCCTTTGTGTGGGCTTTTTTGGAGGCAGCAAGAGTTCAATACTTAAAACAATCAGATGTGGATTCAGCGGGTAAAGATACAAAAAACACGAAGGCCGCGCAATTTTCGCGCGGCCTTTGTTTTTCTCCGGCGCTCCGATCTTATTCCTTGCCGGCCGCGATGGTGGCGATTGCCGGTTCGGCGCCGTGCTCCGTCTCGACGGGATTGATCTTCACCGTGGCCAGGATCTTCTCCAGTTTGGCGAAGACTTCGTCGCGGTTGACGGGCTCAACGCCGTCTTTGGCGCCATATCCGGCGGTGCCCAGCCCCAGGACATATTCGTAGCAGGCTCCATTTTCGTAGCTGTGGTAGTACTGCGTTTCGGCCTGCTTTATGGCGCTAGCGGAGAAGTCGGAAGTCATCTCCATGTCAGTGGAGCCGATTTTGACTTTCTCGGCGTCGACTGGCTCGCCGTCGGCATTGCGGGAGTCGACGAAGGCGAAGTGCGTGCACTCCTGCTCAGAGAGGCTGCGATTGACGTTCACATTGAAGAAGGCGGATGTGAAGTCGGTGCCGGGATACGAACTTCCGGGCAGTGCGACGGTTGCGACCGCGACTCCACCGGGCTGGACGAAGTTCATGGGGACGTCGTTCATACTCACGGCCGCAAGCTGAGGCTGCGCTTTGTCACCCGAGGCAAGCACAAATTTTCGTGGATAGAGAAATGAAACGCCGGAGTTAGCGTCGCTATAAGTGACATTGGCAGGACGCTTCCTTGGCGTCTTCTTTATGGGTGCGGGTGAGGCCGCGGCGGTTGGGGTGTTTGCGGGGGCCGTGGCCGTAGGCGTTGCCGAACTCGACGCGGGGCTGGAAACCCCGACCAGCGCCGGCTTGGGACCTTGCTTTGAGCACGCGCTCACCACGAGTAATAGTCCGAGAATCGCGAAGCCTGCGATCATAGCTAGCTTTTGCTGGCGCGACCAAGACGAAAGCATCGTCCCGGAGATTGTGGTGTTAGGTGCATGGTTGCTGGGTTTCTTGCCACCGGATTTCCAAGTAGTTGTCATTTTGTCACCTCCTCTGCGGCTGGCGCAGTCGGAAGTGATATCGCAAGAGAGCGACCAACCGGACGACTGTTGAGGCAGCGCGACTTATGCGCGAACGCGGCGCGAGGCAGTGTGCGCTGTCAAACACGCCGTGTAGCAGGGAACACGCCGGTGGGCCTCACCCTTCCCGCTAGAATGTTTTTGTGAGTAATCTCTCACCCAGCTTCTCTCTTAATCCTCGCGAAAGTTCTCGCCGAAGTTATCGCGGACGTCTGGCGCCCTCGCCGACGGGGCTGTTGCACCTTGGGCATGCGCGGACTTTCTGGATCGCGGCGCGACGGGCGATCGAGAATCAGGGAACTTTGATCTTGCGGAATGAGGATCTGGATCCGCAGCGCTCGCGAGCAGAATTCGCTCGCGCCATGATTGAAGACCTGCGCTGGCTGGGAATTCGTTGGAGTGAAGGGCCGGATTGTGGTGGGGCATATAGCCCTTACTCGCAGAGCGAGCGCCGGGCGCACTATCTGGCGGCTTGGCGGCGGCTGCGCGATGGCGGGTTTCTGTATCCGTGCACGTGTTCGCGCAAGGATCTGGCGCAGTCGGCGAGCGCTCCGAATGATGCGGATACCGATGATGAGCCGGTGTATCCAGGGATGTGTCGTGATCGCAAGGATGCGACCGGGTTCATGGAGCCAGCGGGCGTGAACTGGCGGTTTCGCGTCCCCGAGGGCGAGGAAGTGGAATTTGCCGACCTGAATCTGGGACGGCAGCGCTTCGTCGCAGATACTGATTTCGGCGATTTCCTGGTGTGGCGGCGCGACGATGTTCCTGCTTACCAACTCGCGGTTGTAGTCGACGACGGGGCAATGCGGATCACGGAAGTCGTCCGCGGCGCGGATTTGCTGAAGTCGACAGCGCGGCAATTGCTACTGATGCGTGCGCTGGCGTATGCCGGTCTTGGGTATGCCGAGCCGGATTATTTTCATTGCGAACTCGTGCGGGATGCCGCTGGAGTGAGGTTGGCGAAACGGCACGATGCGCTGAGCATCCGGCATTTGCGCGAGAGCGGGATGACGGCGGAGAAGGTTCTGGAGATGGCCGGTTGGCCATGATGGGGGCGGCACTTTCGTTTGGCGCACGAGTTACATGCGTTAGCAACAGATCGCGGCCAGCAGGGTTAGCATTAGTAGTTGAACGAACAGTTCGGCAGGGGCGACTAGGAGGGTTATGCGGCGAGTGTTCTGGGCGATTTTTGCAATCGCGCTGTTGATGAGTTCGGCCGCCTATGGGCAGTCGCTTGGCGATATCGCGCGCGAGAACCGGGAGAAGCAAAACGCGGAGAATTCATCGGCGGCGCGGCCAAAGGTGATTACGAACGCGAATCTTCCGAAGGATCCGGATGCGAACCAGGAACCGGCCGAGGCACAGCCGGGAGCGAGCGCGAGCAGCACCGCCGCTGACCATCGTTCTGCGCAACAACGGTTGGCGGAACAACGTGCGGCCGATCAATGGAAGAGACAGATCCTGGCGCAAAAAAATAAAATGGCGACTCTGCAGGCGCGGATCGACCAGCTCAATGCGTGGATTCATTCCGCGGGCGGGAGCGTCCAATACGAGGGACCGTACAACCGTTATCAGGCGCGACAACTGCAACGGGTTGCGCAAATCCAGCTGCAACTCGATGAGCAGAAAACGAAGCTTGACCAGATGCAGGAAGCCGCCCGGCATGCAGGCATGCGCTCGGCGGTTTACGATCCGTAGAAGGTGTCAGTCGATCATCCACTTTAAGTTGATGGAACACACCTCTGCGTGGATTCTCGAATGAATCGGACCGCCCAGTCCGACTATCCTAATTATGTGGGCGTTGACCGAGTTTTCCTCACTGCGGAATGGCAGTACCTGGCCATGCTGAATTATGAGGTGGACGCCGGTATGCTTCCTCCGTTCGTTCCCGCCGGAACCGAACTTGATCGCTGGAAGGGAAAAGTCTTCGCCAGCCTCGTCGGATTTCGATTTCTTAAGACAAACTTGCTCGGGTTCCTGCCAATTCCGATGCACTCGAATTTCGAGGAAGTGAACCTGCGCTTTTACGTGCGACGGCAAGCGGGGAGCGAACTCCGGAGAGGGGTGGTATTCATTCGGGAGTTGGTTCCGCGCCGAGCAATTGCATTCGTAGCCCGCAGGTTCTACAAAGAGAACTATGTGGCTATCCCAATGGCGCATGAGATTCGCTCTGTCGGCGATAATCGTCTGAGGGTGGCGTACCGATGGCAGAGCGAAAACTGTTGGAGCGAGATGAACCTTGAAACCGCTGGCAATTCTGAACTGCCAGGCGAGGGCTCGGTTGAACAGTTCATCACCGAGCATTACTGGGGATATTCGGCTCAGCCCGGCGGTGATTCCGTGGAATACCGCGTGGCACATCCTTCGTGGAGAGTCTGGCAGGTTCGGCGATCAGCATTTGAGGGCGATGCAGAAAAGTTGTGCGGAAAAGAGATCGCGACAGTGCTCGAGGGTAAACCGCAGTCCGCTTTTCTAGCAGAAGGATCCGCGGTCACCGTGATGTGGAGGCGAAGATTGTGAGTATGCCGGTAAGCACTGACACCCGACTGGCCCAGGATGCGGTTCAAGGCGTCGTCCTTTATGACGGGCAGTGCGGTTTCTGCTCGCGTTGGGTGAAGTATTGGGCGGGGACGCTCGCGCGGCGCGGATTCGAGATTGGCTCGCTGGATGAGCCTTGGGTTGCGGAGAGGATCAAGATGCCGCATGAAGAACTGCTCACCGACATACGCTTGCTGATGACTGATGGTCAGCTGATATCCGGAGCCGATGTTTATCTGTATGTGACGCGACGGATCTGGTGGGCCTGGCCCTTCTATGCGATTTTCAGTTTGCCGGGGTTCAACCGGCTGATCCACGCGGGTTATCGGCGGTTCGCGCGGAATCGGTACTGCGTGTCGCATGCGTGCAAGTTGGAGCCACGCCAATAGTTGCGGCGGCCACAGGCAACTGCCGAGCTTGCGCTCGGCTTGGACGGGCGAGGGCGCCCGTCCCCGCACGAATCTTGTCTAGAACAACGCTGTTGGTCCGCGCTTCCAGCTTTTGCCGTTTTCTTTCGCAATGTTCTCGATGTCATTCATGTAGGCCGCCTGAAGCCAGCCGGAACCTTACTTTTTTCTAGTAGATGACTGGAGGGCAGGAAAACCTCTAGTGTAGAGACGCGGCTTGCGCGTTTGGAAGTGAAGCGACACTGGGCGCGCATGCATACATAGGACGCAGCAAGCTGCGTCCTATGGGAACGTCCGCAGGGACCGCCTTTTTGCCCTCGAATCGGGCTATTTGGGCGCTCTTCGGCTGTCGGAGCCCGATTTTATGCCGATTTTCAAGGGGTACCTTACTGGAAACCGCATAAAATCTGCATAAAATGCTACTTTTCCACAGCGCGGTGCGTTACTATGCGCTGGACACACGCAAACTTGTAGGTTCCTGAAGGAGGAATTCATGGCATCTGGTATGACCAAAACTCAACTCACCCGACACCTGGCAGAAAAGCTCGAAACCAACAACAAGACGATCGCGTCTTTTCTGGAGAACCTGGCAGATACCGCGATTAAAGAAACGAAAAAGAACGGTGTGTTCGTTGTGCCCGGCCTCGGCCGCCTGGTGAAGGCGCATCGCAAGGCCCGCATGGGACGCAACCCGCAGACTGGCGAACCAATTCAGATCAAGGCGAAGACGGTCGTGAAGTTCCGCGTGGCAAAGGCCGCGAAGGACGCCATCGCGCCGAAGAAACCGTAGTGTGGCGCGGACACTCCTGTCCGCCAAAGGTTGGAAACAAGAAAGGGCTGGCTTTCGAGTCGGCCTTTTTTCTTTCGACGGCTATATCTCCAACTCCACCAACTGTGCTCGCACTTTTCCTGCTCCAATCGTCAGCCTCCCTACGCTAACCGGCAAACTGAAGCGGTGTGGGCCGGCGCTGCCAGGATTGAAATAGAGTACGCCGTTTTTCTCTTCCATCTTCGGCTGATGGCTGTGGCCGTAGACGACCACGCGGAATCCGGCCGCTTCCGGCGTCAGGTCGAGTTGGCCGCGATCATGCAGCACATAGATGGACACGCCGCCGGCTCCGACGATTTCAGTTTCAGACAGAGCACGAGCCCACGAAGCGGTGTCGACGTTACCTCGGACCGCGGTTACGGGAGCAATCTTCGCGAGCGCTTCGAGGATTTCGGGGGCGCCGATATCGCCGGCGTGGAGGATGCGGTCGGACCCGCGCAGAGTTTCGACTGCTTCGGGCCGCAGCAGTCCGTGGGTGTCGGAGATTACGCCTAGGGTTATTCGTTTCTCAGCCATCAAGCTCTCAATCCTGAAATTAATGGGCGCTACTGGACGGCCGAGGGCGGCCGTCCCTACGTGGGTCTTGCTGATTCATCACAAATCGGTTGTCGAGCGCTCACAGACTTCATGGACAGGTCTAAGGCTATACTGCCGAGAAGGTCGAAGGAAGATGCCCGAAACTGGTCCAGACTTGTCGGAAGCGCTGCGGCGCTACTGGGGATACCACGAGTTTCGCCCCAAGCAGGAGAATGTTATCCGGAGTCTCTTGGCCGCGCACGATACTTGTGTGGTGATGCCGACCGGAGGCGGGAAGTCGCTGTGCTACCAGCTTCCAGCGGTGATTTCCGGGAAGACGGCGGTGGTGGTTTCTCCGCTGATCGCGCTGATGCACGACCAGGCGGCGCAACTGGCTCAGATGGGCATTCCGGCGGCGGCGATCAATAGTTTTCAGAGTTCAGGGGAACGACGTCAGGTGATGGAGAAAGCGGTACGAGGAGAATACCGGCTGCTTTATCTTTCTCCGGAGAAGTTGGCCTCTGAAAATATTTACGATTGGTTGGCCAGGGTGCCCGTCGGTTTCTTCGCGGTAGACGAAGCACATTGCATTTCAGAGTGGGGACACGAGTTTCGACCGGACTACCGTCAGCTGAGCCGGCTGCGGACGAGCTTTCCGGGTATTCCCATTGCGGCGTTCACGGCAAGTGCGACGCGGCAGGTGAGGCACGACATTCTGAAGCAGTTGCAGATGCGCGATCCGCATCTTTACATCGCCAGCTTCCATCGACAAAATTTGAGTTACATTGTCCACGAGTGCGAAGCGCGGACCCAGATGGAGTTGCTCGCCCGCGCATTGCGACAATATGCCGGGGAGAGCGTGATCGTGTACTCGCCCACGATTCGGCGGGTGGAAGAGACGGTCGAATATCTGGAGGAGAGCGGGATTGCCGCGATTCCTTATCACGCGAAGATGGAAGCGCCCATGCGCCGGCAGAATCAGGAACGATGGATGTCGGACGAAGTGCGGGTGCTAGTGGGAACGATCGCGTTTGGCCTCGGCATCAACAAGCCCGCGGTACGGGCGGTGATTCATCTGTCGCTGCCGAAGTCGATTGAACAGTATTACCAGGAGGCTGGCCGCGCGGGGAGGGACGGACGTCCCGCCGATTGCGTGCTGCTCTGGCAGAAGCGCGACCATGTGTTGCTGGATTACTTCATCGGGAAGATTTCGGATGACGCCGAGCGGGAGCGGTCATCGGAACGGAAACGCGTGATCAGCCGGTTCGCGGATTCTCGCGGCTGCCGCCACCGCCAGATCTGCGTGCACTTCGGGGAGACTCCGAAATGGGAACGCTGCGGGAACTGCGACCGTTGCGGCGCCAAGCCGGAGTGGCTGCAAAAGGAAGTGGTGCGAGTTGAGTTGCCGAAAGTCGCGGCGCGCCAGACACAGTTTCCGGCTCCATCTTCTCCGGATTTTTATACTCCACAGCTGCGATCCGAGAAACCGCGGGCACGCGATTTGGCGCCGGCGGAAGCGGATCCGGCATTGGCGGACTATCTGCGCGAATGGCGACGAACCATGGCGCGGGAGAACAAAGTGCCCGCGTACATTATTCTGCACGACAGCACGCTGGAGGAGTTGTGCCGGCGGCGTCCGTCCAATTTTGCGGAGTTGAAGCAGGTGCCGGGAATTGGCGAAAAAAAGGCGGACGTGTATGGTGCCGAACTTCTTCAAGCCTTGCGGAACTTTGGCGGTGGAGCGCGCGCCACGCCGAATGTGTCCCGGGAGCCGGCTCCGGCCGAACAGACGCTTCGGCTCTTGAACGAGGGAAGCAACTTTGAGGAGATTGCCCGCATTCGGGCGCGCCAGATTTCGACCGTCGTGTGTACGGTGGCGAGCCTCATCGAGACCGGGCAAGTGAAATTGGATCCGAAGTGGATTTCTCCCGACGCGCAGCCGCTGATTGAGGCGGCGTGCTTGAAGCAGGGAGTCGAGAGGTTGAAGGACATCAAAGAGGCGGTCCCGCCGTGTGTCAGCTTCGAGGACATACGCTTGGTGGTCGCGCATCTGCGAGCCGAGAACCGGCTATCCGCAAAGACGGCATGAGTCTCGTGTGGTGGCGGGGCTTTGGCCCGCCGGAACGGGGCCCTTCGGCTCCGCTCAGGGCAGGTTCCGCCCCGTCACCACCCAGCCCACCTCTACACGCCCTTGGCGGCAGGATCCCAGATCAGCTTATGGATCTGCAGGCTGAGCCGCGCCGGAGTGTTGTCGTCGAGAATCCATTGGGCGAGTTCTTGCGGATCAAGAAGACAATGCGAAGTGTCTCGCGAGCCGGACGCTCCTTTCTCGAACGCGGGCGAGAATAAAATAGCGTGAACGCGCTCGGCCAGCCCGTGATGGAAGACGAAATCGCGGGCGAACTCGTAGTCAGTTCGGTCGGTCAAGACGAACTTAAGTTCATCGTGCGGCTGGAGCGTTTCCAGATTCTCGAGTGCGAAGGTGTCTGGTTCGCCCGAGTGCGGACACTTCACATCGACGATCTTGATGACTGGTTTCGGGACCCGCGCCAGGGGGCGCTCGCCGCTGGTCTCAAGCAACACCTGATAGCCAGCGTCCAGAAGGTGCTCCATCAGCGGGACGACTTCGCGCTCCTGCAACATGGGCTCGCCGCCAGTGATCTCGACCAGTCCGCCGCTGCTCAGACTGGCCACTTCGCTGAGCACTTCTTGCAGCGTCATCTTTTTCCCACCGTAGAAACTGAACTCGCTGTCGCACCAGGAACAGCGTAGGTTGCATCCGGTCAGACGCACAAAGATGCAGGGCAGGCCGGAATACGTTGATTCGCCCTGGAGCGATTTGTAGATTTCGGTTACTTGAAGCATTGAATCATTGACACATTTAGTCATCGAATCATTGAAACTCAAAGGCAACAGCCTTCAATGACTCAATGATTCAATCACTCAATGGCTCAATAATTTCACTCGCTGTATCGCGCCGTCGTCGTATCGGTTTCAAAAACGGTGACATCTTTCACTCTCACCCTGCCGTTGGTTACACTGCTCAAGCGCGAGTTGGTCTCGTCGTAGAAATATTTCGCGAGATTCTCGGCGGAGGGGTTGAGGACGGTGAAGGGCTCGATATCGTTGATCATCTGGTGGTCGAGGCGGTCGATGGCGTCCTTCATTACGTCTTTCAAGTCCTTGAAATCGAGCAGCAGGCCGGCTTTGTCTAGTTCAGCACCGGCAAGGGTCACACGAATTTTGTAATTGTGGCCGTGCGGGTTCTCGCACTTGCCCTTATAGTTGCGCAGGTAGTGTCCTGCCGCGAATGTGTCTTCGACTGTGACTTCGTACATGAATCCGGTTAGCCTCGACTGTGCCCTGCGTCCATTTTATTGTACCTTTTGAGAGCCTTGATTCACGGCACGAACATGACGGAATCCGACATTACCATTCGAGAGACAGCGCCGGGCGAGTCGGCGATTATTCTTCATCACCGGCGGTCGATGTTTCGCGACATGGGGGAAGGGACTGTCGAGGAGCTCGATCAGATGGTGGCAGTGGCAGGTCCGTGGCTGGCACGGGCTCTGGCTGATGGCTCCTATCATCACTGGCTGGCGTTGGACGCTTCGGGCCGCGTCGCCGGCGGCGGTGGCGTGCTGCTGTGTCCGTGGCCGCCGAATCCCAAAGACCCATGCACTGAGCGGGCGGTAATCCTGAATGTGTACACCGAGCCGGAGTTTCGGAATCGCGGAATCGCGCGGCAAATCATGTTGACAATCCTGGCGTCGCTGAAGGAACGGGGCTTGCGGGCCGTCAATTTGCACGCCAGCGACGAGGGTCGGCACTTGTATGAAAAGCTGGGGTTTGAGGCTACGAACGAAATGCGGCTGAGGTTTGGCCCGCTATAGCGGATCCAGAGTCGTTGTGCACAGACTGCTGCCGAGCCTCGCTCGGCTTGGACCCTTCGGCTTCGCTCAGGGCAGGCTCGCGAAGGCGCCCGGTCCCACACAGACCTCCGTCCCAACAACAGACCTATGTTTTCAACTGTCAAGCAAATCAAGGGCCAACTCCTTATAATCTGCTAACGTTCGGGTTGCTGCCCCGTCTATTTCTGTGCAAGTCAAGAACTAAGGATTGGACCACTTGTAGGGGACCAGAGAGAGACAATGCCGGCCGATTCTTACGCAGTAGCAATTCCGGTTGGCGGCAATTCCCGTCCGAGGCGGGCGGCACAGGGCAGCGGCAACCAGAACCCCACGTTGTATGGAAATATGAGGGGCTCCTTGGCAGCTCAGGGCAACCGTATTGACGACACGAGTCTGATCCGCGAGGCGCAGCAGGGAAACCGCGCTGCCTTCGAGGTGTTGGTGCGTCATTACGATCAGTCGGTCCTGCGGCTGGCGCTGCATCTGACGGGATCGGAGTCGGACGCCCAGGACGTTTATCAGGAGGCCTTCCTCAAGGCTTACAAGAATCTGGGCAGCTTCCGTTTTGAATGTTCCTTCTACACCTGGATCTACAGGATCGTCACCAATCTCTGCCTCGATCATCTGCGGAAACGGAATGTGCGCAAAGAGGACGCTCCGGTTGCCGTGGACTCCTCGGGCGAAGAATACAGCCGGTTGGAGCAGTTCCCCGACGGGCGCTCGGGAGCCAACCCGGAACGCGATTTAATGCGGCGGGAGCTGGGACGAAAGATCGGAGCGGCTTTGGCGGTCCTGACTCCTCGCGAGCGGATGGTGTTCGAGTTGAAGCACTATCACGGACTGAAGTTGCGCACAGTAGGCGAGATGCTGAATACGACGGAAGAGACGGCAAAGAATACGTTGTTCCGCGCGACGCAAAAATTGCGCAGCGCGCTGGCGGAGATGAGATGAGCTTGGACTTTGGACTCAGTCTTGGTCTCTGCGAAGGGATACGAAAATGAAATGTGATTGGGTGCGGCAAAACATTTTGTTCTATGTGTACAACGAACTGGAGGACGATGCCCGCTACGAGGTAGAGCAGCACCTGGCGCGGTGTCCGGAATGTGCCACCGAGTTGAAGGCGGCGCGCAAGTTCCACGCGACCCTTTCAGGGATGCCGGTGGCGGAGCCGACTCCGAACATGCTGGCGGCATCGCGGATGCGGTTGCAGGAAGCCCTCGAAACGGCGCAGCCGGGAGGATTCTGGCAGCGTGTGATTTTTGAGCCGGGAACATGGCTGCGCCAGATTCGAATGGCGCCGGCACTGGCGGCCGTCATTTTCATCGTGGGATTTGGCGGAGGTATCGGCGCAACTTACAACTTCCTCGCGAATCGTCCCCCAACTAGCGACATAGCGATTAACGACCACTCAAACCCCACCCCTGCTGTCGAAGCTTCCTCGGTTACAGGCATCCGGTCGGTGACCCAGGAGCCGGGATCGAATCAGGTGAGCATCAAGTACGACACGGTCTTGACCCAGGAAGCGCAAGGCTCGCTGAACGACCAGCGCATCCAGCAGTTGCTATTGTTTGCGGCGCGCAACAACTACAACTCGGGGGTGCGGATGGACTCGGTGGATTTGCTGACCCAGTCGCCCGACGACAGCCGAGTGCGGGAAGCGCTGATGTATGCGTTGCAGAACGATACTAATCCGGGTGTGCGTTTGAAGGCGTTGGATGGGCTGAGTGGCTTCCTACGGCAGGATGCGCGGGTACGGGATGGAGTTTTGCGGACGCTGATCAGCGACACGAATTCCGGGGTTCGGATGCAGGCCTTGCGACTGGTGGAGCCGATGAAGACGGACAGCAATGTACGGTCGGTGCTGACCAGGTTGTCGCAGACAGATGAGAACGTCTCGATTCGCTCGCAGGCCCGTGCGATGCTGGCGCAGATGCCAGAGATGGATTAATGGAGGGCGTGTCGCCCGTCCAGCCGGGCGGGGACGCGCGGCTCTCCACCAGCAAGGTTTGGATCGACGGCAGTAAACGGCGTATCAGGGAATAGATCAAGGAGAACATTCATTGAAACATGCAATAAAACTCGCCGGCGTTGCGGTTACAGTGGCCACGCTGGCATCTCTGGCTCTGTGCCAGGAAGGTCGGATATATCGCGAAGGCAGCAACTGGGTCCAGGAGGTGACTGGAGACTTGGGTACGGCGCGGAATCTGCGGGTGAAGTTGGCCGCAGGTTCGGTAAAGGTTCAGGGTGGATCGCAGGCAGGGATCACATACACCATTCATCGTAAAGCTTATACATCTTCAGAACAGCAGGCACGCCGCGCCTTTGAATCGTCCAAGGTCAACACCTCTGTAAAAGGAGAGACGGCGTGGATCGTGGCGGAATCGTCAAGCGGACGGGATCATAAGAGCGCCGATGATTTTGTCATCAATGTGCCGCGAAACCTGGAATCCGCCAAGATCGAGACCGGGTGCGGCAGCGCAAGCGCGACTGGGATTGCCGGACGTGTTGACCTCGTGAGTGGTGGTGGAAATATTCATCTCGACGAAATCGGTGGCGAGGTCACGGCGGAAACCGGCGGGGGCACGATTGAGGTCGGCAGCGTGGGAGGCGGCGTAACTCTGCAGACGGGTGGAGGCAACATCAAGATTGCATCCGCCAAGGGCGAGATCAAGGCGGAAAGTGGCGGGGGAAACGTAGTGGTTATTTCAGGGCTCCAAGGTGCGGTGCTGGAGACGGGCGGGGGCAGTATTCGCGTGGACAAGTGCAGCGGTACTCTGAAAGCGACGACCGGCGGCGGGAGCGTGGAACTGGGCGAAATCGGAGGGCCGGCGGAAATCGAGACAGGCGCGGGCAGCATCCGACTGGCTTCCTCGAAAGGACGAGTGCAGGCCCAGACCGGCGGAGGCAGTATCCAGTTGGATGGAGCCACGTCGGTGAAGGCGGAAACTGCGGCTGGGGGAATCGTTGTTAAGCTACTGTCCTCGGCTGGGGCTGGCGGTCATACCAATTCCACGCTTGAGACCTCGGCTGGCGACATTACCGTTTATCTGGCGAACGATCTGGCGATCTCCATCCGGGCAGAGATCGAAATGGGTAATGGCCACACGATCCGCAGCGACTTTTCCGACATTCGCGTCTCCAGCGAAGGCGGGCAGTATGGGCCGAAAACAGTGACCGCGGAGGGTCAGTTGAACGGAGGCGGACCTGAGCTAAAGGTCCGGACGAATTCTGGGAATGTCGACTTTCGCCGCGTCAGTCGGTAGGTCGGGTTATGGAGCGACGGGCGTCTTGCTCGTCCAGAGCGGGGCGGAGACGCCCGGCGCTCCATGAGTGGGCTCGTTTATTCGGGAGGGGTTATGATCCATCGCTTCCTGCTTTGCATGTTTCTTTTTTCGCTGGTTGTTTCCCTGTCCTCTAGCGCGCAACCGGAGCAATCGAGCTACGATGGCACGGGTGAGAGCTGGAGTTGGGGCTACGGTTCGGAAGAGGGCGGAGGCGGGTCGTCGTATCTCGGAGTGGACATCGCCGACGTTTCTCCGGAGCGGCTCGGAGAATTGAAGCTCAAGGAAGAGCACGGCGCGGAGGTCACCATGGTTGACCAGGACGCTCCCGCCGGAAAGGCCGGCCTGCACGAGCATGACGTCATCGTGAGCCTGAACGGCACGGCCGTAGAGAGTGCTGCCCAATTGCGCCGGATGATTAAGGAAACGCCCCCAGGCCGCGTGGTGAATCTCGGGGTCAGCCGCGACGGCCAACCAATGACGATCAAGGTGCAACTTGCCGACCGGCGCAAGTCGATGGCATGGGAGCCGCAGGTTCACGTCGACATGCCTCGGATGCCGGAAATGCCCACGATGCCGGACTTCGACCTGCCCGTCTCGGTGGTCGTCGTCCATCAGTCGGCACGCAGCGGGCTGATGGTGGAAAACATTACTCCGCAACTGGGAGATTTCTTTGGGGTGAAGGACGGCAAGGGCGTGCTGGTGCGCTCGGTGGAAAAAGGCAGTCGCGGAGAAAAGGCAGGATTCCGGGCTGGAGATGTGGTCGTCAAGGTCAACAACGAACCTGTCCACGATACGTCTGACTTCACGCACGCTCTGCGCTCATCGTCGGGCGGCGCAGCGGCCGTGACCGTAATGCGCGAGAAAAGAGAGCAGAATCTGACTTTGACTCTTCCCGCGAAGAAGGATTCGGGGAGCCTGCTGGAAGACAGTTTCAGTCTGGATATTCCCGCTCTTACGGCAGAGACACAGCAGGCAATCAATCGCGCCGGAGATGAAATCGCCCGCATGGGTCCGGCCATCATGGAAAAAATGCAGAAGAATTTGTGCCCGAAAGACATGGAGAAAAGGCTGCAGGATTCGCAGCGGATGATGCATGAACATCAGCACAAAATGCAGGAACGGCAGCAGAAGCTGCGCCATGAGTTATCCGGAGAGTGGGCTGAAATCTGAGATTGTCCGGTTGGGGTGGCGGCAGGTTACGAAGGTCACGTCCACGATGCCGCAAGTTGTTTCGCCTGTAGAGACGCGGTTTGCTCGTCTCCGAGCCGTGCCTAGTGGCGCCTGTAGAAGGAATCCAGGGTCTGCCAGGGAATGGCCAGATTCCAACGAGTGGACTACCCACTGGTTACCTGTCGCGGTGAAGAGAGTCCCGATAAGCTGTTACCGCGATGGCTTTCCGCGCCCTGCTATTTTCAAAGAGCTCCGAGACAAGCGCCGCCATGACGACGGCCTGCAAGAGTACGGGAATCCGCGCGGAAGTCTGTTCTGACATCTTTACAGCCATCGAAAAAGGGAAGACCCAAACCCTTTCGTGCGTGATCGTGGACTGGGCTGACCAGCCCGAGGCAACCTTCCTTTTGAAACGTGCTCGCGAGTTCGCACCGAACCGAGACACCGTGGCCGTCACCATCGTCGATCGCGAGCCTACGCAGGCGGAAATGCGCGACAACCGCCTGGACTTTCTCATCTATCGTCCAATTTCTGCCGAGGAAGCCAACGCGGTGCTGGCGAAAGCTTGCGAGCAGATGCAACCGTCGAGCGCGGAGGACGCTGCGGAGTCGTCAGCGGAAGCCGCCGCGAGCCGCGAAGGCTCGGGCGCAGTTTCTGTTGGCGCCGATGCAGCGGAACCCAGTCACCAGGATCCGCCAGCCGGGTTCCCGGAAGCGGATTCAGCGGAGGGAGACGGCGGCGGCGAATTTGCGAGTAACGAAGGCGAAGACAAAGAGGAGGAGTCTCGTGGGCGCGGCCGCGCGATCGGGTTCCGCGGAACTTGTGCCGCGGTACTTATTGTTGCGGCGGTGTTTTGCCTATGGAGATCGCGCGCGGCCGTGGAGTATCTATCGCGGACGCCGGAAGGGCGATTCCGCGTTTTGCGGGAATCGGTGGCGGCGCTTTTTTATGCGAAGCAAACGGGGGCGTTGCCGGTTGGATCCGCCACGGACGATGCGCAACAGGATGCGTACTTCAGCAGAGATTCCAGTTCCAATTCCAACGCCCAGACACCGGCGTTGGGCGTGGTGGCAACCGAGTCCACGCTGACGGAAGCGCGCATCTCCTTACCAAAACCTCCCGACTTTCCCCTGCCCGTCCCGGTGTTTGAGCATCAGGACGCGGCGCCAATCCGTGTACAACGAGCGGCGATTCCCGAAAGCATGAGAAACTCGGCGCCGATTGAGCGGCCGCTTGTGGTGACGGTCAATCCGGCACAGATGATGCCGGTCTCTATCCCGCAGCCGCAGCCGATTCAGCAATTTGCCGAACCGGTCGCGCTGAGCGAAGAAGCAGCGCGCGCCCTGCTGGTTCACATCGTGAATCCAGTGTATCCACCCGAAGCGTTGGCCCAGAAACTTCACGGACCGGTCGTATTGCAGGCAGTGATTGGACGCGATGGCAGCGTAGAGGATCTGAAAATTGTTCGGGGATATTTTATTCTGGGCCGGGCGGCGATTGCCGCAGTCAAGCAGTGGCGTTTCCAACCGTACAGCCTCAGCGGCCGCGCTGCGGCAACTCAAACCGTGATCACCATCAGCTTCAGCTATCCGCCAGGGTAGCGAATTCGGCGCGGCTCCAAAGAGGTAATTTTCCAGCCACGTGTCCGAACTACTTGTGTTGATCGTGTCCTTCTTGCCCGCCGGTTGCAGGGCTCACCGCGATCGATTTCTTCCAATAGTCCTGTACGGCAGGCGGCAGTTTGTCGATGCGGGTGAGGAATGCCGTGAGTTTCCACATGTCAGGCTCAGAGAGCGTCTTGTCCCAGGCGGGCATGCCGGTATAGCGGATGCCAGTGCGAATTGTGTAAAACACGTGCCATTCCGGATCATCGGGTGGCTGAAGGATGAGACTCGGAGGCGGTGGATAGAATGACTTGTCCAGCGACGACGGCTGGCGGTCGATGCCGCCATGGCAAAGCGCGCAATTCATGGTGTAGATCTTTATCCCCTCGATAAGGTTCTCGTCGGTTGGCGGCACAGGATTGTTGAGGTGGGGAGCGTGTCGTTCCATCGAAGCGTCGAGTGCGCTCATGGCGATTTGCTGTTCTAGCTTCGGCGGCGCTGCGTTGGCATTGGTCGGTACAAAGCCCAGCAAGGCGACGCCAAGGCCGACAATCAGCAAAACCAGAATGGCGATGACAATTCCCAGAATGAAGTTGCGCATTTCATCTCCTCGGAGAGCCTGGAAACTTGTGCTCGTTGCTTCCTATATATAACAGGAACGCGGCGCAGGCGGCAGCGGAACGCATGTTGGCCCGAGACTGCGGAAGTCAGTAAGCGTGCAGGCGACGAGCCTCACGCACCAGATCGGACACTTTCGGAAGGAAAAACTCCTCCTGCGGCGGAGAAAACGGAACCGGAGTATCGAGAGACGTCAGCCGGACGATGGGACCATCGAGATCGTCGAACGCTTCTTCGTTAATGATCGCGGAAATTTCTCCTGCTAGTCCGCCCGTCCGCGCGTGCTCGTGCAGAATGATCACTTTGTTGGTCTTCTTTACGGTGGCGGCAATCGCCGCGCGATCCAGAGGCGAGACCGTGCGCAGGTCGACGATTTCGATTTCGATTCCTTCTTTGCTCAAGATGTCCGCAGCCTCAAGCGCCGTATGCAGCATGGCGGCATAGGTGATCACGCTGAGATGAGGGCCCTCGCGCGCGACCCGCGCCTTTCCGAGGGGAACGATGTAGTCGTCGTCTGGAATTTCTTCTTTGATTCGTCGATAGAGATACTTGTGCTCGAAAAAGATCACGGGATTGGGGTCGCGGATCGCCGCCTTGATGAGTCCCTTGGCATCGTACGCGGTCGCTGGGCAGACTACCTTCAGTCCGGGCGCGTGCACGAACCACACTTCAGGGTTCTGCGAGTGAAATGGCCCGCCATGCACATTCCCGCCGCTTGGACCACGAATCACCAGCGGGGCGGGCGCCCCCCAACGGTAGTGGGCCGACGCTACCATGTTGACGATTTGATTGAAGGCGCAGCCGATGAAGTCCATGAACTGGAACTCGGCCACGGGGCGTAATCCGGTGAGAGCGGCTCCGAAGGCCGCGCCTACGATGGCTGACTCCGCAATCGGCGTATCAATGACGCGCCCGGGGCCGAATCGGCCGATGAAGCCATCGGTGACTTTGAAGGCGCCGCCGTAGATACCGATATCCTCACCCAGGCAAAAGACGGTTGGGTCGCGCTCCATTTCCTCCCAGATTCCCTGCCGGATAGCTTCGAGGTAGGTCACAACGGGCATGAATAACAAGTGTAGCAAGAGAAGGCGTCACCAATCAGCAACCATGACCCGCTTCCGAAACATCGATGCCGTCCGACCGTGACCTGCCAGCACGCTGATTGGAGCTTGCGGAGCCGTAGAAACACGGTATTGCACCCCCCTCAGAGTTTCATCGCTCGGCTCGGCAGATACGGGCTGCACTCCCGCGTCCGCGAAGCTGACAAAAATCGGGCGGCGTATGATTCCTGCATGTCTTCTCCTCCTTCTTCTAACTCTTTCCGCTCATCTTTGGAGGTCCCTTCGGCGGTAGCACCTTCGGCTCGCGTGGTTAGCTTTGAAGATGCTCGACATCTGGTCGAGCAGCATGCGGCCGACGTGTCTCCGGGAGAGGTGGAAACGGTCGATCTGCTGGCAGGGCTTGGGCGAGTGCTGGCAGAGGGGATTTTGGCGGACCGTGATTTTCCTCCTTTTGCTCGGGCTACTCGCGATGGATATGCGGTGCGGGCGGCGGACTTGGTGGCTGTTCCGGCTCGGCTTGAGGTGGTTGGCGAGGTGAAGGCGGGCGACTGGCTGGAGCCGGGTGTGCCCTCGGTCGGGCCCGGGCAGACAATGGCAATCATGACCGGGGCTCCGCTGCCGACGGGGGCGGATGCGGTGGTGATGATGGAGCATACATCACTGTTGGCAGACCAGTTAGCGGGTTCGCTGGCGGGGAAGTCGTTGGTTAACTTGGTAGGTAAGCTGGTGGAGGTTCGGCGCAGCGTCGGCGACGGCGAGAATTTTGTTCCGCGCGGCGCCGAAGCTCGCGCGGAACAACTGCTGCTGGATCGAGGACGGCGGCTGGACCATGCCTGCATCGCGATCGCAGCCTCGGTGGGCAAGAGCCGGGTTGCGGTGTTCCGGAAGCCGCGCGTGGCGGTGCTTTCGACCGGCGACGAAGTGGTCGAGATTGACGCGACGCCGGGTCCGGCGCAGATACGGAATTCGAATTCATATTCGTTGGCGGCGCAGGTTCAGAATGCGGGCGGTGAGGCGGTGCGGCTGGCGATCGCTCCGGATGAGCGGGGGCGGCTTCGGGCTTTGATTGAAGAGGGATTGGGATGCGATCTGCTGTTGCTGACTGGCGGCGTCTCCATGGGGAAGTACGATCTGGTGGAGCAGGTTCTCGGGGAGTTGAAGGCGGAGTTTTATTTTACGGGAGCGGAAATTCAGCCGGGGCGGCCGGTGGTGTTTGGCTCGTGTGGCGCGGGCGCCCGCGCCGGCGCTGACAGGGGAGTTGCTTTGGGCACGCGGGCGAGGGCGCCCGCGCCACACAGGAAATATTTCTTTGGGCTGCCGGGGAATCCGGTTTCTACTATGGTGACTTTCGAATTGTTCGCTCGACCGATGATCGAAGCGCTCGCGGGAATGACGCCGCAGCAGTTGATCTTTCTTCGAGCGCGGCTGAAGTCGGAGATCAGGACGAAGACAGGCTTGAAGAGATTTCTTCCAGCGGTACTTTCGGGAGAGTTTGAGAACGCGGCGGTGGAGCTGGCTCGGTGGCAGGGGTCTGGCGACATCGCTGCGCTGGCGCGGGCGAACTGCTATGTTGTGATTCCGCCGGGCCGCGAACGGATTGAGGCGGGAGAATGGGTATCGTTACTAATACGATCCGGTTGATGCGGTGAAGGGTGCAAGGGCTGGGGAGACGCTGATTCCGAGGTGAGGCCGAGCTGCGCTCGGCTTGGGCAGCCAGGGGCGGCTGTCCCTAAGCAAGCTTAAGGTGAGTACGATAACCTGTTGGCGATGCCGAAGAAACTTTCTCACTACGACGCTCGGGGCCAAGCCCGCATGGTGGACGTGTCGGCGAAGGCGCGAACAGCGCGGGAAGCGGAGGCGAGTGCCTTCGTGCTGATGACGCCGGAGGTGCTGCGGGCGCTGCCGAAAAATCCCAAGGGCGACCCCCTCGAAGTGGCGCGGACGGCGGGAATCATGGCGGCGAAGCGGACCGCGGAGTTGATTCCGATGTGCCATCCGGTAGCGCTGTCGCACATTGCTGTGACCCTATGCGTGTGCGAGAATGGCGTTTCTATTGCCACAAAAGTAAAAACGATGGCGGAGACGGGTGTGGAGATGGAAGCGCTGGTGGCGGCCAGCGTGGCGGCACTGACGGTGTACGACATGTGCAAGGCGCTCGACAAGGGCATCGAAATCCGCGAAGTGGTGCTGGAGCGGAAGTCGGGGGGCAAGAGCGGAGACTACCGGAGAAGGGCGAAGCGTAAATAGATTCTGCAACAGGCCTCTGGAGAAACTGGAACGTCGCCCAGTCCGTAGAGGGACTATTCATAACGGGCGATTTGGCATCGCTAAAGCGATGCCCTGCTACGAAGCTATGGCAAGCAACGTCAAAATCCTGCTGGTGGACGACAACCCGATGGTGCTGGGGATGCTGCAGCAGGCACTGTCGGCGCTGGGCGAGGTCGAGGTCGCGACCGACGCAGCGGACGCTTTGTTGAAGGCGGTCGATGACCTGCCGGATGTGATGATCTGCGACTACCGCATGCCGGGCATGGACGGGCGTCAGTTGCTGGAAAAACTGAAAAGCAGGCCGGCAACGGCTGGGATCGCGGTGATCCTGATGGCCAGCAAGGCCGACATCAGCGAACGACTGTCAATGCAGGACCCAATCGAAGACTATCTGGAAAAGCCTTTCTTCCTGAAAGATGCAACGCACAAAATCAAGCGTGTGGTCGACCGGATCGCGCTGGAGAAACTGAGCAAGGCAGCGTCGACCGATGGTGTGTTGCGCGGCAACCTGTCGCAGATGAACGTGATTGACCTGGTGCAATCGCTGGAGATGGGGCGCAAGAGCTGCATGCTCACGATGACCAATGGCAACGATAAATGCGAGATCTATTTCAGCCAGGGACAGGCCAAGCACGCCGCTTATGGTCCGATTACGGGAGACGAAGCGGTTTTCAAAGTGCTGCGCTGGACGGAAGGAAATTTCCAGATTGATTTCAAAGCAAAATCCGGGCAGGAGACGACGACTCTGAATACGCAGGGCCTGCTGATGGAAGGATTGCGGCTGCTGGACGAGTCGCAGCGGGACGCGGCGGCTGAGGGTGAAGATGTCCTCCTCGACACTTGATGCCTCGACGCGTGATGCTTCGTCGCGAAATGGCACGCGGGCGGCAGTACTGACGGTTAGCGATTCGTGTTCGCGCGGAGATAAGGTGGACCTCTCCGGCCCGGCTGTGTCGAAAGCGCTTGAACGGCGCAAATTTCAGGTGGTGGTGCGCAGCGTGGTTGCCGACGAGCGCGCCGAGATTCAAGACAAACTGATTGAGTTGTGCCGGTCGGCGCGACTGGTGGTGACCACCGGCGGGACGGGACTCGCTCCGCGCGACGTGACGCCGGAAGCGACGGGCGCAGTGTGCGAGCGTTTGGTGGAAGGGATCGGGGAGCAGATGCGCCTGCAGGGAGTGCGCAAGACGCGCTTCGCGGCGCTGAGCCGCGCGGTGTGCGGCGTCCGGGGAACGAGCCTGATCCTGAATCTGCCGGGCAGTCCGGCGGGCGCGGTCGAGTCGCTGGAGGCGGTGATGGATTTGCTGCCGCATGCGCTGGAGTTGATCGCGGGCAAGACGGCGCATGAGGGGCGGTAGTCGTTAGTGGTTAGTGGTTAGTGGTTGGTCGCTGGTCGTTGGCAAATCGCATGGAGCAAACTGTCGAAGCGAACTGGACTGGCTTGCCTACGACCAACGACCATCGACTAACGACCAGCTACTGACGAACGCGTGCCGCTCCTCAAGTAAACTTAGCTACTTGAACAAGATCGAACACTTTGTCCGAGCTTACAGCGAGTGGATCAAGCACGCTCTCGCGCCGCTGGGGCCGTGGGGAATGCTTGCATTTGCGGCGGTGGATGGCTCGTTCATGGGCCTGCCTCTGGATGCGATTTTCGTCAGCTACGTTTACAACGATCGCTCGCGGTTCCTGATGTACGTGCTGCTGGCCTCGGCCGGGTCGATGCTCGGAAGTATCGTTCTCTATGTCATTGGCTACGCGGGTGGCGAGGTGCTGCTGCGCAAGCGGCTGTCGCCGGAGCGCTTTGAAAAGATACACGCGTCCTTTGAGCATCATGAATTCTGGGCGCTGATGTTTCCCGCGATGTTGCCACCGCCAACGCCGTTCAAGATTGTGGTGCTGGCAGCGGCGGCGTTTGAAATGAACTTCGCGCATTTTCTGCTGGCAATTTTTGCGGGACGGTTTGTGCGGTTTCTGATTGAGGCGCTGCTGACATTCTGGTTCGGTCCGGGGATTGTGACGATGACGGGCAACCTTTTCGCGCACCACTTCGTGTGGATTCTGGCGGCCGCGGGAGCGCTCTTGGTAGGGTGGTGGACCTGGCGGCAGAGGCGGCGAAGCCGAGCTGCGCTCGGCTTGGACGGGCGAGGCGCCCGTCCCCACACGAGCTAGTCCCCACACAAACTAGTTTTCCTAAGCTGCGGCGCCCTGCGGCTTATGAGAGCGAGCGATCACTTTAGCGGCTGCGGGCAATCCGAACATGACTGCGGTGAAAAGCATATCGCCTGCGAGCGTACGGCGGAAGAACAGCAGTCCGGCAGCGTAGCAAGTCCCCAATCCGGACATGGTTTTTGGATACATGCTCCCGGATGCCCAGACGGCGAAGTTACTGACCACGAAGAAAGAGACGGAACTGGCCAGCGCGGCTCCGCCAATCCGCAGCCAATTCGCGTTTTCGCTTAACCTGGTACCCAGCAAGAGAATCGCCGCATACCAGGCCCAAACCACCAGTTGATCCCAGGTGAGTGGATAGGAGTACACGAATTTGGTGAGGATGACGTCAGAGGCGGCGAGCAGCGCAAGGGGCACCCACAACTGCCGTCGCGAACCGCGCGCACCGAAATAGAGCAGCGCCGCCGCTACTGGAGTGAAATTCCAGGGATGCGGCATGAATGGCATCCGCGCCACGACCGCAAAAATGACGAATAGATAGGCCAGCATGATTCACCTCGTCGAGCGTTACTTAGGATTGTTGCGCGAGCGGATGCTGCCGGTCAAGGGCGGGGCGCAGTCCTTTGTGGCGAAGCGTTGCGGCCAGAGTCTGGAGACAAGTGGATGATCATCGAAATGCGCACCTATAAGACCAAACCCGGCATGCGGTCCAAGTTTATTGAGACCTTCCTCGCCAAGTCCATTCCGGCGCATGCGGAAATCGGGATGAAAATATTGGGTCCATTTCTTTCTGTCGAAGACCCCGATACATTTTTCTTTATGCGCGGCTTCCCCGATCTGGCTTCGCGTGAGCCGATGAAAGCAAAGTTTTACGAAGGGGAACTTTGGAAGCGCGAACTAGAAAATGTCCTGATGCCGATGTTGGATAAATATAACGTCGTGCTGGTGGAAGATCCTGAGGGTCAGGTTCGCTGGCAGTAGACAACTTTGCCTCGCTGTTACCGGGTGTTCGTACTTGCGCTTCTCATTCCGAAGCGTTCGTCCACTACTTGCAGATCGCGAGTCAGGAAAACCATTGCGCCGAGGGTGACGCGGGCGTTGCGTCCGGGATACTCGTAGCGCAGATCGCGGAAGCGGACTACATAGGCGGCGCGGCCGCTGCTTATGGGGCCATCGTTTGCCAGGCCAGGGCCTGCCGGATCGTTCACTAGCTGTTCGGTTTCGGTCACGGGATACTGGGCCCAACTCAGATACACGCGTCCGAGGTAGGTTTTCTTGGCGGCGAGAGTGATGGGCGTTTCTTCGGGCTTGTAGTGAATCTGCATCTGGGCATCGCGATCGACTTCAGGCGCGGGCGAATCGACGTCCATGGTGGCGAAGAAAGCGGGCGTCTCTGCGACTCCGTACCAACGAAAGGGATTAACCCAGTAGGGGTACGCGGAAACGCGAATGGCATCGACTCCTTGGTAACTGCGCGACTGGAGCGCGGTCACGGCGCGGCGATGCTCATAGTCGCGAAGTCCCCAGTATGCGAAGACGGCGAGCAGTGCGAGAATCGCGGCCAGTCTTCCAGCTGGCTTGGCGCCCGGGCCTTTGCTGCGAGCCCCGATCTCTTCGTTGATTAGAGAAAATAATGCGGGCAGAATCAGGCCCAGTGTGAGAATGATGAGCAGGACAGGTTCGACGATGAACACGATGTCCCAGGAAATCCAACGCTCGGAGAACGGCCAGAAAGGGCGCACTCCGTAGTTGTTGGTGAAATCGAGAAGAATGTGGCTGAGGCCAGCCAGGCAGGCGTAGGCGAAGAGCAATCCCCAGCGCGGGGGAAGGTTGGGATTACGGGTCTTGCGGCCGCGCAGGCGCCAAAGGAGATAGATGAATCCAACGACCACGGCAGCCACCAGCGGGATTCCTAGAAAAGAATGAGTGAAGCCGCGATGATGGTTCAAGCCGAACGCGGAGCCACCGAAGCGGCTGAGGACGTCAAGGTCGGCGGCTTCAGCGGCGAGGGTTAACGTGGCGGTGGCCAGCGCGGTCTTGTGGTTGAGTCCGGCGCGGCTCATGGCGGCGCCGAATAGGAAGTGAGTTACGGGTTCCAAAGTTTCTCCTCGTCAAGTATTTGGTGCTGCCGAGACGGGGCGAGCCCCGTCTCTACGGGACGGTCATGCGGGTGCCACCGGGGACAGGGCGTCGCGCACCATCGTCATGCGGGTGCCACCAGGGACAGGGCATCAGGAACCATCGTCATGCGGGCGGGAAGGCGGCCGAGCAGTTCGCCGTCGGCCTCGACGTAAACTCGGTCGTCCTTATGACTATGACCTTCATGACTATGGCCGGCGCTTTTCTCCGGCAACTTGCAGACGATCTCCGAGCAGCTGACCAGATCGATGCCTTTGATATTCCATTGGCGGCCTAGCAGCGCTCCGGCTACATATTGCAGATAGGCATTGCGGCTGGCGGTGCGGCACATGACGGTGCGCAGATCGCGGCAGTCGAGCGAAGCTCCCGGAACCAGTTCGCGCAGGATATTTCCGAAAAAGCGGATTCTTACCGCCAAAAGTTCCGTCAGCAGGGCACTTTGACGCAGACCGCTTCCATTAGCGTACTCTACCTCAAACTTGCGCATGCGATGCGTCGCCCACAGCTGCCATGCTTTAAGGTAATAGGCCGTCATGCCACGCTTCTTGAGTTCCGCAGTCAGTTTGTAGAACAAGTGCGCGTCTACACCGATTCCGGCGGCCACGGTGAAGTAGCGCGCGGCGGACTCTCCGTTGAAACCCTCATACTCAATTCGGCCGAGAGGGATGCGCCGGACTTTGCCGTTGACTGCAACTTCGGCGGCGGCACTGGGGCGGAGCGGGATTGCCAAGTCGTGGGCAAGAGCATTGGCGGTGCCGAATGGGAGAATGGCAAGCGCGACGGGCGTGCCAGCTAATCCCTGAATAACATCGTGGATCGTGCCATCGCCCCCGCAGGCAAAGACGGTGTCACTGCCGGCCGCGACAGCGCAGCGGGCGTGGTCGGTCGCTTCCGGGCTGGAGCGGCAGACCGTAAGTTCGGTGCGGATGCCGGCCGACTGGATGACGCCAATGGCGTGGTCCAGTTCCGCGTCGCGCTTCTTTCCACGGCGGCCAGAGTTTGGATTGAACAGAATGGTGGCTTTGTGCATTCGTCTGCTAGCTCTGGTTTGAGTTTAGCGCATGGCTCAGTCTCAAATGCCAAATGAGGTCAGTGGCGGTTGCTTCCGTGGCCAAATCTGCACTATGCTTGCGCGAAAAGTCTTTGGGTGCTCGTTCTAATCAAGATTGACTCCGGTTGGTTCACTTCAGGAGGAACACCGTGAAACCTTGCAGCCTTGAAACTTTGAAACCTATCGCTCTCGCGATTGCTATTAGTCTTAGTCTTACCATCCGCGTAGCCGCTCAGGATCACGCCATGGGGATGGCGAAGCCGGTCACGATGATGACGGGCCTGGGCGATTTGCATCATCCGGTTTCGACTAAGAACGCACAGGCACAGGAGTTTTTCGATCAGGGCCTGCGACTCATATACGCGTTCAATCACGACGAGGCGGCACGCTCGTTTCAAAGAGCGGCGGAACTGGATCCGAAGCTGGCGATGGCTTACTGGGGTATTGCGGAGGCGGTAGGTCCGAACTACAACGATCCGGCGAGCGAAGACCGCTTCAAGCAGGCGCATGAGGCGATTCAGAAGGCCGTTGACCTGAGTGGCCATGCCTCCGATAGCGAACGTGGCTACATTTTGGCGATGGCGAAACGCTTTCCGGCCGATCCGAAGTCCGACCGGCGGAAAGCTGCCGAAGACTATCGTGATGCGATGCGAGAAGTGGTAAAGAACAATCCTGACGATCTTGACGCCGCGACTTTGTTCGCGGAATCGGGGATGGACCTCCATCCGTGGGGACTGTGGCATCGTGACGGGACACCCGAGGCCGGCACGGAGGAGATTGTCGCAACTCTGGAATCGGTGATTAAACGCGATCCCAACCACCTGGGCGCGCTTCATTACTACATTCACACCGTCGAAGCGTCGAATTCTCCGGAACGCGCTTTGGCTGGGGCGAACCGCCTGGCTTCGCTGGCCCCGGCTGCGGGACACATCGTGCATATGCCGGCGCATGTCTACATCCGCACGGGGGATTACGCGGCGGCAGTGAAGACTAACCAGGAAGCGGCGGCTGTCGATCGAGCCTACATCCAGAGGAGCGGCGTGCAGGGCATTTACCCGATGATGTACTACAGCCATAATTTGCATTTCATCGCGATGTGCTCGGCGATGGTCGGAGATTACGCGGAATCGCACAAAGCGGCGGAAATGCTCGCGGCCCACGTGAGACCGTCCGTAAAGGACATGCCACCGCTTGAAGGGTTCATGACGATTCCCATGGCCGTGGATGTTCGCTTCCACAAGTGGGACGCAATTCTGGCGACGAAGGCTCCCGATCCGGAGATGAAAGCCACGACTGGCTTCTGGCACTTTGCTCGCGGGATGGCGCTGGCGGGTAAGGGCAAGATCGGCGAAGCGGAGGCGGAGTACAAGATTGTGGCCGAGGCCGAGAAAGCAACGTCGCCGGATGCAATTTTCCAGATGCCCATTAACAACAAGACCAAAGACATTCTGAAGATTGCGGAGAACGTTCTGGGAGCGCAGGTGGCGCTTGCGAAAAAAGATAACGCTGCCGCAGTCGGGATGCTCCGCGAAGCCGTGGCTGTGCAGGATACGCTGAAGTACGACGAGCCTCAAGATTGGTTCTTTCCAGTGCGGGAGTCTCTGGGAGGAGTGCTGCTGATAAGCGGTGACGCCAAATCAGCGGAGCAGGTTTTCCGCGATGACCTGACGAAGAATCTTAGGAATCCGCGGTCGTTGTTTGGCTTGCATCAGGCGCTGAAGGCGCAGGACCGAAATTCGGATGCGTGGTTTGTGGAGCAGGAATTTCGCAAGGCGTGGAGAGGCGGAGTGGGAGAGTTGAGGGTAGAGGATCTGGTGTAGGCGCGTATGCTTGCGACCAGAGTCGAGAGAGAGACTGTGCAGGTTTTGGAATGGTTGGGCAAAGGAACGATTACCCTCTTCCGATGGAATAGACGATGTGGCGAAGGCCGCGCCAATCCACTTCTTTCCAAACCGCCATCCCCACGCGCTCGGCGACGCGGCATGAAGGCAAATTCTCAGGCCGAATCAGCGAAATCAAGCGCTCGGCCTTCAGATGCGCGAAGGCCCAGTCACGGCACGCGATGGCGGCTTCAGTCGCCAGACCCTGCCCCCAGAAGTCGCGCCGCAAGTGGTATCCGATTTCGTAGAGGCGCTCGCCGTCGACTTCCTGCAGGATGATGCCGCAATCGCCGATTAATTCTTTTGTCTTCGTCAACTCCATTGCCCAGAGGCCGACGCCGTCGTCTCGGAAGCGCCGGCGGTTGCGTTCGATCCATTGCTCGACACCGGCGTGATCGTAGGGTGCGGGATAGTAGCGCATGGTTTCGGAATCGGAGAGGACTAAGGCGAGAGCGTCGGCGTCTTGCGGGGTGAGCTCGCGTAGCAGGAGGCGGGCGGTTTGGAGAATCGTCATCTTCTAACACTTGCCGCGACAGTGTCTGCCATCGCGGAAGCAGTTTAGGCCCAGAAATGCATTATCCCGAACCCATTCTGGAGATGGGTTTCTGGTCTTGCCCATAAGCGGAGTTAAACTCGAAGCATGGCAGAGCTAGGACGACTGCTGCTGATGCTCGGTATAGCCCTGGTGGTAATCGGGGGCATCGTCATGCTCCTGGGGCGGACAGGCTTGCCGCTTGGCCGGCTGCCGGGGGACTTCCTATATCGTGGCAAGAATACTACTTTCTATTTTCCGCTCGCGAGTTCCATCCTGATTAGCATCGTCCTCTCAATTATTCTTTTCCTGATTGGACGGATAAAGCGGTAATCATCCGCCAGCGAAAGATGCTGCCGAGCAGCGTTCGGCTGGACGGACGAATGCGTCCGTCCCTACGCGTGTCTCGGGTAAACTGACACTTCATGGAGATGACGGACCAACTCGGGTTCCACTTCCGTCCTCCAGAGCGGCGCATCTGGACGGTGCGCGCGCTCGTCTCCGCGTTGCGTTCGCACATCGAACGCGAGTATTCCGATTGTTGGGTCGAGGGCGAAATTTCGAACCTTCGCCTTCCTGATTCCGGACATTTGTATTTGACGCTGAAAGAAGAGAGCGCGCAGATTCGCGTTGTGATGTTCCGCTCCTCGGCAAAGCTGCTGCGGTTCCGCCCGGAGAACGGATTGCATGTCACGGTTCGCGGGCGCATCACCGTGTATGAAGATCGCGGGGAGCTGCAAATCTCGGCCGAATTCATGGAGCCGAAGGGTGCAGGCGCATTGCAGTTGGCGTTCGAACAACTGAAGGCGCGATTGCAGGCGGAAGGATTGTTCGAAGCGTCGCGAAAAAAGCCGATCCCGCCGTTGCCGCAAAAAATTGGCATCATCACTTCTCCGCAGGGGGCCGCGCTGCGGGACATCCTGAACATTCTGGCGCGAAGGCATCACTCGGTGAATGTGTTGATCTATCCAGCACAGGTGCAAGGAGACTCGGCGCCGGGAGAGGTGATGGCTGGGCTTCGATACTTCCATCAGGAACTGCGGCATCAAGAACTGCGGCATCAAGACTTGCGCCGCGGCGGCGCCGTCGAGGTGATCATCATTGCGCGCGGCGGAGGCTCGGCGGAAGACTTGGCCGGGTTCAATCATGAGGGCCTGGCGCGAGCGGTTGCGGATTCGAAGATTCCAGTGATTTCTGCGATTGGGCACGAAACGGATTTTACAATCATCGATTTTGTCGCCGATCTGCGGGCGCCTACCCCGTCAGCGGCGGCGGAGCTTGTAATCCGCTCAAGAGAGGATATTGAAGCGCAGGCGGAGGATTTGTACCGGAGGCTGGAGCGCGGGTTGCGGTACCGCCTGCTAATGGCGCGTCAGGAAATGACCGAGCGGGCACAGCATGCCGCGTTTGCGCGCATGATGGACGGTATCCACCGGCGGCAGCAGAAGGTGGATGAACAGCGCTTCCGGCTGGAACGGGGGGAACGGCAACTTCTGGAGCGCTGTCATCGGCGCTGCGAAAATGTCTCCGCGACAGTCCGTCACTATGACGCGCGCCGCCGCCTGGCTGCTATCCGTCAACAGTTACAGGCTCAAGTTGCGAACCTGGCCGCCATCACGCACACCCGGTTGCTGGAGAGCCGCGGCGCGCTGGATCGCCAGACCGCAAGCCTGGAGGCGCTTTCACCCCTGGCGATTCTGAATCGCGGATACGCGCTCGTGTTCGATGCGAAAGGCCGGCTGGTGAAAGACGCGGCGCGAGTCAAAGCCGGGGATGAGCTGTCGGCTCGGCTGGCCCGGGGACGGGTTCGTGCCCGCGTGACCGCGACCGAGCGCAGCGAACCGGACTCCGGCGAACTGCATTAGGCACGCTGCATTAGAATGAAGGCCAATCCGATTTGACTATCGACGTGAGGGTGGCGTGATGCCGTTGCTGGCAGGGCCGCACATCTCGGTGATCTCGATTCTGGACATCGTGTTGGTCGCGATCCTGATCTACCAGTTTCTGGTGCTGGTGCGGGGTACGCGAGCGGCTCCGATGCTGGTGGGAGTCGCTGCGCTTGGGCTGGCCTTCTATTTCGCGCGGCTCGGTGACCTGCGGACCCTGAACTGGCTGCTCAGCACGTTGCTGCCATTCGTAGTTTTCGCACTGATCGTCGTCTTCCAGTCGGAGATCCGGCACGCATTGGCAAACCTTGGGAGCCGCATTTCGCTGATGCGGTCTTCGAGTTCGGTGGCCGACGTCTACGACGACATTGTTTTGGCGGCCAATCTTTTTTCGCAAAACCAGACCGGCGCGCTCATCGTCGTCGAGCGTGAGATCGGGCTTCGCACCTACATCGAAAGCGGCGTGTCACTGGACGCCAGGCTATCGTACGACCTGCTGGCCACGATCTTTCGTCCGAGCGCTCCCTTGCATGACGGCGCTGTGATCGTGCAGCGCGATCGCATCGCAGCCGCCGCTTGTTTCCTCCCGCTCTCGATGAACCCGGTGCTCTCGACCCAACTGGGGACGCGTCATCGCGCCGCGATCGGGATCACGGAAGAAACCGACGCCGTCGCCGTCATCATTTCGGAAGAGACGGGCACGATCAGCATGGCGGTGGCCGGAAGCATTGAGCGCGAGTTGACGGTGGAGCGTCTGCGCGAACGGTTGAGCCATCTGCTGCGCCGCTACGCTCCCAAGGCGACCCTGCCGAGTCCGGTGGAGGAAAGTTATATCGAAGAGGAGCCGCCCAGTTCCCATCTCTCCCGCCGGCAGGATGCGGGGCTGCGCCCGGGAAGGGACGACTGACGATGCCGGCGTTTACCCATCGCAGTTTTTTCCACCGTATTTTCGTTCATAATATCGGACTCAAGCTGGTTTCCCTGTTGCTCGCCATCGGCCTGTGGATGGCGGTAGCGCGCAGCCCTGTCGCCGAAGTCGAGATGAGGGTTCCGATCGAGTTCCACAATCTTCCTGACAATTTGGAAATCGATTCCGCCAGCTTCACCGAGGCGCAAATCCGGGTTCGGGGGCCCGAGCGTGTGATTCATCAACTGCAGGCTGCGGATTTGCATGCGGAGATTGATCTGACCAGCGTCCGGCCGGGAGAACGAACCTTCGATTTGACCAGCCGGCAAGTTCGTCTGCCGCAGGATCTGGAAGTCGTGCAGATCATACCCGGTCAATTTCACCTGTCCTTTGATAATCGTGAGACCCGCACCGTCGAGGTGCGACCGCGTGTGACTGGAAATTTTGCGAGCGGCATGCGCGTGAAACAGGTGACTGCCGATCCGTCGAGTGTCATGATCACCGGACCTCGCCGCCGCGTCGAAGCGGTGGAGGACGCCATCACCGATCCGGTAGACATTAGCGGAGCCATGACGCGGGCTTCTTTTGTGACGCAGGCCTATGTCCCTGATCCTCTGATCCAAGTTGTGCATCCCACCCCAATTCGCGTGACGGTTATCATGGAAGGTTCGGGAGATGAGAAAAAGTAGGGAGTGACTTTCCCTCCCCGGCCCTGCATGACGCAAACTAGACAACTCTTTGGTACGGACGGGATTCGCGGCGTCGCGGGCGAATTCCCGTTGACGCGCGACAATGTTTATTGGATTGGGCGGGCGCTGGGGCACGATCTGGCGCGCGTGAATGCCAAGGCTAGGGTGGTGATTGGACAGGACACGCGCGTCTCCAGCCGATGGATCGCCGACCGATTTCTCCAAGGGCTTGCTTCGGTGCGTGTGGAAACGCGCAGCGCCGGCGTGATCACCACACCGGGCGTCGCGTTCCTCGCGCGCTCGCAAGGGTTCGATGCCGGCGTCGTGATTTCGGCTTCGCACAATCCATGGACGGATAACGGAATCAAGATTTTTTCCGGCGATGGCTACAAACTGCCGGATGCGCGCGAACTGGCGATTGAAAAAGAAATTTTCGCGCTGCTGCAGTCGGACGCAGTTGCGGCGCCAGAGTCCACTCCAGAGGTTTCGAGCCTTCCCGGTGAGGAAAGCTTGCGCCACGCTTACGTTCGCTGGCTTGCGGGCGCGGTTTCCACCGACTTGAGCGGGCTTCGCGTGGCGGTCGATTGCGCCAATGGCGCGGCGACCGCGGAAGCTCCGGAGTTATTCCGAGCGCTCAAGATCAGCACGACCTTTCTGCACTCCGCGCCCGACGGACAGAACATCAACGAGTATTGCGGCGCATTGCATCCGGAAATAGTGGCACGCTTTGTCTATGAGAGCCTTGCCGCCCCCGACGGACATTTCGATGTGGGCATTACTTTTGACGGCGATGCCGACCGCGCGCTTTTTTGCGATGCCAATGGGCGAGTGGTAAATGGGGACGCGGTTCTGCTGCTGGCCGCGCGTGAAATGCAATCGCGCGGCGCGCTCGCCAACGCCACCGTGGTGGCGACGACCATGTCGAATATGGGACTGGAGTTGGCGCTCAAGCGATCTGGCATTCGGATGCTGCGTGCCAATGTTGGCGATAAGTACGTGCTTGAAGAAATGCAGCGCGTGGGAGCTACGCTGGGCGGCGAACAGTCGGGCCACATACTGTTTCGCGACGGAGAGGCGACCACCGGCGACGGACTGCTTACCGCGCTCCGGGTGCTCGAGATTACGGTTCGGACGGGCAAGCCACTGGCTGATCTGGTGAGCGATCTAAAGGTGTTTCCGCAGACGATCCGGAATGTGCGGGTCCGGGAAAAAATTCTCTTCGCTCAGATTCCTGAGGTTCAAGCGGCGATTACAGCGGCTGAGCGCGAACTCGACGGCAACGGCCGAGTGGTTGTGCGTTATTCCGGCACCGAAGCGCTGGCGCGGGTGATGATTGAAGCCGAATCGAAAGAGCAGATGGACCGGCTTGCGGAATCTATCGTAGGGTCGATTCGGTCGGCGCTGGGGTAGAGGCGTTCTCAGTTCTCAGTTAGAAGTAAAAGCGGCCTCCGATGGGACGTTTTGCTCGCCGCTTTGGTGGTTTGCTCCCGGATCGATCCCCGATTCGTATAACCCCGCTAAAGAAATGGTGTTTTTCCTCACCGGCCGCAAGATCCCCTTTAATGCTATGCGGATAGCAACGGGCAAGAACTTAAGAAAGAGCTTGACAAGTTACATAGTGTTATAGTTAACTATAACAGTGAGAAGATTCATAGAGCTGACCAATCGCAACCGGAATATGCCAGCGAACCCCGCGGCCAGAGCAAAGAAGAAATGAACTTCTCAAGGAGAATGAAACATGAAACCCCTTAGTTCTATGCTGTCCCTTGTTTTGATGTCGCTTTCCGCTGTGGCCTTCGCGCAGTCCGACGCGCAAAAGTCCTCTGTGGCTCCTGTGCCGTCCGAGGCGCAGAAGTCCTTCGCAACCATGAAAAGCCTGGCGGGAGAGTGGGAAGGCCCCGTCGCTGTCCCAGAGATGCCGGAGATGTCAGGGGGCAAGCCGACGCACCTCTCGCTGCGCGTGACCTCGCGGGGAAACGTCCTCGTGCACGAGATGCAGGAAGCAGGAACGCCGCTGGATGCGACAAAGTACGACCATCCGGTCACAATGCTTTACGTCGACGGAGACCAGCTCACGCTGATTCACTATTGCGACGCGGGGAACCGGCCGCGCATGACCGGCAAGATGTCGCCCGACGGCAAGACGGTCGAGTTCGAGCTCAAGGACATCAGCGGGAACACAGACTACCACATGCACCATTCGGTGTTCACGCTCATCGACGCCAACCATCACACCGAGGATTGGACGTTCATGATGAAGGACAAGCCGATCCACGCGCACTTCGACCTGAAGCGGGTACAGTGACGCCGTTCTGCGGGCCAAACGGCGCCTTCGCCTAGCTCCGAGGGCGCCGCATCTCAGCTAAACCCGCACCAGGGAGGGCAGATGAATTTCATCAACAACCCGGGCAGATTCGCGGGCTTGCTGTACCTGCTCACTTCTATTGTCGGCTTCTTCGCCATGGGCTATGTTCCCGGCAGGCTGATCGTGCACGGGAATGCATCAGCGACGGCCAACAACATCGCGGCTTCTGAGACGCTCTTTCGTCTCGGCATCGCGGGCAACCTGATCAGCCAGGCCGGTTTTATTTTCGTAGCCCTGGCTCTGTACGATCTACTTAAGGGGGTTGACCAGCGGCACGCCTCGCTCATGGTTATATTGATTGTGGTCTCGGTCCCCATAGCGTTTCTAAATGAGCTGAACTCAATCGCCGCCCTCGTCCTCGTCCGCGGAGCTGACTTCCTGTCCATATTCGAAAAGCCTCAGCGGGAGGCTCTGGCTATGCTGTTCCTCAATCTGCATCAATCCGGATTTGTTGTCGCCGAGATATTTTGGGGTCTGTGGCTCTTTCCCCTCGGGCTGCTTGTGTACAGATCGCGGTTCCTGCCGCGTTTTCTGGGCATCTGGCTCGTCTTCGCCGGCGTCGCCTGGGTGACCTTGAGTCTTACCGGCCTACTGTCGCCACAATATCAGGACAAGGTGGATACCTGGTCTCAGCCCGCCTTTTTCGGGGAAATTGCGTTCATGTTTTGGCTACTGATCAAGGGCGCAAAGCTCAAGCCATTAGCGGGTTCAGTATCCGCGGCGGCGGTAGGTTAGGCGCAAGAACCATGTGGACACATCATGGACCGTGAATGGAACGACAATCAGCCGATCTACCGTCAGCTTCGCGACCGCGTCGTCGCGATGATACTCGACGGCGTGCTCAAGGAAGGCGATCCGCTGCCCTCCGTGCGCAACGTCGCCGCCGAATATCGGGTCAATCCGCTTACGGTTCTGAAGGGCTATCAGCAACTGGTGGACGAGGGGCTGGTCGAGACCAGACGCGGCCTCGGCATGTTCATCAATGTGGGCGCACGCAGTCTGCTGCTGCAGGGGGAACGGCAGAAGTTTCTTGGCGAAGAATGGCCTAGGATCCACGCAACCATTCAGCGGCTCGGCCTGAAGGCGGAAGAACTCCTGAACGGGGCGACCAGCCGGTCGTCTGCGGATGCCGCACCGTCGAAATCCACCGAGCCGAATCCCCCCAAGGAGAATCGCTGAAGCCATGACAGTCATAGAAGCACGCGGTCTTCGTAAGGCGTTCGGCACAACCATCGCATTGGACGGCATCAACTTGCAGGTTGAAGAGGGGCGCATCCTCGGACTCATCGGTCCCAACGGTGCAGGCAAAACCACCGCGCTCAACGCGATTCTCGGCCTCACCCCGTATCAGGGAGAACTGAAGGTGCTCGGACGCGACCCCTGGACCGAGCGCGAACAGCTCATGCGCGATGTCTGCTTCATCGCCGATGTCGCCGTACTGCCGCGCTGGATACGGGTTTCGCAGGCACTCGACTACGTCGCCGGCGTGCATCCGCGATTCGATCGTGCGAAGGCGGAAGGTTTTCTCGCCAAGACCACCATCAAGCGCGACAGCAAGGTCAGGGAATTATCGAAGGGCATGGTAGCCCAGCTGCACCTAGCTCTCGTGATGGCAATCGACGCGAGATTGCTGGTGTTGGACGAGCCTACGCTTGGCCTCGACATCCTGTATCGCAAGCAGTTCTACGATTCCCTGCTGAACGACTACTTCGATCGCAGCCACACCATCGTCGTAACCACACATCAGGTGGAAGAGATTCAGAACGTCCTCACCGATCTCATGTTCATCGACCGCGGTCGGATCGTTTTCGATAGCAGCATGGAAGAAATCGAGTCGCGCTATCTGGAAGTGACGGTGCGTCCGGAACAACTCGCCGCAGCACGGGCGCTCAGGCCGATTCACGAGCGACAAGTGCTCGGCCGCACCATTCTGCTCTTCGATCTCATGATGCTCGATCATGTCGATCGTCACCAACTCGCAGCGCTTGGCGACGTGCGCACGCCCAGCATCGCCGACTTGTTCGTTGCGGTGTTGGAAAATAAGCCGGGGAACCAGACCGCACAGGGAGCACAGGGAGCACAGGGAGCACAAGGAGCAGCTAGATGAGCACTCAATCGAACTCCATGCCCGAATCCTTCGACTCGCAGAGAATCGCACCCGCGGCCATGTCGGCGACTCGGCCACTGTACTGGTCGGTGCGGCGCGAATTGTGGGAGTACCGTTCCATTTATATCGCGCCGCTGGCCGCGGCCATTGTCTTTCTGTTCGGGTTTTTCATCAGCATGGTCTCTCTGCGGCACCGCATGCAAGGCGCATGGCCCCTCGACTCTGCGCAAGGGCGCGATGTATTCGCTACGCGTTACGAGTTAGCGGCGGCATTGATCATGGGGACAGCTCTTATCGTGGGGATTTTCTACTCTCTCGACGCCCTGTATGGAGAGCGCCGCGACCGCAGCATCCTGTTCTGGAAGTCGCTTCCGGTTTCCGATCTCATCACCGTGCTCTCGAAGCTCGCCATTCCCATCGTCATTCTGCCGCTTCTCAGCTTCGCCATCACCATTGCCACGCAGTTCACCATGCTCCTGCTGGGCAGCATAATGCTGCTGGGGAGCGGCGTGAACATCGCGACGTTATGGTCCGAGGCGTCGTTCGTTCACGTTTCACTGGTGCTGCTTTATCACCTTCTCACGGTTCATGGTCTCTGGTACGCGCCCCTCTATGGCTGGCTGCTACTGGTTTCGGCTTGGGCGCCGCGTGCGCCGTTTTTATGGGCCTTCTTGCCGCCGTTCGTGATCTACGGAGTGGAGAAGATTGCGTTCAACACTGCGCACTTCCTGGCCATGCTCCAGTACCGCTTGATAGGGCCGGGGGATGCCATGGCGCCGCACAGCGCCCCGCCGGATTTTATGGCAACACTGATTCCAACCCATTTCTTCAGCACGCCGGGTCTGTGGACTGGGCTGGCCGTGGCCGCGGTATTTCTCTTTGCAGCGGTCCGGCTGCGCCGCTATCAGGGACCCATCTGATGCGCATGGGCATTGGATTCATTTGCTCGCGTGGGGAGAAACGAATATGAACACAGCAATAACGACGGAACGGATCACAGAAGCGTCGCCGCAAGTTTACGCACGAATCGGTGGCGTGCTGTATCTGATTATCATAGTCATCGGTTTCTGCAGTGAGTTTTTCGTCAGAGACAAACTCGTGGTATCAGGAGATGATGCAGCCACAGCCAACAATATTGCGGCCTCTGAATCGCTCTGGCGCATCAGTATTGCCGGCGAGCTGATCCTGCTGGTGTGTGCTGTCGCGCTAACCCTGATCTTTTATGTATTGCTCAGGCCGGTGAACAAAAATCTTGCTTTGCTGGCGGTGTTTTTCAACATAGTGGAATTCCCGATTGAGGCCGTCAGCAAGCTATGTCTTTTTGCGGCATTGTTCCTTTCGGGGAACGCAGATTACCTGAAGGCATTTGAACCGCATCAGCTGCACGCCCTGGTGAGAATTTCTCTCAAGTTGCATGACTACGGCTTTGGCATTGACCTCGTATTTTTTGGCTTTGCCTGTCTGGTGTATGGGTATTTGCTTTTCCGGTCGGGTTATTTCCCCAGGACTCTTGGCGTTTTGATGTCGATTGCCGGTCTGAGTTATCTGGCGAATAGCTTCACGCTCATCCTCGCCCCCGCATACGCAGGGACGATTTTCCTCATTCTGGTGCTTGCCTTAATTGGAGAATTGTCACTTTGCCTGTGGCTCATAGTGAAGGGCGTGAACGTTCAACGATGGAAGGAGCAGGCCAGTGCAGCCGGGAATTACTCTTGAAGCATTTGGCCGAACTTTAGAAAGAGAAAATAAGACTCTTGGGCTTCGGTCTTCGTATGTCTCTCCAAAAGCCGGGCTTGCACCGGTTGGTGATTATAAGGAGTAAGAAAGAATGTCTCCTCTTTTGCCTCTTCACATTTCGGCCGGCATCGTAGGGATACTGTCGGGTGCCGCGGCAATGTCTTTCCGCAAAGGTTCCGCCCGGCATGCCCTGGCTGGAAAAGTCTTTGTCATAGCGATGCTGACCTTGGCCGCCAGTGCGGTGTACTTAGCGCTCATGAAACACCAACTGGGCAATGTTCTAGGCGGCACTTTCACGTTCTATCTGGTGGCAACGGCATGGATGACCGCCAGGCGCGGAGACGGGGAAACGGGCATTTTCGATTGGGGTGCGCTGCTGATTCCTTTGCTGGTCGGTACTGCCCTCTGGATTTTAGGTTTAGAAGTGGTGTATGGCCACGCGAAGTCGCCAGCTGGAGTTCCCGTTGGGATGTACTTTTTCATGGGTTCCGTGATGCTGCTTGCCGCCGCGGGGGACATTCGCATGCTCATGCGCGGCGGCGTTTTCGGCGCCAAGCGCATCGTGCGCCATCTCTGGCGCATGTCCTTCGGGTTTTTCATCGCCACAGGGTCCTTCTTCCTGGGACAGCAACAAGTCTTCCCCGCTTGGTTACGCGGATCAAGTGTACTTTTTATCCCGGCTCTCTTGCCGCTGGTATTGCTGATTTTCTGGCTATTCCGAGTTCGCTTCGCAAGTGCGCACAAAGAGGTAGCGATCGGTGGCTTGCCCCTCGATTAAGTTCCCTAGTGTAAGGAGGAACGATTGTGAACACAACCGTAATGACCAACCGGTTGGAACTGGCCTCGTTTGCGGACACCGCGCTGAAAGCAGCCACCCGCCTTTGGTTTGTGGCGGCCGTCGTCGGCCAATTGGTGTTCGCGTTTGCCGTAGCGTCTTTCTATGGTCTTACGGCGCTTCGGGGTGATTTTCACGGATGGAGCAGGTTTATAACTCGCGGTTACGTCCCTGACGATCGTCTAGGCAATTTCGCCGTCGCCATGCACGTAATCTCGGCCGTCATCCTCATGCTCGTCGGAGCGATGCAGCTGATTCCGCAAGTCCGGTAGCGATTTCCCGCCTTTCATCGCTGGTACGATGCCATGGCTGCGATTTCAAAACTCATCGCCGCTGGGCCCTTCGTTTGTTCCTGGTGGCAAGCGGAGCGTGGTTCTACCGGATAGCATTTGTCTTGTCACTACTCCTCTTTAAAGGCCCCTTCGGTTTTGATCCGGTGACCTTTACCGGCCTGTTCCCCATTATCATGTCGTTCGCTCAATACCTGTTTCCTCTCGCCATTCTTGAAATCTATCTGCGCGCAGGACCGCCCCGGCGCGCTACGGCGCATGGCGACGGCCGGCATTCTTTTTGTACTCACCCTCGCGATGGGCGTTTCAAGCCGCGGATCTCCGGTTAGGCGACGTTCCGTTCCACTCCCCGCAGTACGTCCTTTCGTACGGGCTGGTTATCTTGTGTGCTGGGGCGAGTGCGCCGAGAATGAGAATCGGTTTAGAGTCCAGCCGACTTAGAAGACACTCATGAGAATTCTTGTTGTGGAAGACGATGCCGCCCTCGCCAGCTTTATCCGGAAGGGACTGGAAGCGGAACATCATGCCGTCGATGTTGCCCACGAGGGGAATCAGGGCCGTGCGATGGCAATGGAGTTTGACTACGATCTGGTGGTGCTTGACCTCAACCTGCCGGGGGTTGATGGGTTGTCGGTTCTGAAAAGTTTGCGCCAGCGAAAGGCGAACTTGCCCGTGATGATTCTCACCGCGCGCAGCCGGGTCGAAGACCGCGTGCAGTGCCTGGATTCGGGAGCGGACGACTACATGGTGAAGCCTTTTTCATTTCTCGAACTTTCGGCGCGGGCGCGGGCGTTGTTGCGGCGCAGCCACCTGCCATCCGAATCGGTTCTCACCGTTCGTGATCTCTGTTTGGATCGCGTGGAACGCAAGGTGGCGCGAGCGGGGCGTCACATTGAATTGACGACCAAGGAATTCGCGTTGCTCGAATACCTGATGCGCAATGCCGGGCGACGGCTGACGCGGGCAATGATCATCGAACATGTCTGGAACCTGACCTTCGATTCCACCACGAACGTGGTGGATGTTTACATCAACTACTTGCGGCGCAAGGTGGACGACGGCTTCACACCATGTTTGATTCACACGGTTCGCGGCGTGGGGTATCAGATGTGTGTTGAAGGTGCGTCGGCGTGAGCACGAGTCAGCACTCCCTTTCGAGCGCGCCGCGAGGTCCGGACGTGCTCGGCGAATTGCTGCACTCGTTAAGCCAGCCTCTCACTGGCTTGCGTTGTTCGCTCGAGCTTTCGCTGCAACTTCCGGTCGACCGCTCGATCGAGAAAGTCACGGAGCAGCAGCAGGCGAGCGTTTCGGCCGCTTTGCAACAGACCGAAAAAGTTATTGGCATGATCCAGTTAATGCGCGAATATTTGGACGCCGAGCACCCTGCGCCGAAAGCGTTCTCGTCCGCGCTGGCGCCAGCTACGCGGAGTGTGATCGAAGAACTGTCCTCGATCGCGGCGGTGCGCGGCGTGCGGTTGCGCCTGGTAGGCACATGTACTGCGGCTTTGCCGGTGCCGGAGCCACGGCTGCGACTGGCCTTGCAGTATTTGATTGCGGCGCTGATCGAAGCGCAACCGGCGCGCGGTAAAGTTATGCTTCTGCTCGGGGAGGGCCCAGCGGGAGCGGTGCTTCGGGTTGAAAGCGATCGCGGCTCTCGTGCGCTGGGCTGTCCCAATCAGGAACAGCGCGCGACGATCTCGTCAGCATCAGTACCAACGCTACGCAGGGTGAGGCTTGCAATCGCCAGCCGCGTGCTCGAATCCGCCGGAGCATCGTTGGTGTTCGGCGACAGCGATCATGCTGCAGTCGACCCCACGGGATTCGTTCTTCGCATTCCGCGTAGGTTTGCCGCTCCTGCCCGATAACGCCAGCCTGAACCTCAGGCTGAAGTTTCCGCCTGAAAACTTTCCGCGAAATTCTCCCGATGGCGCTTGTCGCAAGGAGTACAATCCAGCATTTCCGGAGGTTGCGGTGAAGCGCAGGATTGTTTTGCTGACCATTCTTTGCTCGTCCTTTCGCGGTTGGACACAAGGCGATATAGCCGTCGGTGGGACGCTACAAATCGTGACATTCATTCGTGCGGGTGTGCTTATCGATGGCGTGTCGAATTCTCCGCGCCGCGATCAAATCATTACCATTCGCGCCGGTCGCATTACCGACGTTTCTGACGCAGCCAACGCTCGTACTCCCGCTGGCGCCGCGGTGATCGATCTCTCGCAGGCCACAGTGCTTCCCGGGCTGATTGATGCTCACACTCACATTTTTCTGCAGGGTGAAGATCCCGCCGAGGGCGGATACGACATTCAGCTGCTCAAGTATCCGCTGGCGTTTCGCGCGGCCCGGGCGACGGTGTCGGTAAGGCGCGCGCTCGAACAAGGCTTCACCACATTGCGTGACATGGAAACCGAAGGTGCGGGCTACGGCGACGTGGGCATCAAACAGGCGATTGAAGGCGGATACATTCCTGGACCGCGCTTATTTGTTTCGACGCGCGCGATATCTACTACCGGCGGATATCCGCTGGAAGGTTACGCGCCGGAGATCGAAGTGCCGAAGGGCGTGCAGATCATTGACGGACCAGTCGAGGCGCGCAAGGCGGCGCGCGAGCAACTCGACCACGGCGCGGACTGGATCAAGGTGTATATGACGCATCGGTCATGGGTTCGTAACAACGGCGTCGGCAAGAACAGCGAGCTGGTATCGCAGCCGACGCTGACGGTGGAGGAACTACGCGCGATTGTGGATGAAACACATGGCTGGGGAAAAAAGGTGGCTTGTCATGCCTACAGTGGAGAAGGCTTGCAGCGCGGGCTTGATGGCGGCTGCGACTCGATCGAGCACGGACTGGTGCTGACTGATGCGCAGATCGCGCAGATGATCCGGCAGGGTATGTGGCTCTGCCCAACGCTGAGTGTTTATTACATTGACTGGGCGCCCGCCGATACTCCGGACGGACAGCGCGACCGCAAGCGCGCATCCGAGCACGAGGTGTCGTTTCGGAAGGCGCTGAAGGCGGGAGTCAAGATTGCTTTCGGGACTGACATGGGGGGAATTCCGTGGAGCCAGCCGATCGCGCAGGAGTTTCCGCGGATGGTCGAATTCGGCATGACGCCGATGCAGGCGATCCAGAGCGCAACTTCGCGGGCAGCGGAACTGCTGGAGATGAAAGGGCAGCTGGGCGTGATTGCGCCGGGGGCTTATGCGGACGTTGTGGCTGTTTCTGGCGATCCCTTGGCGGATGTCAAGCTTCTTCAGAATGTCGCCTTTGTGATGAAGAACGGCCAGGTCTTCAAGAACGAACTTGGCTCGAAGAAGTGAGACTAGACCTTACTGGTGCGCGTGCGGACTTTGGGCGGGATTCTTGTGTGGCGCTGGCGGAGCCTTGGCGATCTTCACATCGAAGCTGACCGGTAACTGTTTTGGTGGATAGCAGGCGACGTTATCGCAGGCCTGGTATTTTAAAGTTCCGCGGACGATATATTTGCCGGCTTGTACGGAACGCAGGGGACGCACCAGCACATCCACTTTGAAATCTCCGGTGTAGACATTGAGCTTTTCATCTGGAGCGAAGGCAAAACTCATATCCTGGCCTTCGGGGTAGGTGGTTTTGCCGATGACGATGTCGGTGGTGGCCTCGACCTTGAGTACGGTCGGGATCAGGAACTCTGACTTCGGGCGATTGGAATTGATGTGGTATCCGCTGGCCACGCGGAACGAGAGCGGAACGGTAGCTGGTTTGCCCTGCATGACGGTAACGACCGGGGCGGGCGCCATCTTTACGGCCGGACCTTGCGGGCCGAGGTCATCCTGCGCACAAGCCCATGCGGAGATCAGGAAAAGAGCGCTCGCCAGAAGAATCTTCATTAGCTACCCTCCGCTCAAAGTCGGATGCCAACGTCCAGCCCCTAAAGGGGCATCTGATTTTTGAAGCTAGCGGCATCGCTGAAGCGATGCCCTGATACGAAACTCGAACCCTGAACCCTGATACGAAACACGAGCCTTCAGCGCTCTGCTGAAGCAGTCCAAGTCTAGAGTACCCCACGGACGGGTGGTGTTCGTAGTTACTTCTGAGCCTGTACCGCCTGGCCCTGGCTCATGGCCTTTTTGATGTGGTCGACGAAGACGCTGCGGCTCTGCAAGCCGAATTCGCGTGCGATGAGCTTGCCGTCGCGGTCCAAGAAAAAAGTGGTGGGCAGCACGCTGACACCGCCGTAGCTCTGCCCAACGGACTCCTTGCCGAGCAGGATGGGGTAGTTGACGCCCATTTCCTTGGCGAATTTGGCGATGTCTTCGAGGCTAGCGTCGTCCATGGCTACGCCGATGATCTGGAATCCTTGCGGGCCGTATTCCTTCTGCAGCTCGACGAACCATGGCATCTCGATCTTGCAGGGGCCGCAGTAGGTCGCCCAGAAGTTGAGCAGAACGGCCTTGCCGCGAAGGTCGGAGAGCTTGAGATTCTTGCCGTCGAGCGCGGGCAATTCGAAGTCAGGCGCCAAATTGCCGATGAGTTGTCCCTTGGCGGGACCGTTCGCGCGATTGTTGCGGGCCGCGCGAATGCCGGCGAATAGCATAGCCGCGACGATGGCGGCGATGAAGAACAGAACCAGAGGATTTCTTTTCACTAGTTGACCTCGGCGGCTAAAGCCGCCATTTGTTTTGCGCTATCTACGGCGCGGCTGAAGCCGCGCCCCTTCAAAGCGAATTCCTCACAACGCGAAGCGATTCAAGAACGAGAAATAGCCGGAGATGAGCGCGAAGCGGCCCATCACCAGCAGGATGCCTAATGCGATCAGCAAACCTCCGCTTGCTACCTCCACGGCATGCATATGGAATTTAAAGCGGTTGTAGAACTTTAGAAAGCGCTCGATGCCGAGCGAAGTCAGCAGGAAAGGCACAGCCAGTCCGGCCGAGTAGATGGCCAGAAGAAAGATGCCTTTCCAGACGGTGTCCTGAGTGGCGGCGAATCCGAGCACGACTGCGAGGATCGGACCGACGCACGGTGTCCATCCAAAAGCGAAAGCGAACCCGATAACAAACGCGCCCCAGGCGGAAGAACTGCCTTTCAGGCTATGCAGCCGCGTGTCGGCCAGCAGCGCCTTGATCTGTAGGATGCCCGTTAGGTGCAGACCGAAGAGAATGATGACCACTCCGGCGATTCGAGCGAGCAGCGATTTGTATTGTGCGAGGACCTGGCCGACTTCCGTCGAGATCGCGCCCAGCGTGATGAAGACGATACTGAAGCCGATGATGAATGCGGCAGAATTGAGCATCACCTTGCGGAAGAGCTCTCCTTCTTTCATCTTTAACTGCTCGACGCCGACACCGGAGATCAGGGAAACGTATCCGGGCACGAGCGGCAGCACGCAGGGCGACAAGAACGAGATCAGTCCTGCGACGAAGGCGGCAAGCGGTAATGGCAAACTCGTCATATCTCTCTATTGTAGCGACGGGGAGAAATTCGCGTCCTAATCTAGCACCCTGCATAGAAGATGCCGCGAAAGGTGGAATTGTTACAATTCCGCGTCCATACATTGGACGAAGTCATTCGATTGCCGTTATCGCGATCCGGGACTTTGTGAACGCCTGGGTGCGAGCGGCTCCTTCGGCGGCGTAGCGGGCGCGGTTGGCGCCACGGTGTCGGGCGTAGCTTCGAACAATGCCTTCCGGATGAAACCTGGCGGCACGGCGGCGGTGAGAATCGCGCGATCTCCAGACTGTTCGACTTTGAGGCTATCGAAGAACGTCTTCACATCTGCATCCGTGCCGTGGGCGCCGACGCTGCCTTCGGCGGCGTGAAAGAGGCTGAGAAAGGCGGCGGTCTTCTCGGTGATGGCATGCGCGTCAGCCTCACTGTCGGTGAACGCTTCCGCTCGCAGGTGGAGAGCGCGGAGGTATCGCGCGGAAATCACGGCGACCGCGGGCTTCGGAAACAGAAGGCTCCAACTGTCCAGTCCGCCCAGGGAATTCATTTCGGCGGGCCTCACGCGCAGAATCGCAAAACACAGACTCGCCAGAGGAACTCTTCGGTAGAACCTGCGCAGCAACCAGGGTCCGCCAAAGGGTGAGGCCAGTTTGCGGGAGCGGTCGATCATCCCGCGAATCACGTCGGGATTGGGATGGTTCGAAACCGCGACGCTGTCATACGAGAGAGTGACAACGCGAACCGTGCGGCCTTCGAGGGGAACGTTGTAGATGTCAAACCCGCGGTAGGACTCAATTGAAGAAGACAGCTTCTTGAGATACGCAGTCAGCCGGCTTGAATCGATCTTGCCGACGAATATCTCCGAGAAGCGCGGTTCTGAAGCTGAGCCGCCGGTGCCGTTCCCCCAGCTCTGCGGATAATGGATGGCGAAGGCGGCCTTGTCCAGATCGCGCTCGAACTGAAAACCCGTCTCCTCAACAAATTTCTGGTATTCGGGTTCGCGGGAAACCGGAGGCAGTTGGCTGGTGGCGTTGAATTTTCGAACCCACTCCAGATTGATGTAGAAGAAACCGTCGGCGCCCGGGAGCAGGCGGGCCGCTTCTGGCGGAGCGTGCTTGCGCAGGATCACGATCAACCAGACGGCAGCCACGATCAGCAAAACGGCCAGGGGGATGGGGAGGCGGCGTCGAATGCGCATCGAATTTCGGAGGGTGCTCGGCTCATCCGCTGTGAACATCGCGTGAACAGAAGGTGAGCGTGCTAATGATAGCACCCGACGCCGGTGGTGGTCTGGTTTGGAGCAGAGTCTGGGGACGGCGGCCCCTCGCGAGGATTGAGCGCCGGCTTGCGGTTGCGGGCGATGCGGTTGCAGGTGAATTGTCCTTGTGATAACTTAAATAATTGTCCCGGACTTCAGGAAGGGATCAGGGAAGTATTGTGCCCGGTTGGACTTTGCTTCCACCTGCTGGCGTAGCTCAGTCGGTAGAGCATCTGATTTGTAATCAGAGGGTCGGGGGTTCGATTCCCTTCGCCAGCTCCAGAAAAACAAGATTCCGGAAACAGAAGACGTTTGCGCGGCGACGTGCGGTAGCGGCGCAGCTTTAAGGCACTCCTTCAGTTTATTTTCCGGCGAGCGTAGTTGTCAGGCGGGAGTTCTCGCATTTCGTTTCCCGAGCTGAGAAATGCTGTGGAATGTCGGTGCTGTGTTTGCGCGGCCGGGCGGTGTTTTCGGATTTGCACAGGTGGGTGAGTGGTTAAAGCCAACAGACTGTAAATCTGTCCCTCTCAGGAGGTACGGAGGTTCGAATCCTCCCCTGTGCACCAGAGTGGCGAGAAAGTGGCGAAGCCTCAGTTCCTTACGACCTGAGGCGGAACAAGAAGTGACGATCAAGAAGAAGTTCGTGCTGGCCCTGATTGCCTATGCAGTCCTCGGAGTTTTGGCCTGGACGACGTTGTCGGATGAGCCGATCCGAGTCTTGGATTGGAATGTAAGACTGCGAAGCGGAACGTTGCTGATCCTCGGACTATTCGCGTTTCGGGCGGCGCTGTATTACTGGCGAACCCGGATTGAAGAAGAGCGGGCGGGCGCGAAACCGGCGGATTAGCGGCGGCTGATTTTGGCATTGAGCAGAACCGTGAGCCGATGTAGCTCAGTTGGTAGAGCACTCCCTTGGTAAGGGAGAGGTCATCAGTTCAATCCTGATCATCGGCTCCAGAAGATTGTAGTTAGGGTTCGTATCAGGGCATCGCTTTAGCGATACCGCAAGAGTTCGGGAAAATGAAGAGCGAGAAACGAAGAGCGGCTTTAGCCGCTGAGGGTTTTTACTGAGAGCTGACGGCTGAGAGCTGACAGCTGATTTTCGCGGGAGTAACTCAGTGGTAGAGTCACAGCCTTCCAAGCTGTTGGTCGCGGGTTCGATCCCCGTCTCCCGCTCCAGAGTTTGAGCGTTGCTTTTGGCATGCAGTGTTGCAGGTGAAAACGTTGATCTTCGAAGCGGGCGTCATCAAGGTCGAGAAAGAACGCGAGTTTGGTGACCTGAAAGCCGCGATTGAAAAAGCATTTGCGACAGACCGGGTCGCGAAGTATTTGAAGGGGCTCGACAGCCGCAAGATTCGAATTCGCAATCTGGATGCGGTTTTCGCGGCGGATGTGATCGACCGGGCAACGGGGGACATGGCTGGAACAGCGCGGTCTTTGTATGGATCGCTTCCGGTTTCAGATCAAGCCCAGATGCGAGAGTTTTATCTCTCGAAGATCGAAGAGGTCGATTCGGCGCTGCGGGCAAAGTTTCACAAGCTGTATCAGTATTACTGAGTGGATCTCAGGACGACGGTTGATTCGCGAGACAGCCGGCGGGACGCCGGTGCTACAGAGGATAAGAGGAAATGGCGAAAGAAAAATTTGAACGGACAAAGCCGCACTGCAACGTAGGGACGATTGGTCACATCGACCATGGCAAGACGACGTTGACGGCGGCGATCACCAAGGTGTT
>Ga0307477_10000308_pt1 | contig 60254 bp, 52 predicted proteins | sample atmos_gasesECM2C_FD_203316 | JGI IMG/M metagenome (GOLD analysis project Ga0307477, IMG submission 203316) | Hardwood forest soil microbial communities from Morgan-Monroe State Forest, Indiana, United States - atmos_gasesECM2C_515 | ecosystem: Environmental > Terrestrial > Soil > Temperate...
GCCTTTCCCTCGACACTGTGGTGCGGACGCGAATCATGTTGACCGATATCTCGCAATGGGAAGCCGCTGCCCGTGCGCACGGCGAGTTTTTTGCCGCAATCCGGCCTGCCACCACCTTCGTCGAGGTAAAGGGTTTCATCAATCGCGAATGGTTAGTTGAGGTTGAAGCGGATTGCGTTGCAGACCAGTAAAGCATCCCGTTCATCAGGGCGATTCTTGAATGCGGTGTTTCACCTTTTCCGACAACGCTGAGGCGCGCAACTCCCGTACGACGAGCAAACCGGAATGTATGGTCCGCCGCTTTGTCGCAAGCGAAAAATGAGGTAACAGGTTGGTCTGCGCAAATGTATTCGGCCTTCATTGGAGCACAAGGCTCCTGGCCATGATGGAATGCGCTGCGCTCTCGTCCTATTTAGTTAGGCAGTCTGGAAAGACTTTTCCGGTTAGCAGGTTTCGAGAGCGCCGGGTTCGACCGTTGTGCCATCTCATAGTTCGCCAGCAGACCTGGCAGAAATCATCCACTCCGTAGTAGCCGCTGGTCTGTAGATGTGGGAATCGCGAATGCGATTTCCAAGCCTGGCCTCAGCCAGGCGTCATCTGCAGGCCAGTTACGCTGTCGCCGCATCCGCCAACATCGGTGGCCGATAGGGTTCATTCTTGGCGAGCACGGCCCAAGCCATGCGCGCCAGCTTATTCGCTAAGGCCACTGCGGCGACGTTACGGTGGGTGCGGGTTGTGAGTTGGGCCAGCCACGAACTCAGACCGGAAGATTGCTTCGCGCGTCCGCAGAAGCGCGAGGCACAGAGCAATTTGGTCAAATTGGTGAGGCGGGGCACCGTTTCGGAAATCAAGCCTGCATAAGTGGATCAAATTGGATCATGAAGAAGAACACTGATGCTGCGGAACCCCTTTATTTTGTTGGCGTCCCCGACGGGATTTGAACCCGTGTTACCGCCGTGAAAGGGCGATGTCCTAGGCCAGGCTAGACGACGGGGACTCTGGTGGATGAGATGGTTGCCGCCGGAATTCATAGTAACAGGGTGATTTTCGCGCGTCAAAACTAGACGCGCCACAAACTTCACATCGAACCGAATGCACCTGCGATTTAGAATAGAACATGGCCGATTCCCTTTATTTGAGCCTGTGGTTTCCGCGTTTTGATCAATCCGACATTTTGCCGCGAACCGTCAGTGTGCTCCGGCAACTTCCGTTTTCTGCTGCGCGGGATGGCGTGACCTACGCTGCGATCCAGCCAGTCTCGTGGAGCGAGCCGACTATTCTTGAGCGCCGCTTCCGTCCTGGAGTTGCGCCGGAAGATGCAGCCGAGGTGGTCGCGGAGCTTCTTCACGATGACTATGCGTATGTCTTCGAGGCCCATTGGGATCTGTGGACTCCTCCTGAGGGCGCCGAGAAATGGGTGCTGGAGCCATCGCTCGTGCGACTGATTGCGCAAGGGTTGGAATTTGAAGAGCACGCAGCGGAAGAGACCGGGCACATTCAAATTGATTTCGGTTTGGACACGCCCTTCCTGCACGAAGAGATCGAGTTTACTTCCGAGGCGGAGCGGAACGTCCGCAGCAACGTACAAAAACTGGTCGAGTTTACTGCCAAGGTCGAAAACAATGCGGGGGCAACGGGGCGGTTGCTGTGGTCCGAGTCGGAGGAGAATCTGGCGCAGAAGCTGATCGCCCGCCTGCAGAGAGTGCAGTAAAAACTCCGGCGAGAATTATACCAACCCGGCGTTGCTTGTCCACAGGCTGTTGCCGAACTGCGCGCGGTTTTGGACGGGCGAGGACGCCCGCCCGTCCCCGCACGAGCCGTTATTTTGTTCGTCCAACGTCGCCTTGCAGCTTTTCGCCGGCTGCGGCCTGGGCCGCCGCCAGTCGAGCGGTGAGTACGCGAAACGGTGAGCAGGAAACGTAGTTGAGCCCAGTCTGGTAGCAGAACTCGACCGACGACGGTTCGCCGCCGTGCTCGCCGCAGATACCAACCTTTAGGTTCGGATTTGTCTTGCGTCCCCGATCAGTCGCCATCTTGACCAACTGACCAACACCTTCGCGATCCAGCACGGCAAACGGATCCTGCTTGATGATTCCCTCTGCGAGGTAGGTGGGCAGGATTTTGTTGACGTCGTCGCGCGAGAAACCCCAGGTGGTCTGCGTGAGATCGTTGGTGCCGAAGGAAAAGAACTGCGCTTCCTTGGCAATGTCACCGGCGATCAGTGCAGCTCGCGGTAACTCGATCATCGTGCCGACGAGGTACTCGACGCTACGTCCCTTTTCCTTGAAAACTTCTTTCGCCACCCGGTGAACGATCGCGGCCTGGTTCGCCATTTCATTCAGCGTGGCGGTAAGCGGGATCATCACTTCGGGATAGACCTTGACGCCGTCTTTGGCCACGGCCACGGCCGCTTCGAAGATGGCGCGCGCCTGCATCTCGGTAATCTCCGGATAAGTGATACCGAGCCGGCATCCACGGTGTCCGAGCATGGGGTTGACCTCGTGCAATTGCTCGACGCGCTTTAGGAGTAGCGGCAAAACTTTCCTCAAATCATTGGCCGCTTTCACTCCATAGTCGCGGTACTTCGACACCAGCGATTTCTTCTGCGTCGCGTCTGCGTACGGGAGGGTCGCGAGGTTCACCATCAGTTCTTCGCGGGGCGGCAAAAACTCGTGCAGCGGCGGATCCAGCGTGCGGATGGTCACAGGAAATCCGTTCATTGCCCGGAATACTCCGTCAAAATCCTTGCGCTGCATTGGCAGAAGTTTTTTGAGTGCGGCTCGGCGGTCTTTTTCGTTATCGGCAAGAATCATGGCGCGCATGTGCGCGATTTTCTCTTCGCCGAAAAACATGTGCTCGGTGCGGCAAAGACCGATCCCTTCGGCGCCAAACTTCCGCGCATTGAGCGCATCGCGCGGAATGTCCGCGTTGGCACGAACCTTCATCGTTCGGTAGGGTTCCGCCCAACTCATAAATTTATCGAGCAACTTCAGATCATTTGGATCCGGTGGAACTGTTTTGACTTTGCCTTTGATCACGCGCCCAGTCGATCCATCGAGCGAAATCCAGTCGCCCTCCTTGAAAACCTGCCCTTTCACGCGCATCTCGCGCTTCTTCTCGTCCACATCAATTTCCTGCGCGCCTGCGACGCAGGACTTCCCCATACCCCGTGTAACCACGGCGGCGTGGCTGGTCATGCCGCCACGAGACGTCAGAATGCCGGCTGCCGATACCATGCCTTCAATATCCTCCGGCGAGGTTTCCGCGCGCACTAGAATCACCGGGTTCTTCTCTGTGCCATGGCCCGCCATCTTCACCGCATCCTCTGCGGTGAAAGTGATCTGGCCAACCGCGCCACCCGGAGACGCAGGCAATCCTTTCGCCAGCACGTTCTCAAGTTTCACATCCTTTTCGTCCAGCCGTGGAACCACAAAGTAAACAAGCTGGTCAGGTTCCGGCCGGAAAATCGCTTCTTCTTTCGTGATCAGGCCCTCTTCCACCATCTCGATCGCGATTCGCACTGCCGACAAGCCGGCGCGTTTACCGTTGCGCGTTTGCAACATGTAGAGTTTGCGATCTTGAATCGTGAACTCGAAATCCTGCATGTCTTTGTAATGGTTTTCCAGTCGAGTGGTGATTTCGCGGAGTTGCTTGAAGACATCGGGCATGATCTTTTCGAGTTCGCGGATTTCAACCGGAGTACGCACGCCCGAGACCACGTCCTCGCCTTGCGCGTTCAGCAGAAATTCTCCGTAGAACTCTTTCGCGCCAGTTGAGGGGTTGCGCGTGAAGCCGACGCCCGTGCCGCTGGTCTCACCGAGGTTGCCAAAGACCATGGCCTGCACGTTGACGGCTGTGCCGAGCATGTCATCGATGTTGTTGAGGCGCCGATAGGTCTTGGCGCGATCGTTCTGCCACGAGCGGAACACGGCATCGCGCGCCATCACCAGCTGTTCGTGCGCGTCCTGCGGGAAGTCGCGATGGGCGTGCTTCTTAACGGCCTTCTTGTACTCCGCGATGACCTCTTGCAGCGCCTTGGCATCGAGGCCCGTATCAAATTTGGTTTTCTTCTGTTTTTTCTTGGTGTCGAAAATTTCGTCAAACACCGGTTTCTCGACGTCGAGCACGACGTTGCCGAACATCTGAATCAAACGGCGATAGGAGTCATAAGCAAAGCGTGGATTGTTCGTACGGCGGGCGAGGGCTTCGACACTTTGGTCGTTCAGCCCGAGATTGAGGATGGTGTCCATCATGCCGGGCATCGAGAACTTCGCGCCCGAACGCACGCTCACCAGCAGAGGGTTCTCGCCCTTGCCGAGCTTCTGCCCCTGAAGACTCTCGAGCTTGGCCAGCGCTTCTTCCATCTGGCGGTCCACTTCTTTCGACACCGCGTTGAGGCGCATGTATTCGCGACAGGCCTCGGTCTGGATGGTGAATCCCGGAGGCACCGGCAGCCCAGCGTTCGTCATCTCCGCAAGCCCAGCGCCTTTGCCGCCGAGAACGTCTTTCATCTTGCCGTTACCGTCGGCCTTGCCACCGCCGAAGAAGTACACATATTGTGTGGTTGCTGGTTTCGTGATCGCGGGTTTCGCTTCCGCGGATTTCGCTTCGATGATGCCGGTATCGGGGAGAGTCGTCGTTGCCATTGGGTTCCTTGTCCTTATTTCGTAAAATGCTATTTTGTAGATTCCTTGCCTTCGGTCACGATCTCGGAGAAGTCCGCGATCGTCGAGAATTCCTTGACCACGGTCTGCAGCAGAGCCAGGCGATTGGCGCGAAGATGCTCATCGTCAACCATCACCATGACCTTGTCGAAAAACTTGTCAATCGCGGGACGCAGCTTTGCGATTTCGAGCAACGCCCCTTCATAATCGTGCCTAGCGCGCCGTTTCGCGACGCTCGCCACCGTCTGCGGGATCAGCGCGGCTAACTCTTTCTCCGACTCTTCCTGTAGGCCGGCGGGGTCGACACGCATGGCGATAACTTTCGTTTTTTCAGCAGCTTGGCGAAGAATATTCTTCATACGCTTGAAGGCGCTCGAAATGGATTCGAAATCGGCCGAGCCCCGCACTTTGTTCACGGCCTCGGCACGCGCAGCGGCGTCCACCACATCGTCGGAATCGACAGCGAGTACAGCGCCGACCACGTCATACGCGTAGCCGCGAGCATCCTTCAAGTAAAACTCGAGGCGCTCGCGGAAGAAACTCCGCACCGATTCCCCATAGGCGGCGTTGGAGAACTTCTTCTCCGCCTCGGACCCCTGATAGCGAGCACGCGCATCGGCCATGAGCTCCGAGAGACGGAACGGCAGTTTATGCTCGGCGATCGTCTTCACGATGCCGTTCGCCTGGCGGCGCAGCGCAAACGGATCCTTCGATCCGCTGGGGATGAGACCGAGCGCAAACATTCCGGCAATCGAATCGGCCTTATCGGCGATCGAGAGAACCGCTCCCTCAACTGTCGCTGGAGCGTTGTCCTCCATCGACTCGGGCTTGTAATGATCGTAGATGGCCCTCGAAACTTCCAGTTGCACGTCAGGCTTCATGTCCTCATCGAGTTGTTGCACTCGCGAATAAAGGCCGCCGACAATTCCCTGCAGTTCGGTGAATTCCTTGACGAGTTCTGTGGTCAGATCGGTCTTGGCCAGCAGCGCGGCTTTGTGGACCACCCCGGGTCGAACCGCCATGCCGTTCTGTTTCACCGTCTCGGCAAGCCAGCTGGCCATGCGTTGCACGCGCAGCGTCTTGTCGTAGTAGCTGCCGAGATCTTTCTGAAACGTGACGTTGCGCAGTAACTCGACGCGCTGGCGGAGGGTCTGTTTCTGATCCGTCTGCCAGAAAAAACGGGCATCGTTGAAGCGCGCGCGCAACACACGTTCGTTGCCGTGGCGGATCAAGCCGCCCGAATCACCAGCTGTGTTAAGCACCGCCAGGAAGTGCGGCAGCAGTTTTCCACTCGCATCTTCGATGGCGAAATATTTCTGATGGTCACGCATTACCGTGACCAGCACTTCTTCCGGCAGATCAAGAAACTCGGGATCAAAGCTGCCGAGAATGACGGACGAAAATTCCGTCAAGTTGACGACGGTCGCGACAAGCGGCTTGTCTTCGCGCCAGCGTGCACCGGGGATGGTGCGAGTAGCCGAGTCAAGCGCTTTGCGGATCACCTGCTCGCGCTCGGCCGCGCCGAGAACCTTCGCACCACGCAGGGCTTCGACATAGGCGCTGGGCTTGGAAATAGCGACGCTTCCGCTGCCTGCCTTTCCAAAGATGATGCGGTGCCCGCGGGAAGTCTTGCCGGCTGTTAGGCCGAACAATTCCAGCGGGACGACCTGCTCATCAAGCATCGCCACCAACCAGCGCACCGGACGAACGAAGACTTCCCCGCGCTTGCGCCAGTACATACTCTTCGGCCAATAGAGCGCGGAGATTTCTTTAGGCAGAGTCTCGGCAAGAATCTCGGAGGCGCTGCGGCCCTTCCGCGTGACCGTGGCCGCCAGGTATTCACCCTTGGGTGTACTTACTTTCTCCAGTCGGCCCACTTCCACGCCGACTTTCTTGGCAAACGCATGCGCTGCCGGCGTCGGCTGCCCATCCTTATATGCAATCTGCGCGGAGGGGCCGTTCAGCTGCTCGGTAATGTCTGGCTGCGAAGCTGGAATGCCGGAAGCCAGAACGGCCAACCGGCGCGGCGTGTCGAGATGCGAAATCGCTCCGGCCGGTTCGAGACGCTCGCGCTGTAACAGCGTGTCCACTCGTTCGCGCAGCTCGCGAGAAGCGGCGTCAATCATCCTCGCCGGGATTTCTTCACATCCGATTTCGAGTAAAAAGTCAGGCATCAGGCGATCAGTCTATGGTCTCAAAATTACAGCAAAGTAAATGTGCTGCTCACAAACAGGGTTTCGGCGGCAAGAAAGATTTCCGTGTGAACCCTGTGAACCCCTGTGCCCCCTGTGGTAAAGCACTCATCCCACCGGAGCAAGCTTGCCGCGTTTTTCCTTAGCTCCGGCCTTAGAAGCCTGCTCATTGCTCTCTGGTTTTTTCCCCGTCGAGTACTGCTGGTCCATCCAGGCCTTAGCGATCCCCACGGCCAACGCTCGCACCCGCGCGATGACGCCGACGCGCTCGGTCACGGAAATCGCGCCTCGGGCATCCAGAATATTGAAGTAGTGCGAGCATTTCAGGCACAGATCGTAGGCGCCCAGCAGAGGAAACCTCGACTTCTCGCGCGAGATGCCGTCCCCATCGCTCTTATCCCTGCTTAGAGCAGCATAGCGCTCAATGAGTGCTTTGCATTCAGACTCACACAACTCAAAATGCTCCCAAGTTTTCTCGACATCCGCCATTTCGAAGTTGTACGCCGAGAACTGCTGCTCATCGGCCAGACGCACATCTCCATATTTCACTTCCCTGCCCGTCTCCGAATCGCGCGCCCACACGATGTCGTAGATCGAATCGACGTCCTGCAGAAAAGCGCACAGCCGCTCCAGTCCATAGGTGAGTTCGGCGGAGATGGGATCGAGGTCCACGCCGCCACATTGCTGGAAATAAGTGAACTGCGTGACCTCGAGACCGTCGAGCATGACCTGCCACCCGATGCCCCACGCGCCCAGCGTTGGAGACTCCCAGTTATCTTCTTCGAACTTGATGTCATGCTGACGCAGATCAATACCGATCGCACTGAGCGATTCAAGATAAAGCTCCTGCACATTCTCCGGTGGCGGTTTCAGAATCACCTGCAACTGCAAGTGTTTGAACAACCGATTGGGATTCTCCCCGTAGCGCCCATCCGCGGGACGCCGCGAAGGCTGCACATAAGCTACCTTATATGGATTCGGTCCGAGCACCCGCAGGAACGTCTCCGGAGCCATTGTTCCCGCGCCCACTTCAACGTCGTAGGGCTGCTGGATCACCGCTCCACGTTCAGCGTAAAAAGCCTGCAGCTTCAGGATGAGTTCCTGGAACGTCAGCGAATTGGGCTCGGGTGAATTCACGTGATGAGTCCGGCTATTAGCCTTTAGCTCTTAGCTCAAAACCCTCAGGCCACAAGCTAAGAGCTAATTGCTAACGGCTAACCGCCGATCTTCTCCAGCATTCCCGCCGTCACCAACTTCTTCTCGATGTGCCGCTCCAGAATCTGGAGAAGAAACTTGCGCAAGTCCGCGCACACCGCTTTCGGCCAATCAATCCCGGAAAACTCGGCAACCCGCGATCGCAGCATCTGCGCCGCAATCTTTCTCGACTCGGACGACAGTTCCGACGACGCCACACGCTTGTCGTCCAGGCACATCAGACCGTCGGCGAGCGCGTGATAGAACGCCCTGCTGCCATCGAGCGCGCGTCCACAGACAACGCACTCCGAAAACTCCGGCAGAAATCCCATGAGCCGCGTCATCCACAGCTCAAAGTACGTGAGCGGCATCCACAACACCGGGCCTCGCAGTTCCTGCAGAACCGCCAGACTCAGCCGAAACACCGCGTCGCTCGCCTCGCGGTCGGGCATCAACTCGTCCAGCAACTCACCAACGTGTGCAAGAGCCACTGCCCGCGGATAACCAACCTCGCCTGACATCGGCGACTCGATCACTTCACACGAATCAAGCCGCGCCAGGTCCTGCCGCTCGCGGTCGTCATAAAACGCCCGCACATACGTGAGCGGCTCAAGCGCGCCCCCGAAGCGGCGTCTCGACTTCATGGCCGCCCGCGCTACGCCTTTCACTTTGCCTTCCACGCGGGTAAAGAGCGTGACCAGCAGGTCGGACTCGCGCAGCGGATACGTGCGCAGAACGATCGCTTCCGACTCCTTCAGCGCCATGGAAGGTCAACAGGTTAATCAATGATTGTAATGGAGAAGGCGGGCTTTTGGCTGTCAGCTTTCGGCTCTTAGCTCGAAGCTCACAACCCCTACTCTAGCGGTTCAAGCTAAAGGCTAAGAGCTAAAAGCCAAAAGCTGCCTCACCGCCCGAAGTACTTCGCATTCCGCTCGGTATACTCTTTCCACTTTTCCGGCAGGTCGTCGAGCGCGAAGATGGCCGAGACCGGACACACCGGAACGCAGGCGCCGCAGTCGATGCATTCCACGGGATCGATATACAGCATCTCCTCGGTCCCGAACTTCTCGGAGTCCTTCTTGGGATGAATGCAATCGACCGGGCAGGAGTCAACACAGGCCGTGTCTTTGGTTCCGATACAGGGCTCGGCAATTACGTAGGCCATACGATCTCATGCTCCTCGGGCACAGGGAGGGTGACTGAACTAACAATTTTAGCAAGAATGCGGCTATCGGTACAGGCAGCACCGCTCAGTAGCAGGTTTCCAAGGTCGAAAAGCGCATAAGCGACTTTCAATTGACGGGGACCGCATTGCTCACCCCCTCCGCGCCTTGTGGTATCGGTTCCACCGCCTCCGCAGACGGCACTGGGGTGGCGGGTATTCTCGCGGGCGCACCGCGCCAGGCGCCGGCCTTGAACCCTTCCCTTACAAGCTTGAAGATGGTTCGTCGATTTTGCGCAATCACCTTCACCCACGCCATTTTCCCCATCATGGGGAAATAGATGCCGCGGAAACAGATTCGCGCGAGGAAGATGTTGATGCGATAACCCAGGGGCTGGTCATTCAGAGAATCAACCGCATGCGCCAGCGCCTCCGGACTATACGCCTGCGCCCAGCCGTAATTCACTTCGCTATGAGCTTCCTCGATGGTCATCTTCAAGGGCGTGTGCGCCATCGCAAACGGGATGAACTCCTGCCAATGCTTGGGCCGCGTCAGCCTCCCGGCCTTCTCCAGTCGCTTGTACAGCGGCGTTGCGGGCAAAGGAGTCAGCAATCCAAAGATCGGCAGACCCGGCGGCCAGGTCCGAACTTGTTCCAGAGTTCGCTCGGCGGCTCCGACCGTGTCGTTGTCCATGCCAAAAATAAACGATGTGATGGCGTACACATTGCGTTCCGCCAGTCGCTCCAGCACCGCCGCATACTCACCGGGCTTGTTGAATCCTTTATTGACGTCTTTCAGATTGGCCGGGTCGATCGACTCCATGCCGATAAAGATCCACTTGCCTCCCGAAGCCGCAATCAGGTCGACCAGTTCCTCGTCGCGCAATAAATTAGCGGAGATCTGCGCCACCCAGTGGCACTGCGCCCCGGCCGCAATAATGTCGCGCAGCAGCGACTTGGTCCGCTTGATGTTGATGGCGAAATTATCGTCGATAAAGAAGACCGCCATCTGCCCCTTTTCGGTACGGGCCCGGGCCTTCAGCAACAGGAGTTCATTGACGACACTCTCATTCGTGCGGAAGCGAATCGAGTCCCCAAAAAATCCAGTCACGGTGCAGAACTCGCAGCCATAAGGGCAGCCTCGTCCCGATTCAACCGGAATAATTCGAAATGATCCCCAGCCTTCTCCAATTTTCTGTAACAATCCGGTCGCCGCCTTCGGCACCAGATTGAACTGCTTGAGATCGATCGACTGCCACGGAATTACCGGATATTCCTTCAGCGAAGGCTTGCTCTCCTGGCCAAAATCATCCACCGGCGCATAAATATCCTTAAGCTTGCCACGGGCCGCGTCTTCGACGATCCGCGGCCAGGTGGCGTCGGCTTCGCCCAGGGCAACCGCGTCGGCGTGCCGCGGCCCTCCATCCCGACCAAGTGCCTCGTCGGCCATCTCGGTCACGTGCGGTCCTCCCATCACCACCGGAACCCCCGTGGCTCGAACCGCATCCGCCATGCGATACGCCTTGGCAATCATTCTGGTCATGGCGCCGATGCCGACCAATCCGATGTTGTTGTCGCGCACAAACTGCGCGATCCCCGCTTCGTCCATGGGTTGGGCGTTGCCATCCACGAGCAGCACCTCATGGTCAGATGGAGTGAGCGCCTGCAGCAGAAACATCCACAGGTGCGGCATGAAATTGCGGGTTACGCCGTTGTCGGGGTTGTAGAGAAGAATTTTCATGGTTTTATTTTTTCGTGATTCGACAGAGCGCGGCTTTGCCGCATACTTGGCTGAGAAATCTGATGGAGGACGCGCCAGAGCGACGGGGTTCCCCTAGCGCCATAAGGTTGGAAACGTTCGTTTGAATGTACCCTACCGTACATTGTACACCGAGAGCGCTAATCGCGAATGATGCCAGTATTGATTCGTGTCAGCGAATCGATGCCCATGAGTCTCACAAACCTTCTGCGCTCACGCAGTGATGCGTGAACATTACGGATGTGATGATTTTAGGCAGGTGAGGCGGGAACTGAATTAGGTTCGGAATTTAAGACGCGGCGCTCGCGTTCGAGGGCTCATACTCGACAATGTACCCAGCCACCGCGCTGGCTGCCACGGTCAGCGGCGACGCCAGGTACAGCTGCCCCGGCCCGCTGCGTCCGGGGAAATTTCGGTTCTGCGCGCTAATCACAACCTGCTCGGGACGCGTCGAAACTCCCGGCCCCGCATTGATGCACGCCCCACAACTAGGCTCGATCACATGTGCGCCGGCTCTCTCGAAAATCGAGATGTAGCCTTTGCGCTTCGAATACTCGCGCGTTTCCTGGGACCCGAACTGAATCCAGAAATCGACATTTTTCGAAACTCTCTTACCCTGCTTCAGCGCATCGGCGAGTACCGACGCGTACATATCCATGTCTTCGTTCTTCCCCGCCGTACAAGTTCCACCATAAGCGATTTCAATCGGCACACGTGTGTTGAGTTCGCGGATGTACGTGCCATTGCCCGGATCGCCCGGAGTCGCCACCATGGGCGTGATCTCAGCCGCATCAAGTTCGATCACCTGAGCGTATTCGGCCTTCGGATCGCTCTCGAGGCCTTCGAGCATCTTCTCGATTTCCGCGCGCTTCATGCCCCGGCGCTCCACCAGAAACTCGACCACCTTTTCATCCGGAGCCACGATGCCCGTAAAGCCCCCGATCTCCGCCGCCATATTCGTCATAGTGGCGCGCTCGTCCACCGAGAGCGCCTCCACCGCTTCGCCCGCATACTCCATCACTTTCGCCAATGCCTTGCCGCTGCGCACATAATCGAGTGAAAGAATCTTCAGGATAAAATCTTTCGCCGTGACGTTTGGATGCCGTTTGCCTCGAATGACGATCTTCACCGACTCCGGCACCTTAACGCGAACGTCTTTCGTAATCCAGGAATTAAACACATCCGTCGTTCCGATGCCGAAAGCAATGCATCCGATGGCGCCGACGTGCGGAGTATGCGAATCCGACCCAACGTTCACCTGCCCCGGCAGCGCATAGGTCTCCAGCATTACCGAGTGGCAGATACCCTCCGAGCCCTTACGGTCGGCAAGTTCGCCGTGCAGCTTGATTCCCTGCTGCCTGGCGAAATCTTCCTGCTTCAGCTTGAGCTGTGTGGCCAAATCGAGCAGCCCCATTTTCTTCTTTTCTTCGGAAATCACTTCGTCGAGGAAGGTGAGATGGTCACGGAAGAAGCGAATGCTCGAGGCATCGTTCACCGGAACATTCTTGCCGACGTTTAGCTCGTAAAAAATGGACGCCATCGGCGTGACGTACTCATGGCTGAACCGCAGATCGACGCGAGTGAACCCAGTGTCGCCCGGCTTAACCGCACGCGTAGGGACAGCCGTCCCCGGCTGTCCAGCTGAGCGAAGCTCGGCAGTCTCCGATGCTGCCGGCAACATGTGCGCCGCAAAAATCTTCTCCGCCAAAGTCATCGAACGCGCCGGAGTCTTGATCGGCGGCAGAAAGACTTTCCCCTGCATGCGCGCCACATTGAACGGAAACAATCCCCCATACTCGATCACCTGTTTCGTGATCTCGTCCTCACCAGCTGTAAACTCACCGAGCGCGATTTCTTCCCCCGCGCGAATCCGGTCGATCAAGGCAAAATTGGTAGAAGTCAGCAAACCCAGGTTCTGGCAGTTCTGCTTGTAGATGCGCTCAATATTCTCGGCAATCGCAACTTGAATCCCAGCGGACATCTCCGCATAAGGCGACTGCTCGCGACTCGATCCCTTGCCCCGCCGCTTGCCGCTCACCGAGCAAACGAAGCCGCCTTTCTTCACATCGCCGCGTCCAATTGGCAGCGCATCGCCGCACCTCAAGCCCACATAAGGGATCTCGCCGAGCGTCCGATCAAAGTAGAAACAGCAGTGCGCCGGGGTGATCTCGTCGGTAGAAATGTCGTCGCGGAGTTTTGGATTGTTGGCGGGATTCTTCGTGTCCCAAGGCAAATCCCAGCCCGCCAGCTGCTTCTTGATCAATTCCGGATCTTCGGTGAGAAACAGAATGCGCCCCTGCAGCCGCACCTTGTCAGGACGCTTTTCGATCTTGCGTTCAAGCAGAGACGAAATCACGTAACTAATTGTACCGCTTGCACCGAGAGGGTGGAGTCACGGGCGCCCTCGCCCGTCCTCGGGCAGTCGTCCAGCCGTGCGGGATGCCCGGCGATCCACTACAATCTTCGATCCTTCGCGTAGGCAACCGGACTCGGCAACTCTTCCACCCCCCGGCCTGCGAGGATCTCCTGAAATTCATGTATCAGCGCGTCGTGCACAAGTCCATTCGACGCCAGCGTTTCACGGCTCGCGATCTGGAATTCGCCCCCCGAAAAATCCGTGACCTTCCCGCCGGCTTCCTCCACGATCAGCACGCCCGCCGCCGTATCCCAAGGATTGAGATTAAATTCCCAGAAGCCGTCAAACCGGCCCGACGCAACGTTGCACAGATCAAGCGCAGCCGACCCCGCCCGCCTCACCCCGTGAGTGCGCAACGTGAGCTGGTGATAGAAATAAATGTTCGGGTTCTTGTGCCGCTTCTGGCTTGGAAAACCGGTCGCAACCAGGCACTCGCCCAATGTCGCCGTAGCCGACACGTGGATCGCGCTGTCGTTCAGTCGCGCGCCACTACCCAGTTCAGCGGCAAACATCTCATCGCGAGTCGGATCATAAATCACTCCCGCGATCCGTCGGCCCAGGCGCTCCACCGCAAGCGAAACGCAGAACACAGGATAGCCGTGCGCAAAGTTCGTTGTCCCATCCAGCGGATCAACGTACCACTTGTAGTCGCTTCCAGTCTCGATGCGCGCTCCCTCTTCACCCATCACGTCATGTGTCGGAAACTGTTTGCGAATGCGCTCCAGAATCAGCTCTTCCGACTTTCGATCGGCCACTGTCACCAGGTCCACGGCACCCTTATATTCAATCTTCACATGCTGCCGAAAATAGCCCATCACCAGGCTGCTCGCCTCGCGAGCCATTACCTGCATAGGAGAAATCAGGTCCAAGTTTTGGTTGGATGTCATCGCGACGTCGAGACTCATCTTCTGGGATGGTTACTGAGTGCTGAATGCTGAGTGCTGAATGCTGAGTGCTGAATGCTGTCTACTTCTTCTTCCCGTCTTCCGCGATATAAACAATCTCATGCTTGAAGATGAACAGATTCGGCCCATCCTCGCGCGTCACGCGCACCATGTTCTTGTCGTAGTACTCAATCCAGCCGCGGACCACTTCGCCGTCGGCCAGCTTCAGGCTCACGACCTTCTGCTTTTCCCCCAGCGCCTTCAGATAGGCGGCCTCTTCAAAAGTTTCGTCCGGAGGCGGAGTGCGCTTCTTGCCAAAGTTAGGATTTCCCGTCTGTAACGGCATGTCTCCATTTTACAACGTCAAGCCGCAGGCTCAGGCTTTCTTAGAGACGTAGAACGCCGCTCCCTCCGGTCGCCTCATCCGCGGTATCCACAGCGGCCGCCGCAGTCCCCCAGGCCCCGGAGCAGGACGAGTCAGCGCCTTCCACCGCTGATAAACCGCAAAGGAAAGATTCGTATCGACGAAGATATCGCCATAGCGGTCGTCGGCGCCCGCCCGCTCCACACGCACCATCTGGTGCCAGCAGTGCATGCCGGTGATGGGGTCGGGATGCACGGGGAATGTAAGGTTTTGATGCACGCCAGCATCGCTCCACCACACTCGCTTCGTATCGGGATCGGATGTTTCGTAAGACTCCACTCCCGAAATCTGGCGCATCTTCCACTGTCCTTTACCGACTTCTTGCAGATTGACCCACGCGCTCGACATGCGTTCGAGCTGATCTTCTTGATTGAGACGCCAGCGCCCCATGTGGTGAGAGCAGGCGACGACACCCGGAGCCAGCCCTTCGGTGACCCACGCGTGCAATACAAAGAAACCAATTTCCGTATGAACTTTGAGCAAATCTCCGGTACGAATTCCGCCGAGCTTCTGCGCGTCCACTGGATTCACCCAGAGCGGATTCTTGTGCGCAATCTCATAAAGAAATTTCGAGTTTCCCGATCGCGTGTGGATAAGATGCGGCAACCTGAAGATTGGCATCAGAGTGTAGACCTCGCCATTGGAGTCCTTTGGCCACTCCACCAGCGGCACGTAACGTTTGTCGAAATCGGGATCGGAATCTTCCCCATTCCCCATCGACGCCGTTTGCGCCGAGTGATGAATGTGGCTCCGATAATATTCTGGAAGCGCGAATTCCGGCCATTGCCAATCCGCCATCGTTTTCGAAAACAACTCCAGTTTCCGTGACGGAGTGTTATACCCGACGACCGGCTCGCCATCGACGATGACGCCTACCGCTTTGCCTTCTTTCGTGACCACGCCGTTCGCTTCTACTTTCGATCCGGAGAGAGCGGCGGCGGCCACCGGCTTCTCGTTCAATTTATAGACATCCGTGGTCACTTCGTAAGCGCCGTATTTGCGCATGTATTCGAGCGGCTTCAATCCCTCTTTGGCGGCGGCTTCGGGCAATCCCGGAACTGAATTTTCAAACATCCAACCGTAGTATTCGTCGACTGTGAGTTTCTGTCCGGGATGATACGGAGACTCGAACCACTGCCGGATTCCCATCGAACCATCGGGATCGATCGCCCACGAAAGGTTGATCCAGAATTCATCTTCTTCCCAAACTTCGCCGGGATTGGCCTGATAGGTGTAATCGAACTTCTTTCCTTCCCGTTCCTGTAGAACGCGCAACACGGGCTGGCGAAAACCGATCCACCGGCCGGCGTATGATTCCTGGCTCATCAGGTCGTGACGTTCGGAGCTGAAGCCCATGGGCAGAACGTAATCCGCAAACCACGCCGTCTCGCTCCAGGTCGGAGTCAGTGCGGCGTGCAAGCCGACTTTTTCCTCGTCGCGCAACATCTCGATCCAGGAAAACCCGTCCGGATAGGTCCACACAGGATTAAAGACGCGCGTGAAATACGCCTCGAGGCGGCCACGGCCTTCCTTGAGGAAATGCGGCAGCAGGGGCGACATTTCATGCGTGCACAGCGGCCACTCCAGCGGGTACAGCAGTTCGTTCCATCGTTTCTGGGGCGGCGGATCGCTGAACGGCTGCGGCACAAACTTGTTCCATGCACTCAAACTGTGTCCGCCCGGAGTTCCAACCGAACCAGTCAGTACGTGCAGGAGCATCAAGGCGCGTGCCGTTTGCCATCCGCCCAGATTGCCGGAGGAGCTGCCCCGCCATAGATGCGACGCGAAGCGGCTTCCCGCGGTCGCGATCTCGCGCGCCGTTTTAACGATGACTTCCGCCTTCACTCCGCTTTCTTTCTCCGCAAACTCGGGAGTGAATTTCGCATAGTGCCGCTTGAGTGCCTCGATCAGGGCTTCGAAACTTTGGCCCTTGGCGGAAAATCCGTCGACTTCAAGCTCTTCCCAATTGGTCCAGTTCTTCACGAATGTCGCGTCGAAACGATTTTCGCCCAGTATAACCATTGCCATTGCCAGCAGCACTGCCGCCTCGGTGCCCGGATAACTTGGCATCCAGTAGTCGGCCATGCTCGCCGTATTCGAAAGGCGCGGGTCCATGACGGCGAGTTTCGCTCCCGCCATTTTTCCTTCGATGATGCGCTGGGCATGCGGATTGAAATAGTGCCCCGACTCGAGATGCGCGGAGAGCAGAAGAATGAAGCGGGCATTAGCGTGGTCAGGCGACGGTCGGTCGGTATAGTGCCACAGCAGATAGCCGAACCGCGCCGATGACGAACAGACGTTCGTGTGCGAGTTGTGACCGTCGATGCCCCACGCTTGCGTGGTGCGATCCATAAAGTGGTCTTGCCCGGGGCGTCCCACGTGGTACATGACTTCTTCGCCACGATTTTCCCGGAACGCTTTGCGGATGCGCGCGCCGAAAGTCTCCAGCACTTCGTCCCACGAAGTCCGCGTCCACTTCCCTCCCCCGCGCGGCCCAGACCGCTTCATCGGATACAGAATGCGGTCGGGATCATGAATCTGAGTGATCGTAGCCGGGCCCTTCGCACAAAGCCGTCCGCGGCTCGCCGGATGCTTCGGGTTGCCTTCAAACTTCGCGACCTGTCCGGTTGCTTTATCGACATAGGCAAGAAGCCCGCAAGCCGATTCGCAGTTGAAACACACCGTGGGAACGAGCTGATAATGCTTCTCAACGCGGCGAGGCCAAGCTTCAGGATCGAGTTCAACCCAGTCGTCCCACTTCTCCACCGGCGGATAAGACGAGAGATGGCTACCATCGCGCTTAAAATCCGTCATTGCTAAGTCTCCAAGTATCTTCGAAGCTCACGTAGGGACAGCCGCCCCGGCTGTCCAGGCGAGCGCAGCTCGCCCGGGTTTCGTTTGCGCAACCATGCAGTCGACTAGTGGCCGCGCTTCGCCCCGCTGGACAGCCGAGGGCGGCTGTCGCTACGAACAACGTTAGCTGTTCGGCACGCTCTGCCCCGCCATCACAAAGCACCATTCAAAAATCAGAAGTCCCACCAGAGCCAGCAAGCTCGCCACTCCGGCCACTAAACGACCAGGCCCCCCGATCAACAACAAGAGCAGCGGAACAACTCCGCCCACCACAACCGCTCCTCCCCAGAACGCGAGCGCGAACGGCCCATCTGTCATCAGTCGAGCCCCATAGCTCGCATTGTCTGTAGTGTGAGGCATCGCAACTTCGCCAAGCACCATGAGCAAGTGCAAAACTAAACTAATCAGCAGTGTGGGAATTGCAAACGCCAGGGCCTGCGTCGAACCACCCATCGCCTCCGGAAGTAGCGCCAGCACCGCCGATCCACAAAGCAATGCTTGAACGATCAAATGCGCCGGCAGGAGCGGCGTTTGCCACAGGTCGCGCCCTTCGCACTGTCCAAAGAGAAAAGCGGTGTAGGCAGCTGCGCAACATCCTACGAACACCGTCGGCCACAACAAGACCGAAGTCAGAATGGGAAATCCCGCCACCGCGCCCAACCAGAAAACGCCACACAACCCGCTGTACGCGATCAGAATAAACGCGCCCCGAGCCAGCCACGATTTACTTTGCGGCGTGAACACTACTCGAAGAAATCGTTCTTTGTGATCGAGATCCCAAACCAGCAGCACCGTGGTTAGAGCCGTAAACAGGAGCGCGACCGTCGCAAGCGCAATATCGCGGACCCGACTGCCCGACAATCTTCCAAGCGCCATGGCTATCGCTGGCACAGCGAGCACTCCCGATCCGATGGACTTGGTCCAGCAATAGGCTGGCACTTGCCATCCCCACGGACGCGCGTGAGAAACGTCATAAGCCGCCAGCGCGTCCTTTTGCAGCAACGGACTATCAAGCGGATAAGAAGCCCCGCCACCAAGCACAGCCGCATTCCGCTGCGACCACATGTAAATCGATTCATGCCGCGCCGCCGTCGGCACAATCGCACTCTCATCGCCATCGATGTAGTAGAGCTTGGGCTGAGTTCCCTGCTCGGGCTTGCGCACGCGCACCGGTTCCCGCGCCACCAGTTGCGCCACTTCACTTTCAGGATCGCTCAAGTCCCCAGCAATGATGGCGTGTTCCGGGCACACGATCACGCAAGCCGGTTCCAGCCCAACTTCAGTACGATGCGCACAGAAATGGCACTTGGCGGCAGTGCCATCATCTGGATCCATATATATCGAATCGTAAGGACAAGCCTGCATGCAGGCTTTGCAGCCAATACAGCGGTCGGAATCGAAATCGACAATCCCATCTTTGCGCTGATACATCGCAGTCACGGGACAGATGGTGACGCAAGGAGGCTTCTCACAATGGTTGCAGCGCGTGACCTGAAATACCCGGCGCGTGTTGGGGAAAACGCCTTTCTCGACATACTTGACCCAGGTCCGGTTCACGCCCACCGGCACCTGATTCTCGGTTTTACACGCCACCGTGCAGGCGTGACATCCGATGCACTTGCGGTTATCGATTACGAAGGCGTATTTCATTAGCGAGGTCTCGACCCAAAACAGTCAATCATACTTGGGTCCGTACGAAACGGGAGTCATGTTGTAGAGGCTTGCGGGTGGAGAGCCGGGCGCCCCCGCCCGGCAGACGGCGAGGCGCCCGTCCCTCCACCGTGTGACTCATCACGCGTTCACAGTCCTAGATCTGGTAATCGATATCTTCAATAATCCGTTGCAGTGATGCCGACAGCGGCTCGCGCCCGCCCGTGCCCTCCAGTTGACGCACTCGTTCCGCTAATTTGCTCACCTCAGTCGCGACCGCGGCCAGAGCCTCAGACAGAGGGTCGTTGATCTGCTTGGGGTCAGTGATGACCACGCGCTTGCCTTCTCGAAAAATGATGTGTCCCGGCACGCCGACCACCGTGGAGTCGTCAGGCACGTTTCGAAGCACGACCGATCCCGCGCCAATCCGGCAATTACGCCCCACCGTAATATTTCCCAGAATCTTCGCTCCGCTGCCAACGACCACGTCATCGAGGAGCGTCGGGTGGCGCTTACCGACTTCCTTGCCGGTCCCACCAAGCGTCACACCCTGGTAGAGCGTGACATCGTCACCGACAATGGATGTCTCACCGATCACCACGCCCAAACCATGATCGATGAACAGACGTCTGCCGATCCCCGCCCCCGGATGGATTTCAATTCCGGTAAGCAAGCGCGCCACCTGTGACAACCAGCGCGCCAGTAGAAAGAAATTGTGATTCCACAACCAGTGATTGATGCGATAGAACCACACCGCGTGCAGCCCGGAGTAGCAAAGATAAATTTCCAGGCGCGACCTCGCCGCGGGATCGTGCTCCAGCACGCTGGCAACGTCCTCGCGAATTAGCGACAGCAGAGGCGGCATGGGTCAAAGACCAAAGCTCAATCCGGAAGCTGCACCGTCGGAATCTGCAATGCCTGGTTCCGGAGTCCTTCGAAGAGAATACTACTCAGGTAGCGCTCGCCGAACGACGGCAGAACCACGACAATCAATTTCCCCGCATTCTCCGGCCGCCGCGCCACCTGCAAAGCCGCAACCACCGCCGCTCCCGAAGAGATGCCAACCAGCAGGCCTTCCTCAAGCGGAAGCCGCCGGGCCATGTTAATGGACTCGTCGTTAGTTACAGTGATGACCTCGTCAATGTAATCCCGGCGCAGGATGCTCGGAACAAAACCCGCGCCGATTCCCTGAATCTTGTGCGGCGACGGTTTTCCACCAGAAAGGACCGCGCTATCCGCCGGCTCCACGGCCACAGCCTTGAACGACGGCTTCTTTGGCTTAATGTATTCGGAGACGCCAGTGATGGTTCCGCCAGTGCCGACGCCGGAAATCAGAAAATCGACGCGCCCGTCGGTGTCATCCCAAATCTCGGGCCCCGTGGTCTCAAAGTGAATCTTCGGATTCGCCGGGTTGTCAAATTGCTGCAGCATGTACGCGTTTGGAGTCGAGGCCAGCAATTCCTCGGCTTTCAGAATCGCTCCCTTCATTCCCCGCGGACCCGGCGTAAGAACGATCTCCGCACCGAAAGCAAGCAGCAGCACGCGCCGCTCCAGGCTCATGGTCTCGGGCATCGTGAGGATGAGCTTGTATCCCTTCACGGCCGCTACAAAGGCGAGAGCAATTCCGGTGTTGCCGCTGGTCGGCTCGATCAAAACGGTTTTCCCGGGCTGAATCCGTCCGGCACGTTCGGCATCGGCAATCATGCTCACGCCGATGCGATCCTTTACGCTGGCCACGGGATTCTGGCTTTCCAGTTTCGCCACAACCTCGGCGACCGCGCCTTTCGTAACCCGGTTCAGCCGCACCAGCGGCGTGCGGCCAATTAGTTCCGTTACATCCTTCGCAATTTTCATAGATTTTCGATTCCCTGATTTGCCGCTTCGATTCAGTATCAGATGTCAGATGTCACTTCGCAAAAACAGCTCAAGGCCTTCCTGACACCTGAGACCTGATGCCTAGCGTTGCCGCGGCTTTCGCCGTCCCACCCGCGCCAGAATGCGCCGCACTTTCTTCGGAGAAATCGACAGCCGGGCCGCCACGCGAGACACTTTGCGGCCCTCGCGCTCCCAGACGCGCGCAATCACAATCTCCGCAAATTCTTCGCTGATCTGCCGGAACGTCTTCTCGCCCACCGCTCCCTGCGACCACGCCTTCAGCGCCGGATCGATACTTCCCTTGCGAAGAATCTTCGCACCTAGCGTTTGAAGATCTTGCCAAATGCTGTCTGATGGATTCGCCTCGCAGGACGCCCGCGCCAGGTCATAAGACTCCCGAGCTGCTTCCGGATTGTCGAAGAACGAATTGCACTGCGTCAATCCCTGCCACAGATACGCATTCGCGAGCAACAGATGATGCTGGGTATGCTTCGCCAGATCAATCGCCTCCTGGCTAAACTCGAATGCGCGGCGCGCATGGCTTCCCGGATCAGCACCCCCGCCGATCTCTTCTTCAACCTTCGCATTTTCAATCATGCATTGCAGAATGCGCGCCCGGACCATCAGAATGTAGTCCTGCTTCTGCTCGGCCACCTCGTACGCAGAAGCCGCTTCTTCCTCCGCTCGCTGAAAATCTCCGCCATCGAGGTGGATGTATGCGGCATTCATGTAAACCGTGCCGAGACCATGATGGTTCGGGCGCTGCTGATAGATGGCCCGGGCAGCCTCTAGGTGCTCCAGCGCTTCGCGGCGAAGCTGGGCCAAGCGGCCGCGAGAATCCTGATTGCGCGAATCCTGTCCGCCAATCGTTCCCGGCTTCCCTTGGCGGCTGGAGGTCTTCCGCCGCCGCTGGACGTCGCGGTCGATTCTCTTCTGCAACTGAAGAGCAATCCCGCGCTTGGCAAGTGCCATGTTGGCCAGCGATCGCGCCAGGTTCGGATGCCGCGGATCGCGCTTGCCATAATGGCCAATCGCGCTCTCGAAAAACTCAATCGCTTTATCGAAACGGCCTTCCCGGCGCGCCATTCGCCCGTAGAAGGATTGAATGTTGCCGAGCGTCACATAGTCATCCGTCTCGCCCAGCACTTTTTCAGCCGCCTGCGAGATGCGCACCGCTTCTTTCCATTTGCCCTGTTGAAACAAAAGCCAGCTCTCAAGCACCTGCATAACCGCCGCCATCCGCAGATGCCCTAACCCAACTGCCAGGTCTTTCCCTTTGCCGGTGTAGATCAGGGCCTCATCGTACTCGCCTCTTCGCCGCAGGCAGCGACCCTTCCAGAAACAAGCGATAGCCAGCAGAAACCGGTCGTCCAGCTCTTTCCCCAAGCTCAGGACGAAATCAAAATGACCAATCGCCGTTTCCATCGCCTCTTCCACCATCGCAGCCATTCCGTCGGCCATGCGCAGGCAGATATAGTCGGCGATCGAGAGCTTAGACCGCAATCCTGGTTCTAAGTGTTCAAAGCGCTGCAGAAGCTCCTGGAGGGGCGGCCCGCTGAATCCAATATCAATCCATATCGCCAGATGCGCCAGTAGGCGAGCGGCGTTCTCCTGGCTGGGATCGAGATTTGCGATCAAGTCCTGTCGCGATTGAAGACACGCAATCCCGCGTTCGATCTCGCGCGCAGCAGCATGTTCCCGTAATTGAGAGAGGAAGCCTGCGTCAATCCGCAGGTTGGCGGGAGGACCTCTGCGTGCGCCCATGCCTTGACGTTCTAATCCAATAAATCATAACTGGCAAGGGTCAAAAACTCCGCAAATTCCGGGCTCGTCGTCAACTCCTCGAGGACTCTCGCCGCTTGCCGCAGCTTTTCATCACTATTAGCCTTAGCGCCCAACTCCGCTGCCCGCTGACGAATAATCTCCTTCACCATGTCTTCTGACACCAGCCTGGCATCTTTAAGGTGCGCGCCGTGCTTCACCCACTGCCACACCTGAGCGCGGCAGATTTCCGCGGTGGCCGCATCCTCCATCAAGTTGTAAATCGGAACGCAACCCGATCCCAGGAGCCACGAATGCAAGTACTGTAATCCCACGTCGATGTTCCAGCGCAATCCTTCGTCAGTGATATCGCCAGTTGGAACCTCGAGCAGGTCTTGCGCTTGCACCGTCCGGCTCGGTCGCTGCGCCGATTTCTGACCTGGAGAAATCTGATTCGGCTCCGGCATGTACTTATCGAAAATTTCTTTTGCCACCGGGACCAGTCCAGGATGCGCCACCCATGTGCCGTCATGCCCAGCCCTCGCTTCCCGAAGTTTGTCGAGCCGCACTTTCTCCAGCGCCTGTTCATTGGCAACCGCATCATTTCGAATTGGAATCTGCGCCGCCATTCCACCCATCGCATGAATGCCGCGCCGATGGCAGGTTTGAATCAGCAATTCAACGTAGGAACTCAGAAAATGCCGCTCCATCGTGACCTGCGACCGATCCGGCAACACGAATTCAGGATGCGCGCGAAACTTCTTGATGAAACTGAAAATGTAATCCCAGCGCCCGCAGTTCAGCCCCGCCGAATGGTCGCGCAATTCGTAAAGAATCTCGTCCATTTCGAACGCCGCCAGAATCGTTTCGATCAGGACAGTAGCGCGAATCGATCCGCGCGGAACGCCCACCTCATCCTGGGCAAAATAGAACACGTCGTTCCACAGCCGCGCCTCCAAGTGACTCTCCATCTTCGGCAGGTAGAAGTAAGGACCAGTCCCTTTGCCCAGCAAGGCCTTAGCGTTGTGAAAAAAGAACAACCCAAAATCAAACAGTGACGCCGAGATCGGCTTCCCATCCACCAAAAAGTGCTTTTCGTCCAGGTGCCATCCTCGCGGCCGCACAAACAGCGTTGCCGGATTGGGCCCAACTTGATACCGCTTTCCCTCCGGACTCTCATACCGAATCGTTCCCCGAACCGCGTCCCGCAGATTGTGCTGGCCTTCAATATTGTTATTCCAGGTCGGCGAATTTGAGTCTTCGAAGTCGGCCATGAAAACATTGGCCCCCGAGTTCAACGCGTTGATGATCATCTTGCGATCGACCGGTCCGGTAATTTCCACGCGGCGATTTCGCAAATCCTTCGGTATCGACGCCACCTTCCAATCGCTTTGGCGGATTCCAGCCGTCTCCGGCAGAAAGTCCGGAAGCTTGCCGTTATCGATGTCCTGCTGCACGGTTCGCCGCCGCGCCAGCAGTTCCTGCCGCCGCGGCTCGAACCCGGCCGCCAGTTTCGACAGGAAGGCTCGTGCTTCCGAGGTAAGAATGCCGGCCTCTTTCTGCGCCGGGGTCTGGCTCTCAGCAGGATTCTCAAGAAAAGTCATAGCGTTCATAAGTCAACATCATAGCCATCCGCCAGCGCAAGTCCCCTCGCACTGGGTAATTTCGGACCAGTGGAACCGGGCGGACAGCGCGGTTTGCCTGGGAGGTGCAATCTGGCATCTACTGCATGAGGGACAGAAACTCTTGAGCGGGGACAAATAAATGTCGACTTCCAACGGTCAGAATGGCAATTCGCAAACCAGCAACTGGCAAATCAGCCCGCGGTGGCGCGGTATCACGCGTCCCTACACCCAACACGATGTCGACCGTCTTCGCGGCTCGTTCCAGATCGAACACACGATCGCGCGCCACGGTGCGGAACGGCTCTGGAGCCTGTTGCGTGACGCAGCCGAACCGTTCATCCCTGCGCTTGGTGCCGTGACCGGCAACCAGGCCATCCAGCAAGTCAAGGCTGGATTGAAGGCCGTCTATGTAAGCGGCTGGCAGGTCGCCGCCGACGCCAACAATGCCGGCCAGATGTATCCCGACCAAAGTCTCTATCCCGCCGACAGCGTGCCCAACCTGGTGCGCCGCATCAATCAAGCCCTGACGCGCGCCGACCAGATCCACCACGCCGAAGGCAACAATAACGATGATGTCGACATCAACTGGTTCCCCCCACTCATTGCTGATGCCGAAGCCGGATTCGGCGGCAACCTCAACGCCTTCGAGCTGATGAAGGCCATGATCGAGGCGGGCGCCGCCTGCGTTCATTTTGAGGACCAGCTTTCATCGGCCAAGAAGTGCGGCCACCTCGGAGGCAAAGTGCTGGTGCCGACCACCGAGGCAATCCAGAAACTGGTCGCAGCCCGACTCGCAGCCGATGTGATGGGCGTCCCCACGCTGATCATGGCGCGCACCGATGCCGACAGCGCCAATCTTCTGACCAGCGACATTGACCCGCGCGACCGCGAATTCCTGACCGGCGAGCGCACCGTCGAAGGCTTCTACCACACTCGAGGAGGATTAGAGTCCGCTATCGCCCGCGCCATTGCCTACGCCCCGTATGCGGATATTCTCTGGTGTGAAACGTCCAAGCCCGACCTCGACGAAGCGCGCGAATTCGCCGACGCCATCCACCGCGTCTATCCCGGCAAGTTGCTGGCCTATAACTGCTCGCCTTCGTTCAACTGGAAGAAGAATCTGGACGACGTCACCATCGCCAGCTTCCAACGCGAACTCGCCGCCATGGGCTACAAGTTCCAGTTCATCACGCTGGCGGGATTCCACACGCTCAATTTCGCTATGTTCGAACTTGCGCGCGGCTACAAGCAGGCTGGCATGACCGCTTATTCTCGACTGCAGGAAAAGGAATTCCTCCGCGAACAACAGGTCGGTTATGAAGCTGTAAAGCACCAGCGCTTCGTCGGAACCGGATACTTCGACGCCGTACAGCAGGTCATCACCAACGGCACCGCGACGACCGTCGCGCTCGAGGGCTCTACCGAAGAGGCCCAGTTCGCCGGCGTCATCGATCCACGCATGGAGGATCGTAATATAAAGGATCGAAGCATGAAAGGTCTAACAGTCGATCCAGAATTGGCCGATCCTTCGCTGATGGCTGCTTGCTGCGAGGCTTCCGACGAACTGATGCCGTCGGGGGACTAGCACTCGAATATCCTGCTGATTGGTCTCCCGCTAAAACTCACGCGGGTTCGATAGATTTTGACCGCCCGCGCTTGTCTTCGCGAAGTTGCGCCGCTGTAAAGGCACTGCCGCACGTGCCGCATCTCCAGCTTGTAAATGCGCTGGTCAGCAGGCTGGGCCCATCATTATTATTCGTCTGCGGCTGGTTCGCACGAACCGCCAGAACCAACTCACCACCGCACTGCGAACATTCACGTTTTGCCATAGCCCTCGTCAAATGATCTGCTGCTATAACTATTGCATAGATCAGCCAAAAACAACTGGTCAAGATTGACCGTCTTCGGTTTCGGGCCGTTCTCTGCCTTCGACCAAACCGCAGGATGTGCGGCAGGTATCTCCAAATGTGAGCTATCTTGCTCAGACACAAAGGCCCAGACCCGTCATTATTTATCCACCGCTAATCCGATTCGACCCGAAGAACTCCGACCCTAAAGAACTCTTCGAACCCACAAATTAGGGCAACACCTCAGGACCGATGAGAGGCGGTAGCCCGCGACCCAGAAAGGTGAATATGCCTCTAATTCAACTGCTCGAAGTTCTCATCGTGGTGGGTGTCCTCCTATGGCTGGTGAATCGCTTCATTCCCATGCAGGGAACCATCAAATCAATTCTGAACGGCGTCGTGGTCATAGCCGTCGTTCTGTGGATCCTGAATGTTTTTGGGCTCTTTCATTCCCTTTCCCGAATCCACGTTGGGACGTAAATGATGATGTGGATCTAAAGGATGATGTAAGGGAAACCAAGCCAGAAGGCTCAACGCACCCGCACAAGATGCATACAACGCAACACGGCGGACGAAGGTCTGTCCGTAAGGAGATAACTTGAAATCAAAGCTTTTATTAGCATTCGGAATCACCCTCACTGTGAGCGCATTTGCTCAAACCAATTCTCCAACCACCATGACTATTGAACCCATGGCTCACACGCCGACATTCCACGTCACCGTTGTCAGCCGTAGCGTGCAGGCCGTCAACTACAAGCATCGCAGCGGTTCCACCAAACTGGACTTCGCGGGCACCGACTTGATGGCTTCAGCGGAGGGCAACGCCGAAGTGAACAGCAAGCGCGGATCCATCGAGATCGAAGCGGAATTTGGCAACCTGCGGAAACCGACGACTTTCGGCAATGAGTATCTGACCTACGTTTTGTGGGCGATTTCGCCCGAAGGCCGAGCCATGAACCTGGGCGAGGTCTTAGTCGGCGACAACCATCGCAGCAAACTGCGCGTCACCACCGACCTCCAGGCCTTCGCTCTGATTGTGACCGCGGAACCTTATTACGCCGTGCGACAGCCCAGCAACGTGGTCGTCCTTGAGAACGTGGTTCGCGACGACACTAGGGGAACCACCGAGGCGGTAAATGCAAAGTACGAACTCATGGAGCGCGGCGGCTACATTCCCACCGGCTACAAGTTCGACCCGGTGGTCCTGAACGCCAGATTGCCATTGGAGTTCTTCGAGGCGCGTAATGCGCTGCGCATCGCTCAATCCGAGGGCGCCGAGCAATATGCCAGTGACAGCTATCAGCATGCGGTCCAGTTGATGAACAATGCGGATGAATATGCCACCAGAAAACACATTGAGAACAAGCCGCTGATCGCGGTCGCCCGCGAGGCAGTGCAGACTGCGGAAGATGCCCGCGAAATCGCGGTCAAGAAAATGGACCAGGTTCGCCTGACCAACGAACGTCAGGATTCAGCCGATGCGCAGGCGAAATCGCAGGGGCAGGCCGATGACGCGATTCGCCAGAAAGAGCAAGCCGAGTCCGACACCGCGAAAGCTCAAGCTGCAAAGACTCAGGCAGAATCTGATGCAGCCAACGCCCGGGCCGCCAAGGCCCAGGCAGAGTCTGACACAGCAAATGCTCGGGCCGATGTTGCCACGTCAGCCAATGCACTTTCTGCAGCCCAGGCAGATGCGGAACAGTCCCGCTTAGCCGCGCAGCAATCACTGCAGAGCGCGCAACAAGCGGAAACCGACAGATTGGCGATGCGGGCGCGATTGTCCGAGCAGTTGAATTCCATTCTCCAGACTCGCGACAGCGCGCGGGGACTCATCGTCAGCATGTCCGATGTATTGTTTGACACCGGAAAATACTCGTTGAAGCCGGGCGCGCGGGAGAAGCTGGCGAAAGTCGCCGGCATTCTGCTCGCCTACCCTGGACTCAATATTGAAATCGGCGGCTACACCGACAACGTTGGCAGCGATGCAATGAATCAAACTCTGTCTGAGAATCGTGCTGGATCCGTGCGTGACTACCTTGTGCAACAAGGGGTGTTGACGAATTCGGTGTCGGCTCGCGGTTACGGCAACACTTTGCCAGTAGCCTCAAACGGTGACTCCTCCGGACGGCAGCAGAACCGGAGAGTTGAACTTCTCGTGTCCGGCGAATCCATAGGCACCGCGGTCAACGCGACCACAGGAAGCTTGCGCTAGAGCAAGCATACGCAATAAGCAGTTCTGGAGGTAGCACCCATGAAGATAATTGGAATCACCAGCACAGCCATTCTGTCTTTGCTTCTCGCAATTACTGCTCCTGCCTACGCACAGCAGGAACAGCAGGGCGCAAAGCAGGACCATCCCCAACAGCCTGCTCAGTCACAACAGCCCGCGCGGCAGCAGCAACAACACGCTCAGCAGCAACAGCACGCGCAGCAACAACAGCGTCAGGACCAGAACAACCAACAACACGCGCAGCAGCAGCACGCACAGCAACAACAACAGCAGCGTCAGAGCCAGAACAATCAGCAACAGCACGCCCAGCAACAACAACAACACGCGCAGCAACAACAACAGCAGCGTCAGAGCCAGAACAATCAGCAACAGCACGCCCAGCAACAACAACACGCACAACAACAACACGCGCAGCAACAACAACAGGCTCAGCAACAGCAGCGTCAGAACCAGAACAATCAGCAACAACACGCTCAACAGCAGCAGCGGCAGAACCAGAACAACCAGGAACAGCACGCCCAACAGCAGCGGGGCAATCAACAACCCCAGCGGACGCAGGAACAGCAGCGTGTCCAGCAGGCTGCCTGGCGGCAGCATCGCTCACAACGCTGGGATTCCGACCACCGCAACTGGCAACAACGCGGCGGCTACCATGGCTACCGTATTCCTGACGATCGCTTCCGCGGATATTTCGGTCAGGACCACGGGTTCCGGATCTACGGCCTTCCCTTCCTCGTTGTGGGCGGATATCCCCGCTTCCAATACGACGGCTATTGGGTCAGCATGGTTGATCCCTGGCCAGAATACTGGGCGAATGACTGGTACGACACCGACGACGTCTACGTCACCTATGTCGATAACGGCTACTATCTGTTCGATCGCCGGTATCCCAACGTCGGAATTGCGATCAGCATCTCAATGTAGTATTTTCCATGCGGTGCAGCTTCGGCAGAGGCTGCACCCCTCATGAATCCATAACGCTCATGAATCCATAACTAACAGGGACAGCAAGGAATGCTTGGAACTATATTGATCGTGATCTTGATCCTGGCGCTCCTTGGGGCGCTGCCGAGGTGGCCGCATAGTCGAAACTGGGGCTACGCTCCCACCGGAGGATTGGGTCTGATCCTCCTGGTCGTTCTCATCCTTCTGCTTCTCGGCCGGATTTGACCGAAAGGCAGGCCGTCACTGCGGGTCGCTCTTGGCGCGCACTCATCCCCCAGTCTCGCAGCCTGTTTCCTCTGACCTACGGGCCTATGACCTACAGGAACCTCTGTACAGGCAATTGTTGGCGGGAACTGTACACTGTTGACCAGAATCGCATCAGTATCATAGCCAGACTGGTTCTGGAGATTGTCTTAGATCGCCTGGAAGGTTCACGAACCCATGCAAAGATCTGGTTTGACTAGCGCCATGCACTCATCCCCGTCGCTCCCTGCCACAGCCGCCCTTTGGCGCCCGCTGGCTCAGCGCATAGTGACGCTTCTTCTCATCATGGTGATGTGCGGCGGCCCTTCGTTCGCTTACTCTGTTTTGACCCACGAGGAAGTCGTAGACCTGCTCTGGTCCGACGAGATCCGCCCCCTGCTGCTCAAGCGATATCCCGGTCTCACGGAAGATCAGATCAAAGAAGCGCATGCCTACGCCTACGGAGGCGCCGTCATCCAGGACTTGGGTTATTACCCTTTCGGTAACAAGCAATTCAGCAACCTGGTGCACTACGTTCGTAGCGGAGACTTCGTTCACGAGCTGTTGCTGGAGAGCGCTGATGTCAACGAATATGCCTTCGCTCTGGGCGCGCTGGCACACTATACGTCGGACATAACCGGACACCCGGCAGTGAACCAGGCAGTGGCCATCGAGTATCCAAAGCTCCAAAGGAAGTACGGCAAGTCGGTTACCTACGCGCAGGACAAGACAGCACACGTAAAAACGGAGTTTGGCTTCGACATGGCTCAGGTGGCAAAGAATCGTTATGCCTCGCAGCAGTACCACGATTTCATCGGGTTTCAAGTATCAAAGCCTCTACTGGAGCGAGTCTTCCCGGTGGTATACGGAGTGGAGTTCAAGGATGTGATCGCTCATGAAGATCTTTCTATCGGCACCTATCGCTTCTCCGTCAGCCGGCTGATCCCGGAGATGACGCAGGTCGCGCTCCAGACGCATAAGAAACAGATAACGGCCGAGCGCCCCGACTTCGCCAAAAAACAGTTCCTTTACCGCCTTTCGCGCTCCAGCTATGAAAAGGAGTGGGGGAAGGACTACACCAAGCCCGGCATCGGAGCCCGCATCCTGGCAATATTCTTCCGTTATATGCCGAGAATCGGCCCCTTCAAGGGACTGGGCTTCAAGGATCCGACACCGCAAACCGAGGACATGTATTTCAAGAGCATCAATTCGACCGTCGATCAATACCGTATCTTCCTGCGCGCGGAGCGCACTGATTCCCTTCAGCTTCCCAACACGGATCTCGATAGTGGTAAACCGACCAAAGCCGCGGAATACTCGCTAGCCGACGACACCTACGCAAAGTTGCTGGATCAGTTGGCGGGCAAAAAGTTCGATCGCACGACTCCCGAGCTGCGCGACAACATTTTGGACTTTTATTCCGATCTCTCGGCTTCGATTAAGACGAAGAAGGATCAGGGCGATTGGAAAGAGGTGCTGGCACAGCTGGAGCAACTGAAGTCGGCGACTCCGGTTCCGGCGGTTGCGGCTAGTCCCGCAAAGTGACCGGCTTCCGTGTCAGCAATCGCACTGAAATGCGCAGGTCATGCCAGCAATAGCCGAATATTCGCGAGCGAGGGCACTTTCGTCTTCGCTCAAGGAACCGTCATCTGTTCATTCAGGAAATGCTAGGCGCCAACCCGCACGGATACCAGTTCCGGATTGCAGTGGGAGTTTTGCATGGATTTAACCGCGTCTTCCGCTGTAAATCTCCCCATCACTAGAGCCAGCTTGCGGTTGGTTGTCGTTTGGATGGGAAGCCGATCAATCCGCAGCACGTATTGAGGGGCATGGGCACCGCCACGGTTGACTTTCACAACAAACTTGATGTTTTTCATTGTCCCTTTCTTCTCGCTGCCAACACGAACCTTGATCCCCCTTGGGTTTGGCGTCAGAAAGATCCCCAGAGGGTCAATAGTCATGACTCAGGCTTCTCCCTAGAGCAATCGAAGAACAGCCAGTTTTCAGATAGGCTAACTTGGTTCAGAAGAGCTGAAAGAGTAAGAATAAAGAAAAGGTGAAAAGGTACTCGCTCAATTTCAATGCTAGGCTTGTGCGCTACCATTGTCAAGTTTCCCACCCTAGCCAATGCCCAACAACGTCAACAGCGAAGTAGCCCGGAACTACCACGAAGCAACCAAGCACTCCTACACCAGCGTTCGCACCAACCCGCATTTCCTGGATTTCGCCAACCAGCCCTTGCCATTCAAGATCTACCCAGCGCTGGAGTCGTCGCGCATGCCATCCGAGGTGCGCCAAACTGGAGTCGCTGCCCTTTCTGCCATTGCCGCTAGCGTCCCCGTGCAGACTAATACCGCGCTGGATTTGGAGGCCGTGGCCCAACTCCTGTACCTTTCCGCAGGCATTACACGGCAGAGAAGATATTCGGGCGGCGAAATCTATTTCCGCGCCGCCGCCTGCACCGGAGCGCTCTACGAGGTTGAGCTCTACCTGGTTTGTGGCGACGTTTGTGGCAACGTTTGTGGCGATCTCGCCAACCTTCAGGCCGGCGTCTACCACTTCGCCCCCGCCGAGTTTGGCCTGCGCCAGTTGCGCGCCGGAGATTATCGCAGCGTCCTGGTCGAGGCCACCGGCGCTGAACCCTCTATCGCTCACGCGCCCCTCACCATCGTCTGCACTTGCACCTACTGGCGCAACGCCTGGAAGTATCAGGCCCGCACATACCGCCATTTTGGCTGGGACAACGGCACCCTGCTCGCCAACCTGCTGGCCGTCGCCACTGCCGTAGGCCTGCCCGCCAAGGTAGTGTGCGGCTTTGTGGACGCCACAGTAAACCGCCTGCTGGATGTAGATTCCCAGCGCGAGGTCGCCTTCTCGCTCGTGGCCTTGGGTCATGATTCAGGGCTTTCTGCGCGACCCACCCCGCCTTCGCAAACCGCTCCCCAAGCGCTTGCAGAAATGACGCCACTTGGCCTCGAAACTGTCCCGCTCTCACGGGACGAGATTGACTATCCACTGATGCGCGAAATGCACGCCGCGTCTTCGCTCCATTCGGCCGAAGAAGTTACGGCGTGGCGAGATGACGCAGCACCGGGCGACACTGAAATGCGCTCCTCTGAAATCGGTGGCACCGGCACGACCGACTTTCCGCCGCCCGCCGGAACCGTCGTTCAACTCACGCCCTCATCCGACGCGGAAATGCCTCGCGATCCCATTGAGCAGGTCATCCTGCGTCGCGGCTCCAGCCGCCAGTTTGCGCGTACGCCGATCACCCTGACCCAGCTCTCCACCATGCTCGACCGGGCGACGCGCGGTATACCGGCCGACTTCCTCAATCCACTCGGATCACAACTCAACCACCTCTACCTGATTGTCCATGCCATCGAGGGTCTCGAGCCCGGCGCATACGTCTTCCACCGCGACCGCCGGGTGCTCGAGTGTCTGAAGCAGGGAAATTTTCGCGACGAAGCCGGCTACCTCGGATTAGAACAGCAGTTGCCTGCCGACGCCGCTGTGGATATTTTCTTCCTGGCAGATCTAAGGCCTATATTCGATCGCTTTGGAAACCGCGGCTATCGTGCCGTACAACTGGAGGCCGGCATCCTCGGCGGCAAGCTGTACCTCGCAGCCTACGCCCAGCGCCTGGGAGCCACCGGCCTCACTTTTTACGACGACGATGTAACCCGCTTCTTCTCCCCACATGCCGAAGGCAAGAGCGCCATTTTCCTGGTAGCCGTGGGCAAAAGCGCCAAACTCCGGCAATAGCTCAATCGCTAATGGTCAATGATCGTCGTTCAATGATCGTCGTTCAATGATCGTGGTGGTCCTCGTCGTGGTGTTCGCGATCCCTGTCGTGATCTTCGCGATCCCAGTGGCCTTCATGCAACCTCCAGCCTTCCCGGTAATGATCGTAGTGGGGATGGCTCCAATACGCCCCTTCGTAGGGCGGACGCTCCCAACGCCCCGCCACCCACCGGTAGTGACGCCCATTCGGGGCCCAATACCCTTCGACCCAGACGTAACCTGGGCCCGGAATCGGCCCACGCTGCTCGTAACGCAGCGGCGGTGGCGTGCTTCCGATGTACACGGAAACCTGTGCCGAAGCAGGGATGGTGAGAGCGATAGCAAACAGTACTCCGCATATCCATTTCAATTTCATTCTGGCTTCTCCCGTATGCTTGGTTTTAGGGTGCGGAATCCTTCTGGTAAGTTGCCTTAATTCCCGTCAGAATCCCAAGCGTAGAAAGCCAATGAAAACGCGGGCTTTAGGCCGCGCGACGCCTGATTCAAACCATTGCCCCTTAGATCCTCTTATGGTAAAAGATCCTCTGATGGTAGAATGGTAGACGTATGTGGTAGAATACTCACATATGAGCCTGAACATCAAGAACAAAGACGCCCACAAACTCGCCCAGCAGCTGGCTCGGATTACCGGAGAGAGCATGACAGAAGCGGTCACTGAAGCGGTCCGAGAGCGGCTCAAAAGGGTGCAGAACAAGGAGAAACGTGCCGCCAAGCTCTCCGATCGACTGCTCGAAATCGGCCGGGACTGCGCCCCTCGTCTGAAGGAACCGTTTCGCTCCGCCGATCATGGCGACCTTCTTTACGACGAGACAGGGCTGCCGAAATGATCCTCGACACTTCGGCCGTGATCGCCATTCTCCGCTTTGAAACGGAAGCGTCCGAGTTCGCCAAAATCATTGAGCGCGCCGCGCAGCGTCGTATTTCGGCCGTGAGTTATGTGGAAGCCGGAGCGGTGATTGATGGCAGCAAAGATCCGGTTGCCAGCCGCCGTTTTGATGAATTGATCGAGGAAGCGCAAATCGCAATTGAGCCGGTCACCGAAGCGCAAGCTCGCATCGCGCGTCAGGCTTATCGCGACTTCGGCAAAACCAGCGGCCACCCCGCCAAACTGAATTTCGGAGATTGCTTCTCCTATGCGCTGGCGAAATCCAAAGGAGAGCCGCTTCTGTTCAAAGGACAAGACTTCTCGCGGACTGACGTGAGATCGGCGCGGGCGTAAGTCCCGAGGTTAATGAAATGGGAAACCGTCTGTCCTCGGGTTTCTCCAGTTACAATTGACCACGATGTACGAGCAATTCGTAAGACGATTCGCGAAAGAGCTAAAACAATTTGTCACAGAACAGATTCTGGTTGGACTGCTCGTCGCTCTAATCATTCTCGTTAACCAATACAGAAGCGGGCAGATCACGCGGGACTCCCTCTCCACGAACCTGTGGCAAATCGCGCTTCCCTACCTCGTAGTGGCATTGCTCGCAGCGGCGTATCACTTCTTCAGAACTATCTACCTTCTGTTGAACGAATCCCGTCCACCGCCTCCTCGTAGGACCGCAAGATTTCATCGAACGGTACGGCTTCCTTCACAATCCGCATTGGCCGATCTTGTCGGGGTGCCCCATCCTTGCGCGGCCTTTTGCGCAAGGGTGGGATTCCACAGTCGCTGCCCTCTCGATCTATGATACTTCCGGGACGTCGGCTAATCTTTGGCTCCTTTCCTCCGATCCTCCGACCTTGGTCGCTTTGAGCGCTTTCAAGTCTACCCGCTCGTTAGGAGACGGGTGGCCCAGACGAAAAAACTGGGGGCAGACGGGACGTTCCCCGATACCTTGGTCCAATTGTTTTGCCTTTTCTCGTCAGGCTTAATTGGCAGCAGGTACGATACGAAAGAACCGGAATCAGCGGATGAGCACTGTTGATCGGAATTGGAGACGTCAATGAACAGCGTACAAATCGAACAGAAGAGCTATGAGATGCCCCCGCGAGAGGGGATCAGCATCGCGCATTTTCTCACCGTCGCCGACATCGAGCGATCGGCTCGCTACTACGAAAAGGTCTTCGGCGCTCGCATTCTGAGCCTGGGTGACGGCAACGCGCCTGCGTACCTTCAGCTGGCGAATATCTGGATGATTCTGAACGTTGGAGGCGGGCCGACCACGGATAAGCCGACGGTAACGCTCAGTGTCCCCGACCCGAATCACATCAACAGCTTTATGAATTTCCGCGTCGCGGATATTCAAGCGTGCTATGAATTATGGAAAAGTCGAGGAGCCGAATTCATCACGGAACCGATACCCAAGTATGGCGAGACGCGCTGCTACATCCGCGATCCTGACGGTTATATTATCGAGGTCGGACAGAGCACCGAGCTCACGTACGGTTAACGCGCGGCCCGGATGGGATGCGGATTTAAACACCTAGCAGATTGCTAATAAACCGGGGACAGACGGGACTGACCCCATTGTTGGCCGAGAAAATGTTGGCCGAGAAAAATGGGAACGTTTCGTCTGTCCCCGGTTTATTCCCGAGTTCCTCGAGTCCTATCCGATTTGTTTAATTTGAGCGGGCAGCACGGCGACCGCAGATTGTTCTGTCACTGTTTCAAGTAGCGAAGCGCAACACATCCTGATTTAAAAGGCTTCGACTCAACCAGCTTCAATTGCAGTTTTTCGGGCAGGCTGACGCCCTCCATCAATCGTCTGCCTTCTCCAGCAATGATTGGCATAACGACAAAACGATATTCGTCAACCAGACCAAGCTCTATGAGCTGTGAAGGAACATCTACACCGCCGACCAAAATATTGTTGCCCTGTTCTTGCTTCAGTTTAAGCATTTCGTCGCGAAGGTTCGTGCGAACAATTCTCGTATTTTCATCTTCAGCGCTGGCCAACGATCGTGAAAAAACAATCTTCTTCTTGGAGACAAAGGTTTGAGCAAATTCGATATCCGCTTTTGTCTCGGACTGGCTTTTTGCGATATCAGGCCAATAAGGAACCATCAATTGATAGGTTTTACGCCCATAGACGAGTAGATCAAAATCTCGCAAGAGGTCCGTGTAATGTTCAAGTACTTCGTCATCGTCGGGGGGTTTGAATTTGGTATGGTCGCAGCAGCCATCCAGGGTAAGGTTGATTGCGTAGATTACATTTCTCATTGAATTGTCCTGATCCGCCGGTATTGTAGCAGCGCTTGTGCGCCCTTTAATGTGGGGACAGACGGGACGTGCCCCCTTTTCGCTGGCGATGCGCCATCGGACATTTTTTATTTCAACTGCCGAATCCGCTCCTGCAGAAATTGCCGCTCTGGTTCCTGTTGGGTCAGCGCCAGCGCCTTCTCATAAGACGCCCGAGCGAGGAACAGTCGACATCGTTCGAACTCGCTTTGCGCGGCAGGAGAGAGTGCGCCCAGTCGCCCCTTTATCGACCACCGATTTTTCATCACATCATCCCGTGACCACTCTCACAGACGCGGAACTCAGCCAATGCGACAATGACCGCTGATCGGGAAATGACCGGCAAGGCTGGAGCGCTGTCTTCAAGCAGGTCCGAGAAGCCACAGCCGCCAGTTACTCTTTGATAAACCAAGCTGTTCAGCGCATGTGAGCGAACCCAGTACGGAAAAAGCGCGAACCCCTCCCAAAACCGCCCCAAAACGGGAATTTAGACCGAAAATCGGGCTTAAGTCCATATCCCTCTAGTCGTTAGGAGTAAGTCCTGTAAAATCATAGCGTTGCAGGGAATTGGGGGGGGGGGGGCATAACGTACTGTATAATACCCATCCAGTAAACATCCAAAAATGGAGTAAAAACAGCCAACATTCGGAGGCCCTCTCAGCCAACTTTCAAAGCAAAATAAAAAACCTCTCCACACATCCAGGGAGAGACGGGACGTTCGTTTCTCCGAAGATCAGCCGATGGCGCGCAAGTATCATAGGTCAAGGAGTAGGGAGCCGTGACTACGCGTCAACGCATCAATCCTCAACCCAAGGTTCACACTCAACTCGGACGAACCGCAGTCCAGATCTTTGCCGCCAATGAGCGCATGAATCAGATGCTCATCGAACATCTTGACCCTGCCGCCTGGATTGCCAAACCGCCGACAGCCAAACCGCCTGGCGCGACCCGCAACACTACGCCACGCACCATTGCGGCGATCTTCACGCACATGCACAATGTCCGCTGCAAGTGGGTCAGGCTTAGCGCTCCGCATTTGAAAGTTCCGCGACAGCTCAATCGCGCGCACTGCACGCCGCAGCAGGCCCGTGCGGGATTGGTCGAGAGCGCCGCTCGTTGCGCGGAGATGCTCGCGGAAGCGCTCGGCGGTTGTGAGGACGAAGGCCGCGTCGAGAAGTTTCTGAGAGACGGCTGGGCTCGACCTTGGCCGGTTGGCGTGGAAATGCTGTGCTACATGCTTTCCCACGAAGCCCACCATCGCGGACAAGTGTGTATGCTCGCGCATCAGCTCGGATTCCGGTTGCCGACGAAGGTGGCGTCCGGGATCTGGAATTGGGAAAGGCTGTGGAAAGAGTGCGGGTCGCCTTGCGGTCCCGGCGACGATTCTTAAGGAATCATTCGTCTTAAGGAATCGCGCCAGTTCATTAAATCAGGTTTCCCAAAACGAGATTGCCCGGTTTCCGAAATGGCGGGCCGATACTTTCGTGCAGTGTGAGCAATCTGGTACAGAATAACCGGCCCCGGCGTGTCATCGTCAGCTTGGCGGAGATGCGTAACAGGGCTTAAGGAAGAGCCTCCACAAGAGCAGTTCGGCCACTTGCCTCAACGCGGGACCCTCCGTACCTGGGGAGAAAGAATGAAGGTGGATCGTTTATGCAACGCGCTTTTCACCGATTTCGTGATCGTTTTCGTAGACGCCTCGCTTCCATCACAGCCTCGGTCTCGAAGCTGTTTGTATCAATCACGCCAACCGCTCCCGGTTTCGCGTCGCAAAGGATGTGTCCCTTTTGCGGGTTAATCACGTCGCGGTCCAAAAACTCTTGCCTGGAATGCGGAAAGTCGCTCGCGCCGGCCGGCTGACAAAATAGGCATAACAAGATTGGCATAGCAAGGTAGATGACTTTGCGGCAACGCTCATTTTGGAGACCCTCATCACGAGCGAAGGAGATCAACAATGCTTTGGACAATTTTCGTTGTGCTTCTGATTCTGTGGCTTCTTGGATTTAGCCTTCACGTGGCCGGCGGCCTGATTCATTTGCTGCTGGTAATTGCGCTCGTGGTGCTGGTCATTAACCTGGTGAGCGGCCGCCGCATGGTGTAAGGCCGTGGCTTGCGATTTCGAGGATCCCAAATGAAAAAGCAGTACCTGCACCTCTCCGCTTATTCGTGCGACAAATGTGCCGGCCCGGTCGTAGCGGGCTCGATCGGAGTCCGCGAAAATGAAATATCGAAAGAGACCGACATTCGGCAGGTGGGGGCAATCTGCCTGTCCTGCGGCCAACGGCAAAGTAAAGCAACCGCGCCGGGCGTGACCCGCTCGTTTCCACCCATGCAGTGGGAGTTCACGAAGGCGATAGCTGCAAGCGCTGGTACGGCCACATAGGCGGAGGCGCCTGCGACCCGGCGTCCGGTTTTAAGAGGCTCGCGTACGCGCGCCGGCAATGCTCAGCGCGATCCCGCCCGCAATCAGCACGACACTGATGATGGGCGAAACATGCTCGCTGTGACTGGTCTCAACCCCGAGCTTCGCATCCCCAATCTTGATACCCTGCGTCTCGGTGTGGGGGATGGGCACAATCAGGGACGCGATGCCGAGCGCAACCAGGAGCAGGCCTGCAAACAGCAGAATCTTCATATCAAGTCCTTTTTGTTCTGGCAAAATGTTACTACGAAATTGCGCTGCCGCGAGCAGGTAGTCGTGCAGCTAGTCGTGCAGAACGACACCAAGCAGCGAGCTGTGGACCTGCAACCCGCCTTCCGGACCGCCGGAGTAATCGACAAAACCCAGTTTCCTGAACCGATTCATGAAAAAGCTCACCCGCGAACGAGTCGTCCCCACCATTTCGGCCAAACTCTCCTGACTGATTTTGGGGACAACAGTCTCGGGCACGCCATCCTTGCCGAAATGAGCGAGCAGAAGAAGGACCCGAGCCAGCCGCTTTTCGCTGGAATTAAACAGCTGGTCGACCAGATCCTCTTCATAACGGACATTCCGCGCCAGCAAATACGCCACGAACAGATCGGAAAACGCGTGTTCGCGGTGCAGCGCACTCATCATCGCTTTTTTGTCGATCCGCAGAATTTCACAATCCGTCATCGAGCCCGCGGATCCCATCCTCAGGGCTTGCCCCGCCAGCGCACCCTCGCCAAAGAAGTCTCCCTCACCTAATATCCCGATAGTCGCTTCCCGGCCGGTCTTCGAGACCACGGTGAGCTTCACTTTGCCTTTTTGGATATAGAAGACCGCGTCCGCCGGATCCCCCTGCGTGAAGATTCCCTGCTTCTTGGGGAATGTAAGGTTCTTCCTGCCCTCGCCAATGGTTGCAAGAAAGGTGTTGGGATTGAACTCGCGGCCCTTCTTATTCGTCGTCTGAGGGGAGCTCATCAACTCTAATTTTAATCCCAAGAGGTGCTAATTTGCCTCATGAATTTGTGACACCAAACGCCAGCTTACCCTTATTGGGATTCTGAAAGTGAGCCATTCTGAACAGTACTTTGACAGAAAATAGACGAACCTCGAGGCAGTGAGCAGCCATCCGGCCGCTCGCGTGAGGAGTCTTTGCATGCCCCAGGAAGTTCGAGTCGGCACGATCCTGATGTCAGCATGGCCGCCGTTCCTGGGCCTTCCGAGCAAGGGTCTGGAGAGTGAACCCTACTCAGGGCGGTGGAGCGTGGTCAAGGCGCTCGATGGCTTCGCTCTCGATCGCAAGATTCGCGCCGCGGGCTGGAATTTCTTTTTTATCGCGTCGGAAATGAAGGTAATGTTTCTTGGCTCGCTCGGCGCAAAGAAGATCCAGCACGCGCTGCATCGGATTTTAGGCAAAGTAAGTCGCCAACACTTCAATGGTCTCGAAGTAACCGGAATCGTTGCGAAGCGTTTTCTGGGTCTGCCCTATACCGTCGTTTCGGCACATTCGCGCCATGTTCAACAAAGCTGCTACTTGGATCGCCCCGAGGTTCGGCAATCGTCGCAGCAGGATGCGACATGGGCCAAAGGTTGAACAAACCCGCGGTTTTACAGTCCCGTCACTCTTTCTCAGCCGCCAAGCGCCGGGCTGGATGCGGCTCCGTGCGGGGCAGTCCATTATTGAGCTCGCACTTCTCTCGCGGCCTGGCGCCACAAGTGGGGCAACGAACTGCCAAGGCTTGCTCCTTCTCGGCTTTCATCACTCCATAATGCAGCTCCGCCCGCCGACAAGACTGGTCAATTGTGACCAAAGTGCACTCGGAAGGCAGCATTATTTTGTGCTGTAGCGCCTGGGGTGCAGACTGTGGTGTAGCGTCCAGTTACCACAAGTATCCGCAGCCATCGGCAGGTATCGGTTCCATGACAATGCGCATCTAATGGATGCATGGGAGAGATGATGTCAATCTTCGACGAGCAATACCGGGTTGTCGCCATCGAAGGTGACCGTCTGGTCATCCGGGGGACTCTCAGCGGCGATGTGCTGACCATCATCAACCCCGAACCTGAGACTCCTCTTACCAAAGAAGACTATCCGCCTGGAAAATTGATCGCTCTGAGTGACCCGTCCCAAACCGCTCTGAATTAAAGCGCCAACTCCCAGAGTCCGCCAGTGCCTCGAAACGGGATGCGGAAAAACTCGGTTTCGCCTCGTTTTCGGGCATCCCGGTGTAACGAGATGTTCCCGAGTGAGGCTGCTCCCAACTTGAACCTGAATTACGCAGCTTACTTCTCGACGCTCAGCACAAATGTAGCAATAGACCGGAAGCGGCCGCGAGAACAATCATGACCGGCTGAAAAGTTGGCAGCCCGGCAGGGATTCGAACCCCGATACGCAGCTCCAGAGGCTGCAGTCCTACCGTTGAACGACCGGGCTGTGCAAGAATTCTAATTCATTTTGCGGCGACCGCAAAACGGCGCGCGCCTCGTCCGCCGCGCGCAACGTATGACGCCCGCGTTAAAATCTCTGGCAGCGGCACGAGGTGTTAGCCATGCCCAGCAGCAAGACTTTCCCCGGAAGCTTTTCAGGATCTCTCATCTCAGCTGACGCCGAGTACGCCGAAATGGCGCGCCGTCCACTTGAGGCCGAGCAATGCGCTCTCATCGTCGTCGACATGCAGGAGAAACTGCTGCCGCCGATTTGGGAAAAAGAACGGCTCGTGCGAAATGTACAGCTGCTGATTCGCGTGGCTGGAATCCTCAAGATCCCGGCGCTCGTGACAACACAATACGCAAAAGGCCTGGGCAACACCGTGCCGGACATAGCATCGATGTTGCCGGACAGTACGCCCATCGACAAGCTAATGTTTTCCTGCTTCGGCAGCGATGTGTTCTGCTCACTACTGAAACGCCTGCCCGGCCAGCGAACAACCGTACTGCTGTGCGGTATGGAAACGCACGTCTGCGTAATGCAGACCGCGCTGGGAGCGTTGCGCGAGGGCTATCTGGTGCATGTCGCCGCGGATGCGGTCAGCTCTCGAACAGAATTAAACTGGCGGATCGGCCTCGATCGCATACGCGCCGCCGGAGCCATTCTTTCTTCGACCGAAATGATGATCTACGAACTGCTGCGCTCGTCAGGCGCGCCCGCCTTTCGAGAAATACTGCCCCATCTGAAGGGCTAAGAGTCGATGGTCGTTGCTCGTTAGTCGTTCGCGGGTTTGCCATCGACTAACAACCGTCGACTATCGACCGTCGACCAAAGACCGCCAACCAACGACGTCTCTACTTCCCCGGCGCTTCAGGCGCTTCCTCTTTCTGCTTCACCCGCACCACCGTAATCTTCGAAAACCCCTCGTCAAACGTCGGAGCCTTCAACTTGCCCGCCATCTTGCGCATAATATCCTCCGGGATCGCGCGTCCACGGCGCTGGTGGCGCTCCATGCACACCTCCAGCGGGACATCGAAGAACACACCCTGCACATCGTACCCGTAATCCTTGGCCAGCTTGATCCAGCTGCTGCGGTCGTGAGGAGTAAGATTCGTCGCATCCACGTAGTTCATGGGACGCCGCGCAACCAGCCTCGCCTTCAGCATCGATCGCAGGTTCGAAAACACCAGATCCTGAAAGCGCTGCTCCTGCGCGTCATCGAAAAGAAGTTCACGCAGCAGGTCGCTCGACAGCGGATGAATGTTGTGCCGCTTGAACCATGAACTCTTACCCGATCCCGGCAACCCGATCGCCAGAACCACCGTTCCCTTGCTGGGGCGGGCGGGAGCCGGCGCAGCTTGAGCCGGTGCCTTCCCCGCAACCACTGGTTTCGAGACGGGGGCTTCTACCGAGGATCCTCCAACCGCGGACGATTCTGCGACTGCGACTGCGAGTGTAGCCGCTCCCGGCCGAGAGCGGCCTCCGCCACGACCTCCGCGGCTGCGACGACGGCGCGACGTTCGTGGTCGCGGTTCACCTCCCGCAGATGCCGTGGATGACGGCCCGGCTTCTGCCGAGACTGGTTCAGGTGCGGGCGCCGGCTCAGGCTCCGCTCTCGACGGGCGGCGCGACTCAGCCACCGGAGCCGCTATTGGAGCCGCCGGCGGCGCGTCCGGCTCGTTATCGTAGAACCTCGGCTGCAACGGCTCAGGTGCGTTGGCCGCTTCTTTGGCGGGACCCTCTCCCGGCTTCTTTCGGCGCTTCAAGCGCTCGGTCATCCATTTGCGCATATAGCTGCTTGTAGCACACCGGCGCATGATGGAGCAATCCAAGCCCCGTAACAGCCACGATACCCGGGGACTACGGGCGATGATTCAATGCCTCAATGATTCAATGTCTCAATGCCTCCATGATTCAATACAATAAATCCATGAATCCAACGCATCCTGCAACTCTCCCGGTTGCCGCCGGGCAACTCCCCGCCGTCCCCCTGACGGTCGAAGGGTACGCCACGCTTCACCAGATGATGCGCTTCCGCCGCACCGCATGGCGCGCCCTTCCCGATAACAACCGTCGCGAGATCGCGAACGAAGCCGCGAAACTGTTGGCAGAAATGGAAGGCAAAACGGACGGCCAGTCTGCCCTGTTCTCCTTGCTCGGACACAAAGGAGACCTGATGCTGGTCCACTTCCGCGAGACCTTCGACCAGCTCAATCAGGCGGAGCTCGACCTGGCGCGGCTTCGACTCAATGACTTCCTCGAGCCTGCGACTTCGTACTTGTCGGTGATCGAGCTAGGGCTGTATGAGTCGTCGCTGAAGACCTACAAGGCGCTCGCCGATCGCGGCGTCGAACCACACTCGGACGAATGGAAAAAGTCGATCCAGGAAACCATCGCGCGCCAGAAAGAAGCGATGAAGCCGCGCCTCTTTCCCTCAATGCCGCCGCACCGCTACATCTGTTTTTATCCCATGGATCGCCGCCGCGGGGAAGACAAAAACTGGTACACGCTTCCCATGGAGGAGCGCCAGCGCCAGATGAACGAACACGGCCTAGTCGGACGCCGCTACGCCGGAGAGGTGAAACAGATCATCACCGGCTCCATCGGCTTTGACGACTGGGAGTGGGGCGTCGACCTCTTCGCCGACGATCCCCTGGTTTTCAAGAAGCTGATCTACGAGATGCGCTTCGACCACGTCAGCGCCGTCTATGCGCTCTTCGGAACTTTCTATATAGGGTTGCGCTGTCCAGCGAACCGGCTATACGACTTATTGGAAGGAAATCTACCGCAGCAAGGTCAGTCCGCCGTATGAACTAGTGTGAACGAGTGTGGGGACTGTGAACTAGTGTAGGGACGGGCGCCCTCGCCCGTCCAAGCCGAGCGTAGCTCGACAGCTGCCGGCGGTCATAGCAACTCTAGACGCCCTTCTACCCGCGAACGCGCTTCCCTCTCGAACGCTTCGCTCCCGCACGCTTCACTCTCGAAACCTTCACCTTCAAAAAATGAAATTCGTGTCGCCCCATATCCACCCGCGCCCCGCGAAACGTCACTCCCTCCATCCGCAGGCGGAATCTCTGTTCAGCGGCATTTTCTCCGCACAACTTGATCGCGCCCCCCGACCCGACTACGCGGTGCCAGGGTAATCCTGGAACCTGTTGCAGGATGCGCACCACCTGCCGTGCCGCTCCGGCCCATCCCGCAGCCTTAGCCACACCTCCGTAACTCGACACCATCCCCGCCGGCAAGCTGCGAATGCAGCGCACGACACGAGCGCGCTTATCCTCCAGGACGCTTCTTCCCGACTTGGACTTCTCAGACTTGGATTGAGATCTTCGCTTCACGGATGAACATCTACCGAAAAATTATGCCGATTTAGATTCACCGATACAAACTTTTACACAAGCCCATAAAACCTGCCCCTACGCTAAGAGCATCCCATGACCTTGCCCACCACCAAAACTGCCTTTTGGAGAATATTATGTTCCGCTCGTTGAAAGCCCTGCCCCTTACATTAGCCCTTGCCGCCTTGAGCATCTTCGCCACCAGTTGTGGTTCCAGTAGTTCAGCGAAGGCTCGTTTCGTTAACGCCATTCCGAACACCGCAAACTACGGTGGCAGCGTGGACGTCGAGGTCAACACCACGAAGGAATTCTCCAGCGTAGTATTCCCCAACGCTTCGGCATCAACCTATACGAGCGTACCTTCGGGTAGTGACACGATCAAAGGATTTGTAGCTGGTGGCACCACTACCCCCATCTTCACCGACACTGCTAGCCTGAGCAGTGGGAAGCAGTATACGCTGGTTGCGACTGGATCTGCCGGTAGCAGCGGCGGCAACGTTGTCCTCTTGTCTATACCTGACACCAACACCGCGCCGGCATCGGGCAACGTGGAGTTCCGCGTCATCCACTCATCGCCCAGCGGACCTACCGCGGTAGATATTTATATCGAGCCAACCCCGTTCAACGGCAACCTCACGTCCCCAGCGATCTCTGCCCTTGCCTACACGCAGGCGAGCGGCTACGTAACCCTTCCCTGGAATTCCGATGGCAGTGGCTGGACGATCATCGTTACAGCAGCTGGGAGCACGACCCCCTATAACGGATTTAACTTTAATACCGGAAATATCGGCGGCCAGTCTACGGAGGCGATTCGCACCCTGGTGCTCACGGACGTCCAGAATGGAAATTCAATGAGCCTGAACCCCATAGTGTTGAGTGATCTTAATTAATCGCGGACTGGCCGCCCAGGTCCATCCGGGCGGCTCGCTGCAACCTTCAGGAGGAACCGGGCCTCGACCGAGGCCCGGACAAAGCTAAGCCGCATCCCTCTTAAACGACTGCGCCGCCACCTCTTCATCGTCGAACACTTCAAAAATAGTAAGCAGCTTGGTGAGCTGGAGAAGGTCACCGACACGCTGGCTCAGCCTCGCCAGTTTCACCGCGCCCCCGGCGTTGCGGGCAGTCGTGAAAAGCGAGACCAACGTTCCGAGCCCGCCGCTATCGATGTAATTCACTTCACGCAGATTCAGCACCACCCTCGGACTCTCGGCCAGCAGTTTCTTGACCGTATCGCGCAGGCTGGCTGACTCTTCGCCGAACACAACTCGACCGCTACAATCCACCACCATCACGCCATCCACCTGTCGAGTACTCATTCTCAGTTGCATAGCCGCTTCTTCTCCAATATTCGCAGTAAAACACAATTCATGAGTCTACCCTTCCCGACTCAGCCGCTCAAGCAGTCGCGCGCGGACCTTCGTGATCCTTCCGTGTCCTTGGTGCTTGATGAATTCAGGATTCTCTCAGTGCAAATTGCGCCCTCACGAAACTGTATAATCAATGATTCCGATGAGCTACCAGGTCCTGGCGCGCAAATACCGGCCGCAGAAATTCTCCGACGTCATCGGCCAGGAACACGTCACCCGCACCCTGCAAAATGCCATCGCGCAGGAGCGAATCGCGCACGGCTATATCTTCAGCGGCCATCGCGGAATTGGCAAGACGACGGTCGCACGTATCCTGGCAATGTCGCTGAACTGCCGTTCGAGTTCCAACGACAAGCCAGTGGCCGAGCCCTGCGTAGTATGCGATTCCTGCATCGAGATTCGCGCCGGCAACGCGGTGGACGTAATCGAAATCGATGCTGCCACCAATCGCGGAATCGACGAGATCCGTGAATTGCGCGAGGGCGCCCGCTACCGTCCGGCACGCGATCGCTTCAAAATCTACATCCTCGACGAGGCCCACCAGATCACCGACGCAGCCTTCAATGCGCTCCTCAAAACGCTGGAGGAGCCTCCCGGCCACGTGATCTTCATGATGGCCACCACCCAGCCCGAGGATATCCCCCAGACCATCCGCTCGCGCTGCCAGCACTTCAGCTTTCGCGCCGTGAAGTTCGAAGACATCATGGGTCAGCTTCGCGACATCGTGACGCAGGAGAAGATCCCCGCCGACGACGACGCTCTCGCCCTGCTCGCTGAAGCAGGCGACGGCTCGCTGCGTGACGCGCTATCGATCCTCGACCAGGCCATCGCCTCCACCTCCGACCACCTCACGCTCGATTCCGTTCGCAGCCTGATCGGCGCCGCTCCGGCAACGGCGCTCGAAATGGTAATGCTGGCGGTCGCAGAAAGTTCGAGCGACAAAATCCTGGTGCTGGTCGACGAACTGATTGGCGAAGGCCACAGTCCCACACACTTCGCGCGCCAGTTGGTACGCTTCCTCCGGAATGTCACGGTGGCGAAGATCGCGGGCAAGGACTCGGGTCTCCTGCAGGTTTCGTCCGACGAGCGCGCCCGCGTGAGCCGCATCGCCGAGCTCTTCAGCGAGGAAGACCTGACGCGCCATTTACAGATCATGCTGCGCACCCACGGAGAACTCGGATACCGCCAGGAACAGCGCTTCCATCTCGAACTGGGACTGCTGAAAATGGCGCATGCGCAGCGTCTGCTGCCGATCGAACAGTTGCTGAGCGATGCGGCGGCGTCCTCTTCTGGATCAGCGCGCACTACACCGAGGCCGGTTCTCGCTCCGCCGCCTCATTCTTACGCCTTGCCGGCGGAAGCCCGGCGATCCGAGCCTCCCACCTCGGCTCGACCAAATTCGGTGTCGCCGTTCGCGGCCGACTCCGCGCGCAAAGGCACTCCCAAGGCAGAGTCGTCCGGCGGAACAACCGTAGCGGGTACAACCAGCGCCAACCTCGTCATCATGGGATCGGCCGCACCGGCGGTTGAAGAATTATCGCCAGCGCCCGATCAGCCGCCCTCTGAGCATGCCGGAGTGAAGGCGAACATCAGAACCGAAGTGAGGGCCGAAGCGAAGACCGAATCGAGGCCCGAGGCTAATGCCGAGTCTCTTCGCGACGCCGTTCTCCACGCGCTGGCCAATCAGCAAATGCTCGTTTCCCTGTTAGAAAATGCGGAGTGGAGACTGGAAGGAAATGGACTGATCGCAAAAGTAGCGACATCAAACACAGTGATAGAAATGTCATTCACCAGCGAAGCGCGCCGCATAGCCACCGCCGCCGCCAGCGGTCTGGCCGAAAGACCGATCAAGATGCTAGTCGAGCCCGGCGGAGCTCCGCAGGCGACGTCCGCGACACGCCGGTCATCATCAAAATTGAACGGAACCGCACGCAGCCGAGCCGAACAAGATCCGGTCGTGCAGCGTATGCAAGAAAAGTTCGGAGCCGAAATCCGCACCGTGATCGATTATCGTGAGAAAGGGTGACACCAATTTGTAATTTGGTGATTTGTAATTTGTAATTGAAAAGCCGACTCCGCATTGTTTGGTCTTAAATTACAAATTACAAATCACCAATTACAAATTTCCTTTATGTCTGGCTTCAATTTGCAGGAACTGATGTCGCAAGCCAAGCAGCAGTACGAAACGCTGCAGAAAAAGATGGAGCAGACCGTCGTCGAGGCTTCGGCAGGCGGCGGCACGGTCACCGTCAAAATGGACGGCCGCAAGCAGGTGCTCGCCATCAAGATCGACCCCGAAGCAGTAAAAGCCGGCGATGTAGAGATGCTGCAGGATCTGGTAATGGCCGCCCTGAACGAAGCCGGCCGCAAAGTCGATCAAGCGATGCAGTCCAGCGTAGGAGGAATGCTAGGCGGACTGGGAGGCATTTTGTAAATTTGTAATTTGCAATTTGTAATTGGCAATATCGAGGCCTTCCAATTGCCCATTACAAATCACCAATTGCAAATTCTATGTCCAAATTCGCCGAACCGATGACCCGGCTAATCGACCAACTCAAGAAGCTGCCGGGCATCGGCAACAAGAGCGCGCAGCGTCTTGCCTTTCATATCCTGCGATCGAGCGAGGACGACGCCGAAGCCCTCGCCTCCGCCGTGCGGGATGTCAAAGCCAAGCTGCGTTTGTGCACGATCTGCAACAACATCACCGACGTCGATCCCTGCGTATACTGCAGCAGTCCTACCCGGAATCAAAAACTCGTCTGCGTGGTGGAAGAACCGACCAACATTGCCGCCGTCGAAAAGACGCGACATTTTAACGGCGTCTACCACGTGCTCCACGGCTCGATTTCGCCATTGCACGGAGTCGGCCCCGAACAGTTACGCATCTCAAACCTGATCAGCCGGGTCGGCCGCGGCGAAATCGAAGAAGTCATCCTCGCCACCAATCCCACGGTGGAGGGCGAAGCCACTGCCACCTACCTGGCCCAGCAACTGAAACGCCAGGGTCTCCGTATAACCCGCATCGCCATGGGAATCCCGGTGGGCAGCGACATCGAATACACCGACGAAGTCACCATGCTTAAAGCCATGGAAGGCCGGCGCGAAATGTAGCGTCGGATTTTCCAGTGCCGGCGCAGCCTCCGCGTGCCTGCACCCGAAACTGTGCAACATTTTGAAGCATCCCATCATGCCCAAATTTGGAACGGCCTTGCCCACCGGATAAACCTGGGCCGTTAACTGGATGTATTTTCTGTGATTTACAAAAACAATTGAAACCATTGCACGGAATCTAAAACTGGCCCCACAGTTGCTCCCTTGTCCCCGTCTGCCTCGCTCCTTTTGAACCCTTTGCTGGCGCGAGATGCATCAGCGGACGCGAACCGCGCCCGCACAATTCTCTGAGTCAGCGGCGCCAGGCTGCGATGTAACCGCATCTCAACCGACGCTCCGGAAACCGGGCCCAACCGCCCGGTTTCTTTTTTTGTTCAGTCTAATTGTGGGTGGCGCAGCGCTTCAGCGCTGGGATAATTGGCTCGTTTTCAGTGTCGGCTTCGCAGATTGCTGAACAACTCGATTTGCTTTTGGGCGGCGCAGCGGTTCACCGCTGCAATAAGCGTCCTATTTTCAGTGCTGGCCCTAGCCGCTGAGGGCGATTCCAGTCGCGCCCATCACAATCCTCTTCAGCATCCAGAGCGGATGCTCCCAACTCTCAGTCGCCCGCCGTTCCCAGCAGAAATCCGTTGGCTTCCTCTTCCTCGGCAACCAGTCCTTCAGGCAGCGTGCCCCGGTTGTACTCCGCCATGCGGTTCTTCCACTTCAGGAAGTCGGTGATGCTCTCCGGTTCAATGCGGATTTCCACCCGCCGCAAACTCGCCAGCAGAAGATTCATCTCGTTCTGGAACCCAATCGCGGAACGCAGATTTTTCGTCGACGCCTTGACCCGCTCAATCTCGCGCCCCCAAACTTCCAGCAGCCCCCATCCCGCCGGAAGTTCCTCGGTCCGTACCAGACCCCGAGGCGCCAGGTAATATCGCTCGCAGCCGACACCCACCTCCGGCTTTTGCCGGAAGCGCTTGGCGCGATCGGCCAGGAAATCGCCGCGCGACACCTTGCTCTCGACCAGCACCGAATGGCACGCCTTTTTCCACCCAATCGCATCTGGCATCTCGCCACTGACGCAAGCCTGCTCGCTAAGCACCACTCCGCAGCGATACCGCCGCAGCCACCGCACCGCCATCGAAACCAACTTTGCATGAGTCACAAAAGAAGTTTGAAAGAGGAACATCGTTCTGAGAAGTGTCAGAGTAGCTTCGAGACCAGCAATCACGTAGGAACAGCTGCCCTCGGCTGTCCAAGCGAGCGCAGATTGTTCGTGAATTCGCTCTAGCTTCCAGCCACCAGCGCCCGTCCCACGGATCCGCTTGCTCCCGAGGAACCCCGCAAACTCCGCACCAGCACCGGCCGCCGCAGCACCGTCTCCAACAAATGTCGCGCCGCCGCCACGGCTTCCGCCGATCCGTCCAGCGCCGAGTATCCCGCCGCGCGCACCACCACCACGCGATCCTGCAAACTAACCTCAAGCCGCGGAGAATCTTCGGCGCCCTCCCCATGCCGGGAGTGGCGCACATCCAGCGCATTTGCCAGACGCAACACTCCGGCCAATTCCATGGCAATCGGCCGATCCGGCAGCTCCAGGACCTGCAAGCTCTTTCCCCGCGGACGAGGCAACGCCCCACGATGATAGCGCGCCACCACCGCCGCCATTTCCATCTCGCGCGCACTCCAACCCAAAGGCCGCTCCAGCCTGCGGATCATCCGATACGATTTTTTCTGATGCTTTTCCTGGCCCTTCGCTTTGCCGACATCATGCATGAGCGCCGCCGCCTGCAGCACCGCCCGCGAATCGTAATCCAGATTCCTAGTGCTGGCACTCCCCGCGACCAGCCCCGCATCCTTCAGCCCGTCGTACAAAAGAAGCGCCAACTGGGCCACGCGCTGCGAATGCGCAAAATCAGGATCCAGATATCCAGCCCAAACTCGCAGCCGGCTCATCGCCGCCGCGCGCAGTTGCGGACCCGCAGGCAACTCCGTCCGCCACACGCGCCACAGTGACTGCCGCCCCACCATCTTCTCGCGATAGCGCTCGATCCTCTTGCCGCGCTCCACATTCAACTTCTCCCGCCAGCGGATGCGGCTCTCCGCGTCAGGAAACGCCTGTATCTCGATGGCTGTCGCCCACAGCACATCCAGATCGTGCACCTCGCCCAACAGATCCTGAAGTTCTTTCAGATCGTCCCCCCACAACGCATGCTGCCGCGGCAAAAAATTTTCCACCGTGTAACGGAACCGTTTGATGCCGATACGCAGCTGATGCAAAGCAACCTGCGACCGCGTCCGCAAAGCATGTTTGTGGAGATCATAAGCAGCCGTCCACTTTTCCAGCGCCAGATGCAGATACACCACGCTCCCCGGACGGACCCGCCCCGCGCGCCGCGGCAGAGCCCTCGCCCACTGCCGCCACTGCTTGCGATCAAATTGATTGAGATCTTTGAGCGCAAGCTGCTTGCACACAGCCTCGCGCACGTGGACATGATCGAGCAGTTTGACCGCTACCGGATCATTGGAGGCACCAGGGTCATTGGCGTCACTCAGCTTCTCGATCCACTCCTGCATCACCTGCATGTCGCGCAGCTCGCCCAGCGCCTGAAAAAGTTTCTTCCCCGCCTTCTTCATATCCTTCCATGAAGAATCCGGATCAAGAACCATCAACCCATCGGCCAGCGACCGGCAGCGCCGTAAAGCAACGCGAAGATCATGCACCGGATCGGCCTCGAATCCCGCAGCCGCCCGATCACACTCCACCAGCACCCGCTCCATCCAGGCCCGCAGCCCAAGCTTCGGCTTGGGTCTGGCGGACGTGGATCCAGCAGACGTGATTCCAGTAATCTTCGGATTCGCAGGCTTCGGACTGGGCTTCGAGACTGGACTGGCTCCCACCATGGCTCCCGTGGTTGACGGGAACCATTGTCGCCTCTTTGCGCGGATTCTTCTAGCCCAGCCCAGCTTTCAGCCGTCGGAAGAGAGACGGGCACCCTCGCCCGTCACCATTTCTGTTTACAGAGTGATACCCGTTACTTGCTACAACTGTCGCTGATCATCTTCAGGCTAGTGACAGTCAGGTCAGCATACTCCGTCTTGCTGCCTGCATTCTCCACCTGTCCTTCTTTTTTCTCCTCTGCCTTCGTCTCATGTCCTGTGACACCCGTGACCGTCACTTTGTGGCCGAGGTGCTGATCCAACTTGACGCTGGTGCTGCGCAGTCCCCAAGTCTTACCGTCTTCGCCCGTGATGGAAAACTCGCCGGCTTCGTCACCCTTTTGCAGACAACCGGTCACAGTCTGCGCAGACTTCTCCGCCTTTTTCTCCGGTGCGGCAGTCTGCGCCATCAGAACGACCGAGCAAAGGCTCAAGCAAAGAATGGGGATTAACCAAAAAGCCAACTTTGCGATCTTGTGAGACATGATTTTCCTCCTGATATTTTCTTTCTAGACGAGGCGGCGGAGAACCCGACTTTACGATAATCCTGTCGGGCCGTCCATACAGGGAAAACCTTATTGCAAGTTGGGCACAAAACCCTTGCAAGAAGAAGACACCTCCATTTTGACAGTGTGCCTACCCGTCGCTCAAGCGGAGGAGATCGATGTCAGTCCGTGCCGGCTGATTGCAGCCCCTGTCGTTTCATCGGTCTCCACACCAGGTCGCCTCTCAAGTATTGCCAAAGGCCTTGTAATCGCCAGATCATATGTAATTGCCGGTAAGGAAAATGTTCCAGGAAGCAGTAACTTAGGAGCCGCGCCATATCCTGCCAATCATTGTATCGTTTGTAAGTCAGTTCTTCTTGCAGCACGGAACCAATGGAAATCACCGTTGCAAATGCATACCCGAAGAGGAGAAACTGCAGACAGAATGCCCCGCTCAATACGCCAAAGCATGCTGCCAATATAATCGTCGCGATGCCACCCAATTCGATGACAGGGGCTAGAAGTTCGAACAGCCACAGGTAAGGAAGCGCTAGGCATCCGATACGTCCATAGCGCGGCCGGAAGAGCATGTCCTTGTTCGGCCACAACACATCCAGCAGACCCTTATGCCAGCGAGCGCGCTGTCTCCCGAGCGATCGCAGGTCCGATGGCACTTCCGTCCAGCACACCGGGTCCGGGACAAACTCGATGCAGTAGTCCGCGCCTTTATCCAGTAGGTGGCGGTGCAAGCGCGTCACCAGATCGAAATCTTCGCCGATTGCACGAGAGCGATAGCCCCCTACGGCAAGCACCAGGTCAGTTCGGAAAACTCCGAAAGCGCCGGAAATAATCGTCAGCATGTTTCCCCGCGCCCATGCTTCTCTTCCAATCAGGAATGCGCGCAAATATTCGACCACCTGAATGACTTCGATGCTCTTTCTCGGCAGGCGCACCCGGCGCATGCGCCCTCCTTCGATCTCTGATCCGTTCAACACCCGGACAATTCCACCAACCGACACAACGCGCTTCGGGTCTGCCAGTACCGGCACCATAATTCGCAGCAACGCATCTCGCTCGAGCACAGAGTCCGCGTCGACCACGCACACATACGGCGAGGTCGCCGCATTCAAACCCGCATTCACCGCATCCGCCTTGCTCCCCGCCGGTTCCTTATCCACTACCAGAAGTCGTACGTCGACGTCGCTTCGGTACAGCCCCCGGACCGGAGCGCTCGTCACCTGCTGGACATACACCGCTCTCACCAACCGTAGGCGAAACTCTTGCTGCATTACTTGCAGCGTGCTATCCGATGAGCCGTCATTTATGACGATGATCTCGAGTTGCGGATAATCCAGATCAAGCACGTTCCGCACAGCCGTGCTAATCGATTTCTCTTCGTTACGTGCGGGCACAAGGACCGTGATCGGAGGCGCCAACGGAGATCCTTTTATCCAGTGCAGCGGGATGCTTTCCAGATGCCGCAGGTGTGCTGCGCTCGTCTTCAGCGCGATGATAAGCATCATCAAGTAGGCCAGATTCGAAAGGAGATAATAAAAAAAAAGAACCTGGTTCGAGACTTCCAGAAAGTGAATCATCAACGGGACGCCGCCGCGGTGGAAACTTTTTCTTCGGGCCGGGGCTGGTCAAGCGGTGCCTTCCCGGTACGCAGGACCTCAAGCAAAATCTCCTTAACTTGGTTACTGGCTCGTCCGATGGCTTTGATCTCGGCTTCAAGCTTCGCTTGTAAGCCGGCATTTTCGACCGCCGTCAAATAGGCATGTAACCCGTATCGATCTCGCATTGCTACCACCTCTTCGAAGATCGATACCATCTCTATCCGGAGATCCGCTAGCGCTTCGCCGGCCCGCAGACGCACCAGCCGATTTGAATCGGTCAATCCATTCAACAGAAAAGGAATCGTAGCTCGGTCGCCAAGCTTTCCCAGACTTACGATCGCGCGCAGCCGCACAAACCATACGGGATCCCTCGCCAATGCACTCAGAACGTTAACCGCCAAACCGGGTTCAACGTACGAAAGCGCTCGTGCCGCCGCCGCTCGCAGTTCCGGTAGAATGTCCTCTGCAAACTGCAACACTTCCGTTCCCAGCGAAGGCGTTGCGACTTCCCCCAGTACGCGCCCGAGCACTTCACGCACGCTTACCCCCGCGTGCTGCAGGTACGGTAACAATACTTGCGGACGTTCGGCACAGGTTTGGATTAACGCGCTTTGCAAGGGAAGCGCCGGCACCACCAGCCCTGCTTCACCGATCCAATTTAGAATCTCCACGGCCGCTTCCGGACAAGCCATCTGCCCCAGTCCTCGCAGGGCGGCAAGCCGAGTTTCCGGGTTGCGATCGCGCAATCCCTCTGCCAGAGCTGGAATACCTTCCGGGGCGCGCGTTCGACCGAGTGCCACCAGCGCGCGATGACGTCGCCATCCTTGATGGTTCCGTGCATCGGAGATGCACTTTTCCACCAACCCACTTGCTCGCATGAATTTCAAGAGCCGTGCTGATTCTTCCGGTCCTGCGACCTCGAACGCGTCTAATACCATTGTCTCGACGAGTTGCCGGTCGGATGGTTTTGTGCGCCATGTCGCGTAGGGAATCTCGCCAGAAACCAGCGCGTCCCACCTCTCCCGGATTTCGAATAGTCTCGCATCACGCTTCGCGAAATACCGCTTCCGGTAAGTTCGCCGAAGCATGATAAAGCCCAGCAACAACACGTCCGCGACGATCACCGAGATGATCGCCTTCACCACGAAAGCCGCTGGACCTAGCCTGCGAAATGTTTCAAAAGCGGACGCCATAGGTAAATCCAAAACTTGTCTGCCTCCGGTCTTGCGTTCGCTTCTGATAGGCTGCGAAGCCCGTCACGTCCTCGTGCGCCGTCAACTGCAAGCGCAAACCACCGCCGTACGTATGCGAAGAAAATTGCCCGATCTGATCCACTTGCGCGAAATTTTCTGTCCCCACCGCGTAGAAGACATTTCCTCCGAGGCGGCGCTCGTTCCACCTGGTAATCGGAAATCCGAGCCGTGTCATCCCCGAAGGACGCCATTCCGTACTGGAAAAATGGCTTCGCGCTCCCGTCAACCCCAACGACCACGTCCAGTCATGAGGCAGGTAAAAGAGCGTTGTCTCATTGATCGTAAGAATGCGCGCAGTCGTATACCAGTACCAGTGCTGCCCGTAGTCAATTTCCACTCCGCCTACGATTTTGCTTCCTCTGAGTTTCCACCCTTGGTCGTAATCAAAGAATGCTTCATCTTTCGGAATGACATTATTGTCACGAGCCGCCGCACCGCCGACCGTCAGCGTGCCCCACCTTGGCAACTTTCCAGTCGCGCTCGCGACGAATTTTTCCGCTTCTGTTCCTCCCCGCCGGTAAACATTGCCCGCTACGCCAGTCGTCCAGCGCGATGTCCAGTGCGAGATGAAGCTCACTCCTTCATCATGGTTGGCGTCAGCGAAGCTAAAGAGGTCGGCGTTCACTCCCACCCGCACCTCGTGCTTTGGCTCGCCGCGCAAGGAAAGAAGGCCGGCGTGTGCCTGCGTACTGTTTGGATCCAGATCCAGCGCGCGGTGAAATTCCAGCTTCGCTTCGCTCTGCGAATGTGCGGCTTGCAACGCGCGACCGCGTGCCGCGCGGAGATCGGCGCGTTTGGGATCGAGTTCCACGGCGCGATCCAGGGCCTTCAGCGCCTCCTGCGTTCGGTCTTCGCGCGTATACACGTTGGCTAACCCCATCCAGTTGTCAGGATCGTTTGGTACTACAGCAAGAATCTCTAGATATTCACGTTCGGCTTCCGCGATTTTCCCCGACCACATCAGGATGCGCGCGCGCCATGCCCGTATGTCCATGTCTTGCGGCGCTCGAGCAATCTCGCGGTCCACAATGTCCATGGCTATGGCCCAATCCCGCGCCTCCACGTATCTCTGCGCGTCTTCTCGCCAGCCCAAGCTCAGCTGTTGGCCCCATGCGAGAAAGCAGAAAATCCAGATCCCTGCCAGCAGTCTGAAAATCACGAGCACTTACTCCGAGACCCGTAAACACCCCGAATGCATCCTTCTTATTTCAAGAGGGTTAGAGATAGTCTGGACTCATATGCAGGAAAATGCCGCGATTTACATGGCTGACCGTGACATTAGTAACCACATGGGAACCAATCCTCCATGAATTGTTGCACTTGCGCTGAACCGAGTGGCTTGGCAGGGGGACGTGAAGGACGGCCGGGGGAGGATTTTGTTTCAGATGCGCGCGGCGTGAAAGGAGATCCTTGTGCGTGCAGTGCGATGCCCACCCTCCGCAAAAAGCGCGAAGAATGGGCCACTCACTGCAGCCTTAATAGGGGGCTGAACCGCCCTACGTGCTCAGCACCTTCTCGCGCTCCTCGGCATCCTGGAGTTCTTCACGCGGCGAAGCCGGCAGCGCAATCTCCAGCACCTCGTCGATGGTCTTGACGTAGTGGGGAGTTAATCCCGTCAACTGCTCGGGGGTCAGATCTTCCTCGACGTTGGTTTTGTTGTCCGCGGGAAGGATTACATCATGCACACCGGCACGTTTCGCGGCGAGCACTTTCTCCTTGATGCCTCCGACCGGCAGCACGTTCCCGCTCAGCGTGATCTCGCCCGTCATCGCCGTCAGCGGACGAACCTGCTTGCCCGACAGCAACGACACGAGAGCGGTCACGATGGTGACGCCCGCCGAAGGCCCGTCTTTCGGGATCGCTCCCGCAGGCACGTGAATGTGGATGTCATGATTCGCGAAGAATTCCTCGTCGATGCCTAACTGCTTCGCGTTCGAACGCACCCAGCTCAGTCCGGCTTGCATCGACTCGCGCATCACGTCCTGAATCTGCCCGGTAATGGTCAAGCCACCTTTGCCCTTCATCTGGTTGGCTTCGACAAACAACACGTCGCCGCCCGAGGGCGTCCACGCCAGTCCCACAACCACGCCCGCGCGCTTGGTGCGCTCGGCAATTTCGCCTTCGCTGCGGACCTTGATGCCGCCGAGAAACTCCTGCACAACCTCTTTGGTGATGACCAGCTTCTCGGTCTTCCCTTCCGCCAACCGGCGCGCCTGCTTACGGCAGATGGTGCCGATGGTGCGTTCCAGATTCCGCACTCCCGCCTCGCGCGTGTAATGACGGATGATGTAGCTGACCGCCTGTTCCGGAAATTCAATCTGCTCCGCCGTGATTCCGTTCTCCTCAATCTGCCGCGGAATCAGGTATTGAAACGCGATGTGAACCTTCTCTTCCTCGGTGTATCCCTGAAGCTCGATAATCTCCATGCGATCGCGCAATGGCTCGGCGATTGGATCGAGCATGTTCGCGGTCGTAATGAACAAGACTTTCGAGAGATCGAAGGTCACGTCCAGATAGTTGTCGCGGAACGTCGCGTTCTGCTCCGGATCGAGCGCTTCGAGCAACGCCGACGCCGGATCGCCACGGAAGTCGCGTCCGACCTTGTCAATTTCGTCAAGCATGAAGACGGGATCTTTCGTCTCCGCGCGCCGTATTCCCTGAATGATCTGCCCCGGCAAGGCTCCTATGTAGGTACGCCGATGGCCGCGAATTTCCGCCTCGTCGTGCACTCCGCCGAGCGACAGACGCGTGAACTTGCGTCCCAGCGCCCGCGCAATAGATTTGCCGAGCGAAGTTTTGCCCACACCCGGAGGCCCGACGAAACACAGAATCGGCCCTTTCATGTTGGGTTTCAGCCGCCGCACCGATAGGTAGTCGAGAATGCGGTCTTTCACCTTCTGCAAGTCATAGTGGTCGGCGTCGAGAATCTCTTTCGCCTTCGGGATTTCAATTTCTCCACCCGAAGTCTTCGCCCAGGGCAGCACAGCCAGCCACTCGATATAGTTTCGCGTGACCGAATAATCCGCCGCCATCGGAGACATACGGGCCAGGCGTCCGAGTTCCTTCAACGCTTCTTTCTTCACTTCGTCGGGCATGCCCGCGGACTCGATCTTTTGCTTCAGTTCTTCGGTGTCACGCTGGCCCTCGTCCTGCTCGCCCAGTTCTTTTTGGATCGCCTTCATCTGCTCGCGCAAGTAGTACTCGCGCTGCGTCTGCTGCACCCGATCCTGCACTTCCGACTGGATCTTGTTCCGCAGTTGCTGGACTTCGAGTTCCTTGGCCAAGTGCTGATTGATTTTTCCGAGGCGCACCCGCACGTCGCTCGTCTCCAGCGTCTCCTGTTTGTCGGAGGTCGAAAGCGATGGCAGCGACGAGGCGATAAAGTCGACCAGGCGTCCCGGCTCTTCAATGTTCATCGCCACCGTCGAAAGCTCGTCGGACAACGTCGGCGAACCGGCTACGATCTGCTGGAACAACGTCAGCACGTTGCGCTGCAGAGCTTCCACCTCGGAATCCTTTGGCGGAATCGTCTCCGGAATCGTAGTCACCCGCGCCCGCATGAACGGCGAGAGCTGCGCGAAATCCTCGAGCCGCACGCGTTCCAGTCCTTCCGCAAAAACGAACAGGCTTTGGTTCGGCATCTTGACAACTTTGTGCACCACCGCCAGTGTTCCGATGGAGTACAAATCGGTCGGCTGCGGCGTGTCCACGCGCGCCTCGCGCTGCGCAACGACAACGATGGTCTTATCTTCACCCAGCGAGTTAATCAGCTGGACAGAACTGTCCCGCCCCACAGTCAGCGGTAGCACAGCGTGGGGGAACAGCACCGTATCGCGCACCGGCAGAATGGGCAGCGAGCGCTCGCTGGTTTCGTAAGAAGTTTGGTCGGTAGTAGTAATAATAGGATCGCTCATGATTTTTCCTTGAGTGACTTTCACTCAACCTTTGATGACTTGAACTGGCAAAAAGATGCAAGCCCTCGTGCTAGGTTGTTGAATTCTAGACCTTTTCCAGCCTTTTGCAAGACTCGGAAGGGTTTCGGCTCCCCACCGGTAACCCGGCTCGGGGTCGCACCGCTTCTGGAGGTCCAAGCTCTAGTTCAAAGTACGCCAAACCAGACCAGAGCGCAGTGCACCCCCTCACGTCAGCTTGTGACGAAAGACCTGGCACTGCTCCCTGACGCTTTCATCGGCTTTTTCTCCCGTGCTCGTGAATGACGGTCAACCCTCAAATGCCCGAGCGCTGGGGCACTGGCTACTGAGCTCTCGACGCTGCCCGCTGCCTCACGCTTCCGGATAAATTCCCAGCACCTTCACCAAGTCAGAGACCTCGCTCAGATGCCGCAGGGCATTGCGTGAATCTTCGTCGTCGCCGCGCAACAGATCCACAAAAAACACGTACTCCCAAGGACGCCCGCGCATGGGCCGCGACTCGATCTTGCTCAAACTGATGTCGCGCAGCGCGAACACGCTGAGCGCCTTGAACAACGCTCCCGGAATGTTCTTCACGCTGAACGCCAGCGAAGTCTTATCAGCAGTGTCATTGCGCGTCGCCTGCGCGTTCCCGCGGCGGATCAGAAAGAAGCGGGTAAAGTTCTTCTTGTCGTCTTCGATTCCGGCCTTCAGAA